>Ga0116148_1000536_pt1 | contig 47296 bp, 30 predicted proteins | sample AD_UKC055_MetaG_FD_89786 | JGI IMG/M metagenome (GOLD analysis project Ga0116148, IMG submission 89786) | Active sludge microbial communities of municipal wastewater-treating anaerobic digesters from USA - AD_UKC055_MetaG | ecosystem: Engineered > Bioreactor > Anaerobic > Digestate | place: USA...
CCCGTTGGGATGGGGAATGCAGGCCTACACCCACGCTGTAAAGGGCGAAATGGACAAGGCCATGCCGGCCATCCTCAAGGCGGTGCAGACCAAGCCCGTCCGGGATCCCTTTGTGCTCAGCGTGGCCGGGCAGTTGCTGGCCTGGTACGACCAGAAGGGCCAGCGCCCGGAGTTTGACGCGCAGGCGCAGGCGATCGAAGACATGCGCCGCACGTTGGCCGACAAGGAAGCGTTTGCCGACGGCTACACCCAGGCGAGCGAGGCCTATACAGCCACCGCCGCTGGGTCCCAGCCGGGCAAGCAGCCCACCGCCCAGGCCCCCGGTCGTGCATCCGGCGGCACGGTGTTCGCGGAGAGCGACCGGGCGGCGCGAGAGGGCGAGGTGATCATCGAAGAGGTCCCGCCCGTGGTCTACGAGCCGTATCCGGTGTATACGCCCCCGCTCGCGGTGATCGTGGAGCCGGTGTACTACGACCGGGTCATCCTGGTCTCTCCGTTCTTCTACAACCGCCGTCCTCATCACCCGCATCACGGGTTCTTCTTCGGGTTCAACTTCAACCGCCCCCCCCACAATAACTCCCGCCCCGACCGGTTCCCCGGCACACCCGTCCGCCTGGACAACGGTGCCACGATCGCCCCGTTGGATCTTCGGACGGCTGTAAGTTCACCCGACCTGCGGATGGCGGTGAGATCGCCGGACCTGCGCACGGGCGTGTCGCCGGCGGCGACCATGGGCGGGGTGTTGGGCAGCGGCAGGACGTTGGAGACCAGCGTGCGCGGCTCGGACCTGTCTGACCGCTTCCGTGGCGGTACCGTGTTTGGCACACGCAGCGGCATCGGCATTCGAGGCGATGCCGCCAGGCCGGGCAGTTCCAGCGACCGCGTCCTGGGGCCACGACCCCTGCCCTCCGCTCCCCTGATCGTCCCGCGGAGTCCCGATTCCTCCAACGGCCCCAGCGGTGGCGGCGAGGGCAGAATGGTCGTCCCACGTCTCCGCACCGACATCCAGGGGTTCGTCCGGCCCGACAGCAGCGGCAGCAGCCCCCGAGGCTTTGGTCCCGCGACGCCCGGCGGCCGGCTCGAAAACACCTTGCGATCCGGCCCGTCCGGCGGCGGGCGGGGCGACAGTCCGGGGCACGGGCACGGCGGACGGTGATTTCGACGCAACCCGCAAGCAACAGCACCCACTGACCGGCGGGCAGGCCCGCTCTCACCGGGGGGCGTTCCGTGGGCCATCCCGCCGCTGTCGCCGAGACAAGATCGCCCGGCGCTAAGCCTATTCCAGGTCGATCACGTCCTTTCCCTTACTGGTCACGTCCACGACTTTGCCGTCCACGATCATCTGGTACTTCGTTCCCGCGGGCGCGTCGACGTAAGCTTGCTTGTCGCGGATCTGCACGGGGTAGGGACCGGTCACTCGGTGCTTGGCGTCGGCGGCCGTCTGCAAACCGTCCGGCTTGCCATCGAGGGCGAACTGGAGGCTGATGATGGCGCACGGGTTGATGTCCGGCGGGTGAGGACGCTGGGCGGCCAACTCCCACGAGTCGGGCAGGCAGCCCGCGTGGGGCCCTTCGGCGTACGTCTGCTGGATGGCCGACACGTAGATTCCCTCGGCCAGGCGGCGCCAGTCCACGCTGTTGTCGTGGCGGGCCAGCAGGGTCAACGCGTAGGCGTACACCCCGCCGCACCATTGCACGGGCAGGCCGATCCAAAGGGGCGCACGGAAGTTGGTCGCGCCGTAGACGGCGATGGTGGCGTAGGGCATGACCGGGTATCGACCCCACAGGTAGACGAAGGGCACGCCCGAGAGGCCCCAACGCCTGGCTTCTTTGAGGTAGTCCTCCCGCCCGGTCAATTCGTAGCCGCGGACGTACGCCCACACCAGGTAGGCCGAGGCCAGGATGTCCGGCGTGTGCAGCGACAGTTCCCATACCTGGGCCCCGCGGGGCACGCGGAAACGCTTGATGTAGTCCAGCGCCTTGGTTCCCGCCGCCAAAGCCTCCTTGTCGCCGGTCTGGTAGGCGTACTCCAGCAGGCGGGCGGCGTGCGTGCCGCACTGCCCGCTGGATGTGTCCTCGAAGTGGCCCTTTCGGTACGGGCCTTTGTAGCGGAAAGACCCGTCCGCCTGCTGCGAGGCCACGATCCCCCTGGCCTGGGCACGGGCCCTTTCCAACCACTGCTGTCCGCGACCGGTGACAAAATAGATGGACTCGTTGCGAACGTGTGAGCCGCCGGGCACGAGTTTGTCAAGTTGCGGCGGCTGGCCGGTGATCCGCCAGACGATCGACGCAATGTCCGCGTGGGGTCCTCGGGCCCAGCGGGACTCCGCGCAGTGCCCCCATCCGTCGGCGTTCTTGAGCGGCCCGTTGAGGGCCTTCATGGCCAGGTCCATCTGGGCCTTGGAGTCTCTCGGACGCTCCGGCAGCTTGGGCAGCGCCATCTTGCCCAGCGTCCAGGCGACGGCGTCCTCGACGGTGCCGTCGAACACCCGCACCACCGATTGCACCTGGCGGGCCTTGAGGCTCATGCGGTGCTCGCCGTACGCGCCGTCCACGAAGTTCGGGCAGGCGTAGGTCGGCTGGACGGCCATGTCCGTCCACGACAAGGCCACGCAGGCGCGGTCGGTGCGGGCGACCATCAACGGCATGGTCACATGCAGGGGATTGGGCTGGAACCGCATGTGGGCGGGCGTCTCGATGTCCAGCTTCGACGAGGAACTCTCGCCCTTGCCCAGATACTCCAGCCCGGCCAGCAACCCCTGTTCCAGGGCCCCCACCGCCCGCACCACGGGGCCCTCGATCGGTTCGCCGGAGGAATGGATCACTACGGCCAGCTCGTCGCTCCCCGCGGCCAGAACGGCCCGCACGCCCTCGCCGGCGAACTCGATCGTCGTGGGAGTCTGCTTGACGAGTTGGAGGCGGAGAATCCGTCCCTCCCGCCCCACCAGCGGAGCGATGACGGCCGACACCTTCTCCCCCCGCTCGATCACGGCCCCCGAACCGTCCCGGGCCACCTTCACCGCGACCTGCTCGCCCTTGAGCGTCGCCCAGTCGCACGCGACGGCCGGATTGTACACCACCGCCGTCCGCGTCCGCGGGCGCAGGCCCTTTGGGGCCAGCACGATCGGAACCGACTCGAACGGCTGCTTGCGAGGGGCGACCTGCTTGAGCGTCTGGGTCTGTCCCGGCTGGAGCGTCAGCGTCCGCCCGGAGTCTTCCAGTTCGACGGGCTTGTCATCGCGGTTGCGAACGACCGCCTCGACCGCCCCGTCGGCGGCGCGGAAGCGGTCGAATACCACCGGGTAGCTCTCCAGGGTGGAGACCTCCACGTAGTCGATCTCGGCTTGGCCCGCCGCGACGCCTGGGTCGATGCGCAGGCCCGTCACCGACTGGCGGACGTTCACCTCGATGAGGTACTCGTGCCATTGGTTGTCGGCCTGGACCGCGAACGAGCGTCGCACGTCGGGGTGGTAGTGATCATTCCCGGTGGTCGTCCAGAAGACCTCGCCCGGTCCTGTCGCGTCGGTCCTCATGCGGATCTTGACGCCCAGCGGGCCCGGCAGCGGCGCGGACAGGCGCGTTCGCAGGTGCGGGTCGTGCCCGGTCATCTTCAGCTTCAGCAGGCCGTTCTCGGCCTTCAGTTCGACGTCCTGGACGGCCTGCCAGCCGCCGGCATCCTTGTCGAAGTCCCAGCGGGCCAGGGTCCGGGTCCAGGCCTTCACGTCCGGCATGGGGTCCAGGTCCTGAGCGCACGCACCCGCCGCCACAGACGCCACCGACAAAATCAAGATCACGCGATTCATACTTCTGTCCTTTCGCATGTTCAACGCAACGGCGGCGTTAATATAATAGCCCGGCCAGTTCGAGACCGGCCTCGGCCGGGGAAGGAGCCCATCATGAACGTGCGACGCAGCGGGATGAGTCGGCGCGGGTTTTTGCGGCGTGGCTCGACGGCGGCACTGTCCGCCCTGGCGGCGCCATACGCGATCACGTCGTCCGCGCTGGGTCAGGCGGGACGGCCTGCCGCCAGCGGGCGGATCAACCTGGGCTTTGTCGGGGTGGGCGGTCGCGGCGGGGCCCTGCTGAACAACTTCCTGGCCCTGCCCCAGTCGCAGGTGCGGGTCGTCTGCGAGGTCAAGCAGCCGCGGCGCGAGTGGGCCCAGAAGTTCGCTCGCTCCAAGCCCGGCGGGAGCGACTGCACCGCCTGCGTGGACTTCCGCGAAGTCTGCGGGCGCGATGACCTCGACGCGGTGGTGGTGGCCACCACCGACCACTGGCACGTGATGGCCTCGCTGGAGGCGGTGCGGTCCGGCAAGGACGTGTACTGCGAGAAACCGCTGGGCCTGAGCGTCGAGCAGGGGCAGGTCCTCCGCGAGGCGATCCACCGCTACGGGCGGGTCTTCCAGTTCGGCACGCAGGAGCGGTCCACCTGGCAGACGCGATTTGCCTGCGAAATGGTCCGCAGCGGACGGATCGGCAAGCTGAGAACCATCAAGGTCGGCTCGCGGTACAGCGTGGCCTCGGGCAATTATCCCGAGTCCCCCGTGCCCGCCGACATCGACTACGACCTGTGGCTCGGCCCGGCCCCCTACGCCCCCTACTGCCCCCAGCGGGTGGTCAGCAACCACTGGTTCCACATCAGCGACTACGCCCTGGGCTTCATAGCCGGCTGCGGCATCCACACGGTGGACATGGCCCAGTGGGGGCATGGTACGGACCTGACCGGCCCGGTCGAGGTCGAAGGCACCGGCGTGTTCCCGACCGACGGGCTGTGCAACTGCGCCACCGCCTGGAACGTCAACCTGACCTTCGCCAGCGGCGTGGTCATGAACTTCACCGACGGCGAGCAGAACCCGCTGGGCGTGAAGTTCGAGGGCGACGACGGCTGGGTCTTCGTCAAGGAACGCCACCTGGGCGGCACGGTCGATGCGTCGGACAAGGAATCGCTCCGCCGCCCCATCGGCCCGGACGAGGTCCACCTGGCCGCCAGCGCCCATCATCAGGGCAACTTCCTGGAGGCCGTTGCCACGCGCGGGCCGACCATCGCCCCCATCGAGGTCGCCGTCAAGAGCGACCAGCTCTGCCAGCTCAGCGACATCGCCATGCGCCTGGGTCGAAAGCTCCGCTGGGACCCGGACAAGGAGATCTTCCCCGGCGACGAGCAGGCCAACCGGATGCTTCACCGTCCGATGCGGGAACCGTGGCGGCTGTGACGATTGCGAATCGAGAATTGCCCGCAAAATCCCACTGGACAGATCGTGAAAATGCCCTAAACTGGAAGGGTTGACACCGCCCGGCGCAGAGACTGCCTGCCGGGCAGGTCCACGAGGAGGCCATGATGAACAGTCGACATTGCATTCTCTCGGTATTGGCCGGCGTGCTGCTGCTGTCGCTGGCTTGCCCGCTTCAGGCGGATCTGATCGGCTACTACAGCTTCGACGCCGCCAACGGCACCGACGGCTCGGGAACGGGCAACGATGCCGCGGTCGGCAGTTCCATTACCTTCGAGGTGGACGTGCCGTTCGGCACGGGGTTTTCCGGAAGGAACTACGCCAAGACCAGCACGAACGTCATGACCGTCCCCACCTCCAGCGAGTTGCAGGGGATCAACGACGAACTGACGATTTCGTTCTGGATGAAGGCCACGCCCGGGGAGAACTGGGTCCGGATCTTCCAGCACGGTCCGGAAAGCGACGGATCGTCGACCTGGCTGATCGACCGGAACAGTAACACCACCACCACCAATATGCGGGTCGACACTCACGTCGGGTCGGTTGGGCAATTCAACCAGAACATCGCCACCGGCGGGGCCAATACGTTTGACGGGAAGTGGCACCACCTGGTCTACACCATCGACAGCGGCGTGTGGCGGAAATTCGTGGACTCCGCCGCCACCAACGGCGCGTACAACCACGGCTCGGGGTTCTACACGACCCGTCCGCTATACATGTTCGGCCGCAACAACACGGGCGAGTACATCGGCATGCTCGACGACATCGCCGTCTGGGACGAGGCGTTGACGGTGGGCGAGTCGCTGGCCCTGTACAACCTGGCGATGCACCCGGAGCTGGCCTACGGCGCGGGCAGCGCCCAAAAGCTGTTCGACCTGTACGCCGCGGGCACGGGTACGGCCTATATCGGCGAGGACGTCTGGACCCCGGTCACGGGCCTGAGCGGCAGCGCGGGCGATGTCGTGACCGTCGGCGGATCGCTGGCCCTCAACCTCGACGGCGACGGCGGCGGGGTCATCAACATCGTCCCCGAGCCGGCCACCATGAGCCTGGCCTTCCTGGCCTGCGGCGCTCTGGGCGGCTACATCCGCCGACGGCGGCGCTGATTGCGGACTTGGATCTGCTTTCCGCAGGCAGATTGCGGCGAGCGGATTCGATATCTGAGACTTGAAATCTGCGCGTCAAAAAGCCCACGGAAGGCTTTCCGTGGGCTTTGTGTTGCAGTAGGCCCGCGGTCTTTCCCTCACCGGGACGGGAACCCGATCACTTCTTCGTGGTCGCCCGGGTCGCGCCGGTGGAGATCCCGCCGTCGACCAGAAGCGTCTGGCCCGTGATGTAGGCCGACGCGTCGCTGGCCAGGAACACCACCGCCCCGTCCAGGTCGCTGGGCTGGCCCGGGCGCTTGAGCGGGATGCGGTCGCGGAGGTAGGCGACCCACTCGGCGTCTTCGTAGAGCACGGCGTTCTGGGCGGTCTTGAACCACCCGGGGGCCAGGCAGTTGACGGTAATCCCGTGCGGGCCCCAGTCGTCGGCCAGGCTCATCGTGAGTTGCTTGACCCCCCCGCGGCTGGCACAGTACGGGGCGAGGCCGGCGTATCCGAACACGCAGGTGACGCTGCCGATGTTGATGATCCGCCCGTAGCGGGCCGGGATCATTCTGCGGGCCACCGCCTGCGAGACGAAAAACGTGCCCCGCAGGTTGGTCTCGAGCACCAGTTCCCAGTCGTCCCAGGTTACGTCGAGGGCCGGCTTGCGAACGTTGCAGCCAGCGTTGTTGACCAGGATGTCCAGCCGCCCGTAGTGGGCGAAGGCGTCGTCGGCCATGCGGGCGATGCTGGCCTGGTCGCGGACGTCGAGTTCCAGCGGCAGGGCTTGTCGGCCCAGCGATTCGATCTCGCGGCGGAAGTCGTCCAGGCGGGCGGCATCGCGGCTGGTGATGACCAGGTCGGCGCCCGCCCGGGCCAGGGCTCGCCCCATGTACTGCCCGAGCCCGCGGCTGGCGCCGGTGACGATGGCGACGCGGCCGGCAAGATCGAAAGGCCTGTCGCTCGCTCCGTGCGGTTGATCGGTTCCCATAGATTCCGTCGCTCCCTTGGCCGACTCACGGCCTCAAGATCACCTTCAACAGTCCGGACTGCTTTCGCTGGAGCCTGGCGAACCATTGCGGTCCGTCGGCCAGCGGCGCTGTCGCGGAGATCAGCAGGTCCACGTCCACTTGTCCGCGGGCCATCAGGTCCAGGCAGGCGGGGTACTCGCCAGCCGACGCGCACGACCCGTACAAGGTCAGTTCCCTCGTGACGACAGCCTGGAGCGGCAGTTCGGCCTGGGCGACGAGATTGCCCACGAGGGCCAGGCGCCCGCCCTTTCGCAGGCAATCGATGGCGAGATGCACGGTCGCGTCGGCGCCGACGGCCTCGAGTGCCAGGTCGGCCCCCGCCCCGCCGGACCAATCGCGCAGGGCATCGGCCGCCCGCGGAGGGCTGACCGCCAGTTCGGCCCCCAGCCGGCGGGCCAGCTCGAGGCGGTCGGCCTCGACGTCGACCGCGGCCACGCGACAGCCCCGGCAACGCAGCACCTGGATCGCCAGCAGGCCGATCGTCCCGGCCCCGATCACGACGGCGGACTCATCCGGTTGGGCGTCCAGGCGTCCGACAGCGTGCATCGCCACCGACAGCGGCTCGACAAGGGCCGCCCGCTCCAGGCTCAGTTCCCCCGGCAGACGATAGAGGATCCCCTGGGGCACGACCACATACTGGGCAAAAGCGCCGTTATAGCGGTACTCGGCGCACGAGACGCCCAGGACACGGCGGCGGTTGCAGAGGTTGATCTGCCCGCGCCGGCAGAACGGGCACTGCCCGCAGGAGAGGGTCGAGTCGAAGGTGACGCGTTGGCCCTCGGCCCAGCCGCCAACGCCCGGGCCCAGGGCGGCGATCGTACCGGCGGCTTCGTGGCCCATGATGATGGGCGGGATGCGCCGTCCCGTGCTGCCGTCCATGCCGTGCACGTCGCTGCCGCAGATGCCGCAGGCGCCCACCGCCAGCAGCACCTCGCCCTCGCCCGGAACGGGATCGTCCACCTCCATCAACCGCAATTGGCTCGGCGCCGTCAGTACAAGCGCTTTCATTCGCAACTCCTTGAACCCCTGATTGTCGATCCTCAATTGTCGATTGTCGATTGAAAAAGCCGACGGAGGGCCTCCCCTCGGGGACAGGTGCGCGGGCTTTGGCGGGCGCGGATGGTCTTCCGCGCCGCCGCGTCATCCGCCCAGCATCTGCGTGAGCACCGACGGCACCTGGAACGCGCAGAAATAGCCGAACACGATCGCCGCGACCACCAGCCCCAGCAAGTGGTACCACCCCGGACGAAGGATGCCAGCGGCGTCGGCTGACAGCATCTTCTTCTGCGCGACGAAGATCATGTACGCCACCGCCAGCGCTTGCAGAGGCACCAGCAGCAGGCCGTCAAAGATGGCCCCGAACTTGACCAGGACGACCGGCTGGGTGCCCAGGCCCCAGCAGACCAGGAGGTTGGTGACCAGGAAGACCGACAGGAACAGGCGATACTGCCACAGCGGGGCGATTCGGGCGAAGCGGGCGCTGAGGTGCCGGGTGCAGTCGGCCAGCAGGCGGGGCCAGCCGGCCAATTGTCCAAGCTGGGTACTGACCATGGCGGCCGCCCCGGCAGCCAGGAACAGCATTCCGCCCGCGGCGCTCCAGTGCTGCGAGAAGATCTCCGAGACCTGAAGGGCCACTTGCGGGCCCTTGGGCACGCGCATCAACGGACGGAGGATGCCGGAGCCTGCCAGCAGGAACGCTCCGGTCACCACCGTGCCGATCACCAGGGCCACCGTCGCGTCGAAGGCCACCGCCCGCAGCCAGGGCTTGAGTTCGCGGGCCTGGTCCGCCGTCATCGAGGCCAGGCACTCCGTGTCGGCCGACGTGCCCACCTGGCGCCCGGCGGCCATTCCGTAGCCCGCGCCCATCACCCAGTACGTGTACCACACCTGGCTGGCGAACCCGCCCGCCGACCAGCCGATCAACGGGAGGATCTCGCCCCAGGCCGTCGCCTTCGCGATATCCGGGTCGCCCTGGCGCGCCCACAGGGGGATGTCCGGCACCTGGAAGCCGAACAGACCGATCAGCAGTTCCCGGGCCGACGGCAGGGTGCGGACGGCCACGTACGCCACGCCCAGAACGATCACGCCCACGAACAGGCCCATGGCCCACTTGAGGGCGTCGAATCGCCCCAGCCAGGCGATGGTGATGACAAAGACCGTCACGATCGAGACGTAAATGACCTGGCCCTGGTCGCCCAGCGGGAAGAGGCTGCCCAGGAACACCGACGCCATCACGGCGATGGCCCCGATGGAGCACACCGCAGACGCCGCCTGCCCGATCAGCGTGATCCAGATCATCCAGTTCCGCGGGCCGGGCAGTCGGGCGAAACCGTCGATCATGGCCTCGCCCGTGACCACGGTGTAGCGGCCCCCGCACAGGCCGATCCAGTACTTCAGGAAGATGCCCACCGTGACCGCCCACAAGATGGCTGGGCCCAGTACCGCGCCGGCCCGCGTGGAAACGATGACCTCGCCCGAGCCGATGTACTCCCCGCACCACACCAGCGACGGGCCCAGCACCATCAGCAGACCCAGCAGACCCTTGGGCGTCTTCTTCGGCGGCATTGAGTGGCTCCATGTTCGGAAAGAACGAGCGGCAGACGCGTCGGGCGGATTCTACACGCACCGCTCCGCAATTGACAATTGACAATTGGCAATTGACAATCGACCGTCATGAACACCTCCACCACACATCTCGCGGCGGCGTTTGTTCTCTCGGTTCTCCTGCTCCTGGCGCCCCTGCCGGCATGGTCGGCCGATAGCGACGGCGACTCCATCGACGACGATCTGCTCAAGCAGCGGCTGGAGTGGTTTCAGGACCTCAAGTTCGGCTTCATGATGCACTGGGGCATCTACAGCCAGTGGGGCTGCATCGAATCCTGGCCGCTGGTCGAGGTGGACAAGTGGGCCCGCCCGGACGACCTGCCGGCGTGGGTTCAGCGGGGCAAGGACATCGAGCGCTTCAAGAAGGACTACTTCGCCCTGAACAAGACGTTCAACCCGCGGAAGTTCGACCCCGCCAAGTGGGTGTCGGCCGCCCGGTCGGCTGGCATGAAGTACGTCGTCTTCACCACCAAGCACCACGACGGGTTCAGCCTGTTCGACACGCGTCAGACCGACTTCCGCATCACGGCCGCGGACTGCCCGTTCCACACCAACCCGCGGGCCAACGTGGTCCGCGAGGTGTTCACCGCCTTCCGCAAGGCGGGCTTCCCCATCGGGGCGTACTTCTCCAAGAGCGACTGGCACAGCCCATACTACTGGGACCCGTCCGCCCCCGCCCGCACGCGGAACCCCAACTACGACACCCTCAAAGAGCCCGAGAAATGGGGCAAGTTCGTCAAGTTCGTCCATGGCCAGATCGAGGAGCTTGTGACCGGTTACGGGCCGATCGACATCCTGTGGCTGGACGGCGGGCAGGTCCGCCCGCCCAAGCAGGACATCCGCATGGACGAACTGGCGGCGATGGCCCGCCAGCACCAGCCCAACTTGATCATCGTGGACCGCACGGTGGGCGGCAAGTACGAGAACTACCGCACGCCCGAGCAGCAGGTGCCGCCCAAGCCCCTGCCCTACGTCTGGGAAAGCTGCCTGACCATGGGCGACCAGTGGTCCTACAAACCGGACGACAAGTACAAGTCCACCCACCGCCTGATCCACCTGCTGGTGGAGGTGGTGAGCAAGGGGGGCAACCTGATCCTGAACGTCGGGCCGGACCCCGACGGCCAGCTCCCGCCGACCGCCCTGGAGCGGATGCGCGAGATCGGCGAGTGGCTGAAGGTCAACGGCGAGGCCATCTTCGCCACGCGGGCGGTGGCACCGTACCGCGACGGCAAGGTCGCGTTCACCCGCAAGGGCAAAACCGTGTGCGCGATCTACCTGGCCGACGAGGGCGAGAGCCTGCCGCGGAGCATTTCTTTCGCCGGGCCGGCCCCGAAGGCGGGCTCGAAGGTCCGCCTGTTGGGGTTCGAACCGGCCCTGAAGTGGCGCGGCGACAGCGGCAAGACGGTGGTGGAGGTCCCCCCGGAGGCACGGGCCAAGCAGCCGTGCCTGCACGCGTTTGTGGTGACGTTCGAGGCGGAGGGCTTGTAGGACGGGCGCTCAGTTCTTCATCCACGCCTGGATGGTCTTGAGCCGCTCGTCCTGTCCGGCGGCGGGATCGTAGCCGGTCAGGCGAGGCGCGATCTGGGTGAGGATACTCAGCAGGGCCTTCTCGCCCTCGGGGTTGGGCTTGTCGGCCGACACGATCCTCTGAAGCTCTTCCAGGAGCGGTACGAGAGCCCGCTCGCCCATGGCCTGGATCTCGCCCGCGGCGGCGAGTCGAGCGGTCTCGTCGCCGACCATCACCTGGGGCGCCAGCAGGGCGACGCGCTCTCGGTCGGCCTTGAGCTGGCGGGCGCGGGCCTGGTTAAGCACTTTGGCGAGCGCCTGCTGGCGCGACGGGTCCAGGCGGGCGCCAAGCTGGCGGGTCGCCTCTTCGGCCAGCACGATCGCCGGGGCGTACTTGCCCCCATCGAGCAGCGCGTTCAGGTGGGCGCAGAAGCGGTCGAGGACCGTTTCGTACGCCTTGGCGTCATCTTGCTCGAGCATGGCCTTGACGACGGCGGGGTCGTCGGCGGCCACCAGGGCGTCCACCCATTCCAGCCAGACAGCGGTTGCCTGCGGATCCTTCTGGCCAAGCAGCAAGGCATAGGCTTCGGCGCAGACAGGGGCGGCTTCAGCCGGGCGCGAGGCCTTCGCCAACGCCTGCCCCAGTTGTCGCAGGGCGGCCGGGAGCTGATCGCTCTTGGCCACCTTCAGCGCGTCGACCAGCAACTGGAGGACGCGAATGCGATAGACTCCCGCGTCGGTCCGCTCGGCAAGCGAGGCGGCCACGCCGGCGAGCACCTTGGTGTCGGCCTTGGAGAGGATGGCCATGGCCACGTCCCAGGCCTGCTTGCGGACCCCCTCATCGCTCTCGACGACGGGATCGGTCTGCTGGAGGATGGCCTGGAGGTGCTTCTGGCCGCCGAGGGCTCCGACGGCCGCGATGGCGGCACGACGGACGCCCCGGTCGACATCATTGGTCAGCGAGGCGATTAGGGAGGCGTCTTCCGCCTCGGCGAACAGCACCAGGGCACTGACCGCCGCCAGGCGCACCGTCGCGGCCTGGTCGCTCAGAGCCGTCTGGAGGATGGGACGAAAGTCCTTGTGCCGGACGGCGCCCATGGCCGCCATCAGCGACTCTCGCAAAGTGGTGGAGTCGCCCTGCGGCTCGATCTGCTTGTAGCGGGCGAGGACGGCATCGGCCGCCTTGCGGTTCTGAGACTCACTGAGGGCCTTGGGCGCGGCCACGCGCGACAGGGCCATGGCCGCGGCGGCCGCCACGCTGTCGTCGCTGGAGGCGACCTGCTCCAGCACCGCGGGCAGGCTCTTGGGGTCGCGAAGCTGCCCCACCGCCGCCAGCAGCCCCTCCCGCACGGCGGGCACGGTCTCCACCTTGAGCCGCCCCAGCAGATCGCCCAGCGTCTCGCCGTCGCCCATCGCCGCCAGCAGCAGGGCGGCGTCCTTGCGGATCATCGGGTCGGCGTCGGCGAGCATCGTGCGGGCCTGAGCGTGGATGTCGGCCGACAGCGACTCGCCCGCCTGCAGGCGGGACATGGCCAACGAGGCCCCCACGCGCCGGACGTCGACCATCGGGTCTTTCAGCAGTCCCAGCAGCATCAGCCCGCGCTGGTCGGCTGGAGTGGCCGTATACAGCTCGCTGACCGAGCGAGCCAGGCGATCGCGAAGCTGGGCGTTCTCCAGTTCCAGGGCCGAGTTGGCCCGCGCCAGGCTGTCGGCCAGGTCCGACAGCCACTGCGAGTGGTCCTTGTGGCGGTTGCGGGCCCACCACTGCTTGGCCAGGGCCCGGTTGGTCCTGAACGCGCTGATGTTGGTGAGCTTGGCCAGGGCCTCGGCCGACGCGTTGCGGATGGACTCGTCGCGGTCGTTCAACAAACGGACCAGGGCGTCGACTGTGTTCTTGTCCAGCACCTGCCACAAGGCCGAAATCGTCACCAGACGGATGGTCCGGTCCAGCTTGGTGTCGGTGGCCAGGGCGACCATCTTCTCGGTGACGGCGGGCGTCTTGTAGGTGGCCAGCGCCCTGGCAGCCGCCGCGCGGGCCGGCTCTTCCTTGCCCTTGAGCATGGCCATCAGCGGCTCGACGAACTCGACGTAGTCCTGCCCGCCGAAGCGTGCGATGGCCTCGGCCACCGCCACCTGCGCCGACGGGTTGGCGGGGTTGGACAGGAACTCCGCGAGGGCATGTCTGGCCTGGGGATAGGTGCGGGTCAGCAGCAGCTCGGCGGCTTCCAGCTTGGTCTTGGGCGAGCGGGTGGGATCGGCCAACTGCCCCACCGAGTTCTTCAACTCGGTCTGTTGGGCGACCGACAGGGCCGGCGCCGAAACCTGGGCACGCGTTGCAGCCGGCCCCAAGGCCGTTGCCAGGACCATCGCCAAAGCTCTGCTCAGCCAGCCCATGTCGCCTCTTTCGCCTACCCTATCAAGTTCCGCCGCACCAAGTCAAATTGTCGCGGGCTTTTCTTGCGCTGAATTTGACGCCTCACGCAAAATTTCTCTCAGCGGGAAGCATCGGGACTGGCCGCCACCCGGCCTGGCCTGCCCCGCCGGCCCGCGGGCGGTCAGTGGCCCGATCCCGGACGGCGGTTACACGGACCGCCGGGCGGCGCCCATTCCTGCAAGCTGTATCTTGCATTGCCGCCTGTGCTTGGTACGATATCGCCATGTCAGACGCCCAGATACCGATGACGTACAAGCAGGCCGGGGTTGACATCGACGCCGGCGACGACATGGTCGATCTGATCCGCCCCCTGGTCCAGCGGACCCACACTCCCCGCGTGCTGGGGAGCCTGGGCGGTTTCGCGGGGTGCTTCCGCCTGGACTACGACGAGAAGCTCCTCAAACGAAACTACCGACAGCCCGTCCTGGTCGCCTGCACCGACGGCGTCGGCAGCAAGCTCAAGGTCGCCTTCCTCATGGACCGCATCGATACCGTCGGCATCGACCTGGTCGCCATGAGCGTCAACGACCTGATCTGCTGCGGGGCCGAACCGCTGTTCTTCCTGGACTACGTGGCCGTCGGGCATCTCCAACCGCAACGGATGGCCAAGATCGTCCAGGGCATCGCGGCCGGTTGCCAGGAGGCGGGAGCGGCGCTGCTGGGGGGCGAGACGGCCGAGATGCCCGACTTCTACCGCAACGAGGAGTTCGACCTGGCGGGCTTCGCCGTGGGCGTGGTCGAGCGAAGGCGCCTCATCGACGGCTCGCGGGTGGAGGCGGGCGACGTGGCGATCGCGCTGGCCAGCGACGGCCTGCACTCCAACGGATACGGGCTGGCGCGGCGGGTCCTGCTGGAGCGGGCGGGTTTTGGCGTGGACGACCGCCCGGTCGAGCTGGGCGGCACGAGCGTGGGTGAGGAACTGCTCCGCCCCACGCGAATCTACGTCCGCAGCGTGCTGGACATCCTGTCGCGATATCGCGTCAAGCGGGTGGTCAAGGCGATGGCCCACATCACCGGCGGCGGGCTGGGAGGCAACCTCCCGCGGGTCCTGCCCGAGGGCATGACCGTCCGCGTCAAGCGCGACGGCTGGGACGTGCCGCCCATCTTCAAGCTCATCGCCGCCAAGGGCCCCGTCGACGAACTGGAGATGTGGCGGGTGTTCAACATGGGCGTAGGCTTTGTGATGGTGGTGGCCCCGGCTTTCGCCAAGCCGATCCTCAACCGTCTGAGCCGACTGGGCGAACGGTGCTGGGAGCTGGGCCGCGTCCGCAAGGGCGGCCCGGAACTCGTCTGGGCGTGACGCCGCAACCGCCCCTGTGATGCGGGCCACCGCGTGCCCGTGCCGCGGGGGAACCTGCTCGTCGGTGCGAAGGAGTCGCCGTGTCCGCAGACAAACCGAAGATCGTCGTGGTCGGCTCGATCAACATGGACCTCGTGGTGCGGGCGGCGCATTTCCCCACCCCGGGCGAGACCGTCCTGGGCGAGCAGCTCGTGACCACCCCCGGAGGCAAGGGCGCCAATCAGGCCGTCGCCGTCGCCCGCATGGGCGGGCGATGCGCCATGATCGCCCGGGTCGGCATGGACGAGTTCGGCAGCACGCTGGTGGCCGGGCTCAAGGCCGAGGGCATCGACTGCCGGCACGTGATGGAAACCGAGGACGCCTCCACGGGCGTGGCCATGATCGTCGTCGACGCCAAGGGCGAGAACTCCATCGTCGTGGCCGGCGGGGCCAACCGCCTGCTGACGCCCGACGACCTGTTCGCCAGTTCGAGCGTCTTCGCCGACGCCACGGTCATGGTCGTCCAGATGGAACTTCCCCTGCAGACCGTTCACGCCGCCATCCAGCTCGCGAGGCGTTACGGCTGCAAGATCATCCTCGACCCCGCCCCGCCGACCAAGGCCATGTGCCCGGAGCTCTACCAGGTGGACGTCATCGCCCCCAACGCGCAGGAGGCGGAGGTGCTGACGGGGCAGTTGGCCATCGAGGAGCGGGTGGACAAGAGCGTGGCCATGGAGTTGCTGGCCCGCGGTGCGGGCGCCGCGGTGCTCAAGCTCGGCCCGCGCGGGGCCCTGGTGGTCACCAAGGACGGGCTCATGCAGCGCGTGCCCGCGTACAAGGTCCAGGTCGTCGACACCACCGGCGCGGGCGACGCGTTCGTGGGCGCCCTGGCGGTCGCGGTGGCCGAGGAGATCGACCTGGTCTCGGCGGTGAAGCTGGCCAACGCCACCGGCGCCCTGGCCTGCACCACGCCCGGCGCCCAGGCCGCCATGCCCAGGCGGGATGCCGTCGTGCGGTTCATGCACGAGCAGGGTCTGTAACTTGGAGCCCGCAGTCCGGGGGCGAATCGTTGCCGGCGGGTCAGCCCGGCACGTTTTCGATGTAGGCGCCGTCCTTGCGCAGCGTCGCCTGCAACTTGCCCACGTCCACGCGGGCCATGTCCACGCCGCCCTCGAGGGCCAGCGCGGCCGCCGTGCCCACCCCCTGGCCCATGACCATGCAGTGCGACTGGAGCCGCACCGAGGCGGTCGCCTCGTGGGTGGCCCATGCGCAACGGCCAGCCACCGCGAGGTTGGGCACGGCCGCGTTCAGGCACATGCCCAGGGGGATGTGGTAGCTCTCGCCTGCCGGCGGCATGGTCTCGGGCTTCTGGTCGGTCCAGGTGGTATGCCCGCTGCCCATCGGGTCGTGGATGTCGATCATCCAGAAACCGTGCCCCAGCGCGTCGGGCTGCTTGACGGCCTTGACGACCATCGGGGCGGTCAACTGCTTGAGCCCCTTGATCCGCCGCGACTCCCGCACGCCAATGGCAAAGCCCATGTGCGTCACGCGGGCCTTGGCGAAGCCGGGCATTTCCTTGCGCCACAGCGCCAGGTACTCGAACACCTGCTCGCGTGCACGCGCCGACGCCCGCGTCAGTTCCTCCTCGTCCAGCGGGTTGCACGTGGCCGGGCACATGTTGTAGGGCACGTGCACCGGGCCGGTCCGCAGATAGTGCCCGGCTGCGCCCTCGTTGAAGGGCGGGAACTTGCCCTGGTCTCGCAGGGCCTTCATCCTGGCCAGCACTTCGCCGGCCTTCTTGGCCCCGGCCTGGCGCAGGGCGGCGTGGTCGATGTCCCGCAGGCAGAACATCATCGTCATCCCCTGCACCCTCCCGTCGCCGGGCCGGCCCAGCTCGAAGGGCGCGCCCGCGTTGGCCGCCACGTCGCCGTCGCCCGTGGCGTCGATGACGACGCGTCCCATCACCGACCGGCGTCCCCGCTTGGTATCGACGGCCACGCCGAGGATTCGCCCGTCGCGGCAGATGGACTCGACGGCGGTCAGATTGCAGATCACTCGGACGCCGGCGTCCTGGAGCATCCGCCAGAAGACTACCCGCATGCCCTCGCAATCGAAGTCGTGCGTCTCGGGGCGGCGCGGATAGTCCGGGAAGCGCCGCACGTACTCTCCCCCGCGCTCGACCGCCTTCTGCACGAACCCGTAGATCACCTGCTTCTTGCGGTCGCTGGTATGCCAGATGTTGACCAGGGCGTTGGTGGCCATCCCCCCCAGGCTGGGCCAGCGTTCGATCAGCACGACCTTCGCCCCGTGCCTGGCCGCCGCCCAGGCCGCGGAGATGCCCGCCGTCCCCCCGCCGCACACCACCACGTCCGCCTCGGCCAGCACCGGGAGGTCGCTCGGCCCGCTCACGACCTGCGGCAACGCGCCGCCGCCCTGCTGCGCCTGGCAGCCGCTTGCCGCCAACACCCCGCCGGCCGCCAGGAACCCGCGACGATTCATCCGGTGCTTGCTCATGATTTCAGCCTCAAATGCGAATGGGAGCTGCGGAAGCTGCCAAGCCTGTGGGACCTGTACTGATTCCCATGGCTCCCAGAGCTCCCACAGCTCCCATTTCTATTGCCTATTGCCTATTCCCTATTTCCTGGTCCCTGGTCCCTGGTCCCTGGACCTGCTACGGCATGACGAAGGGCTTGCGATACTCGCGAGTCAGCAGCGTCGTCGCCTTGTCCGCCAGCGGCGAGGGGGCCGTGAACTTCGCCCCCGACGGGTCCAGCTCCAGCCAGCCGCCCATCGTGGGCTTGGTCTTCTTGGGGTCCACGCCGTTGGCTTCCAGGTGGGCCAGGAACTGCTGGCAGCTCTCGGTGGCGGCCGCGTGGCCCTGCGTCATCTCCTTGATCTCGTCGGGAAGAACGTCCTGCCCGGCGCGGTACGGGATGTTGCCCAGGTGGCAGAGCGCTGCCGAGGGGACGCCGACGGCGATGTCGGCGTTGAGGTCCTCGATCTTGCGGCTGCGAACGGCCTTAATCCAGTTGGGGATGTGCTCGCCGCCCTGCCCGCCTTTGAACTGCTTGACCTTGTTGTTGTCCTTGTCGTAAACCCAGCCGCCGCCGCTTCCGCCGGCGAAGTAGCCTCCCTCGCACTGGACGACCAGGCCGATGCGGATGCCGCGGTAGTTGTCCATCTGGGCCTTGTGGAAATTCTTGGGATCGTCGCTGGTCTTGCGGGGCAGGCCGCGGACCTCGAAGATCATGGGCACGGGCTTGTAGTCATACCAGGCGACCAGGGTGTTGGGCGTGGTGGCGTCATCGTCGACGACAAACCGCCCGCCGAAGCTCATGACGCGCGGCGGCAGGCCGTCCTGACCGAGGGCCCAGCGGCACATGTCCATCTCGTGGACGCCCTGGTTGCCGATGTCGCCGTTGCCGGTCGGCCAGACCCAGTGCCAGTCGTAGTGGAGCTTCTTGCGCATGAGAGGCTCCTTGGGGGCCGGGCCGCACCAGAGGTCGTAGTCGATCGTCTCGGGGACGGGTGTGGGCTGAGTGACCTTTCCGATCGACGCGCGGGGCTTGTAGCAGAATCCCTTGACCCAGAGCATCTTGCCCAACTCGCCCTTGCGGATGTACTCGAAGGCTTCCTTCAGGCCCAGGTCGCTGCGACTCTGCGTGCCGTGCTGGACGATCCGCTTGTTGTCGCGGGCGGCCTTGAGGATGATGGGGCCTTCGCTGACCACGTGCGTGCAGGGCTTCTCGACGTACACGTCCTTGCCCGCCTGGCAGGCCCAGTAGGTCACCAGCGAGTGCCAGTGGTTCGGCGAGGCGGTGGTGATGGCGTCCAGCTCCTTGTTCTCCAGCATCTTGCGGACGTCCTGGTAGCGGGCAAGCTTACCGTTGCCTTTCTTCTCCATGGCGTCGGCCTGGGCGTTGAGCACCTTGGAGTCCACGTCGCACAAGGCCACGATCCGCACGCCGGGAGTCTTGGACAGGATGTTGATGTGCGTCCTGCCCTGGCCGTTGAAGCCGACCACGCCGACGCGGATGTCCTCGTTGGCGCCGTACGCCCGATGGTACGGCAGGATCGTGGCGGCCACGCCGGCCGCCGCCGTCGTCGACAGGAACTGTCTGCGAGAGACGCGAGTCATGGAGGATCTCCTTGCGATGGTGGACACGAAGATTGGCTGAGCAACAGTCATACGTGATCAGCCCGCTTAACGAGAAACCCGCGGACTTATTCGCACTGTCACCTGGCGATTGGTCGGGCGCGTCCGAACGCCTCCGGCAGACCTCATGCCAAGAGCCGTCTATCGGCGATCAGCCTTGTCTTCGGTGATCGACAATCAACGGTCAATCCCCAGCGCCTGCCAGGCCACCCTCGCCAGGGTCGCGTCGCTGCTGGCGGCGCACTGCTCGAGCCAGACCTTCGCCTTGCCCTCGCGGTCGCCGCAGCGGAGCAGGGCGACGGCCGTCATCAGGCCCTGAATGTGGTTCTCGCGCGGGGGGCCGAGCTTGGCCAGCAAATCGGCCAGGACAGGCGCAGCCGCCGGGTCTCCGATGCGTCCCAGCGCGAACGCCGCCGCCCGCAGCAGGGGCGAGTCCTTGAGCACGCCGGGATCGCCGGCCACGCGGACGATGGCCTCGACGGCCCGCTTGTCGCGCGTGAACCCCGCGGCCCGGATGAGCCCGTAGATACCGCCTGCCCCCTTGCGGACTTCCTTGACCACCCCGCCGGCCAGGATCGCGTTGCACACGTCCTCGATGCCCGTCGCGTCGCCCATCGCCGCCAGCACGTGGGCGTAGATGAGCCTGTCCCGCCCCTTGGCGGCGGCGTGGGCGGCCTTCAGCAGCGGGATGCTGTCGCCCGGTTGGGCCAGGAGCAACTCGACACCCGCGTAGTCCTTGGCGGCCGCGGCCACCGCCTGCTTCAGCCGCTGGACAGGGATGGGGTACGAGTCGTCGTCCGTCAACACCGACGCGGGCAGGTTCCCCACCTGCACCAAGTGCTTCTGGAGGACGCGCACGTCCAACTCGCGGAGCGGCTTGCCGCTCTTGGCCGCCATCGCCCCCGCCGCGCCGGCTGCGTAGCCCAGGTTGTGCAGGTCCGGCTGCATGCGGGTGATGGGCATGGCGTCGCGGTGGGCCGAATGGCCCAGCCCCACGACCATGATGCCCTCGAGGCCCTTGGGCAGGATGCAGCGGAAGGGCGTGTTCGCCCAGAACGCCGTCCGCGCCGGCACGTGCGTGAGGGCGAAGAACGGGTGAATCTGGTAGCCGTGGCTGTCGTAGTCGCTGGTCGAACGGACGACGGTGTCCGGGAACGTTCGCCGGTTGATGATGTCCAGCCAGTCCAGCGTGTACTCGCCGACGATGCGGCGGCGCTCGCGGGTGTCCAGGATCTGCCCCAGGTCGAAGACCCGCTCGGTCTTGTCGAGCTTGTCCTGGATGGCGGATCGCACGTGCAGGACGTCGCTGTCGTCGATGCTCGGGCGGTCGCCGTTGAGGTAGTGCTGCCCGGGCAATCGCAGCGGGATATGTGAGGCCTGGAGGGCGAAATCGTCATCGACGAAGACGTAGGCGGCGCCCGCCGCGATGGCCACGTCGGCTGAGCCTGTCGCATCGATGACGATCCTGGCCCGGACGACCCCCCGGCCGTGCGGCGTGGCGACGACGGCGCCGACGACCCGGCCGCCCTCAACCAGGGCCCCGCAACCGAGGCACCCCATCCAGATGTCGGCGCGGGCCTTTCGCAGTTCGCTGCGATACCACTCCATTCGGACTTCGGTGGGGTTCTGAGGCACGGTATTGGTGAAGCCCACCCGGTTGCCGTACCAGTACTTTCCGATCATGCCGATGGTGCCCACCCCGCCCAGCGCGTGGAGGTGCTCGACCACGAGCGTCCGGGCCCCGCGCCGCGCGGCGGCGATGCCGGCCGGTCCGCCCGACGTGCCCCCGCCGATGACCACCACGTCGTAGTCGCCCAGCACCGGCAGGTGCGAAGCGGCCTGCTCGACGCGGGCCGGGCGAGGCAGAGGACGAATGCCCGCCAGCAGCTCGCGGACCTCGCCGGCGCCAACGGCCGGGGTGTCGGCATGCGACGCTTCCACCCGCACGCCGGCGGGCGCGGCCAGTTCTTTCGCCTGGCGGGCCAGGGCCTGGCCCACCCGCTCCCCCACGGCCAGGAACGCCGTCGGGCGGAGCAGCCGCTCGGCGGCCTCGCGCGGCATGTCCGCGCAGCCGCCCAGCACCCACAGCCGCTTCTGGCCCTCAGGGCGCAGGCAGACCAGGTCGAGTTTGTCGGCCCCGGGCCACTCGCCGGCCGGCTTGGCCGAACGGATACACCACGGATGAACGAAGAAAGGCAGATCGGCGGTGTAGACCTGGCTGGGCTCGTACGACACGTCGCGAACGGCCTGTTCGGCCCGGGCCCGCCACTGCCAACCCTCGTCAAACGGTATTCGAACGGTGTACTCCCACCAGGACATTCGCGAGGCGGGCTTCTTGAGATTGGCCTTGTACGTCACCTGCGAGGAGACATCGAGCTGGCGGACCTTCACGTTGTCCTGGGTGGTCTTGGCGGCATCGGCGGCGATGGCGATCCACTTCAGCTCGACCGACCCGCCGGCAGGCCGGCGAAACTCCGCCCCCGCCCGCTGGGCCAGCGGCGCGCCATGAAGGGCGTCGACCACCAGCTTGGCCGCGATCGCCTGCCGCCCCGTGCGGTTGCACATCGTCACGCCGGCAACCTGGCCCTCAGCGTCGCGGAGCAACTCGGCGGCGTAGCAGCCGTAGAACACCTGCACGCCCGCCTGGCGCAGGGCGCGGTCCAACACCCGCTTGACCTGGAGCGGCGTGGTCAGGCGCAGGGCCTGCGCCGCGTCCCCGGGCGAGGCGGCGTTCAGCAGGACTTCGCCCAGCAGGACGCGCTCGGCCTGGGCGGTCTTCCTGAACGCGCACCGCACGTGCCGGGCCGGACCCGCCAACTCCACGCGCAGGATGGTGTACGCCCCGCCGTCCTCGGCGGCCGCCTGGCCGGCCGGTCGCCACGTCTTGCCGTCCACGCTCGTCGAGACGGTCAGGCTCTGCACCGCGTAGTCGCCCCCGCGGAACACCATCGCGTGCAGCGACCGCAGCGTCGCTTCCTTCTCCAGCGTCAGATCGATCGTCACGTCGCCGTCGTACTGCACGCTGTCGTATTGGGCCGTCGCCCACTTGCCGTCGTTCAGTCGGCTGGGCGTGGCGGTGTCGGGGTGCTTGCCGCCGGCCTGGCGGTCGGCCTTGTACGTGTAAGCGACCCCGTGTGTCAGGCCCGCCGGCGGCGTCGTGAAGATGGCTTTGCCCAGTTCCGTCGCGGGCGTCTCGCCCTCCTCCAGGAACAGGCGCATCGTGCCGGCCAGGTCCTCGCCCAGGTAGTGGCGAGAGGTGATGAGGACGACGCTGGCCCCGGCCCGCGCGGCCGCCAGGGCGGCGGCCGCCGCCCCGCTGCTGCCCCCGCAGACAACCACGTCGGCGGAGGCCGCCACCGGCACCTGACGGGCGGACTGGACGACCCAGGCCGGGACGGGCGGCGCGGCGGCGCCGACAGCGGAAAGCAGTCCGGCAACCAGAGCCACGAGTTTCATTTGGTGGGTAGTCATCGTCCGGTCTAAACGTGATCGTGGGGCAGATGTTGCCCCTTCAGGGCCATCTCGCCGGTCGCCGGAGGAACCCACGTCGTCCCGCGAAGCCCCCGGAGCCCGGGGGCCCTGGTGCCGGCAGGCGTAACCGGCCAGGGCGCCGGGGCCCGCGGTCATCAGCAGCATCGTGGCAGGCTGAGGCCCAAGCAGCATCTTGTCTGGAGCCGCACGTTGCGGTATACTGCGTGTTTTCGCACATGCTCCGGATACGGGAAGGGCATCGTTGAGCAGAAACGGCAGCGGTAACGGGCGACGGACAGCGAACGGCCGGAACGGGTCGTCCGGCTCGGTCGCCGCGTCGCGCGGCGACGAGGCGTCGCCTGCGCAGGCCCTGCCGGAACTCGAGCCTGAGCCTCGCCAGACCGCGCGGGCGCCCGAAGCGGAGCAGCCTGTGACCCGCCAGGACGAGCGGGAAGCCCCCGAGGTCCCGCCGGAGTCCGGCTCGCCCCCGCCCGCCCAGTCCGCCCGCGAGATCGTCATCCTGGGCGCCAAGGAACACAATCTCCAGAACATCGACGTCCGGATCCCCCGCGACAAACTGGTGGTCGTCACGGGCCTCAGCGGCTCGGGCAAGAGCAGCCTGGCCTTCGACACCATCTACGCCGAGGGCCAACGCAAGTACGTCGAGAGCCTCTCCGCGTACGCCCGCCAGTTTTTGGAGCAACTCTCCAAACCGGACGTGGAGCACATCGAGGGCCTGCCGCCCACGGTGGCCATCGAGCAGCGCGGGGGCAGCGCCAACCCGCGCTCCACTGTCGCGACCACCACCGAGATCTACGATTACCTCCGCCTGCTCTACGCCCGCGTGGGCGAGCCCCACTGCTGGGTGTGCGGCCAGCCCATCGCCTCGCAGACCGTCAGCCAGATGGTCGACGCCATTTTCACCCTGCCCGAGGGCACGCGGTTCATGGTGATGGCCCCGATCGTCCGCGGCCAGAAGGGCCAGCACGCCGAGACCCTCCGCCATGTGCAGCGCGAAGGCTTCGTCCGCGTCCGGGTTGACGGCAAGGTCCAGGACATCAAGGGCCTCCAGGGGCTGGACAAGAACAAGAAGCACACCATCGAGGTCGTCGTCGACCGCCTGGTCCTGCGCGAGACCATTCGCATTCGCCTTTCGGACAGCCTGGAAACGGCGCTGAACCTGGCCGGCGGGCTGGTGACCATCGTGTACGAGCCGGCCGGGGAGATCCCCGCCGATAACGACGCCCCGGCCGCACCGGCCAGCCCGCCGCACGTCCCGCCGGCGCCCCCCGGCGAGGAGTACGCCACCTGGAAGGACTGGATCTTCAGCGCGACCTACGCCTGCGTGCAGCACCCCGAGGCCAATCTCCAGGAACTCTCCCCGCGGATGTTCAGCTTCAACAGCCCCTACGGCGCCTGTGAGGCCTGCAACGGGCTGGGGACCATCCTGGAGTTCGACCCCGCCCTGATCGTGCCCGATGAGACGCTCTCGCTCTCGCAAGGCGCCATCGACGCCTGGCGCCACGGGGGCAAGCGGATGAACATCCTCTACAACCGCCTGATCCGCCAGTTCTGCCGCAAGTACAGCGTTTCGCCCACCCAGCCCTACGAGGAGATCCCCGCCTCGCTCCGCACTACCCTCATGTACGGCGACAAGGCCTGGGAGGGCGTGATCCCCAACCTGGCGAGACGATGGCAGAAGACCGACAGCGAGTTCGTCAAGGCGCGCCTGCACGGCTATCTCAGCGAGCAGCCCTGCGCCTCGTGCCGGGGCGCCCGCCTCCGCCCGGCCAGCATGGCCGTCAGCGTCGGGGGCAAGAACATCCACGAGCTGACCCACCTGTCGATCGGCTCGGCCCTGGAGTTCCTGTCCGACCTGCCGCTGTCGGTGGAGAAGACCCAGATCGCCCAGACCATCCTCCGCGAGATCCTCCACCGCCTGCGATTCCTGGCCGACGTCGGGCTGGACTACATCAGCCTGGACCGCACCTCGGCAACGCTGTCGGGCGGGGAGGCGCAGCGGATCCGCCTGGCCACGCAGGTCGGCAGCGGGCTGGTCGGCGTGTGCTACGTGCTGGACGAGCCGACCATCGGCCTGCACCAGCGCGACAACGCCCGGCTGATCCGCACGCTGATGCACCTGCGGGACATGGGCAACACGGTGATCGTGGTCGAGCACGACGAGGAGACCATCCGCAGCGCCGACCACGTGCTGGACATCGGCCCGGCCGCCGGCCGCCACGGCGGGCGGATCGTGGCCCAGGGCAGCGTGGCGGACCTGGAGGCCTCGAAGGAATCGATCACGGGCAAGTACCTCTCGGGACGGATGCGGATCGACACGCCGCGGCTGCGACGGGAGATGTCACCCCGCCGGGCGCTGGAGCTTCGCAACTGCCGCGAGCACAACCTCAAAGGCATCGACGTGCGGTTCCCCCTGGGGGGGTTCGTCTGCGTGACCGGCGTGAGCGGGTCGGGAAAGAGCACGCTGGTGAACCTGACGTTGCTGCGGGCGTTGCGCAGGCGGCTGACCGGAGCCCACGACAAACCCGGGGCTCACGACAAGATCCTGGGCCTGGGCAAGATCGACAAGGTCATCGAGATCAACCAGGCCCCCATCGGCCGCACGCCGCGGTCGAACCCGGCCACGTACACCGGCGTATTCGACCTGATCCGCCAGCTCTTCGCCAAGACGCGCGAGGCGAAGATCCGCGGCTACAAGCCCGGGCGCTTCAGCTTCAACGTCAAGGGCGGGCGGTGCGAGGCCTGCCAGGGTCAGGGCACCAAGCGCATCGAGATGCACTTCCTGCCCGACGTGTACGTCGTCTGCCAGGAGTGCGGGGGCACGCGCTACAACCGCGAGACCCTCGAGGTCCGCTACAAGGGCCGGAACATCGCCGACGTCCTCAAGATGCGGATCGAGGAGGCCTTGGCCTATTTCGAGAACTTCCCCAAGATCAAGCAGCTCCTCAAGGCCCTCAACGACGTGGGCCTGAGCTACGTGGAACTGGGGCAGAGTTCGACCACCCTCTCCGGCGGCGAGGCACAGCGCGTGAAGCTGGCGGCCGAGCTGGGCAAGACCGCCACCGGGCACACCGTCTACGTGCTGGACGAGCCCACCACCGGCCTCCATTTCGCCGATATCCACAATCTGCTCAACGTGCTCAACCGCCTGGCCGACATGGGCAACACGATCATCGTCATCGAGCACAACCTCGACGTGATCAAGTGCGCCGACTGGATCATCGACCTGGGCCCCGAGGGCGGCGACGCGGGCGGGACGCTGCTGGCCGAGGGCACGCCCGAAGAGGTCGCCCTGGCGGACCACTCCTACACGGGCCAGTTCCTCGCCCACCACATGCAGGCCGAGGCCGAGCGAAACGGCAAGCTCGCCCGGGATGCCGCCGTATCCTAGCGGCGCCCCGATCCTTGGCCGGTCCGGTCTGGCGTTCTCCCCTGCGGCGTCAGGCACTCCCCATGGATTCGCCCTGGAGCCCCGGGGGCCTCCCGACAAGACGCGGCAGGGCGCACGCAGGGCGCAGGAGTTCGCGGGCAGGACGCGAAAGGGCGCACGTAGGGCGCGGGAGTTCGCGGGCAGGACGCGGAAAGGCGCACATGTAACTCCTTGCACACAGGGTGGTTTACCTCGTAGTCAGACGCCCGGCCAGCCCTTGACCGCCCGGAAAGAGCGAACTAAAGCGCCCTTCAGGGAACTCCCTGATTCCCCGACCGACCAGAGGCCGCGGCCCTGAGCCGGACCGAGAAGCGGACCGGCGAGGCCCGAGGCCTCACGGGTCGGCTGAGGGTCGAAAGCGGCCAAGGCGTCTGGCCGGTCCCAGGAGGCGTCGGCCGGCGCGGAGCGGGCGGTGGGAGTCGGTTCCTTCGGCCGATCGCGGCCTGAGCGATCCTGGCCGGTCCTGGGCGGGTCGGATAAAATGAGGGACGGGGCAAGAAAGACGGTTGAGGTCAGAGGCGGATGGCCCTACAATAACGTCATCCACATGCGAACGTCATGGGACCAGGGAGAACGGCGACCCGGCCCGTTCGGACGTCGCCTATCCAAACCCGCCGCCCGCGGGCTCCGCCCGCCTTGCCGCAGGTCCCGCGCGGCATCGCCTGCCGCCTTCACCCTGGTCGAACTGCTCGTGGTGATCGCGATCCTGGCCCTGCTGCTGTCGATCCTGGCGCCGACCCTGGCGCGGTCGCGGGAACTTGTTCGCCGGGCCGTCTGCTGCTCGGGCATCCGCTCGACTGTGGCGGGCCACCAGACCTACGCCAGCATGTTTCGCGATCAATACGTCTACGGCACGCCGGCGGCGCCGGTGCAGGCCCGTTACGGGGCCTGGAGCGTCTGGACCTCAGGTTTCGCCAACAGCGGCGACAGCGATCAGGAGGGCTGGTTCGGCTGCGGGCTTCTCTTTCATCTGGGCTACCTGGGTGAGCCCGGCCTGCTCTATTGTCCGAGTTGGACCCACCCCTACTACCGCATGGGCGATCCGCTGTACGGGTTCGAGGACGTCCCGGACCCGGCCACCAAGAAGTGGATCAGCCGCGGCTACCACTACCGGGCGACCCTGACCCTGGACACGGGCGGGAAGGCCCGCTCGGCCCGAGGCGTTCGCGACCCGAACGGAACGGCCATCCTGGCGGACGGTTTCGCCCAGGCGCCGCTGGTGGGCGCCGGGGCGGGCATGGACATGCATCACAAGGAAGGCTACAACGCCGCGTACATGGACGGGCACGCACAATTCCTGATCGACGTCGACCGCGTCGTCGCCGACGCCATGACCAGCAACATGGCCTTCAGCGAACTGGAGGGCCACTGGCGGAACTTCTTCGACCGCCAGTAGCCTTGCAGCCCTGGCCATTCGCCCTCTTGTCCCCGTGAACAGCGCCACTCGCGCTGGGTGTGCGCGCACAAGCACACGGGCCCTGTCCGGGCCATCGCATCGGAGTCGCCCGCGGCTATTTCGTCTCCTGGGTGATCAGCGTGCCGAACCGTTTGCTGATGGCCAGGGCCGGGTCCAGCGGGACGGGCACGGGCTGGCAGTCGGCGGGGATGGAGATCGTCGGGCAGGGGCGGATCGTCTTGCCCTTGAAGTTGGGCAGCCACTGGCGCTGAGCATCGAGCATCTCGCTCGCCATGTCGCGGACCTGCTTGAGCGTGCAGACGGCGCCGGTCAGCGGGTCCATGGCCATGGCGTGGACGATGGCTTCCGGGTCGCTCTCCAGGGCGGCCTTGCCGGCCAGGGTCTGGACCTGGACGTTGCTCATGCAGGCGGCGGCACACTGGGCGGGCAGGTTCCCCACCCGCGTGGGATGCAGCCCGGCGTCGTCGGCGAAGACGGGCACTTCGACGCAGCAGCCGGCGGGCAGGTTGTCGATCAAGCCCTGGTTGCGGACGTTGCCCATGAAGCGGAAGGGCTTGCCCGTGGCCACCGCCTCCATGATGTACGAACAGTACTCGACGCTGCGCCCGGTGATTCTGGCCGACTCGTACTCCAACTCGTCGTGGGCGGCATACTTGTCCGCGATGGTCTTGCACCAGTTGTAGTAGGCCCCGCTGGCCCCTCCGAAAGCGGGCTCGTCGCAGTACAGGTCCAGGGCGAGCTTGTTCTTGCGGAACCAGGGCACGTACTCGCTGAGGTGCCCGGTGGACTCGGTCATGAAGTAGCCGAAGTGGCGGAAGACCTCGCCGCGGACCTTCTCGGTCTTGTAGTACTGGGGCTTCTCGAACTTCTCTCGCAGGTCGGGGTAGAGGTCGCGCCCCTTGTGCTCCAGGCGGAGGAACCAGTCCATGTGGTTGATCCCGCCGCAGGTGTAGGTGATCTCCTCCTTGGGCACGTTGCAGTAGCCGGCGATCAGGTCGAGCGTGGTCTGCACGCCGTGGCAAAGCCCGACGAACTGCACGTCGGTCGCCTTGCCCAGGGCCAGGCACACGCCGGCCATCGGGTTGGCGTACTGGAGCATGATGCAGTGGGGCTTGGCCAGTTCCTGCATGTCGCGGGCGATGTCCACCACGACCGGGACAGCCCGCAGGGCGCGGAACACCCCGCCCGGGCCCAGCGAGTCTCCCACGCACTGGTCCACGCCGTACTTCATCGGGATCTCGTAGTCCAGCTTGAAGGCGTCCACGCCCCCCACCTGCACCATCACCACCACGAAGTCCGCGTCGCGGATGGCCTCGCGCCGGTCCAGCGTGGCCCACACCTTGGCCGGGCAGCCGTTCTCCCGGATCATCTTCCTGGCGAAGGCCTCCATCCGCCTCAGCCGCGGCTCGGTCCGGCTCATCAGCGCGAACTCGCTGTCGGCCAGCGCGGGCGTGGCCAGGATGTCGCTCATCAGGGTCTTGCAGAACACGATACTGCCCGCACCGATCATCGCGATCTTCATGGTCCAGACTCCATGTAAAAGGGACTCTTGCAGATCAACTGTTGCCCGGCAGGGACATTATGCAGTCAAGTCCGCGACGGTGCAACCGCCTCACCTGCCGCGGCACACGATGCTGCCGTCCTCCAGGACGAGCACGAGCCTCCCGCCGGCCAGCGCCGCCCCGTGCAGGACCGGCGGCGAGTGCAGCTTGAGTTCCGCCAGCCGCTCGCCGCTCGTCGAGTCGTACACGTGCAGCAGGCCGCCCTTGCGCCCCTCGAAGCTGCCCAGCGGGTCGGCCGGGTCGATCTCGTCCGGCGGCCCGGCGAGTACCAACCGCTCGCCCGCCAATACCATTGTCCTCGCCCGCACGGCAATCCGCTTGGACCAGGCTGGCGCGGCCGCCTTGGAATCCTTGTCCCTCGCCAGCAGCAGGTAGCCCTTCTTGCCCGGGGCGAAGTACACCTCCGGATTGAGCCCCTGCAGCGAATCGAACATTCGCACGTAGCACGCCCGCCGCTGGTCGTGCACGATCAGACGGGCGTAGTCCTTCCCCAGCACCCACGGCACGCGCTTGAAGTACGTGCCATCCAGGATGCCGCTGACGATCTTCATCGTCGGCTGGCTCCGGACGGGCGAGAGCTTGTCGTCGAAGGCCGCCGTCCGCATGTAGACCGAGTTCGCCCCGTCCCCCACCAGCACGTCGTTAAGGTAGCCCATGGGCAGGTTGAAGTTCTGTTTGAAGGTGCCATCCACGTACTCCGGGCCCGACAGGGTTTTTTCGTGCAGCACCTTGCCCGTTGCCGGATCCAGGGCCAGCAGCACAATCCCGCCGTCCAGGTGCGACGACCGCCCCGCCGCCGCGTACGCCACGTCGCCCTGCACCAGGATGCTGCCGTGGATCGGCCAGGGCGACTCCAGTTGACCCATTGCGGAAATGAGCCGATCGCCCGTTCCCGCCCGCAGCCGCCACGCCAGCGCACCGTCAGCCGCCCGCAGGCAGTAGACGTACCCGTCGACCGAGCCGAACAGCACCAGCCCCTTGTGGATCGTCGGCGGGGAGTCGACGCGACCGTCGGCCGCGAACTCCCAGACTTGCCGCCCGTCGGCAGCGTCCAGGCAGATGACGTGATGCTCGTCCACCAGGGCCGCGTACACCCGCCCGCCAGCGACAACCGGGGCTGAGACCTTCACGCCCGGCCGCACGGTCCACAGCGGTCTCAACTCGCCGCTCAGCGCCGCGGGCGTTGAACCGGTCCGCATGGCGTCGTGGCGCAGCGTGGGCCAGTCGTCGAGCCCCTCCGGCTCCGCCTTGATCCTTCCCATCGCCGGCCCCGTCGTCAGGCGGGGTCCGGCTGCGGGACGCCGGGCGGACTCCCGCGCGGCCGTCAAGGCGTTGAAGCCGTTGAGCTTCTCGTCGATGTAGCACTGGCAGGGATGCGGCGGAGCGTACTGGAGCCCGTTGGCGGGCATCATGCCCACGTGGCAGGTCCCGCGGACCCAGTTGTCGACGACGTGCTTGCCGCCCTCGAGGCTGACGAACTCCGTGCCCCGCCGGCTGGCCAGGATGTACCGCACCGTCGCCTTGTCGCGGTAGCAGCGGTGGTGATGGTGCGTGGTGAAGATCTCGCCCACCTCGACCTGCTTCTTCCGCGCGCCGGTGTGCAGGTCGTAGCCGTTGGCCCATCGCGGGGCCAACGTGCCCCCCTGCTTCTTCGTGCCGCCCGTCAGCGGCTTGCGATCCAGTTCCGCCGACCACGTCCAGACCAGGCCGTCGATCACGAATACGTCTTTCCACTCGTACCACAGGTGCTGGATGAACTTCTTGGGCTGCTCCCACAGCAGCTTGCCCGTGTCGGCTGACAGGCCCGCCAGCTTGCTCGGGCTGGCGTGGACGACCACGCCGTCGGTCACGATCATCGCACCCACCCACAGGTGGTTGCGGAAGTTCTGCATGCCGCCGGCTGTGCGGTCGGCGGCGTCCAGCGGGAAGTCGGCCTTCCACTTCTCTTTGCCTGTGGCCAGGTCCAGGGCCGCGATCTGCGAAGCATCGATGAGGACCACGATCCGGCCGTCGGCGGCGAGGTTGGCCGCCGGGTCGAGCCTCTCCGGGGTCGACCCGCCGTGCATCTCCTTCCACCGGATGTAGTCGGTGGTCGTGCCCGCGTAGGTCTTGTCGGAAGTCCACAGCACCTTGCCGCTCGCGCCGTCGACCGCCTTCACCCTCAGCCGCTCGCCCTCCACCACGGAGATGATCAGCCGCCCGTCGAGGTACAGGATCTCGTTGGCGCCTTCCGTGCCCGCGTAGGTCTGGAGCACGGTCCCCGTCCGGGCGTCAAGCTGCGAGACCGGCGCCCGGTAGCCCAGCGTGACGTAGACGAACTCCCCCGCCGCGACCAGTCGCTTCTGGATGTTCAGCGGGATGTCGCCCGGGCGGGTGTTGAACCAAGTGTGCTTCCACTCCCGCCAGCCCCAGCGGCGGATGGGGACCTGCCACAACACCACGCCGTTGAACGCGTCCTGGCAGACGAGCGACCACTTGTCGGGCAGGTCGTTTTGACCGGCCAGGCTGATCGGGGCTGCGTCCTGGATGGACAGGATACGCCCGTTGGCCGTGACCAGTGTGGAAGGGGTGGAGTCGGTTTCGTGCGAGCGGCTCCACACCGGATCGCTGATCCACTGGTAGTGCCTGGGCGGGCCGACGCGGAGGTCGCGGGCCACCGGGTTGCCGTCCGGCCCGTGGAGGTAGTGGCCCCACTGATCGATGTCGGCGGGCCAGGCCTTGGACAACTTCAGCCACGCCTGCCCCGTCTTTGCATCGACTGTCTGGGTTCCGGCGCCGGCTGCCTTGGCCTGGGCCGAAACCTCGCGGGCATCCACGGCCCCGCCCAGCCACGCCGTTCCCAGCGGGGCCAGCGCCCGCAGTACTTCTTTGACGGTCAAGCCCGCCTTGGCAGCCGCCGGCCAGTCCGGAACGACGATTACGTTGACCAGGTCGTCCACGTGCGGCAGGTACGGCGGCGACCAGGCGGTGACGGAGACTTGTCCGTAGAGTCCGGCTTCTCGCATGGCCTTGCGCAGGGAGTCGCAGGCGGATGCGTCCCCTTCCAGGCAATGCACGACCTGCGCGCCGTTGCGGGCCAGGGCGAGGGGCAGGACAGGCGACCGCGGAGCGACGAAGACGCAGACTCCGCCGGTCGGGGTCGAGCCGAGGACCTCGCGGGCAAACGGACCGAAATCGTCAGAATCGCGCACGAACTCGAGCGAGGGCTGTGCGTCCGCGGCGGCGACCGACGAGGCCGAGCCCAGCAGAAGCGCCAAGACGCACATACCGGCAACTCCACAACATCGTGTTCCGTTCATGTTCATACTCCTGCTTTCGCCGCCCTGGGCGACTACGCCCTATGCCCTTACGGGCACACTACAAGCGCGCGCTATGAACGTTTGAATTCCGCAGCGATCTCTTCCGCCGTCAGAGCCTTGTCGAACATCTTGACCTCGTCGATCAGGCCCCGGAAAGGCTCGACGACATCGACGCAACTGTTGGACAGGTCGGCCCCGATCTCCATGGGCTGGCCGCAATTGCCCGGCACGGGGCCGGACGTCTTGGTTCGGGCGACCCGCACACCGTCCACGTACAGCTCGATGGCGTCCGCACCGACCACACCGGCGAGGTGGACCCACCGACCGGTCGCAACCGCGGCCGGGGCGACGGCCAGGAAGGGTTGCTCCTCCTGGGTGCGGCGGATGCCGAAGCCAGCCTTGCCGCCCTTTAGGTGGAGCGAGAAGCCCTGGAAGGCGCCCCCGCGGGCGACTACCACCCCGCCGACTGCCTCGCTCTTGATCCACGCACAGATCGTGAAGGGCCGGTCCGCGATGGCCAGCGCCTGCGGTTTGCCCAACTCGACGTACGCGTCCGGGCCGCACCGCACCGCCTTGCCGACCTTGCCAGGCTCGGCCTTGCACCCCTTGAACTGTCCGTCGCTCCCCCCGCCGGTCACGTCGCGGGCTTTGCCGTCGTCGAAGCTCCAGTGGGCCCAGAGTCCGCCTTTGGCGGCGGCCGGCGAGGGCGGGCCCAGGACGGCCAGCACAGCGGGTTCCTTCTCGATGGCCTGGCGTTTGGCAAGGGCGGCCTCGGCGTCTTTCTCGCTCATCCGCGACAGGGCGCAGGCGGCGGCAATGCGTACGCTCGTTTCGGCGTCCTTCAGGGCCCCTGCCAGAGGCGGCACCGCCGCCTCTCCGCCCAGCGCCCCCAAGGCTTCTGCCGCACGGGCGCGCAAGGCTGCGTCGTTGCTCTTGAGCAGCGCCGCCAGGGCGGCGGCAGGCTGGTCCGCCCGACCGCGGAGCAGCCAACCCACGTGGGCGGGTTGGACCTGCTCAGCCTTCAGCAGGGCCGCCAACTCGTTCGATGACTGGTTCCACCCGATCTCGCGGAGGGCCCAGGCCGCCTGGTCACGGACAGCCCACTCAGGATCGCCGAGTGCCTTGAGCAGCGCCGGCCCGGTCGTGGGCGACTTGATCTCGCCCAGGGCGAAGGCGGCGGCAGCCCGCACGTTGGCATCGTCGTCGCCCAGGGCGGCCATGAGGCCCTTGGCGGCTGCGGGGTCTCGCGTCGAGGCTAGAGACCTGGCGGCCGCCCGTCGGACAGCCGGGGCGGGGTCGGTCAGCGCCCGCACCAGAGCCGGGACCGCCGCACGATCCGCCAGCCGGCCCAGGCGCACGGCGGCTTGCTCGCGCACGGCCTGCTCCTTCGACTCCATGTCGCGCAGAGCTGCCTGGACCGCCGGAGCGGGGGGAACTTGGCCTGCGGCTTCTGCAGCATGCAGCGCACCGAACGCCGTCAGCACCATCAGGAGGAGCCATTTCGCACGTGCCGGTCTCGATGGTTGATTCATGGCTCTACTGTATCCGCAGAAGCAGGGCACGAACAGCCTTCTGCATGGGGAATAGGCCTGGAGGTTCTGCTCCGGGCGGACTGGGCCAAAGCAACGGCCCCGCCGACAGGATCGACGGGGCCGTTGAAGCTTTCGCGAACGGACGCGGCGAGACGCCGCATCTTCCCTACACCCAATCCACCTTCAGCAGATGGACCGAGCAGGAGATGCACGGGTCGTAGGAGCGGACGAGCATCTCCAGGTCGTGACCGATCTGGTCCTGGGTGCGAGTGTTGATGACCTCGGGGACGTACTTCTGCATGTCGTGGTCGATGTTGGCCAGGTTCATCCCGGTCGGGATGACGCAGTTGGCCTTGGTGCAGACGCCCTTCTCGTCGTAGGTGTAGTCGTGGACGAGCAGGCCGCGGGGCACCTCGGTCAGGCCGATGCCGCGCCCGGCCTTGGGCGTGACATTCGGGGCCAGCGTCGCTTCCGTGAGGTCCATCTTCATGATCTGGTCCATCAGCTTGACGGCCTCGTCGTAGAAATGGGCGATCTCGACGGTCTGGGCGAGGTTGTTGTAGTACGGGTTGTAGCACGGCGCCTTGAGGCCGAGCTTCTTGGCGGCGGCCTGCCCGCGATCATTGAGCTGGGCGGCGTTGTTGTTGAACCGCGACAGGGCGCCGACGGCCAGGCAGGCGTCCACGTTGCGGACGTGTTTGGAGGTCGAGTGCTCGACGCAGAACTCGTGGATGACCTTGGCGTAGTCGTGGATGTCGTGCACGCCGGTCTTGGAGCTCTTGAGCTGCCCGTTGTAGAAGGCGTACTCGTCCGGGTGGGTCAGGCTGACGTCCTCTCGCTCGCGCTCGAACTTGGGGAAGGCCCCGCCGATGGCGGCGACGGTCTCGACGGTGGCGTCGACGTCGTCGTTGAGCATGAGGATGTAGTCCTGGACCTTCTTGAGGTCCTTCTTGCTGGGCACGTGGGTGAAGCCGCCCGGGACCAGGGCGATCGGGTGGACGTGCCGGCCCGCGACGGCGTCGCAGATGACGTTGCCGACCTTCTTCATCCGGAGGGCCCGTTTGACCACTTCCGGGTGGCTGGAGGCCAGCGGCAGGACGCTGCCGGCGCCCAGGGCGTCCGGAGCGGCCAGGAAGTACACGTGCAGGACGTGACTTTGGATTTCCTCGGCCAGCAGCATGAGCTTGCGGAGGGCGAGCACCTCGGGCGTGAGTTTGAGTCCGAAGGCGTCGTCGGTGGCCTGGATGGAGGCGGTGGTGTGCCCGACCGAGCAGATGCCGCAGATCCGGCAGGTGAGCATGGCGGTGTCGCGCCAACTCAGGCCGCAGATCATGGACTCGAAGACGCGGGGCGTCTCGACGATCTGAAGGTGGCACTTCTCGACCTTGCCGTCGCTGGCCCGGACGATGATGTTGCCGTGGCCCTCGACGCGGGTCAGGTGATGGATGTTGATGTCAAGTGTCTTTCCCATATGTATCTCCGTTCTCGGCTAGCGGTTAGCTCTTGAGGGCCCCGTCCGCCGGCGGCTCGGCCACCGGGAAGACGCCGTTGAACATGCGGAACTCGGCCATCACCTGTTCAAGGGTCAGCCCATACTCCGCCAGCACGTCCTTGGCGGCGTTCTTGTTGAAGTCGGTGATCAGGCCCCGGCAGGCGTAGCACCGCCCGCCGTACGACGGGCACCAGGCGTTGCAGCCGGCCTTGGCGACCACGCCCATGCAGTACTCGCCCTTCTGGAAGAGGCAGACGTTCTCGCGCAGCTTGCACTCCACGCAGACCGGGTAGTCCGGGATCTGCGGGGTCCGCCCGGCCAGCACGCTCTTGACGACTTCCAGGAACTCCTGCTTGGGGATGGGGCAGCCGTTGATCTTGACGTCGACCTTGATGGCGGCCTCGATGGGCAGGGCCGGGCTGGTCTCGTACCAGGAGGCGGCCTCGCCGTAGACCTTCTTCATGGACTCGTCGATGCCTCGGAAGTTCTTGAGGACGTTGAGCCCGCCGGTGCAGGCGCAGGCGCCCAGGGCGACGACGATCTTGGCGCACTTGCGGATGTGCTCGAGGCGCTTGCGATCGCTCTCGCGGGTGAAGGCGCCCTCGATGAAGGCGATGTCATACTCGTCGCTCTTCTCGTCAATGGCCTCACGGAAGTTGACGATGTCCACCGCGCCGACGATGCCCAGCAACTCGTCCTCGCAGTTGAGGACCTGGAGCTGGCAGCCTTCGCAGCTCGTGAAGTCGTGAAACGATACTCTCGGTTTTGCCATAGTTAGATTCCTTCTCGAAGCCGCATGACCTCGGCGTAGTTGAAAATGGGCCCTTCCTGGCAGACGTAGACGTTGCGGATCTGGCAGTGCCCGCACTTGCCCAGCCCGCACTTCATCCGGCGCTCCAGGGAGCAGTAGATGCTGGTCTTTCGCAGACCCATCGCCAGGGCCTCCAGGACCGCGAACTTGAACATGATGGGCGGGCCGATGATGAAGGCGGCCGTGTTGGCCGGGTCCACCTTGGGCATCTTGCGGAACAGGGTGGTGATCACGCCCGTGTTGCCCTTCCAGTTCTCGTCGCCGCGGTCGACGGTCATCAGGAAGGTGGAGTCCTTACGCTGGGCCCAGGCTTCCAGGTCCTTGGTGAACAGCAGGTCCGCCGGCGTGCGGGCGCCGTAGAGGATAGTGACGTTGCGGAACTTCTCACGGTGGTTCAGGGCGTCCAGAATGAAGCTGCGGCAGGGCGCCAAACCAAGACCGCCGGCCACGAACAGCAGGTCCTTGCCGGCCACCTTGTCCATGTCAAAACCGTTTCCGAACGCGCCTCGCAGGCCGACCGTCTGCCCGACCTGCAGCGTGTGCAGGGCGTTGGTGACGTCGCCGACCGCCCGGATGCACATCTCCAGGTCGCCGCGCTTGCCCGGGGCCGAGCAGATCGAAATGGGCGCCTCGCCCACGCCGAACACGCTGACCTCCATGAACTGGCCGGCGGCGTACTGGATGCCCTGGCCGTCGGCGAATTCGAAGCGGAACCAGGCTTCCTTGGGGGTGAACTTGCAGGCCTCGGCAACCGTGGCCACACGGGGCAGGTACGGAGAGGCCGACGCTGGATTGCTCATTGTCATCGTCATGAATTTCCCTTTCTGGGCTTAGATCTCCGCCGCTGCCTCATCGGCGATCTGCTGGAAGGTCTCGAGAATGGAGATGCCGGCCACGCAATGAGTCGAACATCGCCCGCAGCCGACGCAACCCGGCTTGCCCGTCCGCTCGAGGATGAACTTCCCCTTGCGGAAGACGCGGTGTCGCAGACGGCTGTCGGCATGCTCGCGGAAGTTCTCGCCGCCGGCGACTTCGGCGAAAACGCGGAGTTGACAGGAATCCCAGCTTCGCACGCGCTCGCCGCTGGCGGCGTCCAGGCCCAGCTTGTCCTGCACGTCGAAGCAGTAGCAGGTCGGGCAGACGTTGGTGCAGCTTCCGCAGCTGAAGCAACGACGAGCGACGGCGTTCCACAGCAGCGAGTCGTAGCTGTTGGCCAGAAGCTCGGGCAGGTAACGGGCGTCGTAGGGCAGCCGCTTGGAGCAGGCCGCCGCCTTGGCCTTGTCGAAGGCGACCTTGGCGGCGTGATCGTCGCTCTTGGCGGGGCTGAAGCCGGCGCACTTGGTGATCATCGCCTGCCCGGCCTCGCTGCCGACTTCGACGAACCAGCGATCGCCCAGGTCGGTCAGGAACAGGTCCCAACCGGAAGCAGGCGCATCGAGCGTGTCCATGTCGGCCATGAACTGGTAGTCGTTGGCGTACTGGGCGACGTTCAGGCCGACGATCTTCGTGACGGCCCGCTTGGCCTGGTAGTACGGGTCGGCGGGGTCCTTGGCCATGGCGGCATCGAGGGTGGCGATGGCGTGGAGGTCCATCGGCTGCACGCCCAGGATGACGGTGGGCTTGGCCTGCACCTGGGGCTGGACATTCTCGGGCCCTCGCCCGCCGAAGCTCAACAGCGTCTCTCGCTGGGGCATCAGGAACTTCTTGGGCGGCAGGATGGACAGGTCGTAGTCCATGCGGATGGCGGCCTGGTCCTCGGGCGTCTGGACCTCCTGGAAGGCGAAGGCCGGCCCCTTGGCCATGGGCGCCACGACCCGGTTGTCGGCGCTCAGGCTGCCGACAAACTCATCAAACTTCGACTTTGGAAGTATCTGCGGAAGCATCTTGGGTCCTTTCTTTGCCCGCCTGCGGCGGGCGGCGTTCACAAGACTCGGAATTCAAGCTCGCATTGCGATCAGTTGGGGGATGAGAATCGTCCGTGTCGCCCGCCGCAGTTTCGCCCGGTGCGCCCTGCACCTGGGCCAGCGGAAGAAGCACGGTTACGGTGGTGCCTTCTCCGTGCGTGCTGGACAGGCTTACGCGCCCGCCCAGCCGCTGGACCACCGTCTGCACGATGGGCAGACCCAGTCCGGTCCCGCCGGCCAACTGCCTGGCCTGGGGGGCGCGGTGGAACTCGTGGAACACCTGCTCCTGCTGGACGGGGGCGATGCCGATGCCGGTGTCAGCGACCACCAGTTCGGCCCGGTCCCCTGGCAGTCGCCTCAAGGTCACGTCCACCCGTCCGCCGGACAGGGTGTACTTGAGGGCATTGGACAGGAGGTTCTGGACCACCACCGCCAGGGCGTCGCTCCAGGCCTGTACGTACAGCGGCCCGTCCTCGGTGTGGACCGTGAGGGCGAGCCCCTTGTCGCGGGCCTGGGCCTTCAACGGGTCGACCGCCTCCGCCAGCACCGACGCGAGGTCCACGCTCGACCGATTGCGGATCTCCACGCCGTTCTCGCGGACGGTGGACAGCAGCAGCATTTCGTCCATCTGCTCCACCAGTTCGCTCGCCCGGTCGCGGATGCGTCGGGCCAGGGCCGCCTGGCGGTCCGCCAGCGGGCTCACCGTCTCCATCGCGCCCAGCATGGAATGAATGGCCGCCACGTTGCCGCGAAGCTGGTGGCTGGAGAGCCTCAGGAAGCGGCTCTTGGTGCGGTCCAGCTCGGCCAGTTCCTCGTTGGCCCGGGTGAGCCGACGGTTGATGTTTCGCAGCCGTGACAGGATCGACCGGGTGAACCAGACGCTCAGCAGAAGCAACGCCCACCAGAAGGCCCCGGCCAGAAGAACCAGCGCGTTGTGGGCGACGGCCCCGGCGTGAGGCGAGCCCTGCCACTGCCCGGTCCAGAATGCCCCGCAGACCCACGCCCCGGCCAAACCGGCCTGAACGTAGGAGTCTCGCGAGGGCAGCAGGCTGGCCCCCACCGCGACGTGGAAGACCAGGATGGCGGCCAGGAACCATACGTCGGTGAAGGCGACCAGGAAGCCCAGCATGGCCAGATCCAGGGCCATTTGGACGTTGGTTACGACGCGGACGAAGCGTCCGACCTGGGCCGGGTCGTGCCGCTCGCAGCGGCCGAGCACCCACCACATCAGGGCGCTGTGCAGGGCCATCAGGCCCGCCACCGTCAGCAGGGCTGCCGGGGTGGCCTGGGCGGCGTCCCAGGGGCGCACCGCCCGCACCCACACCGCGGCGGCGCCCAGCACCGCCAAGGCGCCCGCGTAGAACCAGCGCAGCACAACCAGCCACTGCACGCGGGCGACCAGGACGGCCACAAAGCTCGGCGTGAGCACCGGGTCGACGGGGCGGGAGGATGTCGCGGGGGCCTGGCTCATGGACGATCGGGCATTCCTACTTCAGCACCGCCTGGATCTTCTTCTGAAGCTGGGCCATGTCCAGCGGCTTGCGAAGGAAGCCCTGAACGGGCAGGAAGTCGCCGGCCTTGTCCGGCTCGAGCACCTCGCCCGTCTTCTCCTCGATGCAGGTAATCATGAGGATGGGAACGTCCTTGGTCTGGGGGTTCTCGCGGATCTTGTAGGCCAGGTGGAAACCTTCGGTGTCGGTTTCCATCATCACGTCCAGCAGGATGAGGTCGACAGCCTGCTTGTCCAGCAGCGCCATGGCCTCGGCCCCGCTGCTGGCGCCGACCACTTCGTAGCCGGCGCCGCTGAGCATGATCTGCGTCGCGTCCCGCAGGTCGGGGTCATCGTCAACGATCAGGATCTTCTTCGCCATTCAGGGACTCCTTCTCTGGTATTGGGACGGCCTTCGTAGCCGTCTTCCGTCTTGTCTTAACAGATCCGGGGCAACTCCTCACCGTAAGGCATCTGCACGATCCGCCGACCACCGGCGGCGGTTGCCAATTCCACAATGGGACTCTCGCCGGCCGGGCCAATCGTCCCGATGACCGCCGCTCGCGAGCCGATCGCGTGTCGCCGCATCACGTCCACCGCGCGCCGGGCGGCGCCCTCGGCCACCACCGCCACCAGCTTGCCCTCGTTGGCTACCTGGAGCAGGTCCAGCCCGAGCATCTCGGCGGCCGAGCGGGCCGTCCGATGAGCGGGGATGGCCGACTCCTCGATCTCGATGTCCACGCCGCGCGACTCGGCGATGTCCGCCAGCACGGCAGCCAGCCCGCTGCGGGTAGGGTCGCGCATGAAGCGGAGGTTCTCGCCCAACTCGTCCAGCAGGTCGCTCACCAGTTCGTGCAGCGGGGCGCAATCGCTGACCAGGTCGGCGGTAAAGCTCAGGCCTTTGCGCTGACTCATGACGGCCAGTCCGTGCTCGCCCAGCGGACCCGACAGGACGACGCGATCGCCACTCTGGATGCGATCGAAACCCAGGCGGACGTCGGCGCCAATCAGGCCGACGCCGGAGGTATTGACGATGATCCCGTCGAGGGCGCTTCGCTCGACGACCTTGGTGTCGCCCGTGACGACGCGGATGCCGGCCTGGCGGGCCTGGCGCCCCGCGGAGTCCAGCACGCGCTGGAGCAGGTCGATCTCCAGACCTTCCTGGAGGACCAGTCCCATGCTCAGGGCCAGCGGCTTGGCGCCGCAGACGGCCAGGTCGTTGATCGTGCCGCAGACAGCCAGCTTGCCGATGTCTCCGCCGGGAAACTCCAGCGGCTGGACGACGTACATGTCGGTCGTGAAGGCCAGCCGCCCGCCGCCGGTCTCCAGCACGGCGGCATCCGCCAGCGCGTGCGGATCCTGGCCCCCGCCCAGCGCGGGCAGGATCACGTCGCGGATCAACTCGGCGGTCAGTTGACCTCCTCCGCCGTGTGCCAGTTGAATGCGGCTGGTATCCACTATCGTTTCCTTGCGGGCATTTCGTACTTGAAGGCGGCGGCGCAAGCCCCTTCCGACGAGACCATGCACGGCCCGACCGGATCCCGCACGGTGCATCGCCGGGCGAACAAGGGGCACTCGGACGGGTGCAACCGTCCGCAGATCACGTCGCCGCATCGACAGCCGGGCATCTCGTAGCTTTCTTCGGCCGGCAGATCGAAGCGGCGCTCGGCGTCGAACTCGGCCCATTCGTCGCGCAAAGCCATTCCGCTGGCGGGAATGACGCCCAGTGCCCTCCAAGGCGCGTCGACGATCTCGAAGACCTCGTCCAGCACCTCTCGGGCGCGGGCGTTGCCCTCGCGGGAGACGCTCGGATAGACCGTCATGGCCCGGGGCTCGCCGGCCGACAGCTCGTCCAGAATCTCCAGCACGCCCAGTAGGACCTGCTGGGGATCGAAGCCCGCGACCACGCAAGGCCGGCCGTAGTCGCGGACGATCTGGTCGTAGGCCCCGTAGCCGAGGATCACGCTGACGTGACCCGGGCAGAGGAAGGCGTCGATCTTGACGTCGCCGCCGGCCAGCAGGGCATTCATGGCGGGCAGGACCCACTTGTGGGCGGTCAGGACGCTGAAATTCCGGAGCCCTTCCTGTCGCGCATCGCGCACCGCCAGGGCCGTCCCCGGGGCGGTGGTCTCGAAGCCCACGCCGAGGAACACCACCTCGTGATCGGCGTGTTGGCGGGCCAGATCCAGCGCCTGCTGAATGGAGTAGACGACCTCGACGCGGGCGCCGACGGCGCGGGCCTCGCTCAGCGAACCCTGGCGTCCCGGCACGCGGACCATGTCGCCGTAGGTGGCTACGATAATGTCGGGGCGGTTTCGGGCCAGGCCAACTGCGCGGTCGATGTAGGACTGGTCGGTGACGCAAACGGGGCAGCCGGGTCCGCTCACGAGTCGGATGTCGGCGGGTTGAAGTATCGTTCTCAGCCCCCCTCGCGCAATAGCCATGGTGTGGGTGCCGCAGACCTCCATGATCTGGACGCCACCCATGTCCCGCGCCAGCCGCAATGCGGAGGCGTGAATTTTTTCACAAATGTCTGTGCAACCCGTCGTCATCGTCTCTGCGCCCTGGATTCTCTATCTCGGCGGTTGGCCTGCCCCCGCGGTTGCAGACGCCCACCCCGGCCAACGCCAACCCCCCGGCGTGATGCCGCTTGACCGTCCGTAGCCAAACACTTCTCTCCGCTGTCGCTTCACCCTGCCTCGCTCGTCGCGGCAGCATCCATCTGCCGCAGCAGGTCGTACGTAGCCAATGCGTCCGCCTCGTCCAGCACCGTGATCGCATAGCCGGCGTGCACGAGCACCCAGTCGCCGATCTTGGCCTCTGGAACGAGCGTCAAAACAACGTTCGTGCGGCTGCCGTCCAAGACGACCGTCGCACGATCATGCTCATTCATTGTCTCGATCTGGGCTGGAATGGCAAGGCACATTTTGCGATTTTTTCCTCTCGACCGAATGCAAGTCGTCCTTTTGTACGTCATGGGACCGCCGAGGTCCACTGGATTTCCAGAAAAGCACCCCGCAGATCGGGCGTGCAGCATCTGTCCCCCCCCGTCCGCACTGGAAGTTCGCCGACTATCCGCTATGCCTCCTGTCGCCGCGGCGATCGCCGCCCGCGCTCCGGCGGGCAGCCGCGATCACCGCCTGACCCAGGGCCACCCCCGCATCGTTGCACGGAATCTGCCGGTGGGTCAGCACGGTAAAGCTCATCGCCTTCAGTCTCGCCTCCAGGCGCGTGGCCAGGTACCGGTTGATGAAGCACCCCCCCGACAGGGCGACCACGTCCAGGCCGGTCTCGGCCCGGGCTCGACCGGCCCCGTCGGCCAGGAAGGCCACCGCCGTGTTGTGGAACTTGGCCGAGATCAATCCGATGTCGGCGCCGGCGTCGGCGTCGGCGACGATCTGCTCGACCATGGGTCGCAGGTCGATGACGAAGGGTCCTCCGGCGGTCACACGGTAGCTGTAGCAGTCGGCGATGCCCTGACGGGCGGCGACTTCCAGGCGCGCAGGCGCCTGGGCCTCGTAGGCGTTGCGGTCGGCGATCCGACAGAAGGCAGCCACCGCATCGAACCATCGCCCCAGCGAACTGCTGGGCGGACAGTTCACGCCAATGGAGAGCATCTCCACGGCGTTGCGCACGGCCTCGCGGGCGGCCTCCAGCTTGCGCGCGATGTCCATCTCCATGCACTCGGGCCCGAAGGCGTCGAACAGGGCCGCCACAGCCGGACGGTAGGTCTCGACGGCCGCGGCGTCGCCCCCCACCAGGGGCAAGTACCGCAGGTGGCCCAGTCGCTCGTAGGTGCACAGGTCGGCACGGAAGATCTCGCAGCCCCAATTGGCCCCGTCGTCGCCATGGCCCGTGCCGTCGCAGGCGATGCCGATGACCGGGGCGGTGTGCCCGTTCTCCGCCAGGCACGAGACCACGTGGGCGTGGTGGTGCTGAACGCGGGCGATGGGGATGGCCCAGCGCCCGGCCAGTTCGCCGTGATGGCGCCTCACCGCGTACTCGGTGGACAGGTAATGCGGGTGCATGTCGCAGGCCACCAACTCGGGGGTGACGTCGTACAGGGCCTCCAGGTGGCTGACAGTGTCGATGAACTGGCGATAGGTGCGCCCGTCCTTGAGGTCGCCGATGTGCTCGCTGAGCACCGCGTGGTCGCCTTTAAGCAGGCAGATGGTGTTCTTTAACTCGCCGCCGACAGCCAGAACGGCCGGGCCGCCGGCCACGGGGGCGGCCAGGCGGACGGGCTGGGGCGCGTAGCCGCGAGCGCGGCGGACGACAATCAGTTGACCGTCGTCTCTCCCGAGCACGACGCTGTCGTCCACACGGCGTTCGATGCGACGGTTGTGGAGCATGAGGGCGTCGGCGATGCGCCCGAGGTGCGCGATGGCCGAGTCGTTGTCTTTGACCAGGGGCTCGTCGCTGTAGTTTCCGCTGGTCATCACCAGGGGGCCCAGCCCCTGCTGGAAAAGCAGATGATGCAGGGGCGCGTAGGGCAGCATGACGCCCAGCGTGTTGAGGCCCTGGGCGACGGAAGCAGCCACTCGATCGCCGTCTTTGTTCACGGGCAGGATCACGATCGGCCGTAGCGACCCGCTCAGCAGCTTACGGGCCTCGCCGGTCAGGCGCACCAGACGCCCGGCCTGCTCGATGTCGGCGACCATGATGGCGAAGGGCTTGGCGTCGCGGCGTTTCCGTTGTCGCAGGCGGCGGACGACGTGGTCGTCGTCGGCCCGGCAGACCAGGTGAAAACCGCCCAGGCCTTTGATGGCCAGTATCTTGCCCTCCTGCAGCATCCGGGCCGCCGAGGCGATCGGGTCATTGGAAGGAATCTGCTGGCCGCGCGTGTCCACCAGCCAGACCGCCGGACCGCACTTCTCGCAGGCGGTCGGCTGGGCGTGGAAACGCCGGCTCGACGGGTCGCCGTACTCGCTCGCGCACGCCGGGCACAGGGCGAAGTCCGCCATCGTCGTGTTCGGGCGGTCATACGGAATCCGCGTCACGATGCTGTATCGCGGGCCGCAGTTGGTGCAGTTGATGAACGGGTACTTGTATCGCGGGTCGCCCGGGGCGTTCATCTCCCGCAGGCAGTCGCCGCAGGTGGCCGTGTCCACCGTCACCTGGGCGTCGGCGATTTCGCCCCCTTCGCTGGCGAGGATCTCGAAGTGTTTCTCGCCCACGATGACCTCGGCCGGAAGTTGGCTGCACCGGTCGATGGCCGCCAGCGGGGGCGACTCCTCCTGAAGCCGTCGGACGAACTCGGTCAGGCGATCGGGACTTCCCTGGACCTGGATGCTGACGCCGCGGGCGTCGTTGAGCACCCAACCGGTCAGGTGCAGTTCGCTGGCCAGGCGGTACGCGAAGGGACGAAACCCCACCCCCTGGACCTGCCCGGTGACGAACAGACAGGTCCGCTGGAGATCACCCGAAAGCTTCTGGATATTGGCCACGGTAGTCACGCGCCTCCGGGGACATTGTACAGACCGCCCGTGCCCCCAACCAAGCCAATCTGCGAAGCCGGGCGGGAACGCCTCTCACGTGGTGATATGTTTGTCGCCCCCGCAGGGCTCGCGTGCCGCCCGGGGGCATCGGGACGGAACGGTCCGGCAGACTCTTCGGTTCCGCCCGTCGTCTGCCTTCGCCCGCCGATTCGCGGAATCGCGCGATCCCCCCCCTTCCGTTCGTGGGCTGGTTCGACTATCCTGTCCGTCCAGTCACCGGGTCACTTCCGGACCTCTCAGGAGACCGACATGACCGCGATCAATCTGCTGTGCGCGATGTGGACGCTGACCCTGGCCGCCGGGCCCGCTCAAAGCGTGGGCGAACCGATGGTGTACAAGACCGTAGAGGGCAAGCCGCTCAGGCTGTACGTCGTCAAGCCCGCCGACTGGAAGGCCTCCGACCACCGCCCCGCGATCGTCTTCTTCCATGGCGGCGGATGGACGGGCGGCCAGCCGACCCAGTTCAACGAGCACTGCGACCACTTCGCCGCCCGCGGGATGGTGTGTATCCAGGTCCAGTACCGTCTGATCGGGCGAGGAGCGAAGGAGACGCCGCAGGCGTGCGTGTACGATGCCCGCTCGGCGATGCGGTGGGTGCGTGGGCGGGCCGATCAGTTGGGCATCGACCCCAAGCGGATCGCCTCGGCCGGCGGCTCGGCCGGGGGCCACCTGGCCGCCCACGTAGGGATGGTGGACGCCCTGGACGATCCGGCCGATGACAAGAGCGTCTCGCCGAAGTCCAACGCGATGTTGCTGTTCAATCCGGTATTCGACAACGGTCCCGACGGCTGGGGCCATGCCCGCGTCGGCGACCGGTACAAGGAGTTCTCGCCCGCCCACAATGTCAGCCGGGATGACCCGCCGGCCATCGTATTCCTGGGATCCGAGGACAAGCTCATCCCGGTCAAGACTCTCGACGCGTTCAAGACGGCCATGGAGAAGGCGGGCGTGCGGTGCGAGGCGCGGGTCACGCAGGGCGCCGGCCACGGGTTCTTCAATCCCAACCGCGACGGCGGGGCGCACTTCAAGAAGACGCTGGCCGAAACGGATGCGTTCCTGGTCTCGCTGGGATGGCTGAAGGCGAAGTCCTGACCTTGGAAATCACGCCCGGGTCGGGGCTACTTGCCTCCTCGTTGCGGCTTGCCGTCATCGGCGTCGTAGGGTCCGCCTTCGAGGATCGTGCCCTTGATCTCGACGCGCTCGGCGAACTCGGCCCGCCCGTTGGACGGGTTGACGCCCACCAGCAGACCCGAGAGACGCGGATCTCCACAGGAGATCTCGAAGTGCGTGGGCATGGAGGTGGTAAGGGCCGACAGAACGCGGTCCTTGCGTCGGCCCAGGACGCCATCGTACGGACCCGTCATCCCCAGGTCGCTGATGTACGCGGTGCCCTTGTCCAGGACTCGAGCGTCGGCGGTGGGAATGTGGGTGTGCGTACCGAAAACGATGCTGGCCCTCCCGTTGAGGTGCCAGCCCATGGCGATCTTCTCGCTGGAGGCCTCGGCGTGAAAGTCAACGATGCGGATTCTGGCCTCTGCGGGCATCTCGTTCATGACGCGATCGATCGCCTGCCAGGGCGAGTCGGCCGCGTTCATATACATCTGCCCCAGCAGGCAGGCGACGCCGGCCAGGTGGCCCGAGCGGGTCTGGACGACGGTCCATCGCTTGCCCACGGCCTGGGGTGCGAGGTTGGCGGGGCGGACGATCCGGTCGCTGCTCTCGAGGACCTGGATGACCTCGCGCTTGCGGTAGACATGGTCGCCCATGGTCACCACGTCCACACCGTAGTTCATGAGTTTCTTGAAGATCTGCGGCGTCAGACCGCTGCCGCCGGCGGCGTTCTCGGCGTTGCAGACCACCAGGTCGATCTGCCGCTCGGCGATCAGGCCCTTGAGATGCTCGGCCAGCACGGCCCGACCGGGCCTGCCGACCACGTCTCCGATACACAGAATATTGATCACTACGTCCGTTCGCTTTCCAGGCCGATTCCGGCAAAGGTATTATCCCGGATTTCCCATATAGATCCTCAATTTCAAGTATAATGA
>Ga0116148_1000540_pt1 | contig 47170 bp, 39 predicted proteins | sample AD_UKC055_MetaG_FD_89786 | JGI IMG/M metagenome (GOLD analysis project Ga0116148, IMG submission 89786) | Active sludge microbial communities of municipal wastewater-treating anaerobic digesters from USA - AD_UKC055_MetaG | ecosystem: Engineered > Bioreactor > Anaerobic > Digestate | place: USA...
CCACCAGTAGGCCAGGCGTCCCTGCCTGGCAGCTAACCAGTAGGCCAGGCGTCCCTGCCTGGCAGCTAACCAGTAGGCCAGGCGTCCCTGCCTGGCAGCTAACCAGTAAACCAGGCGTCCCTGCCTGGCAGCTAACCAGTAGGCCAGGCGTCCCTGCCTGGCAGCTAACCAGTAGGCCAAGCGTCCCTGCCTGGCAGCTACCAGTAAACCAGGCGTCCCTGCCTGGCAGCTACCAGTAAAACCAGGCGCCCCTGCCTGGCAGCTAACCAGTAGGCCAGGCGTCCCTGCCTGGCAGCTAACCAGTAGGCCAGGCGTCCCTGCCTGGCAAAGAAGGGCGGAAAACACACTTTCTTCACCCAATCACCGGCTCCGCTGGAGGGAGGCTCCAATTCACCGCACTTGACCTGGAATGTTTCACCTGTTTGACTCGTTGACCTTCGATTGCCTGAGTCAAAGGCACGGAAAAAAGCAGGAGTGAACCATGAATCGAGCGGCAGGGCAAAGTGAGGGAGGTTCCGGTGTTCCGGGTGTTTCCCGGATTCAGATGTGGCTGGCGCTTGTCGCGGCATTGCTGGGATGGATGTTCGATGGAATGGAGATGAGCATTTATGGAGTGATAGCCCGGCCTGCCCTGATCGATCTCATGCCGGGCCACACGGATGCCGAGGTAAAGTGGATTTTGAGCCTGACCTTTGCGCTGTTTTTGTGGGGCGCGGCAGTGGGCGGTGTGATTTTCGGGCGGTTGGGAGACAAGATCGGCCGTGTGCAGACCCTGATGCTGACCGTATTGGTATATGCCGGATTTACCGCCCTGTCGGCGTTTGCGCATAATTGGCAGCAACTGGCCATTTGCCGATTCATGGGGGCATTGGGCATGGGGGGCGAATGGGGCGCAGGGGTGGCGTTGATTATGGAGACGTGGCCGGAAAAGAATCGCCCTCTGCTGGCGGGGCTTGTCGGCAGCGCCTCCAATGCGGGCTTCTGGATTGGGGCCACGCTGGCACGGATTATTCAGGGGATTGCAGATTATGAGTCGAGCTGGTTTCAATCCGTTATCCCCATTGAGAGTATGGCGCAGAGCTGGCGATGGGTACTTCTGGCGGGGATTTCCCCGGCGATCATTGCGATTCTGGTCCGACTCTTTGTAAAAGAGCCGCCGCGATGGATTCAGTCCAGGGAGAAGAAAGAATCGTCCTCATTGCGCGAGTTGTTTTCGCAACCGTTCTTACGGGAGACAGTTTGCGCCTCCCTGCTTTCGACGGTGGCACTATTGGGAACCTGGGGTTCGTTTCTCTGGTTGGCCTCTTATGTAAGCAGCATTACCGTCGAGCCGAGTGCGCCGGGCATCGTGGCGCAGTGGCAGGGGTATGGACAGGTTGTGGGCGGCATACTGGGCGGTTTGGTGGGATATTGGATCAGCCGTCGGACCTCCTACGCCGGGCTGTGTGTACTGGCCTGGGCCTCTGTTGTCGCGCTATACGGATTGCACAATGAATTTGGGATGTCTATGTGCCTGTGGGGGATTTTTGCGGGCCTGTGGGTCACCGCGTTTTTCGGCTGGCTGCCGCTTTATATTCCCGAACTGTTCCCGACCCGGATTCGAGTTACCGGAGAAGGCTTCTGTTACAATGTCGGGCGGATCATTGCGGGATTCGGGGTCCTTGGAGCGGGCGCTCTGGCCGGGATGTTCGGCGAGGGGGCGCAGGGATTTCAAAAAGGAGGAATGGTGATGGCAACAATTTACCTGTTCGGTTTGATCGTGATCTATTTCTCCCCTGAGACCAAAGGGAAACCGCTTCCGGATTGAGGCTCGTGGACCCCGTAGGGGCATGGCATGCCATGCCCCTATAGATCTTGGGACACCCAGTAGGGGGCACATGGCCCTACAGGGTCCGAAGCCGGTAGCATTCAATTCCATCCCGGAATTGGGAATAATGCTCAGAATCATTCCAAAGGTCTGATTCGGATGTGTACTGGAACGAAAGGATCTGTTCCATGCATAAACGCCGTCTTCTGACGGGATTGGCTGTCATTCCGGTTTTTCTGGTGTGTCTCTTTCACCCACTCGGGAGGGAGTTTACCCTTCTGGCAACCGTCCTGTTTGCGACCCTGTCGGCAGTCGAGCTATGGCGGATTCTGGTGGATGACGACGGCAAGGTCGTGTTTTGCGGATTGCTTGTGGTGATTTGGGGATTGTTGCTCGCCGCCTATTTTCGTTCCATAGACGGAACGATTACCGTTTTGATTGTCGGGACATGGTTTGTGAGTTCCTTGTTGATCGCAGCGGGGTGGCGAGATGGCCGTCGGATTCTGTCCTCGGCGTATTTTCTGGTTTTTTATCTTGCGGCTCCGCTGGCGACGCTTGTGGCAATTCGTACCTCGGATGTCGGCGTTCAGCTCACGGGTTTTGTCATGCTGGTTTCGTGTGCCTGTGATACGGGCGGATATTACATTGGTTCCTTTTTCGGACGGAGAAGATTGGCGCCGGCTCTCAGTCCGAACAAGACGGTTGAAGGTGGGATCGGCGGATTGTTGTTTTGCCTGCTGGGTGTGGCCGTTTGGGGGTTTCTCCAGGGATACTGGGTCGATCCCGGTCACTTATTCTGGATGTCATTGGAACCGATGGCGTGGATGAAGGTCTTGGCTCTGGCGCTTATTGTGGGAGTATTGGCGCAGGTCGGCGATCTACTGGAATCCATGCTGAAACGGGACGCGGGGGTGAAAGATTCCGGCAATAATTCGACGGGGCACGGGGGATATCTGGATATGTTGGATTCTCTGTTGTGGGCCTCTCCTGCCATGTTTCTCTTTGCTGTCCTGACCGGCCACCTGTGAATCAGGGGTCAAAAATCGGGAGTCAGGGATTGGGGACTGTGGCGGGCTGCAACGGATGAGATTCAGGGGCCGGTTCGGAAGGTTCTCGATTCCAATTCTCGCCCAATGATTGCTGTGCCAGCCTTGTGCAACACGGGACTAATCCGAGCAACAACCAAAGGCTCACTCCGATCTTGTCCGAAGGTCCCAAATTGTTGAAAAAAGCATGAACCAGCAGGGAAATCATGGCGCCCTTGGCCCCGGCCAGGGTGCAGGAGATAAGGGGATCGCGCTCTCCCGGATCCTGTACCGTGGCCTCGCGGAAGAACAAATACAGCATAATCAGAAACGCGCTGATTCCGATGACACCGGTTTCGGCCATGATCTCTAGATACAGATTGTGCGCACCCATACGCAATTCTTTGGAGTAAGCCATCCGGTACACAACATACTTGGGATACACGTCCGGATAGGCCCCGTATCCGACACCATGGATCGGTTCATCTTTCCACATGCTGATTGCCGCCAGCCATCGGTCCAGGCGGTCGTAATTGGCCACATAGCCGATGTCGGCGATGGTTCGCGCACGCTCGATCACGAGTTTTCCGATGTCGGTGGATAGAATTACCACTACAGCGAGAAGGTCCAAAATCAGGAAAACCAGAAGGAGGTTCACGCCGGCCGATTTCTTGCGGAAATGCAGCAGAAAATACAACAACATGAACGCCACACTGATCCAGGCGGCCCGCACAAAAGTCAGCCCTACCGCCGCTGCCACCACGAGCGCCGCCAGATTCACCAGGGTGGCATAAATCCCCCGCAGGTATCCCAGCCCGAATGAGATCAGGAATGACAACGAGATCACCAGGTAAGCCGCATAGATGCAATGATTCTCAAAAAACGGTTGGGCGATCTCATCGTAGATCCGAATCCCACCGACGGCCTGGGTTCCCAATCCGTACGTCACCAGAAAAAAGTGAACCACGCCGCAGGTCCAGAACAGAACAATCAGGCGCTTGCGATTTGTTACAAATAATTGCAGAAGAACATACCCGCCGAAAATGTATCCCGAATCCCGGATTAACGCTTTCACGGTACTGATCGGCTCGCGGGTAATCAGCAGGGATGCATACATCACGAACACATACAATCCCAGCCCCATATTGAGGGGGGATCGAATGTATCGCAAGCGACCGGTCAACAGGATCACCAGCGCCGTGGAGACGAACAGAATGGGCAACAATCCTTCGGTCGGCAACGTGATGGCATGAGTTCCGCCTCGGAGGTCGATTTCCACGGAAAATGCGATGAGGGCATAAAAAGCGAGGATCAGCCATTCCCGCAGGAATGTAAAAACGATCACCACGACCATGGCGCCCATCAAAGCGATCAGGATTTTTGGACTGGAGCCGAGGACGGCCATAGCCAGGGCGAACGGAATCAGCCATACGAGGAGACGCAGATCAAGCGATTGCCGGAGGGATTGCACAACAGATTGAGCCTTGTTCATTTCCATCCCCGCCGTGATTCTCCCCCTTGTGAACCTGCCCCACCCCAGCCCTCCCTGTAAACGGGGAGGGAGCAAGGACTTTCCCCTCATTTACCCACATTCTTTTCCCCGTTTACTCAAATGTTGTCCCCCCGTTTACGGGGGGATTGAGGGGGTAGCGGTCGACAGGACCCTCACACCGGCTCTCTCCCGCAGGATTAGAGAGGGAGAAGTGGGTGGCACAGTCTTCCAGCCTGTAGCTTCGACCGATTTGTGGACGCTACCGAGGCGGCATGTGTGTGTCAATGGAAGGGGTAAGCGCCGCTTGACGATTTCCACGGGACCACGCATCATTCCCCTGTAGTAAGTCGAGCCACTCCAATATAAAGGTGTCCCATGAACGCCACACCGCCTGCGTATGACCTGATCTCTTCGCTCCGAATTCTGTATCGACGGCGGAACCTCATTGTTGTCGGAACCTTTCTGATGACGGTGGTGGTGGCCATTGCCAGTCTGGTCTGGCCTCAAACCTGGCGAGCGGAGAGTTTTATCCTGGTAACAACGCCGGAGTTCAAGAATAAGTTGACTCTTCTTTCCCGGCCCCTGGATGTTGTGGCTTACCGAAGCCTGTTGGCCGATCAGGCGATGCTTTCCACCGTATTGGAATGCCTGCGCTGGATGAACACCAATCTACAAACCGTCTTGAACGATCCCGGCAAGAAGAAAATCCTCCTGGAAAACCTGGGGCTGAATGAAGGCGAGATCGACAATTATCGCCTTATTGAACGAACGAATTTGCCGAAACTGGCACGGGTGATATTCGAGGGAGCGCCGGAATTGTATTCGGAGGGAGCGGAGAGTCCGGGGTTACAGGACTCTTCCGATGTCCGGGTACGGTACTTGCGGCTTATCAGCCAAATGAACGCGGATGAAATCGAAGCGGTTGTGACCATGGACGCACAGTTCCTGGCCGATCTGACCATATTCGATTTGAGAAAGATGCTTTCCGCAACAGTGACTAAGGTGAAGGAGACCAATCTGGAAACGGAATACTCACCGATTATTGATGTAAAAGGCGAGCTGGATACGGCTGCCGGGGCGAAGATGATCACGAACCTGTGGGTCCGCTGTTTCCTGGATCGAGTGGAGCAGATTGTCCGGCAGGAGATTTTGAACCGGACAGGCCGGGTGGCGGAACGCGCCAGGGAGATCGACGAACAGCTGCAGAAAGCATACCAGGCGCTTCATGACTTGCGGGCCTCTTCCGCTGTCGATGACCTGAAAGCGGAACTGGTCTCCAAACGGCTCCTGCTGTACGGGGTGGCGGAAACCCGCTCGGACCGCTCCGAGAAACAGAATGAGTTCAATCTGGAGGAGGAAAGTCTTCCGTTTCTGAGGGAATCTCTGCGTCACGAGTTGCTGACTTCATTTGAGATGCAACCCAACTACCCGGATGCGCTTCTCCCGCGACTTGCAGGAATGGAGAGGGCGCTTCAAGAGAAGAGAGCGCTTTTGAAACAGTTGGAGAGCGGAGAGGCTTCTTTAGAGCAAACTTCCAGTCGCAAGGCCAACCTGGCGGCCGAAATTGCCGAGATGGAAGTATCGACAAAGGAATTTCGCAACCAGACCACGACTTTAAGCGGCGAAATCAACGACCTTCGGGGACGCGTGGAAACAGGGGAATCGGAACTCGAGGCATTACGCCACGAAATCACGATGCTGGAAAACCAGGCATCGACTCACCAACGGCTGGTTCAGGAAGCGGATATGTTGATCGGCGGTATGAAAGAGGGCCAACGCTTCTCCGATGTTCAGGCAGGAACCGCCGTGAAACCCGATAAGCGGGTGTCTCCGAAGCGGACATACATGACCCTTGGTGGAATGGTTGTAAGTTTTGTTCTCCTGTGCGGATTGGCTTTCTTCCTGGAAATCTGGCCGAAAATCACGGAAGAAGCCTGAGCGAAAGACATTCTTCCCGCGCCCCGGTTCCTGTCCCGTCATCGCGAGCCTCCCTCCAGCGGGGCCGGTGATTGGGTGAAGAAAGTGTGTTTTCCGCCCTTCTTTGCCAGGCAGGGACGCCTGGCCTACTGGGTAGCTGCCAGGCAGGGACACTTGGCCTACTGGGTAGCTGCCAGGCAGGGACACTTGGCCTACTGGGTAGCTGCCAGGCAGGGACGCCTGGCCTACTGGGTAGCTGCCAGGCAGGGACACTTGGCCCACTGGGTAGCTGCCAGGCAGGGGCGCCTGGCCTACTGGTAGCTGCCAGGCAGGGACGCCTGGCCTACTGGTTAGCTGCCAGGCAGGGACACTTGGCCCACTGGGTAGCTGCCAGGCAGGGACGCCTGGTTTACTGGTAGCTGCCAGGCAGGGACGCCTGGCCTACTGGGTAGCTGCCAGGCAGGGACGCCTGGCCTACTGGGTAGCTGCCAGGCAGGGACGCCTGGCCTACTGGGTAGCTGCCAGGCAGGGACGCCTGGTCCACTGGGTAGCTGCCAGGCAGGGACGCCTGGCCTACTGGGTAGCTGCCAGGCAGGGACGCCTGGTCCACTGGGTAGCTGCCAGGCAGGGACACTTGGCCTACTGGGTAGCTGCCAGGCAGGGACACTTGGCCTACTGGGTAGCTGCCAGGCAGGGACGCCTGGCCTACTGGTGGGACAGGCCTCCGTGCCTGTCGATGGGCGAGATTTCTTAGGAGGAGCCGCCCGGAGTCTGCGAAGGGCTGCGATGTGGCGATCTCAGGTTTGTGCGCTCGGAATGACCAGCACGCGTGTTTTCTTGGGAACAGCCTATCCCGACGGAAAAAGGATTCTCCTTTTTCGGCTGCTTTCCCCGATTCTTCTGGTATAATGTAATCGCGGGGAGGAGGAGACGGTCGCGAAAGGGAGTGTTCCCTTTCGAGGAAAGTCCGGACTCCACAGAGCAGGATGCTGGGTAACACCCAGGCGGGGTAACCCGACGGAAAGTGCCACAGAAAACAAACCGCCTCCTTTCCGACGAGCCATCGACGGAAAGCCAAGGTAAGGGTGAAAAGGTGGGGTAAGAGCCTACCGCGGTTCCCGGTGACGGGACCGGCACGGAAAACCCCGTCCGGAGCAAGACCAAGTAAAGGGGATATGGGGTTGCTCGCTTCATGCTTCCGAAAGGAAGCGTCCCCGGGGTAGGTCGCTGGAGGCAATCGGGAACGATTGCCCGAGAGAAATGACCGTCCTCCCACACTCAGGGAGACAGAATCCGGCTTATCCCTCCTCCCCGCTTTTCCGCATCCCCCTCTTTTATATTCGGTTCCTCTCCTTCCGAGGCCAGATCCAGGTCGATGATATTTGTGTTTGTTGTATAGTCCTTTATTTGATACCGTCGGACTCTCTGGATTTTCCTGACGATTTCAGCGGAACGTTGGGCGGCTTCATGGACCTGCTGGAGGACTCTGCGATTTTCCCCGTCGGCTTTTCGGAGCAGCATCTGGGTGTATCCGATCAACACGGTCAGTGGCTGCGCCAGTTCGTGACATACGGCTGCCGCCATTTCGTACACTCCCCGCGATCGTTCTGCATCAACCAACTTGCGCTGGAGCTCGGAGATTCGCAATTGCGCCCGGATTCGCGCCAACAGCTCCTCGAAATTGAATGGTTTGGTAACATAGTCATCGGCCCCTTTGGTAAACGCATCAACCTTGTCTGTTACCTCGGTTCGAGCCGACATCATAATTACCGGCAGAAAGCTTTTTTCTCGGATTTCCCGAATGCGTTCCAGAACCTCCAAACCGCTCATCCCCGGCATCATCAAGTCCAACAAAATCAGGTTGGGGGGCGCTTCTTCCACCATATCAATCGCTTCGGATCCGCTTTGGGCGCCGGCCGTTTCATATCCTTCCTTCGACAGCCGTCTCAGCACCAGAGATTGACTGACAACATCGTCATCCACAACGAGAATACGAATCGGTCGGTTTTCGTTGTTCACTTCACATGCCACCGTGCTGCCTGAAGAGTGTTGGAAAGAAGCATTGTGATGGTCATCGGACCCACGCCGCCCGGAGACGGACTGATTGCCGACGCGATTTCTTTCGCCTCTTCAAAGGCGACGTCTCCGACCTGGACATTTTTGCCGTTTCGTTTGATGAAATTCGTCCCGACATCAATCACCGTGGCCCCCGGTTTGATCGAATCCGCCCTGACAAATTCCGGTTTACCGATGGCCACAATCAGCACGTCTGCATTACGGCACTCGCCCGGAAGATCGACGGTTCGGGAATGGCAAACCGTGACTGTGGCGTGTTCCCGCAACAGCAATTGGATCATCGGCTTGCCGACGATATTGCTGCGTCCGACGACAACGGCGCGTTTCCCCAACAGCGGTATTTCATAGCGCCGCAACATTTCGATAATGCCCATCGGCGTACAGGAAACCAGGCATTCCTGCCCGATGCACAGATTACCGACATTCAGCGGGTGGAATCCGTCCACGTCTTTCCGTGAATCGACTGTGCGAAATATGGTGGCCTCGTCGATATGTTTCGGCATTGGATGCTGAACTAGAATCCCATCGATGAGGTTATCTCGGTTGAAGAACTCGACCAGGTCAATCAGGTCTTTCTGGGAGGTTGACTCCGGAAGATGCTCCTGGCGTGAGAAGAATCCGACTTCGTTGCACGCCCGAGCCTTATTGCGCACGTATATCTTGGATGCGGGATCATCTCCGACCAGGATCACAGCGAGACCGGGTGGTCGCCCATGTTCGCGCAGGAAGATCTCGGTATCCCGCCGAATCTCCTCACGGATTTGTCTCGCCAGGGCCTTGCCGTCTATGATCGTCGCGGGCATTATCTCCTCCGAGTCCGGAACGCGGCATCGGATGCCATTTCCTGGAATGTCTTATGTTATCGAAGAACGCGCGATACTTCCATGAATGCCTTACCTGTAGATGTGGGCCATTTGCCGGATTCCCACGAGGCCCTCTCCATGTTCCGGCAGAGAGAAATCCGGAGAGAATCTCGAATCATCGATTGCTGTTCGGTTGAAAGCCCGCGACAATGGACGTAAACTGTTAAAGAAAGACTGGCCCGGAATGGGTTTGTTTGTCTTGTGTCCCGGTTGCGGATCAGACAGGTCAGGGGAGTACGGATAAGACATCGGCAGTTCGGAAGAATCTCAGGAGAAACCAGTGAGCGAAACGATTCGTGACGCCTGTGGCGTTTTCGGGATTGCAGGTCATCCCGAATCCGCCAACATGACCTATTTGGGGCTGTATGCCCTTCAGCACCGGGGCCAGGAAAGCGCCGGAATTGTGACAACGGACGGTACGATGGTGTATAACCATCGGGGCATGGGGCTTGTGGCGGATGTTTTCTCGGAATCCGTCCTTCGAAACCTGATCGGTTCCCGTGCTATCGGGCATGTTCGCTATTCGACCACCGGGTCCAGCGATATGCAGAATGTGCAGCCGGTTCTCTGCCAATACCAGCGGGGATGGGTGGCCATAGCCCATAACGGGAATCTGATCAACACGGATGAGCTTCGCAGCGATCTGGAATCTCGAGGCTCTATTTTCAGTGCGACGACGGACAGTGAGATTCTTGCGCACCTTCTGGCGCGGTCTCGCAAGGATGATTTCCTGGAGGCGCTTCAGGACTCGCTGCTGAAATTGAACGGTGCGTATTCCATGACGGTGATGAATTCGGAATATCTGGTGGGATTGAGAGACCCGCTCGGTATTCGCCCGCTTTGCCTGGGGGAATTGAACGGAGCGCCGATTTTCTGCTCGGAGTCCTGTGCATTGGATATTATCAATGCGCGATATATCCGAACAGTCAATCCGGGGGAGATGGTGATTGTCGATCGGAAATGCAATGTCCGATCCCACCAATTCGCAAATCGGAAACGGATTGCCCAGTGTATTTTTGAATTGATCTATTTCGCGCGGCCGGACAGTTGGATTTACGGCAAGGAGGTCCATGCCGTTCGGAAGAACATCGGTCGTGTGCTGTCACGGGAACGACGGACGAATGCGGATGTGGTGATCGCCATCCCGGATTCCAGCACCTGTGCCGCGTTGGGATTTGCCGAAGAATCCGGAATCCCGTTCGATTGGGGGATTATCCGCAATCACTATATCGGCCGGACCTTTATCGAACCCACCCAGCGAATCCGCGATTTCGGAGCCAAGATCAAATATAACCCGGTGGGAGCGGTTCTGGCGGATAAGCGGGTTGTTGTAGTGGATGATTCCATCGTCCGGGGAACCACAATGCGGAAAATCATCAAAATGATTCGTCGGGCGGGAGCGCGAGAGGTTCATCTGAGGATTTCCGCACCTGTCTTTCGATGCCCTTGTTATTATGGGATCGACACCCCCACACGTAACGAACTGATCGGCGCCACCCACCAGGTCGAGGAAATCCGCAAACAAGTCCGCGCCGATACGATTCACTATATCTCCATCCAGGGGCTTCTGGAGGCGGTGCACGGAACCGAGAAAGAATACTGCACGGCCTGCTTCAACGGGAAATACCCCTTACGGTTCCCCGGCGGACTGCCGTCGGATGACAACCTGAGACTCTGGAAAGAGACCGCTCAGCGGAATGGGGATATTCCTGTCGAATTGGCCGCTCTGAAACCTTAAAAAAGATGCTTTTGGGTCCGAAAGGTCCTTGACAAACCGGCAGGCGCCGATTTATCTTTTTCAGAATGGAGAAACCGATGTTAAAAAGTATTTTTTCCCATAGATTCAATTCCGGCAGCGAAGAAAAAGAACGGGTGTTTGTTGAGGCGGCTCTGTATGCGGATGGGATTCGGCGGAACTTTCTGTTTTTTCAGCCGTCTTTTCTCCCCGCTCAAAAGACATTTCGCAAGCGCCGGGAAATGACCGGAAAGAACTGATCTGCTGGCGGTCGTTCCTGAAAAACCCAAAAGGCGACCATTGAAGACACCCTTCGCAGGACCGGCAGCATCCCTGTATCTTCCGCGCGGAGCGTTATTTTCCTTTACCTTGCTTACAACCGGCCCGTCTTTATCCACTGAGGACAGAATATCTTCGTTTGGAGAGAAATGACCAAGCATCTGGAAGAGTTCCGCCGTCTCTGTGCCCACGATCCCTCGGCGCGGCCGCCACGCTGGGAGAGTTTGGGATTCTGGGAACAAACGGTGGAGCGGTGGCACAACGAGGGGTTGCCCGAACACCAGTCCCCGGAAGAATACTTCGAGATGCACCCCCGTGCTTACCTCCCCGGCAGCAGCGGGTTCACAGGGCTTCCGCTGTACCCCGAATTCGACAAGGAGATTCTTGAGGAGGATATCAACACGGTCACCTATCGCGGCGGAAACGGCATTGTGTTGAGGGAACTCAAAGTCCACAGCGAGCTCTCCATGCCGCAGTGGCTGGAGTTCCCGGTGAAGAATCGGGCCGACTGGGACCTGTTCAAGGAGCGTCTCGATATCCGGACACGACCGTTGCCGACAAAAGAAGAAATCGAACGGGAGGTTGATTTTCGCTACCCTGTGGCCTTTACATTTTGCGGATTCTATGGAGCGCCGCGTAATCTGTTCGGGGAGGAGAATCTTTCCTACGCCTATTACGATCAGCCGGACCTGATCCATGATATTCAGCGGTACTGGTTGGAGTACTGCAAAGAAAATATCCGGCGGATTGCCGGATCGGTCCGAATTGACTACGTATTGTTTTGGGAGGACATGTCGTATAAGACGGCTCCGCTGATTTCTCCGGCGACATTTCGTGAGTTCATGAGTCCGTACTACCGGGAATTAGTCGATTATGTACGCCGCCTGGGTATTGAACAGATCATGGTGGATTCGGACGGGAACAACGATCTACTAATGGAATTATTCCTGGACACAGGTGTCAATATGATGATGCCGTTTGAAATCGCCGCCGACCAGTGTCCTTTACGGATGCGGGAGCTGTATGGAGATCGGCTGGTGATCGTCGGGGGAATCGACAAACGCGCGGTGGCGCAAGGGCGGGAGGCGATTCGTGCCGAGGTACTGGGCACAGTCCCGGAGCTGTTGCGACGCGGCGGCTATATTCCCTGTATTGACCACTCCTGTCCCCCTGATGTTTCCTTTGATAATTGGCGCTATTTTGTGGATCGGGTCCGTGACTGCGTGGAGCGCCAAGTGGGGGGATGAGCGGTTGGGGTGCAAGCAGACTACCCTTCCCTCTCTACCCACCTTGATACCCAGTATACCGGAAGCCCGCTCAGAACAATCAGGAAACCGAGTAATGCTCCGATCCCCGCGTAGGTCACGCTGCTGTACAACATGTAAAGGCAACACAGCAGGAAAAGAATCGGAACAAACGGGTACAGGGGAACACGATAGATACGAGGGGTATCGGGATCCCGCCATCGTAAAATGAGCAGGGACAGGGGAACGAGCGCGAAAAAGATCCACGCGGCCGCCGCCGTGTATGTAACTAACGCCTCGAATGTTCCGGTCCACACCAGGATCACAGACAGAAACCCCTGAACGAGAAACGCCCAAATCGGCCCGCCGAACCGGGAACTCCACTGTCCCAATAGTCGGAAAAGCGAACGCTCAGCGCCCATGGCGTAAGAGATTCGCGCACCCGTGAGAATCAATCCGTTTACCGCACCCAATGCGGAGAGGAGAACGAGGGCGCTGATGATTTGCCGTCCGGGTTCTCCCAACGCCGTCGCGAGACAGTCTGCCGCCACTGCTTTCGATTCGGCCACGCCGGCTACTCCCAATGTCCGCAGGAAGACGGCGTTGATTGCTGTGTAGAGAATAATGACAAAGACTGTTCCGTAAAAAATGGAGCGGGGTAAACTCTTTTCGGGATGGTGAACCTCAGCGGCTACATAAGCGGTTTCATTCCACCCGCCGTATGTCCACAAAATGAGAATCATTGCTACCATGAAGTTGGGCAGAGTGGTCGATGGATTGGGGATTTCCGCAATGATCGGAGAGGAAGAAGATACCAGGGCGACAAGAAGCACTCCGAGAATGCCGCAGACTTTGGCTACGGTGAGAATGTTCTGACCGAGACTGCCGACGCGGATACCGAGGATATTCAATCCGGTCAACACAAGAATCGCAAGGCCGGCGTAAAGAGGAATTGAACGGGATCCCAGGTAAAGAATCTGCTCCGCGTATGTTCCGAAGGCATACGCCATCGCGCCGATGGAGCCGGTGCGAATCACGAGCATCTTGCTCCAGGAGAAAAGGAATCCGGCCCACGGTCCGAATGCCCGGCAGAAATAGACATATTCCCCTCCCGCCGCGGGATATGTGGCAGCTAATTCCGCATAGCATACCCCCCCTGCCACGCACAGCGCGCCTCCAAGTACCCATGCAAACAAAATCAGCCCCGCCGACGGAATCATGGCGGCAACGGCCATCGGGGTCATGAAGATCCCCGTTCCCACAATGATGCCGACAATAATACAGATCGAATCGAACAGACCGAGTACTCGGACCGGAGCGCCGAGGGATGGGTTTTCAGGTGTAGCCATTGTTTCGCTTTTTTGTATATTTTCAGATGTAAGCGATGCCATACCAGACAAGCGGAATCGGGAACATCTGCCGGAGAGCCTCGGCGAGCGCCGAACCGGGCCTTGTCTTCTCCGAGGCCACATTTCGACCCGGAACCCCGAAAAACAGTTCGGCAATTTCACCACCGTTATTGAGTCGAAGGCTATCGCCCTTCATAAGAAACCGAAGGGCGGTCTCGCCGGCTTCGATTTTCATGGATGAGAACAGATCCGACCGTTCGGTAAGCATCGGGCGTGCGCGTTCCAGAAAACGCCGCGCATGAAGAACCAGCGCGGTTCCGCTGAAGGTGATTCTCTTCTCAATGTGGCTGCGCCATGAGGCAGGAAGGTTCATGGGGCTTGTGACGACAACATCAATCCGGTTTGTTCGGTGCGTGCGGCTCCAGGTGATCCAGGCGCTGCGCAGCGCCTCCGCGTCGCCTTTCCATTCGATGAGCTGCAGGCGAGTTTCCCCGTCGCCGGTCTCTTTGCTGATGACCCCAAATGCGCATGGGATCCCGTCTTTCGAGAACAGCCACCATTCCACCGGTCGGCACATTGCATAGCCTCCCCTGAATAGAATGCGAAGTTCTTCCAGGGAGAGAAGATACCGGGTGGACTCGCATTGCCGGACGGCGGCGACCTGCGGAAGATCCTCCTCTTTGACCCGCCGTGCATCGAGGAACGCCGACTCAACCTCTTGTTCCGTGAGCGCAAGGAAAGGAAACAGCCCGCATTCCACGGCATTCATGCGACGGTACAATCCCCTCTTGCCGGAGATCAGCATAATGTCCGCCCCACGGCTTCTGGCGTGCTGGACCGCATCCTCCATTAACTGTGTTGCATAGCCCTTTCCGCGCGAATCGGGATGCGTGGACACGGCGCCAATGTTGCAGATTCTTGTCGGAATACCCCCCAGAATGGCGTCCTGGAGAGTCATCCCGACATGGGCCACAATTGTGCCGTCTTCTACAATTACCCGAAGTTGCTCCAGGTTTTCTTCACGGAGCAGGGACGGAAACTCCCGGCCCATGTTTCCGCCCTGGGGTCGAAAAACCAGGTTGAGGAGATCGATCAGTTGAGGGATTTCATCCGGTGTGGGAATACGCATTTCGCAAGACACGGTTTTTTTTCTCCATGTTCCCGGTGAGATGTGGAAAGGTTACCACCGGGTCGGTCGGATTGAACAGGCGGGACGTGTGCGGACCACTATGCCTGGTCCTTCCTGAAGGGATACACTGGTAATGGCGATTGGACGCGTGATCCAGGCGGATTGGTTCAATGGACGAATTTACTTTCCAGAAACCGTTTTCGGAGCGAGGTTCCGGGCTGTCGAGCGGGAACTGCGCAGACCCGCGTGTCCTGGCCACAGCGGATATTTTCGGGGAGGCATTTGCCGAGCAGGGGTCTCGGATGGCCGACCTTCGGGTGTTCGGCATGGGGGAGGGGATTCATCCGGTGGTGGATCGGTTCGCCAAGAGATGCCCGGATCAGTACTTTTGCCTGGATCTCCAATCCGACACGGCAAAACGACGGGTGGTCGAAATGGCCGGGGCGGGGAGTATCGTATTTCTTGTCGCGGGAAATTCGGGGACTGTGGCAAAAATATGGCCGTTTCTGCGGGATGAGGTGTGCAGGAAACGTCTTAATATCAAGCTGGTTGCGGCCTGTTCCGGCATTTCCGCGCCGGAGGATTGTGTATCGCCGGAAGTTGTCGAAGACATGGCATTGATGCGGGTTTTGCCGCGCATGAAAGTGATTGTGCCTGCCGATGCCACCGAGACCAGGCGTGTTCTGAATTGGGCCTTGGAGACGCACGCTCATGCGTATATCCGGCTCTCTACTCTGCCGGTCCGGGGGGTGACCCGGGCAATAGATCATTTCGAGCCGGGAAGAGCCATCGTGCTGAATCCGGGTTGGGATATTGCCCTGATGGCATGTGGCCCGCTGGTCTCCCTTGCACTGGACACGGCGGAAGAGCTGGAATTGGATCGAATCTCAGCACGGGTTCTCAACTTCTCTACGATCAAACCAATTGACCGTGCCGCCGTTGTGGAAACATCAATCGACACGCGCCGCATAATTACGTTGGAAGAGCATCAGATTACCGGCGGCTTGGGCAGCGCTGTGGCGGAAATCATCGCGCGGGAAGGATGCGGCGGGCGGATTTGTATGATGGGATTATATGACGAGTGTCTTGCTCACCTGCCGACAAAGGATATTCAGCGACATTACGGATTGACCGTGGGGCGGTTGGTCGAAATTGCCAAGGAACTCATTGCTGCCGTTCCATGACGATCTCCACAATGATTTTCGGACCGGATTCCGGCGTTCGCCGGAATGACGGATACTTTCCCTCTGCGAACAATGTTGAGGCTGCAAAACCGCAGGGGCGGGTCTGAGACCCGCCCCTGCGGTTTGATGACATTGCCTGACGCATGTTCAATTCAACTCTTCTCCCTCGTTCTTCAATACCTCATGCAAATCATGGGTAAGCGATAAGAGCTCCCCGCGAAGTTCATTTGCGAAATGCACAAGCATGTCGAGATCCGCGCGGTCATGACGTTTCAGAATGACATCGATCGCATTTTCGACGGTTTCCAGATCCTGTTTTTTTGCACGGAACTCCGCAAGGCGCTCCGATGCCATGGAATGGACACTCTGCTGACTTCGCAGCTCGCTTTCAACCCGGCCCAATCGAGTCAGCAAGGATTCGAGCCAAGTCGAGATTTCTTCCGCGACTCCATCACGGATTATCCGACTCCGTTCCAGCCGGTTCATGTCCATGCCACTGTTACACTCCATTGGAACCGAGGTTTGAAACCAGTCAAAGATCGGCGCAGACTTGCGAATGTTATTTCACTCCGAGAGAAACCTGCTCGGGCGCTTTGGGTTCTTCGGGCGCCTGGGGAGCCTTTTCGGATTTCTCTGCTTCTTCGCCTTCTCGGATCTTGCTGATATAATGCGCTTCAATTTCAGCTGTGACTTTGACTCGCTCATCCGGGAGGCTTTCGATCTCGAGTTCATTGATGGTACCGATTCGGTTTCCGTATTCCAGTTGGTTCAGGAATCGCGCGTAGGATTTTACATCCGATTCGAATTCCAAACCTGCTGCTCTTTTGATGTAATAATCCTCCCCATTACTTCGTGCCGTCTCGTTCTGAGTCTCAATGATCTCCGCAGGAATTTCGCCGTCGGCTTTCGCCTTTTGCCACGCCAGGATTTTGTCGATTTCCTTTTCTTTCTGAGTGAGTACCTCTTTCAGGCGTGTACCCATCAGACGATCCCCGGTGGTTGGGTCATACAACCAGGCGGGTGGCACAGGCAGTCCCATGATGCCCATACCCATGCCCATCATGCCCATACCGCCCATTCCTCCGCGCATTCCGCCGCCCATCCCCATCCGTCCCATTGCTCCAAAGGTTTGTTGGAATCCACCGGAGGCAATTTGGCGCTTGAGCTGGATCAGTGTTCGCTTGACCAGCATGTCTTGCATGGCTGCTCCCATTCCTCCCATCCCCATCATGCCCATGCCCATCATGCCCATGCCCATGCCCATGCCGCCCTCGACTCCATCGGGAAGAACAGTGTTGATCAACTCCTCTATTTGGCGATAGAAATAGTTGCGAACTTCGTCATCGGTCACCGTGTAGCTTTCGCCCCGGTTGCTCAGGCGGGTCACAGCAGCAACCTTCTCATCAATGGCCTGTTGGCAGAGAGACTGGGCCAACTCCACAAATCTCAGGGTCATATAGACTTGGCGCGTGTTTTCCTCCGGCACCTCAAACATGCCTGTAAGGGTTTGATAGTTCAGGTTTGGCCGTGCCAGACTCTTTTCAAAATAATCCATTGAGTGGATTTTTTTGACGGTTCGATAGGTTGGGTCTTTTCCAGCAAGGAATTCTGCATCCAGGCCCATAGCTTTTCGGACGTAATTGTATTCACGTTCTTGAGAGATGCGGATAATTGCATCATTCCGAGGATCGTTCTTGGTTCGTTGCCGGGTGATCAGTTGGGAGTGAAAAACCGGCAATTGGGTTGGTTCGGGATATTCGTGATCGCAATGATCGACAATGGTGCTGTTGGCGTCTTCTTTTGTCGGCGCATTGGCTGCGCCTGAAGAGGGGTATCGAACGGTTTTGGAGATTCGAATTTCATCGATCATCGACTCTGCGCTGAACTCGTTTTTCTCCGTAGCTCCAAAAAAGATTCCTTTGATTTCGCCGGGTTTGGCGATGCCAATACCCTCTCGAAGAGTTTTTCCAACGACGGAAGCCATGCCCATGGGCTGGCCGGGTGTGTACTCACCCCTCATGCCCATACCACCCATGCCATAGCCCCCCATGCCCATCATGCCTCCTATGCCAAGGCCCCCCATACCCATCATGCCCCCCATGCCCATCATGCCTCCCATACCGAAGCCCCCCAGCCCCCCCATCCCATAGCCGCCGCCATAACCCACACCAAAATCCACGTCCACAGCGCTTCGGATGGACACCAGCGGCTGACCGGGAATTCCCTTATTCGCCCCATTGATATAAAAAGCCTGCTGATTGTCCGCCCATACAGCGCAAATGTAGTACCACTGATCCTGCTTCCAATCGGCGATCGGCGTGTACAAGTGGCTCAGTTGTCCTTCGCAGTTACGCAGTTCATAACAGATTGTCGGACCTTCCCCTTTATATATGGCAATGTAGCTTTCCAGCTCATAAGGAGGCTGTCCGGTGAATGTTGCGAATGGATTGATCTCCCGCGCATCTTCCATGCTTTTGAACAGGCGTTGTCCGAGAGCCAGAAAGAAACACTTTGTTTTGACCTTCTCGTCCATCGGGTCCCAACCGATTTTCAGCAGAAACTCGACTGTTCCCTCTTTTTCATCCAGAGGACGCACTCCGGACCCGGTGAAATTGGTGTACGTTCGGGTATGGCCATCATAGGCCCGGAGAGCGGAGCCGAATTTCCCCTCTCCCAATGAGGGATTCACTCCCCATTCGTGTGAGACTTGCAGTTTGGTGACGTTAGAGGTTTCCTCTAATTGCGATACTTCATTGATTCGCTGAAGGAGCGTGCCCCGGTAATCCGCTTCGGGCTGAAAGTCATCCAGGAGGTTGTATTTTTCGGCGAGAGTCTGGTAGTTCTGTTTGTCCTTGCTTACCATTTCCTGAAGCCTCTTCAGCTCCTCGGCAAGGCCGGACTCCAGGTCTTTCAGGAGGCCATCTTGAGCGCCGCCACCGCCGGCGAGTCCGAGAACAGTTTTATAGGTCCGGGTGCCGTTCTGGATTTCCGTCTTGACCTGATCCCATTCCGATTTCATAGGAGCAAATACGAACAGATGAAGAACGGCCAGGATTCCCACAAATACCGCGATAAAAACGATCAGTTTAAGATTTTTCTTCATGATCAGGCTCCTCACCGCGCCGAATTTCCGTGACCCGGCGACGTCGAAGTTCTAGATCTTCGCAGAGACGCTCTGCGATGGCGCGGCTCTGCTCCGAGTGACAGGCGAACACATCCACCGTCAACAGGCCCTCATCCACCCAACTGTGTATTGCAATATGTGACTGGGACAAGAGAACATAACCTGTGTATCCGGAGGGTGAAAAACGATGGAAATGCTCATCGACAATTTCCGCGCCGGCCTCATAAGCGGCCCGCAACAGGATGCTGCGCGCCCGGTCAGGTCCTTCCAGAAGACTGATATCTCTCGTCCATCCGTCAATCAGTATATGCGATCGGTGTTCGTCCACCGAAATCTCGATTCAAGAGCCGAGCGGCCCGGTTTCACCATATTTGCGGAAGGTGTTTCCGCCGCATTCCGGGCAGCCGTTTTTTTTGAGGTCGGCAATCGTCTCATACTCTCGATCCGGGCCGACTTCGATTGCTGTCTCACAAAGGGCACAGGTATACCGCCCACCGGGCCGTCGAATCTCTCCCGTGTATAAAGAAGAGTAACACAAATCCATTTCCTTTTCATGTGGGACACCGGTTCTCCGGCGCAAGTGACGCAGATTGGATTGGTGGGCATGAATGGAGGACCCCTCGTACCGGTTGAATCCGGGCCGTAAGTCCACTGTAATCCAACCCTGCCGGTTCAGATTGCCCTCGATTTGGAGCAAATCATCGGGGGCCGGGTCGGCGTAGGAGAGCATCAGATCGCCTCCCTCTTTCCCCAGCAACTGCGCGGCTCGACAGCAGAAGAGTGTAATTCCGTTCACCGTATAGGGCGGGTCTGTGAATACGGTCCGGCAGGAACCGAAAGTTTCCTCCGGCAATGAGTTTCGAGCATCATAAATATGCAGGTCGATCTCAGTTCCCGCTTTGGACGCACACTCCCGGATGTATTCAACGAATCGCTTGTCGATATCCAGAACGAGAAGGGAGACACTGGAACTGCCCTCTCCAGTCTTGGGGAGGGTCAAGGTGGGGTTGACAGATCCGACCGATTCAACCCCCTCTGTATCTCCCCCAATCCTGGGGGAAAGGGTTTGGTTTGTATCTCCCCCAATTCTGGGAGAGACATTTCTGCCAATCGCCTGCATCACCAGGGCCACCGCGATGGAAACGAGATCATCATCTCCCAAAAAGGCCACATGGCGTCCCAGGATCAACCCTTTCTCAATTGCCAGAAGGGCGCGTCGGATGCCGGACTCGGGTGTTCCGTGGCTCTGGTCCAAGCGTACATCGCATTCCGGGCGACGGGAGCAGAACTCGCGAAACTGTTCCAGGACACAGTCCAATCCGCCGGGGATTACCAGCCCCTGGCCCTCACAGATCGGGCATTGTGAGTTCAGGGAATCGCTTGCGCCAAAAATGCTTCGGAGAAGATCCTCACCTTTCGGAGTAACGCGGGGACGCCGCCCCTCCTCCATCAAGCCGCGTTTGACCAGCTCCCCTCGAATAGCCGCCACCACGGGAATCGGCAGACGGCAGCTGCGCGCCCATTCCTGTGTAGAAATGGGATGTGCCCACCGAAGACTCCAGAGTACGGCCTGCACCCCGATCGGGCCTTCCCGAAGCCGGACGGCATCAGCGATCTCTTTCAGCAACGCCGAATCGTGCATGGAACCAAAGAAAAAGGCGGGCAAAAACTCCCGCCTTTCTGTCCTTTCTTACCCACCTTTCCGGATTACTCAGGAATGACGGATACCATGGAACGGTTCATCCGTGTGTGGAACTTGACCCGACCATCAATCAGAGCAAACAGGGTATTATCACTGCCCTTACTTACTCCCTTGCCCGGATGAAACGTGGTACCCCGCTGGCGAACGATAATTGACCCTGCGGTGACCAGCTGGCCGCCGAACCGTTTCACGCCAAGTCGCTTGGAATTGCTATCGCGACCGTTTTTCTGTTTTCCGCCTCCGGTTTTGACTTTCGACATAATAGTCCTCCTGCTGAGTGTTCAGAACATTTATTATGTCTTCTCAGGGGCTGTCAGTCAATGCAACCGGGGGGGCTGCTGTCGACACTTATTTTCTCCCAATCCAGTTTCTCTTTCAGATGATTGTGCCATCGATAAGAAATCAATTTCTCGTGCTGCAAGCGACCTACGATGATGCCGGGCGCTATGCCCTGCATGTTCGCAAAACCCACAATTGCTTCTTCCGAGAAGCGATTGTTTTTAACAAACTCAGCCCAATCATTTGGCGGGATCAAGAAATCCTTCGCAAAGTTATCCGCATCCTTTTCTTCGTCAACAAACACCATTCTTTTCTTGTTGAGTAGAAGATGCCCGGCTTCGTGGAAAAATGTGAACCAAAAATGATCATTGGTCTTGTGTCGTAAGCTAAGTTGGATCAGAGCCTTATCAGAAGATAGCCATCGTGCTGCGCCACTCAGGCTCATTCCCGGCAATGGCGGAACATAAACCACAAGGACACCTGCTGCAGAACACAATTCACGCAAACGAACAGCGAACACCTCGCCGGCTTCATTTGTCAGCGACCGTATATTATGCAAAGTCTTCTTGAAAGCGTCTGAATCGAAAGAGGCGCACGTCGCTTCCATTGCCTGCAATTCTCCCAGACGCAACCAGCACAAGACCGCCTCACGATTGCTCTGAAATACCTGAGATTGACGCATGGCAACGTTCAGGCTCCCAAATTGCCTTTCCCAGGCATCGACGCTGCCTACTCCAAAGAAAGTCAGCAATTCAATCACGGTATCTGCCGGTTTTATGGACTTTGACAGAACCCCTGTCGAAATAAGGAACTTAACAGGAAAGCGTTGCGCCCACTGAACATTGCGTATAAATTTCTCCCTTTCCTTTTCTTTGGCAAGGTGAAGCCGATAAGCCGATTCCAGATTTGTCCAAATAATGGCTTTGACCCCCAACACACGCTCAAACTGAATTGCCGTTTCCGGCTCAACAGCGACCTTCGCGTTCAGAACCTTATGGATGTGGGTTCTTGAGCATCCACAGCGTCGCGCCAATTCCGCCGGTTTCATATTTTTCGATTCCAGAATTTCTTCGAGAACCCAACCGGGCGGAACACAATAATCCGGTAAATACGCGTATCCGGTCCTATTCATCATTCATTCTCCCTTTTCCTTGATCACGGTGGTCAATTGTGATAATCCACCACCTCAACAATTTGAATCACGTTGACTCGCGAGAGATCGAGTCCTCCATCTGCTTTGCATGGTATGGATTCAACATAGGGTCGAAACAGCAAACGATATGGCTGGACTAAATCCACCGCAAAACAGCCTTTTCGGTCACCTTTGAGAGCATGGCAGCGGATTGGCTTGCATGTCGGAACCTCCGCCAACGTGGGCGGAGCGCGCAAAACCGCAATTCGTAACATGATACAGCGTGCCATTTGGTTGCCGTATTCTTTTTTGAGTTCTACAGCGCTGTTGAAAATCCACTGCAATTTCCTGGTTTGAAACTCAATTTCCACAGGAATCAATAATTGTGTTTCCTAAAAGATAACACAATTGGCTCAAGATATCAAGATCTCCATTCGAACAAAACCACAAATCTCACAGGCCATTCCCGTCGGCGCCTAACATGGCCCCCGAAACAGAGGCCCCTGCCGGGATCGCGTAAATCTCGAAATTATCAAGATACACGTTCACGACATCACCCTGTAAATGAATAACCTGCAAAATGGGCAGGATTCCGGTGGAATCGGGTTTATACACGAATTGCAGACGGCGATACCGGTTCACACAAGACACCGTATTGGCGGGGACATAACTGATGACCGAACCGACGACATTGCTGTCCAATGCCGCCAGGCCGATCTGCCCGCCTTCCTTATCGGCCCGGACGGTCACGCGGATCAATACGGGCAGTCCGGATGTCATCACGGGTGAACCAAGCAAAGTGACCGCCTGCCCGGCTGTCAGCATAATATGCAGCCCCCGGCCATCTGTTGCGCCGGTAAACGTGTTATCCATCGGGATATTCCCGATAGTGTACAGCGCTGTCTGGAACTGCCCCGCGAACGGAAGCATCGGGGTCCAGCCGTCTTCCTGAACAAAGGTGCGGTCGAACCGCGACGAGAACAACAGCTGCAATTCCGCACCGGAAACCGGGGTCGACGTGGGAACGAGAGCCGAAGTGGGCGAAGCGCTCGGACCGATGATTGGGGTGCTTGTCGGTTTTACTGTCGGAGATGGGGGCACAGAGGGCAGCGGTGTCGGCGCAAGAGTGTGGGTCGGTGTAAAGGTCTTGGAGATCCCCGGTGTCGGCGTGACCAGGCTCGGAGGGGTGCTGGTCGGAGTCAGAGTGAACGTCGGAGTCGGGGTCGGGCTGGGCTGCGTTGGGGTCGGCGTTACTCGAAGACCGCCACCGTATTGATACACCTTGATTCCATCTCTTCCCATTCCTGCATAGACGTATCCATCCCGCGCAACCACATCCACCATATCGCCCTCAAAACGGTCATTGGCCGATTCTGAGGCATTGCTGGGGAAGAGCGCGTTTAGAACACTCAGTCCGCCGTTATCTCCGGGACCTCCGGCGGGATCGTAGTTCGGCGCGCTGAGAAGCGTGGCATAAACATACCGGTTCCAGATATCGATTCCCCACACCACAACCTGATCGAAACGGTTGACACTCGGATAGGTTTTGTGGCTGCAAAGAGTCAACTTATCGGGATTGGAAATGTCATAGATTCCCACACCGTCCCATTCCTCCGCCACGGCAAGTACATCGCCTTCGGCCGCCAGGTCCACGCCGTACCCGTCAAAGGTCACTTCATCCAACGCCACCGGGTTGGCCGGGGCCGAGATGTCGTATACGGCCAGTTTGAATTCCGCGCCGACATACATGCGGTCGCCCCGGATGAAGACGTCATAAGCCGGAGCGCCCACATCCTCGATAGTTCCGACCCAAGTCGGTCCCGCCGCCGCGTTCGGATCAACAATCCAGACCCCTTCATGGGATGTGGCGATTCCGACCCACTTCTCCGTTGCGTGGACTCCCTGGGCGGCCTCTCCCACATGAAGCCGCTTGAGTACAACCGGGTTGGCGGGATTGGTGACATCAACGATCCAGAAGTTCAACGGATTGGGATTCGATTGGGTTCCCTCGCCGTGCATCACGATGTAGAGACGATTCCCCACCACGCTGAGATCGTACGTCTGAACCACCGGGATCTGGCTGACCAGAGCGGGCTGTGCCGGATTGGCGAGACTGAAAATCGAGAGCTGTGTTTCACCCCCGGCATAGAGATACCCATTGGCGACATCCACCGCCTCGGCCCCCTCGGTAAGTTGGAAAACAGGACTGAGCGCCCAGGAAGAAATCGACAGTGACGTAATCAGCACGAAGAAAATGGAACAACGAAGACACATGATCGTCCTTCCTTCAGAGAATGATGGAGATCCGGTTGAATCCTGAGGATTAGGATACACCCGGCGCGGCAAAAGGACAAACGGAGTTGTTGTCATTCACGAGGATTCCTCACATTTGTTCGGAATGACATCCTTTCAGAATGCCGGCTGTTCGGAATGACGATAAACCTGTCATTTCGATCAGGCGCCGGTCTTACTTCCCCTTTTTTGACGTTTGACTCAAAATCACCCATTGCATATCCGATTAAGTTGTCTCCCGGAAAGACGCCTCGAAAGAACGGGCGTTCTTTCGGAGTACCGGACGATTTGTATGCGGCAGGCCTCGGCACAAGGAGGATCGAACGTGTCAGTTTGGGACGGCGCAACCATCTTAATCACCGGGGGAACGGGGTCATTCGGCAAACGACTGATTCAGGAGCTTCTGGCAGAGGGCAAGGTTGCGAAAATCATCGTTTTCAGCCGCGATGAACTCAAACAGATGGAGATGCGGGAGACATTCCAAGTGGATTTCTATTCGCCCCTGCGTTTCTTCCTGGGAGATGTGCGAGACCAGGACCGGCTGTACCGCGCCTTTCGGGGCGTCGATATTGTGATCCATGCGGCGGCGCTTAAACAGGTTCCCGCCTGCGAATACAATCCGTTCGAGGCGATCCTGACCAACATTATGGGCGCAAAAAATATCATCGATGCGGCCATCGACTGCGGCGTTCCGCGTGTAATGGGCGTCAGCACGGATAAGGCGGTCAATCCGGTCAACCTTTATGGCGCGACCAAACTCTGTGCGGAAAAGTTGCTGATCCACGGGAATTTCTATGCGGGGGCTGCACCCACCCGGATTTCCTGTGTCCGATATGGGAATGTGCTGGGCAGCCGTGGCAGCGTTATCCCGCGATTCAGGCAGCAGAAAGAAGCCGGTGTTCTTCGGATTACGGATGAGCGCATGACCCGGTTCTGGATCACACTAAGCCAGGCGGTTCGCTTTGTGATGCGATGTGTGGAAATCATGCGCGGCGAGGAGGTATTCATCCCGAAAATCCCCAGCGCCTCGCTCCTCGATCTTGCCAAGGCGATTGCCCCGGAGTGCGAGCTGGAGGTCACCGGCATCCGGCCCGGCGAAAAACTGCATGAAATCCTGATCTCGGCGGACGAGGCCCGAAATACTGTCGAGATGAGCGACATGTATGTCGTCCGTCCGCCGCGCCGGAAAGAAATGTGGAAAGAGGGCAAACCCCTGCCGGACGGATTCGAGTATTGCAGCAATACAAATCCCTGGCAACTTTCGCAGGAGGAGATTCTAAAGGTGCTGGATACGATTTAGCCCAAATTCGTCACGCTTTGGCTTGGGAGAGGAGTGCAGACACCGGATATAGGGCTTGGCAGGGTTGAGAAGGGCCAGAGATAGTGAGAAAGAGGGGGAGACGGGGAGATATTGCGGATATGTTTCTTCAGGAAAGGTAATCTTTAAATCAGGCAAATCACAGTTCAGACAGGGCAGAGAAGGCTGACAGGCACAGAAGGCCATGGCCGGCACGAAGGCCTGTCCTGCTGCTATTTGATCTTGTAAATCACGGCCATGCCGTCTTTCTTTTGATCGGTGCAACGGATAATCACCATATCGTAATCGGGATCGGTTCTCATCGCATCCAGAAAGTCTTTCATCTCGTTTGCCGATACAATGACATTGTCCGCCACAATCACCGTCCCCGCTTTCAGCATGGGTTTGAGCGCCAGGAAATACTTGTAGTAATCCGATTTTTTCGCGTCGATGAAAACGAAGTCAAATTGTCCCTCCAGGGTGGAGATCAGTTTCAATGCGTCGCCTTCCATCACCGTGACAGTCTTTTCGAGACCGACCTTTCGGATATTCTCCCGGCACCGGCGAGCGGTGTCGGGGTCGATCTCCATAGTGAATAGATGGCCGCCGTTTCGCTCGAATGCCATCCCCATGTAAATGGCTCCATATCCCGTGAACGAGCCGATTTCGACTCCCCTCCGCGCCTGCGTGCCGGCCACCATGATCCGAAGAAATCGGGCATCCTCTGCGGTTGTGCAGAGATCAGTCCATGGAAATTGCGCCAGGAACTCCTCACGAAACGCCTGCATTTTGGCAGGATCATTTTCCTGCGCAAAAGAACTCGGCACGGCACACACAAACAACAGCAAGACAAAGAAAAACCGGTGTCGAATCATGGAAATCTCTCCATAATTGGGAATAAATTGCTCGGGGGACTATACGGCCCGGTAAGAGGAGAGGCAATGCCGGACCGAGCGGGGCGAATTGCGGATTACGGACTGAAGAGAAGAAACGGCGGATAGAAGCGTTTGACGTGTCAGGATCGAGTTGTTAAGGTACTGAAACGTTGTGAGTCGCACCATTCCACTCCCCAAGGAGACGGCAATGACAATCGGACGGCGGGAGTTTCTGCAACAAAGCGCACTGGCATCGTCGGTTCTGATGGCAGGCCATTCGGAGCTTTCGGCGTCGAAAAAGAAAGCCACACGGCTGCGCGATGTCGGTTGGGCCTGGGAAGGACAGGGACTCGATCCGCACGTCCCGCCGTCGATTTACGGCCTGGGCCAGGGCACAACCTATCTCGGCCTTCAACGCGCCAATTTCCTCTTCCATCCCACCGATGAATATGCATTGGGGCTGCTTGCCAACCTGAAAGAGATCACCTGCGATATCACAAAATGGGAAACGTTTTGGGATAAAGACGGACATCTGAGATTTGATTGCTTCGGCGGGGCGGAAAGGAAAATGGATGAGGCAAAGCGGATCAGCCTTCTGTCGAAAACATTCCCGAACATTACCGGCGTTTTCTTTGACGATCTCAAGGGTCGAATGGGGCATGACAAGGTCTCGCCGGAACAGATCGCCGAGATCTTCGCCGCTGCCCACACCTGTAATCCGAATCTGAAACGCTGGGCGGTGGTGTATACCGGCGAGCTGGGCGAGGTGGCGTTGTGGAAATCCCTGGCCCCGTCAATCGATGTTGTGAACCTCTGGATTTGGCATTCGAAGGATATTGAAACGCAGGAATCCGAAGTGAACCGAGCGCGGGAGATTTTTCCCGACCATGAGTTTATCATGGGCTGTTATCTGCGGGATTATACGATGGTCGCGCCGATTCCGGTTGAACAGGTTATGCTCCAAATGAATGGTGTCCTGAGAATGCTGGAGAAAGATCTGATACAGGGATTTTCCATTCTGGGTTCGGTTCTGATCGACAGTCATCGTCCGCAGGCGGATGCCGTGCGGGATTTCATCGCCGCAAATTCATAAGCAATCCATCTTGGAGGAATCGAAAATGAGTGAAACGAACATGTCGCGCAGAGACTTTCTGCAGTCCACTGCGGTGGGGGCATCCGCGCTGGCCGTGGGATTGTCCGGAAAGGCGATTGCAGCGAACGAGAAAGTGAGCCTGGCGTGGATCGGCTGCGGAGGCCGCGGGAAGTATCTGCTTCGCCGCGCACTGGAAATTGAAGACATCCGCGTGGTCGCGGCCTGTGATCTCCGGGAAGAACGAGCCAATGAGGCGGCAGATCTGGCCAGGGAAGTCAATCAGAAAATCAACACCTATCTCGACTTTCAGAAGATGCTTGAAAAAGAGAAACCGGATGGGGTTGTGGTCGCGACGGAGGTCGGCAACCACGGCAAATGCGTGATTCCCGTGCTGGAAGCGGGCATTCACTGTTTCAGCGAGAAACCGATGGATGCGAGCATCGAGCGGGTGGATGCCGTTGTACGCGCCGCGCGCAATTCCAAAGCGGTGTATGGAATCGCCTTTCAGCGTCGGTTCGATCCGGGCTACCGTACCGTGGTTCAGGCCATTCACGACGGACGAATCGGCAAGGTGGATTTTATGCAGGGTCACTGGCATTGGACACAGTACAGCTTCATCAATCGCTGGGTGGGCGATATCGACATGTCCGGCGGTCGTCTCAATGAGCAAGCCTGCCACCATATCGACCTGATGAGCTGGGTGATGGGCAACGCGCATCCCACTCATTGCATGGCGGTGGGCGCAATCACCCGTCAGGCGAAGAATCCGCCGGAACATCGCGCCGAAACACAAAGCGCCGTGATCTACACATTCCCAAGCGGGGCGATCTTCTCGTATACCCATTTGAATGGTATCTCCCAACCGTTCACCGGCGAAAAATCCTGGGTGATGGGGCAAAATGGAGGTATGGACCTTTGCACGGGAGAGTTTTATCCGCTCGAAGGGGATCCTGTGAAAATCGCCGACCCCAGCTGGGGAGCCAATTCCGAACGCAACGAACTGGTCGAGTTCGCCGAATGCTGCCGGACCGGAAAGCAACCGTTCAGCAATGTCGAGACAGGGCGAGTTTCCACCCTCACGACCCTGATGGCCATGAAAGCCATGTACCGGCGGAACACAAAGACGTTCGAACCGGGCCTGATTACCTGGGAAGAAATCGGTTCGACAACCTGATCCGGCGCGGCACAACAAGGACAGCGGCGGACACGAAACAGATCATACAAATGGGTTGGCTCTTTGGAATCGCCGATCCTTTTGGAACAATACTTCCTGGAATCTGATTTCAAATCCCGGTATACGGTACAAACGTGTTGTATTCTGTCTTTGTAAGATCGAGATTTTGCCCTGGAGGTTCATCAGTATGACCGGGGGATGTGCTTTGGGGAGGTTCTTTTGGATTTCTCTCTCGTTGGCGGTCCTTGCGGGAGTTCCCGATATTATTCCCGCCGAAAACTGGCCGATGTGGCGCTATGATGTCGGCCATACCGGGTCATCCCCGGAGCAATTGTCCGAAAACCTCCATATACAATGGATTCTGGAGTTGCCGACTCCGATTCCCTGCTGGCCATATCCATCCCAATACAAAGTCCAGTTCGATCACACTTACGAACCGATTGTGATGGATGGACTGCTGTTTGTCCCTTCCATGATCCGGGACTGTATGACCGCTTACGATGCGGAGACCGGCGAGGAACGCTGGCGATTCTACACCGATGGCCCGGTCCGGTTTGCCCCCGCCGGCTGGAACGGCAATATCTATTTCGTTTCGGATGATGGTTGTCTTTATTGTCTTGATGCTGTCCACGGCTCGCTGGAATGGAAGTTTTCCGGCGGACCGTCAAATTACAAAGTATTGGGAAACGAGCGGCTGATTTCGATGTGGCCGGCGCGTGGCGGGCCGGTAATCGCGGACGGAATAGTCTATTTTGCCGCGAGCATCTGGCCGTTTATGGGAACGTTTATCCATGCGCTGGATGCCGAAACCGGCACAGTGAAATGGACCAACAGCGGCAGCGGACCGGACTATATGCTGCAACCGCATACCAGTCCCGCGTTCGCCGGAGTCTCTCCCCAGGGAATCCTGGGACTGACAAAGGACAAGCTGTTCATCCCCGGCGGCAGGAACCGCCCGGCGGCCTACGATCGCGCCACCGGCGAATTCCTGTATCAACATGGTGATACCAAATTGGGCGGATGCGAGGTGTATCTGTCAAAAGACTGGTTCTTTAATGACGGACAGATTTACCAAATCTCCGACGGAACCCAGATCGGACCTTCCGTGGCCACAATTTTGACGGACGAATCGATGATCGGCATGGATGAATCCGGTACCATTCATGCCTGGTCATGGGAACCGGTTTGGAAAGAATATGCCGACCGACGCGGGACACCGCAAAAACGCATGGAATTTGCTCAGCAATGGAAAGCGAAAACACCATTCAAAAAACTGTTGATTCGCGCGGGAGATCACTTGTACTGCGGTTCTCCCGGATTGATCGCCGCCGTTCGGATACCCGAAAACCGAGGCTCCCTGAATGCTTCCATTGTCTGGCAGGCGGAGATTGAAGGAAATCCATGGTCCGCACTGGCGGCAAACGGGAAATTGTTTGTGATCACGGAGGAAGGACGGATTTACTGTTTCGGCGAGAAAGAAACCGAAACGAAAGTGCATTCCCTCCCGCAACCGGAAGAATCCTCCGGAACCGGGATATCGGCTGCGGCTCAGATCCTGGAGACCACAGAAGGATACTGCCTCGTTCTCGGTGCGGGTACGGGCGATCTGATTAAGGATCTGGCGCGTCAGTCTGCACTCCACATCGCCGTTCTGGAACCGGATTCGCAGAAAGTCGACTCGCTGCGTCACCGATTCGACAACGAAGGGCTGTATGGACAGCGGATTGCGCTCATTCCCGGGAGTATTCTCACGGTTCCCATGTCGCCTTACTTCGCGTGCCTTGTAGTTGTTGAGGATACAAAAGCGGCAGGGGTCGACAGGGAGCATTTCATAGAGCGGGTGTTTCATGTTTTGCACCCTTATGGAGGTGTTGCCTGGCTGCCCAAGGAAAAAGGTCTGGAAAACCGTTTGCGCAAATCGGCAGACTCGCTGCCCAATGCAGAGATCGTAATACAGGATTCGCATCTCCTGTTGAAACGAAACGGAGCGTTGCCGGGCAGCGGCAGTTGGACCCACCAGTATGGGGATATGTCGAACGATGTCTGTTCCAAGGACCAATTAGTCAAGCCCCCGTTGGCGCCGCTCTGGTTCGGCGGCCCTTCGAACGTAGATGTCCTTCCCCGGCACGGTCATGGCCCGCCAGAGAAAATCCTGAACGGACGATTGTTTATCCAGGGGATTCAAGTTCTGAGCGGACGGGATGTATACACTGGTCGCGTGCTCTGGAGAAAAGAGATCCCGAATTTGAACACGTTCGAGATGTATTACGACAAAACTTACAATCCCGATCCGTTCGACCGGACCTACAACCAGGTTCATATCCCCGGCGCAAATGCCTACGGTTCCAATTTCGTCCTTGCTCCTGACCGGCTTTACCTGGCTATGGAGAACATCTGCATGGTCCTTGATCCGGCAACGGGGGCAACCCTGAACGAGTGGACAATTCCGCTTGAAACGGATCTCCTGGATTTCGGCACGCCGAACTGGGGGTATATCGGAGTTTACGAGGACTTGCTGATTGCAGGCGCCGCGCCGGTTTATATCACGGTTAATGGGGCAAAAGAGATTGTGAAAGTGAATCACCGTTTCGGCATCGGCAGCCGATACCTGGTGGCCATGGACCGGATCACAGGGAAACGAATCTGGCAGCGAAAAGCCCTGTACAATTTCCGGCATAACTCCATTGTGGCCGGGAACGGCAAGCTGTTTTACATCGACAATCTCTCCCCGCAGCAGATGGATGTGCTGAAACGTCGGGGACTGGAAGCGCAAACCGAACCGAAAATTTTCGCTCTCGATATTCGAACCGGAAAGGAACTGTGGAGTCGCGGGGAGGATGTGTTCGGGACATGGCTGGGGTATTCCACAGAATACGATCTGCTGCTGGAGGCAGGGAGCCAGGCGGGAGATCGAGCCAAAGATGAAATCGGCGAAGGCATGGCCGCCCTCAACGGCTCAACGGGTGAACTTCTTTGGAGAACGAATGAAAAATACCTGGGTCCCTGCATGATTCACCACGACAGGGTGATTACACAAACCGGGGGCAGTACCCAGGAATCGGTGTATGCCGGAGCATTTTCCCTGTTGACCGGGGAGCGAATTATGACTACCCATCCGCTGACCGGTGAAAAGATTCCCTGGAGCTGGGTTCGGTTTAAAGGCTGCAACACGGCGATCTGCAGCGAGCATTTGCTGACATTCCGCTCCGCCTCTGCGGCGTATGTGGATCTCACCCAAAACAGCGGAACGGTCAATATCGGCGGATTCCGTTCCGGCTGCACATCGAACCTGATTGCAGCAGACGGCGTCCTGAACGCACCGGACTATACCCGCACTTGCACCTGCTCGTACCAGGTCCAAACCTCCCTGGCATTGGTCCACACACCATTCGAGATTCCGGAAAATCCCTGGGTGGAACAGTGGAGTTTCAATGCGTATCCCCCGCCGGAACAACCTATGCCGATTAAACGGGTTGGGATCAATTTCGGCGCACCCGGGAACTATATCGATAACAAGGGAACTCTGTGGCTCGAGTTTCCCAGTGTCGGCGGGCCGTCGCCCGATCCTCCGATCTATGTCGATTCCGGCGATCCGAAGATCTTTCGCTATCAACCCTCCTGCCTGGTGAAAGAAACGGAGGAACAGGCTCGTTGGAACTGGGTGGCGGCATCGGGTTTCGAAGGCGACATGCGGCTCAAGATTCGTCCGTTTGTGCAACCCAAAAAGACAGACGAGGATGAAATCGTTCGCGCCTACCTGAACAATTTCAGCACGCGGGATATTCACAAAAGGCCGGAACAGATCCTGGGCGAGTATTCCCAGCCGCAGCCATATTCGGTCACGCTGTTTTTCGCGGAGAAGGACCGGGATCACTTCGACAAGCGCGTGTTCGATGTTTATCTTCAAGGCAAGAAAGTCCTGGCCGGATTCAACATCGCAAGAGAGGCTCAGGGACCGATGCGCGTTGTCTGCAAAACATTCAAGGGGATTGCGGTCAAAGACGATCTTTCTCTGGAACTGGAGGCGACTGAAAAGAACACAACCAAACCGCCGATTCTCTGCGGAATGGAAATCGTATGCGAGACGGAATGAAGGTGCGGATCGTTCTATATTTCGCTTGCCTGGAAGGCTGAATTCGAACATAATCTAAAAAACAGTTCCGTCACGAGATAGCGGAACAGAATGAGGTTCAACGAAATGACTCGGTTCCTTATTTTTCTAGTTCTGGCGGGAAGCCTTTCCTGCGTTTGCACGCCTGATTTGATTCAAGCCCAAAACACCGCCGACAAACAGACAATCCATTTGTTTAACGGGAAAAACCTGGACGGCTTTTACACGTTTCTCAAGGATCGCGGACGCGATAATGATCCGAAGAAAGTGTTTACCGTGCAGGACGGCGTTCTTCGGATTTCCGGCGAAGAGTGGGGCTCCGTCACAACAAAAAAGGACTATGCCGACTACCATCTGATTGCCGAATACAAATGGGGTGAGATCGCGTATCCGCCACGTGTGGATAAAGCCCGCGACAGCGGCATTCTGCTGCATTCCGTCGGAGAGGATGGCGCTTTTGCGGGATATTGGATGTTTTCAATCGAATGCCAGATCATTGAAGGCGGCACAGGAGATCTCCTTGTTGTGGGAGACAAGAGCGACGCTTACGCACTCACCGCCAATGTCGCCGAGGAAAAAAAGGACGGTTACTATCAGTACCAGAAGGACGGTAAGCCGGTCACGATTCACGACGGACGAATCAACTGGTTTGGACGGGACCCCGCTTGGCAGGATGTGAAAGGATTTCGCGGCGCAGCGGATGTGGAAAAGCCTGTCGGAGAATGGAACCGTCTGGAGTGCATTGCCAAGGGAGACAAGATTACAGTCATCCTTAATGGCGTGACGGTCAACGAGTGTTTCGATGTGAAGCCCAGTAAAGGGAAAATTCAACTCCAGTCCGAAGGAGCCGAAATCTTCTTCCGAAAGCTGGACCTGATCCCCTTGAAACCTTGATGAGGTTGCGCCGATAACCGGGGCGAAAATCCGAAAAAGACCATGCTGCCGTCGGCTTCTTTGTGACTCCACCGCATCTGGATTACGGGGTTCCGGGCCTGCTCATCCTTATATCAGGCGCCGTTTTTAACTGTCTGTGTCGATGTCTCCCATCATGAATTCGGGGTATCGCTCACCGGCGGCTGCGCCTCGCGGGCAGGCGGCATCGATGGCCTGAAGTTCTTCGGGGGTCAGCCGGATATCCGCCGCTGCTGCGTTCTCTTCCAGGTAACGAACCCGCCGTGTTCCCGGAATCGGCACGATACTTTCATCCTGAGCCAGAAGCCACGCCAGCGCCAGCTGAGCGGGAGTACATCCCCTCTGTGCAGCGATTTGCTCAAGTTTTTCAAGTAATCTGAGATTCTGCTGAAGGTTCTCCCCTTTAAATCGTGGCGCGACACGCCGGAAATCTTCCTCTGCCAGTTGACTGACCGACCGGATTCGCCCTGTCAGGAACCCCCGACCCAGTGGGCTGTAAGGAACAAATCCCACGCCGAGCTCCTTGCAGGCGGGCAGAACATGCGCCTCCACATCACGGGTCCAAACCGAATATTCGGTCTGAACCGCCGTGATCGGGTAAACCGCGTGAGCGCGGCGCAGATTTTTTGTGGAAACTTCCGACAATCCCAACATCCTGACTTTGCCCTGTTTCACCAGCTCGGCCATCGCGCCTACTGTTTCCTCAATGGGCAATTCCTTGTCAACTCGGTGCTGATAATACAGGTCGATGGTCTCGATACCCAGCCGCCGCAGGCTGGCCTCGCACGCTTGATACACATATTCCGGGCGCCCGCAGACTCCTTTGAATGCGCCGTCGGGTGTGCGCACCGATGCGAATTTTGTCGCGATCACAATTCGGTCGCGCACATCTTTCAGGACCTCACCGATGAATCGCTCGTTATGACCGACACCGTACATATCCGCCGTGTCGAAAAAGGTAATTCCCAAATCCAGCGCCCGGCGCAGGGTGGCACGGGCTTCCTGTTCATCCGTCGGGCCATAAAACTCGGACATCCCCATACAGCCAAGCCCGATTGCGGACACCGCCAATTTTTCCGGACCAAGATATCGTGTGTGCATCAGGTTCCCTTCCTTCCTGTGATTGATGGTGGATATCTCTCTATAGTGGATCAGGGATCGACCCGTTTGTAAATACCGGTTCTGAACTCCACAGGTTGAAAACCTGTGCCGGTCTCCGTACCTTCTTCTCCCTCTCCCGCCGGGAGAAGGCCGGGGTAAGGGGCCGGGGAACACCGGCATCTTGCCGGTGACTACCGCAACGGCAAGCACGCATTCAGCACTTCCTTCCGATACCGATTGAGCGTGTCGGTAGCCTCGTTGTAAAGCGGCACACCGTCGGTATCGGTCGAAACCCGTCGCCCGACATCGCACAGAATCTTGGTAATCGTGTCGGCGCGCTCCAGTACCGCTTGCGCCTTGTCTATTTTCTCCTTCGCAACACCCTTTTCTTTCGCCGACAGGATCATTTCCCGGAGTAGGTAGAGATATTCGTAATCCTCTGCCCCCTCCCGACAGGCCTCCCAACGTTTACTGGTAACAACACCTTCTCCGTCGTACACGGTGGGGTAATAATTCGCGCTTGGGTTGGGGCCGAGCCAGAGATCATGCGGGTGCGATGAGTAAACCCAGTGACCGCAGCCGGTAAACCCCCGGCTCCAGGATTCCCAGGGCCGCCAGCGGTAAATGCCCAAAGTAGAGAGTGTCCGTGAATAACCTGCCGCATCATAGAACCAGACTTCCTTGCCGTATTTCTTAAACAGAGGAATCAAATCCTCACCGGAGCGTTCGATCAACTCGGCGGAAGGGCACCAGATGTCGATATATGGAGCAAGGTTTTCAATTAGATCCACGGTCGAGCCGGTTGTCGGATCAGTATAAATTAAAATGTTCGGGTCTGCTTTTCGAGTAGCTTTTGCGACCGTGATCAGTTGATCGACTACATTGCTTCCCTGAAGGTTCGGTTCATCGTAGGGATACAGGGCGAACTGATCGTACCGCACGCCGAGTTCCTTCAGATGTTTTACCCATTGTTTCAGATAGGTTTCATAACCGCGTTCCCAACCCGCCGACAGAAATTCGGGACCCCGGACGGCATTCTGTGCGCTTGAGAAAAGGAAAAAACTGCCCGGTGATTCCGCTCGGTATGCACAAACAAATTCGTCGTGCTGCGAGTAGTCGATCTCACCCATCAGGTTCCCGTCGGCATCGAATGTCGCACCGGGACACGGAGCTAGAAATACGGTGTTTGCATGGGCGAGGAGATCCTTCCGAACAGCCTCTTCCATACCCGTAAAGTGATGCGTGATGTATGACCAGGTACAGAATCGTAAGGGCCGGGGACGCGGCAGGGACAAATCAACTACCTCGACCGAAACCGGGATTTCCATTTCAGAGGAATCGGGTTCCAATGTCATAAGGCGCAGCGTGCCCTGATAGATCCCGGCCTTGGCATCTGTGGGAAGGAGGTTGATCCAGAGTTGGGCGGACTCCCATGGCGCAATCGTGAGTAAACGGCCCTGGTCCAACATCGGAAGGGCATCGGCGATTTCTTCCCGCCGGTAAGTGGGGCCGGTTACCGCACGGTGGAACTCAAGAAACTTCCTGCCGCTAATGACGTCTTTCTCCGCCGATGTCCAATCCTTTGGAACGACACGAACCTCCAGCGTTCGTCCGGAAACATTCGTCAAATTCACAATAGCCGGTTCGTACTCGTTTTTGCAGACGGTCCATTCGATCTTTTCGACAAGCGTTCCCGGTGCGGGAATGCTCTTGGACTGATGAAAATACGCCCAGGGACTTGCGGTCCACGCGATAAAAGTACATTTTGCGCCGTCGGCGTTCGAGACTTGAACAATTTGACGGAATCGTTCGGCAGCCAGGCGGGTTTCGGTCAACAAGGTAATCTTCTCTTCATCTTTACCGGAAAATTGCGAGGCGCTCGTAAGGTCAAACTGCAACCGGTGCAGTTGTTTTTGGCAGGCAGATTGAACGGTCGGATTGACATCTTTCCAGTTAGAGATAATCGCACCGGTTTCCTCAAGGACTTGACTGATATAGCGCACATCCGTTTCGATGGGCGTGAACTCTACTTCTTGTATATAACAGGCCCGAATCGCGTATTCCTTTCCCGGAACACTCTTACTGCAATCGAGCAATGCATCCTGGATTTGGTAAGTACCTTTATCATGGATGTCGAAATCCATGCGGAGCGAGTCGGAACCGCGTTCCGTGTGCTTAACCGAGATGAATAGAAAACCGTTCGGTGCAGAGATCCAAGTGAAAAGTGCATGTCTTCCTTGCGACTCAACTGAAATTTTTCGTCGCCACGTGTTGGGACCGGTGAAAAGGTCATAAGATCCCTCAAGTGAGGATGTTTTCATACCTCGATTGACCGGTCCGAACATATTCCAGGGGGGCAGGGGTCTATAAGCAACCTGATGCTTCCCCCGGCAGGTGTTGGCGGGATTGGCGGCGACACTGTCCCAGAGAATCTCGTTTGGCCGGTATGGAACACCCAGAGAAATACAGCACAATTCCCCCGGCCCGCCCGTGGATGGACGCTGGGAAATCACCAGGTCTGATGTGCCGTCCCCGTCGATATCGCCCGCGCAAGGTGTGATGGAGGCCTTTGTGCCGGGGAAATCCTGCTGCCATAAAACAGAACCATCGGGATTCAGCGCAGTAAGTGTATCCTGACCGGCCGTGAACAGGAGAATCTCCGTTCCGGGATCATCGTCCAGATTCGCGAGAATGGGAGCAGCCAGAAATGGGCCACTTGAGAGCATATCGAATTGCCAGAGTAGACCGCTCTCTCCCGAATCCCCGGTCGCACCATAGGCAAACAGGTTACCGGACTTATTCGCCGCCAGAACGATCTCGCGCCCATCGCCATCCAAATCCCCGACAGCAATAGCATCGTTGATATGCTGGTAAGTCTGAAACATATCGAGGATTTTGGCGGTCTCCAGGTCGATACGAATCAAATGGTTCAACCCGCCCCCAACAAAAAGATCCGCTTTTCCTTTACCGAACAGATCCGCAAGAACCGGAGTGGAGTTGGGGAAAAGATCCTGGGGGACATGGATATCCCAGAGCCAGTTTCCCTTGCTGTCCAGCGCATAGATATCGCGTTCATGAGAGGTGATAACGATCTCCAGGCCGGGATTTTCATACAAGTCTGCGATGAGAGGGGTACCCAGTTCGCCGACTTCGCCCTGGAACCGCCAGAGCAGTTTGCCGTCATAAGCGAGGCAGGAGACATTGCCGGCCCGGTCGGCGACAACGACCTCCGATTTACCGTCTCCGTCAAGATCCGCCGCAGCAGGATTTCCCCATCCGGTGATCCCGGTGGGGAGTTTGACCTTCCACAGGATCTCGCCTTTCGGTGATGCGCATACAAGATTGCCGACACAATCCACGGCGATGATTTCCTGGTGGCTGCCGTCACTGTCGAGGTCGCAGACCGCCGGACCTGCTGTAACCGGCGGTTGGAGCGGAAGTTCCCATGCCGTTGTGCCGTCGGGATTGATAAAAACCAGCCCGATATTCGTTCGTGCCACCGCGATGCCGATCACCTTTCCGGTAGCGGTGTCACATACAAGATTGGGAGCGGAATATCCCTCATCCGCTGTCAGTTTCCACAGGCTTTTTAACTGTGCCTGCGCTGAAAAAGCGCTATAAGGAAGGATCAGAAACATGAGAAGAAAAGTCACAGAGCGTCCGCTGGTAGAACGAAGAACAGACATGTCAAGAAACCTCGCTGAAGGATGAATTGTCCGCAAGGCTAACATATCCATGAGGATTTCGTCAGGCAGAGTCTTTGTGTTCTTTCGAGGGCGGTTTTGCGGGGCGGGTTCCATCCAGGATTTCGTGGAGATACAGGTAACGCATGAAGACAGAAAACATGGAAAACATCGCGATCATGAATCCCTGTTTACCGTCGAGAAACCCGCGCTTGAGAATATACGCGCGAAAGAAACGCCAGAGCGGTCGCAGGGAAAGGTTGAAGAAAGTCGGGCGCTCCCCGCGTTCGTGTGCATTATAGGCCGACCACAGCGCGTAACGGTTAAATCTTTCCATCCACACATCCAGATTCTCAAAGGTGTAATGCAGCAAAGGACGTTTGAAATGGCCAACAGGACCATCCACAATGACTCTCGAATGGATCTGGCGAATCTCAAGCCGACTTTTGCTTTTGAGAAATAAACGGATGGGGCAATCGTTCTGCCAGCCGGAATACCGGATCCATCTTCCGAAAAATTGGCTTTGGCGGCGGATGGTATATCCGGCAAATCGGGGTTGTTTCATTTCCTCCAGGATTTCATCGCGGAGCTCTGGAGGGCAGATTTCATCGCTGTCCCAGATCAGGACCCATGGATGTTGAGTATGGCCGATAGCCCAATCATTCTGAGCATAGTTGCTTTCATAAGGATGTTGTAAAACCCGGCAGCCGAGTTCCCGGCAGATTTCAACTGTCCGATCTGTGCTGAATGAATCCACAACCAGAACTTCATCCGCCCAGGAGACACTTTCGATACAGGTGCGGATTTTACCCTCGTTGTTCCAGGTGGTCACAATGACAGAGATCAGGTTGCTTTCAGGTTGCATAAGCAATCTACCCTCTGGCCTTCCCGATAAGAGCCGCTATCTGGAGAAAGTTGTTATGAAAGTCAACTACAGCCGCGATTCTATTTCGTCCAGGCTTTTCGCTTTGCGCAAAGTCTCCTTGATTTGCCCCAATCTCTCAATGGAGTCGATCCGGTCCACACGCGGAACCAGGGACAGCCCCGCATCTCCGAACTTCAGCTCCAGCGCCAGCCGAATTCCCTCGCGAAGCCCTTCCACACGGCCAAGTTCTAACCCCTTCTCTATTCCCTTCTCCATCCCTTCGTTTCGAATTCGTTCAAATATCGTCGGCATGAGCGTATCTCCTGTTTCGGGTAATGCTTTTCTTACACCCTCACGCATCTGTTCTTCATTGATCTTCTCTGTCGCGTACCCCACATGTTCTAATACGGTTTGCAGGAAATCCAGAATATCCCGTTCTTTCGCCAGTTCCGCAAACAGACTGCCGATCCGCACAAACCGCTCCCCGAAATCCTCCTCATAAATATGCTTCATCAACAGCAAAATAATCCGCGACAAAACCCGCCCCCGAATCTCCTCCTCACTATACCGCGACAAATCATACAGGCAATACTCGAATGATGGTATGAACTTTGAAAGTCCTTCCGCCCTTGGGAACAGTGCGGCAAAATTTGTTTTCCCATACCATCGTTTCTTACCATGATAGAACACAATCGGAACGATAGGCGGAAATCGACGGAACCCCTTTTCCTCGCGCGACCGTTCCCAGATTCGGACCATATATCGCAGCAGATCGAATACCACATAAGGTTCCGGATGGCTCTTGTGTTCAAAAAGAATATAAACAAAAGCCTCCTCTCCTGTTCGAAGTCGCGCCTTGTAAACCAGGTCCGAGATATATTTCCGCAGCTCGGCATTCACAAACGAGTCGCCCGTACATTCGAGACTCCCCGGCATCAGGTGAGCGGCAATTTCCGGAAGATTGTTGAAAAGGATGTCCTCGACTGTCTCCCGGTCGGAGAACACCTTCCTGAAAAAACTATCGTGCGGCTGGATTGGCTCGGTCATCGTAACAAATAGGATACAACATCCCCGAACAGGGTATAGGAGGTTATTTGCGTGATCCGAACACAGAGAATGTCGCCCGGCTGGGCATCGGGAGAGACCCCCGACACCTTGACAGTCTTGCCTTGGCGCGATCGGCCATCCCAGCCGCAATGCCTTCGCTTGTCGGCGGATGGCTGGTCCAGCATCACTTCCAGCGTTTCTCCGAGTAACCGTTGATTGATTTCCCGGCTGGTTTGATGTTGGAGTTCGATCACCCGGGCCAGTCGGCGGGCCTTGGTTTCCTCGTCAAGATGCTCCGGCAATGTGGCGGCATAAGTGCCGGGTCGAATCGAGTATTTGAACATGAACGCGCTGTCCCAGCGGATTCGCTGCATAAGATCCACAGTCTCCTCAAAATCGCTCTCGGTCTCTCCAGGGAAACCGACGATCAGGTCCGTGGAAATCGCCGGTCGATGCGCAGCGGAAACGCCGCCGAAAATATCCCGCAGCCGGTCGATGATTCGCAGGTAATCCTCTCGCGTATGGTTCCGACGCATGGCTGAGAGGATTCGATTGGAGCCGCTCTGGACCGGCAGATGAAATTGTTCACAGACTTTCTCTAAATCGCGTAACGCAAACAGCAACCTCTCATTCGTATCCGCCGGATGAGAGGTGGTAAACCGGATTCGCCGAAGCCCCTCGATAGCATTCACTTTCTCCAGCAGATCCACGAAACCCTTATCGTCATATCGGTAGGAGTTCACGGTTTGCCCCAATAGAGTCACCTCCCGATAGCCGCGATCCACAAGTCGACGGATTTCATCCAGCACATGCTGTGGAGATCGGGACCGTTCCGGGCCACGTGTTTCCGGCACTACACAATAAGAGCATCGCCGGTTACAACCCTTCATAATCGTGACAAAGCACGGATATGAAATCGGGCCGTCGCTCGGCACAAAGTCCGCCCTGTCCTCAATATCCAGCATGGAAAGTTCGACAATCGGCCGCTCGTGATTCTCCAGGCGGTCCAGCAAGTGAGGAAGCCTGCTCAATGCCGCCGGACCGAGAACCAGGTCAATATAGTCTCTCTCCTTCAACAGATTCTCGCCGTGCTTCTGAGCCATGCAACCACAAACCGCGATATACCGGATGATCCCTCTGCTTTTGAGTGTTTTCAAATGCCCCAATTGCCCCAGAACACGGGTCTCCGCCCCACGTCGCACGGAGCATGTGTTGATCAAAGCAATATCCGCTTCCTGGACCGTCGAGACCGTCTCATGCCCATAAGCGCGCAGAATCCCCGCTATCGACTCGGAGTCGTATACATTCATCTGACAACCATACGTTTGGAGATGGAATTTCATGGTGTGCCGGGTTTTCCAACACAAGGATCAGACAGAATGCGAAAAGATCAGGTCCGTAACAAGGCCACTTTGCGGCGGATCAGCTCGAGCTCCTCTTCAGCCTGGGCAAGAACGGTTCGTTCCTTTTCAACGACCTGCGCGGGAGCCTTCCCGACAAACTGTTCATTGCTCAATTTAGCCCGACGACGTTCCGTGTCTTGCTCTAATCGAGCCAGTTGTTTCTCCAGCCGTACGTATTCTTTTTCCCGCACCTCTTCCGGCCAAAGAACGCGAATCTCGATTCCATCCACGAGCCCGGATGAAGAAGCCGGATTCTCCTCCCATTTATTCAGAACGCGCAGGTTCTCATTCAGGTTGCACAGGGGACGCATATCCGCCCAGTATCGACGCAAAAATCCGTCCTGCCCTCCATCCCGGATCAGGAATTCTACCTCCGTCTGTACGGATGGAGCAATCCCCAATTCGCCCCGGATATTCCGAATCGTATAGAGAATCTTACGAAATCGGTCGGCGTCCCGTTCCAAGTCTTCCTCGACCAGTGAAAAATCCGGTTTTGGATAGGCGGCAACCATGATACTGGGGATATCGAACTGTTCCGTGCAACCGATCTTCCGAAGCATCTGCCAGATTTCTTCCGTGAGGAACGGCATAAACGGATGCATAAGCCTTAATGTAATTTCCAGGACAGATAACGCGGTTCGCTGGGCCGCGGCTCTCTCTGTGGGATCATCTCCGTACAGGCGTCGTTTAATCAGTTCAAGATACCAATCACAGTACTCATGCCAAACGAATTGATACACCGCCTCCGCGGCCTCGTTGAATTTGTATTCGCGCATCCCTTTGACCGTCGCATCAATCGCGTGCTGCAAACGCGAACGAATCCACCCATCCGGCCAGGGCAGGTTGAATTGCGCCTCTCGAAATGACTTCCCGTCAAAGTGATTCTCATCGACCGTGGCAAGAATCAACCGCGCGGCGTTCCAGATCTTGTTGGTGAAATTGCGATATCCCTCAATGCGCTCTTCCGCCAGGTTGATGTTCCTTCCCTGCGCGGCCATGATGGAAAGCGTAAACCGCATGGCATCGACACCGTACTTGTCGATCACATCAATCGGGTCGATCGCATTGCCCAGAGATTTGGACATTTTGCGGCCCTGTGCATCGCGCACCAGCGCCGTGATGTAGACTTCACGGAACGGGACATCGCCCATGATATGAAGGCCCATCATCATCATGCGGGCCACCCAGAAATAAATAATGTCGTGAGCCGTCACCAGTACACTGGTCGGATAGAACGCTTCGAGTTCCGGTGTCTGTTCGGGCCATCCCATTGTGGAAAACGGCCAGAGCGCCGAGGAAAACCAGGTATCCAATACATCGGGGTCTTGCTGGATGTTTGTACTTCCGCAATGCGCGCATTTGTCCGGGTCTTTCACACTAACGGTCTCTTTGCCGCAATCACCGCAGTTCCAGACCGGAATACGGTGCCCCCACCAGATTTGACGGGAAATACACCAGTCCCGCACATTTTCCACCCAACCGAAAAAGGTGTTTTCCCACATTTTCGGGATAAACACCGTGCGCCCGTCACGGACTGCCCGGATCGGCTCCTCCATGAGCGGCTTCATTTTCACGAACCATTGAAGCGAGAGAAACGGCTCGATCAGAGTCTCACAGCGATAACACACGCCCACGCGATGACTCAGGTTTTCGACTTTCTCAATCAGTCCCTGTGCCTTGAGATCCTCCAGGATTTTCCGACGGGCCTCCATTCGATCCAGCCCGGCGTATGGCCCCCCGTTCTCATTGATCGTCGCATCACTGTTGAAAATATTGATGATCTGCAAGTTATGACGCTTGCCGATCTCAAAGTCGTTGATATCGTGCGCGGGGGTGACTTTGAGCGCGCCCGTGCCGAATGCACGATCCACGTAAGAGTCTGCAATCACGGGGATTTTCCGGTTGAGAAGCGGAAGAACCACTTCCCGCCCGGCGATATCTTTGTATCGCTCGTCTTCCGGGTGAACCGCAACCGCCGTGTCACCAAGCATGGTTTCAGGACGGGTAGTGGCGATGATAAGAGCGCCCGATCCATCGGCGTACGGATATCGGATGTAATAGAACGCTCCCTGCTCGTCGATATATTCCACTTCGTCATCGGAGATGGCCGTGTGGCAACGGGGGCACCAGTTCACCAGGTATGTGTCCCGGTAAATGTATCCCTCATGATAAAGACGGGCAAACACCTCGCGCACCGCCGCCGAGAGGCCCTCATCCATGGTGAACCGTTCCCGCGCCCAGTCGCAGGAACAGCCCATGTACCGCAGCTGACGAATAATCGTGCCGCCATATTCCTCTTTCCATTGCCAAATTCGCTCAATCATCTTCTCCCGGCCGAGGTCATGCCGCGTGATTCCCTCGGCCTGAAGAGCCTTTTCGACCACATTTTGCGTGGCGATTCCGGCGTGGTCCGTGCCCGGCATCCAAAGCACTGTGTCCCCTTCCATTCTGCGCCATCGGCAGAGGACATCCTGAAGCGTATTGTTCAGCGCGTGGCCGATATGCAGCCGCCCGGTGATATTCGGAGGAGGGATAACAATGCTGAAACAGGGTTTTCCTTCTTCCAAACGGGCATGAAACAGGTCGTGTTTTTCCCAGAACGCATACCACTGCTCGCGGGAGGCGGCAGGATCATATCGTGTCGGCAGTTCCATGATTCCCTCGTGTCCTCAGTGGTTCCGTGAACAGTTGTCCAAAACCTTAATGGTCCCCTTTTCCTGGAGGAGACGAATGGCGTGTTCGATTTGCTCCTCACTGCCCTGGAGGTCAAGAACAAACTCGGCACAGCGCTGGTCAACTTTGGCCGATGTGATTACGGGAGTCACCCCCGACATCCTGGAAATGTTGAAAATAACCGGTTCCTGAACCAGGTCCTGGGGAAAAGCCACATGCACCGTTTTGACAGCCATTATCCTGTTTCCTCGTCATTTCTTGATAAAGTGGGAACTTCACACAGTATCGGGGCATCCGGTTCCGGTCAACCCAAATTGGGGGTTGCAGCCTTGCGCGCGGAGTAGGTCAGGGGATCAGGAGCGGCGTCGGTCACCGGCTCCGGTAAATGCCCCGACAATGGCCGATTTTCACAACCATGACAATCAGGACATCGTCCGCGATCTCGTAGAGAATGCGGCAATTGCCCTGACGGACGCGATAGCGTTCCCGGTCCGAAATCTTCTCGGAGCCTGGCCCGCGAGGATTCTCGGCAAGTTGTTTCAACCGGTTCAGAATGCGCTGGATATCCTTGTTGGGAAGAGCGCGAAGGTCTTTCGCGACGGACTCTTTGAACACGAGTTTATAGTTTCCCATGCGCCTTGAGGTCCTTCAGCAGTTCCTCGAACGTCACGACCGACTCATGCGCCCGATCCCGGAACGCGGCGAGATCCTCCTCATCCTCAGAAAGCGCAAGACGGACCGCATCATTCACCAGTTCCGACACGGTCTTTCCGGCATGAATCGACTTGATCCGAAGCGCATGGTGAATCTCCGGGTCGAAATAAACCGTGGAACGTTTCGTTGGCGTACTCATGAGATATCTCCCAAGGTCGAGACAGCGTAACGTCATAACGTCTCGATGTCAAGACGCTGAAAGGCAGATCATGATTAGCCCGGATTTCTCACGGGAGCCATTTTTAAAGGCCACCTGTTATGGCATAAATAGAGTTGCGGTAACAACTTATCGTATGCCAAGAAGGTGACCTTATGAAAACAGAGTGTACAGGAACGTTATTCGATTTTCAACCGTTGGAGAAGCGGGAAGTGGTGGCCTCCTTTGATGGAGGAACGATCACATCGGATGCAGGCAGGCTGCTGTTGCGGGAGGTGGAGCAGCGGTGCGGCTTTCTCCGTTTATCCTGACTTGCACGGTCCCCTTTCTTCAAGAAACCACTCGGCGCGATTATTCTCACGATATGCAACGGGTCTCACCCCTCTTCTGACAGGCTCGTGAGAAATCCGGGATAGCCCAGGGTCCCGTCATTCCGGCGAAAGCCGGAATCCAGGCCTTGTTTTGGGTGATTCCGGCACAATCCCGAATTACGGAGCCGCCTTCATTCGCGCCCGTCTGTAGTTCACTCCCGGCAATTTCCGGAAATGCTCGTCCTGTGTCCATAGAGTTGCCCCGTATGCCCGCGCGGTCGCGTAAATCATGCTGTCGGCCATCGGCAGCGCGTGTTTCAGACTGATCAAAGCCGCGCTGAGGGCGATATTCTCTGCCAGATCCACGACGCGTCCGTGTTTCATCTGGGCGATAGCCTGAAGTGCCCGCGCCTCATCGGCGACAAGATTGACTTTCTTGAAAACCTCATACAGACAGATCACCGGCACAACCAGCTTCTTGGTGTTCTCAATTGGCGGAGCAAAGTCGGCGGCATTCGGACCGGCAAAGAAATATTCGATCCAACCGGACGTATCGACGAGATTCATACCCGGTCGTCCTCATCGCGCGCAAAGCTTGCATCCAGCCCCTTGAGGAACCCGCGCATCCTTCGCATCGGCTGTGTGCGAACCAGCTCGATCCGGTCGTCAAAACACAAGACCTGCAGTCGATCACCCGCTCGAATGCCCAATCGCTCCCGCACGACTTTGGGGATAACCACCTGGTATTTCGGGGAAACCGTTACGGCGTCCATATCGTTCTCCTTATCGTATTACGACTATCCTATCGATCAGGAGAAGTCAAGGCCGTTGTGCTTTGTCGGTTTTGTGGAGTAAGAGTGCCGCAGGGGGCGTCATTCCGGACTTGATCCGGAATCCAGGGTCTGAACCATGATTCACGGCATTGTCTGAACCTCGATCTACTTGATTTGAGGATTATCTCGATATTCTTTATCCTTCTTTTTCTTCATCGGGGTCATCCCGTAATCAAGCGAATCATGGTTCAGACAATCCGGTTCTCCGAAGGCCGCGATATCCGGGTGGCACCGGCATCTTGCCGGTGAATCATAATCCCGCCCCACGTCCCCACCCCAATTCCCGTCCTCA
>Ga0116148_1000542_pt1 | contig 47121 bp, 52 predicted proteins | sample AD_UKC055_MetaG_FD_89786 | JGI IMG/M metagenome (GOLD analysis project Ga0116148, IMG submission 89786) | Active sludge microbial communities of municipal wastewater-treating anaerobic digesters from USA - AD_UKC055_MetaG | ecosystem: Engineered > Bioreactor > Anaerobic > Digestate | place: USA...
AAGACCGGAATGAATAATTTTCGGCAAATCTGGTTCTTCTAAAATTTTAGAACCTTCGTGTTTTATTATATCTGAGATTCTAACCATATCTACATATGTCAGCTCTCCATTTTTCAAGGATTGATTCCACAAAACATTAAATGCCGAAATCAATGTTTGTGCCTTTTCTGATCTTTCGTTTTTTGTTTTCATTCTGTAACTCCATTAAAATAAATTAATATCTTTTTCTTCTCCTCTTTACTTAGAAGGCTAAAATCTTTATTTGCAAACTCACTTCCGCTCATTTTAAGATTTTTTTGAATTATAAATTCATCAATTTCTCTGCTAAAACGCCCCTCAATTGGCATCGCAGCTATTTGATCGTTCATGGCTTTTGAAGTTGCTGCACTTAATTTTACCATGCTTAACCCTATTCCACATGAAATGCTGAGAGGAAGGGCTATAACAGACATTGCACTCAAAATTCCACCAGTTGCAATTCTTTCTGCCATTATCGATAATTTCTGAGAAGTTGAAGTACTTTGTCTTTTAAAATATATTTCCGTCAACCCGATTAAACTTGCAAAGCCAGCGCCGAAAACACCTCCTTGAAGAATATCTATTAAAGGCACTCCACACAAAAAAGGCTGAGAATAATATTCAACCGCAGAATATATTCCGCAACCAATATCGACTGCTCCCGATCCAATAATAATGGGATTCTCTGTAATAAATCCGGCGGCTATTTTTATCCCTCCAGTCCCAAATGTTGAAATAAATGTTTCTGCACTCCAATCAAGTCCGCCAGAAATTAATAGTGTCACCGTATTAAAAGAATCCCATACCGCCAGAATTGACCCGCCAATATCAAGTATATTTTGGCTTACCCATGGTATAACTTTATTAACACTTACCCCGAGAGTGTCAGCAATAGAATTTATTGTTGAAGCGGGTAACAAAGGAAGTCCATTTTTAGTAACAATATCTGTTCCAAGATGCTTATAAAAATCGATTATGCTTAAATCTTTATCTTTTAGTACAGTCAGTGCATCTGTAAAAATATCGTGCCCCCAAACACCGCGGTGAAGTCCACGAGAAACACCATCCAATGTTGTTTCTTTAAGGGTTTCAAACGGTCCCGTTAAGTCCATCCAGTGACCAGTGAGTGTTTTACCCCCAGATTCCAAAATAGATTTTGAAATCTTTTCAGCAACATCATAATTAAAAAGTCCCAGCCGAGAAAGATTGGGAAGTGCCGATGAAGAAACCGAAACTCCAATTTTTGTTAAAACATTTCCTGTTGAATCAGACAACAACATTAATGGAATTGAAATCGTAGATGTACCCACATTAGAAACAAATTCTAAAAACATTTTCACCACTGCTGTGCATAAAAAACTATAGAAACAAAAAAAATTTAAATAAATTAGGGCATCAAAGTCAAGTTTTTATAACCTTTTGGTTATAACTAAAAGGTTCAATCCGTGTAAAATTAATCGTTTTAACTTTTTGGGTGTTGCCGTTGGAACTGAAGAAAGCTTTTGCTTTGGTTTTAAAAGAAATTCGTGAAGAAAAAAAGCTTTCTCAAGAAAAACTGGCAGAAAAATGCGGCTTTCACACAACAATAATCGGTCGGCTTGAAACATCGCAAAGAGAACCTAAAATTTCAACTGTTTTCAAAATCGCCGATTCTGTCGAAATTCCAATTGATGTTTTTATGAAAAGAATTGATGAAAAAAGACAGCAAAATTAATGACATTCACTGATTAAGTCACAACAGCAAGGATTTTTGATATGTCACTGAAAAACACCTCGGTATATTTTTCTCCAAGGTGCTGATTTGGGTCTGATACAAGATTTCCAAGTCCGGCACTTTCAAGCAGCGGAATCATTGCAAACATAAGCTGTCTCATTTCAGACGAAAAGAGTAATTGGCTAGATTCATTAAGTTTTTTGTCATAAAGTTTTTGAATTATCATTTCCAGAGCACGGAAAGCGGGAGCCCACGCAAACCATTTCGGATTCTTTCCATCTGTTCTAAGCAGTCCGTCAAGAACTCCGGGTGTCAGGCGGAATTTCTTTATTTTTCCTGTGCTTGCAGATTTTAAAGCTCCGGAACTGGACATTTCGTTTAATGCCTGCTGAACGCTTTTCTGATAAAAACAGATCTGTCTTGCCGCTTCAGAAGCATAGATTTCTTCAACTGCCGCAATTAATGCAAGCAGTTCACATCTGATATTCACTCCAAACAGTCCTCGAAGCCGCAATATCAAAGATGAAAAACCGTTCTTTGGAAAACTCTTAGATTTTCCTCTTAGATTTATTTCGCCCCTGAAAAACCCGCACTTTTCAAAATTACTGTCATGGATATCTGAAACCGGCAATGGTTCTCCTGAAACAAGATAAAACATTGGTTCTGTTTCAGTTTTTTTGTATGCTGAAGCAATTTTTTTCCATTTTAAACCGTAACTTTCTGATTCCTGCTGCATCATGGCAACTGCCGATAAAACTGGAGCTCCTTCAAACCCGTAAGTTTTTATAAGATTTTGAAATCTCTGCATATTTAGAAACTGACCGTTAATTGTTGTCCAGTCAAGAATTTCATCAAAAAGCCGTGCATCAAATCTTGCAACAGTAAAAGAAAAAAGAGTCAACGCCTCAGGATCAATTATCCTTTCATCTTGTTTTTGCACATAACCTGAAACACCTAATTCCGACCATCTGTCCCACAGAAAACCAAGTGTCTTTAAAACAAGCTCTTCTCTAAATCTTTTCACATAAATGTCCATAACCGAAATGCTCCAGAAATTTCTTTAAAAAGCATTAATACCACTAAAGTTCAGTGGTAATAATACCCCACAAACAGAGCTTGTCAAGAAAATTCTGCCCATTCAGAAAGAATAAGGGTGAAGTGATTAATTTACAGATTCCATTCAACTCTTTTTAGTCTGTCAGAGATCGTGTTCAATGTTTCAATCAAAAAAATATCTTCGGGAAAGTCACCAGTTACAAGATCTTTAAATCGTTGATTGTATTCCTGACTGAGATTTTCCCATGTTTTTTCCGTTTCCGAGAAAATAATTGCTTCCGATGGATGTTCATAAACCCATTCATTCTTGTTTTTAAAACTTGTCAGATCATCCCTTCCAACATGCAGAAGCATATCATCAAACAAATCCGTTTCTAAAAATTGTTTTATTTCTTCCGATTTTGACAACATTTGGTTTATGTCGTATATGTGTCTGATTTTATTCCTTAAATCAACAACAGGGTTTTCAGTTTTTGAAAATCGAACCAGACTCATTATTTTTTCACAAAATGTCCGCTCCATGCTCAAAACCTGAACAGTAAAAGGATTGAGATTATATTCTTTTATTATTTCAATCTGTTCTTTTTCGACCATCATGTCATAAATATACGATTTAACATGCTTTTTTATATTCGGTTCATAATTTCCAAGCCATGTTGCTTCAATCACAAGATTTTCTCTAACAATTCCAAAATCGTCTTTATAAAGCTTGCTGTAGTTATGCACCGTCTTTCTTATTTTTCAATATATATTTCCCTTAAATTTAATAACTGCGAAGTCGCATGTATTGCGTTTTTAAAAAGCTCAGCATTTGAATGCAGATTCATCTTATACTCCAGTTGGCGGCAGTTGATAATAATCTGGAAACCATTCCGAAATTATAACTCGAAAACGGGTTGAGACTTGAACGAAGTTTTTCCAAGTATTTAATTTCTCCGAGCAATTCAAGTATTGCTCCAAGAAATGCTCTTGTTCTTGGCGGATAAAGCAGTACATATTTTACAAGATTTGAGATCTCTTTTTCTGAAAAAGATTTTATTCTGTTTTTCAAAATAGCAAGACCAGCTTTTTCATCAATATCCGGAATTGTTTTAAAATCTTTTAAAGCGTCAAGCACTTCAAGCAAGTAATAGTTATCATTATTTACATCAACATAACTTTTAACAGACTTTACCTCTATTCCTTTTATTGAAGCAGTTATCCTTTTGTTTTTACACGCTATTTTTATTACTTTAGGGATTTGAGTTGTAAGCCACATTTTGTTGTACAATGATGTTCCGGTAATATACGCAATTCTTTGACCGTTTTCGAATAAATACGGTTTTAGCAGTTCTTCTTCCGGTGGTCTTAATTCACCAAAAACAGTGATTTCCGGTTTGTAGAAAACACCATTTGAAGATCTTTTTAAAATACCTTCACTTATAAGTCGTTCAAGAACTTTTGCTGCAGCAGTATATTCAGACATTTCGATTAAAAGATCATTGTAAGTAAAAGTCGTCCCCATGGGGATTTTCTTTATTTTTTTCTTAATTTTCTCAGACACTCTCATCAGAATCACCTCTTTTTTCAGACTCTTAATATACTTTTCCAAAACACATTTGTCAAGTATTCTGTGCAGAAAACTTGACATTAATGGTTCTTAATTCAAATCCTTTTCCCATTCCAAAAGAATTAGAGTTAAGGTGAAGTGAGGATTTTTGTTTTCTATTTTTCTGAGTTCAAAATAAAATCCAGTGCTTTGCTCAATCCATCCCGAAAAGATTCAATGTGTTCTTCAAATATCATGATTCTGTCATGATCAAAATTTTCACCATCTTTTCTTTTTGACTCTGAAATTGTGAGATATTTCACCCCTTCGGAAGAAACCCTCACATCAAAAAAATAACTTCTGCTTCCAGCTTGAACTTTTTCACTGAAAATTTCTGTCTTTTTGTTCATTATGCTCTCCAATTTTTTCCATCAGTTTTCTGAATGCGTTTCCGCGGTGACTGAGGGAATTTTTTACATCTGATGAAAGTTCGGACATCGTTTTGTCAAAACCGTCAGGAATGAATAGAGGATCATATCCGAAACCGTTGTCGCCAAGCTCCTTAAATCCTATTTTTCCATAACATTTTCCGTTAGTTACAATTGCTGACATATCGGGAAAAAGGAGCACCGCAGTACACGAAAAATATGCACTTCTTTCAGTGATTCCGCTTAACTCGTTTAAAAGCTTTCTCCGGTTTAATAAGTCATTCCCCTCCTCTCCCCCGAACCTTGAAGAATATACTCCCGGAGCTCCATCAAGTTGCTCAACAATTAGACCCGAATCATCACTTAACACAGCGATATTCTTAACTATTTTCATTGCCGCCTCAGCTTTAATCACCGCATTCTGGAAAAACGAATCCCCAGTCTCATCAGGAGCAAAACCCGGATCAAATTCCTTAATCGAAATGATCTCATGACCCGCAAAAATCTCTCTTGCTTCCTTTAATTTTCCCTTATTTCCGGTCGCAAAAATTATTTTCATTTTTTCTCCCGTCATCTTTTACCGTCGTTTCTACCGTCGTTTCTACCGTCGTTTCACCGAACTTTTCACCGAACTTTTTACCGAACTTTTCTCACCACCTTTCTCACTACCTTTCTGAGCACCTTTCTGGGTAGTTTTTCCTATAGTTTTATCGATGGTTTCCAGACCACTTAATTCATCTTTCATAGCTTCTCCAGCAGAAAATAATTATTTCTTCTCATCTTTCATCACTATCCAGTATCCGCCAGTTTTTCTGCTTCCACGGCGTTCAATGAAATTCAATACAATTAATTTTTTTATTTGTTTATTCAAAGTGTCTCTTGGTCGTTTCAGAATATTTATCAACTCATTCAAGTTTATTCCGGGGTTTTCGACAATTTTATCCAACAACAATTCCAGTTCTCCATTTAATGTGCCATTTAATGTGCCATTTAATCCGCTTTCGCTCAATTCATCAACGAAATTGTTCTTTATGAACTGCATTTGGAATGACAGGCCTGGCTCATTAATTTTCATAGTAATTTCAGGATATTCTGCAAGATCGTCGTATATTTTGTTAAATCCTGAACCCCACTGTTCTATGAGTTTGCAATCCTTAAATATGGGGGCAATTACCCTGTTTCTAACTTCCGATGGTGTATTTTTCAGCATTTCAGGATCTACAGATGGCATAAGTGATCCCGGACTTGTGATTTCAAGCATATCATCAAAGATTGCTATTTTTATGTCGCTTCCCATTATTGAATAATCTCTGTGAATTATTGCATTTACAATTGCTTCACGAATAGCTTTCAAGGGTATTCCCATCTGTCTTTTCGATAAACAAGACCTATTGTCGAGCTTTGGGAAATGTTACGCATAATAAATTTTATTGCTTCTTCCGGCTGATTAAAAACCGGACTGTCAATTGTCTGCTGATCTATCATTACTTCTGTCGTTTTTCCTTTAAATCTTGCACATTCTATTTTTGCATAAGGAAATACCGATTTTTTAACCTGATTTGAAGAGAGAAGCACTGTGGCATTTGTTATAAATTCTTCATTCCTCTCAGATTTAACAAGCTCAAGTGTTTGAAGTTGTTCTGCTCCAACCTGTTTCCCTGACTTTTCATGATAGAATCTTTTAAATAGTGCTAAATCACAATCTTTTAAAGATAAATCATAAATAGGCATGGAATCAAAAGAAACATTTCTCCGTCTTCTTTCAAGTTCTGCCAGAATTGCTTCATCTGCAATCCTGTTTGTTGATCCGACTCTGATATATGTACCTTTGTTTTTACCTTTGCTTTTCAAAAAGTACGGACCGTTTTTACTCGGATAAACTTTTATGCAGAGAATATTTTTATTTTCATGTGAATAAACAGTTATATCAGGAATTATTAAAGGCAAACAGTTGTCAAAAATGACTTTAGAAATCGTTTCTTCCAATTTGAAAATTTCAGAATCAGAAACACCGCTAACTTTTCTGGTTTTATCATCAATTCCAATAAAAATTTCGCCACCGGCACTATTAGAAAAAGCAATTACTGTCTGAACTATCTGATTTCCTTCAGGTAGCTGTGATTTAAACTCTACCCGTCGCCCTTCACCTTTTTCAATAATTTTGGCAATGTAATTATTCATATTTTCTCCAGCAGAAAATAATTGATGGGCCAGCAGTCAGCGATCTGTTTTTTCTCCCATTTGGTTTTGATTTTGCGGTCTTCAATGCCGTAAGGGAGGGCTTTGAAAAATTCTTTTGAGACAGCAATTTCTTTTCTGATGAATTCTCCATATTCGGGGTGATCGGTCGCGATATAAACGTGACCGCCGGCTTTAAGCCGGTTATAGAAAAGCAAAAAGTTTTCAAAGCGTAAGGTTCTGAATTTATGATGTTTTTTCTTTGGCCATGGATCAGGAAAATAGATGTGTATTGCATCAACTGAGTTAAAAGGGATCAGTTCTCTTACCACGGGAACTGCATCAAAACAGGTTATCCTTACATTGTCCTGTTTAAGAACTCTTTTAAGGTTCCGCTCTCCTCTTACAAAAAATTTCCGGCTTATTTCTATGCCAAGAAGTCCAGTGTCGGGGTTATCGTTTGCATATTCGGAAAGAAAAAATCCGCTGCAGAAACCGATTTCAATCTCAACCCTGTTCCTGTTTTGAAAAACTTCAGCAAAATCAAGCGGTTTAAAGGCAATTTCTTCTAATGGGAGCTCTATGTTGTGAGTTATCATTGAAAATCAGCCCTCGTAAACCATTATGTCCGGAAGATTTCTGAACCTTTCGTTCATATCCAGACCATAACCGATCACAAATTCGTTTTTGATGTCAAACCCGAGAAAATCAACTTTTACCCGTCCTTTGTTTATCTCCTTTTTTTCAAGAAGTGAACATATTTTAACAGTTAATGGCTTAATTTCGTTAAGTTTTTCAAGAAAGAAAGAAAGCGTTGTCCCCGTATCAACGATGTCTTCAACAACAAGAAGTTCCCTCCCTCTGAATTTCTCCAGCTCCCCCATCAGCATCTCGACTTTGCCTGTTGAATGAGTACCGCAATAGCTTGAAAGCCGGATAAAATCAATATCCATATTTTCAGAAGTTATAGCCCTTATCAGATCAGCTGCAAAAACTGTGCTCCCTTTAAGAATTATAAGACATGTAAAAGGGCGTTCTTTGTAAAATGAAGTTATTTCAGTTCCAAGTTCCTGAACTCTTTTGTGAATGGTGTTTCTGCAAATAAGTTTTTTCATCTCTGTATGTTCTCCAGGCGGTTAATTTCCATCATCCATTCTTCTTTTTTGTGACTGAATTTTTCATCGTTTAACTTGGTTCTTAAAAGTGATGCCGCTGCTGCCGGTCTTTTAAGTTCCTCAAGTATCGCGGCCTTAAGTTCAATCGATTTTTCATCATTTCTAAGGAGAAGTGATTCTTCAGCAAATTCAAGAGCTTCTTCGTATTTCTCAGCCGTATAGAGAAATATTGCCATATTGGTCACAACCTTTTCATACTCTTCCCCGCTCTCAGTTTTTTCAACTTTGAACTTGTAAAGAGCGACCCTGTTTAAATCTATTGCCTCGCCATATTTTTCCAAATCAAACCGCTCAGTTGACATGCTTATCAGTTCTGCAACTGACTTCTGTGCCAGTTCTTTCTGTTCTTCGGTTAGAACGATCTCAGCCGGTTGCTGCTGTGGAACTTCATTTTCAACCTCAGTTTCTACCACGGTATTCTCAGGAACAGATTCAATTTCCTCAACAGGGAACATTGAGATAATACTTGAGAATTTTTCAGGATATTGAACATAAGCCGCAAATATTACACCGGCAGACAGAAACAGAAATATGAAAAAAAGAAGAGCTTTCCTTCCTGCTGGTCTTTTTTCGGGGTTTTTGTGCATCGAAAGAAGTTCTTCCGTCTCTTTGCGGCTTTTAACTTTTATTTCATCATCATCAGAAACAGTTCTGATTATTTCAGTTTTATCCTCCGCCGGCCTTTCTTCAAGAATATCAATGTTTATATTTATGGAATGGTCCGCTTTCCTTTCATTGCCGCCTTCCCTGCTGTCATTAAAGTCGATGTCTATTCCCAAAGCAGGATCGAGAGTATCTTTTTTTGCAAAAGATGGTGGCGGAACCAGCGTTTTCCCCTCTTCTGCACGATCTTTTTCATCAATGACTTCATCAATATCAAGATCTTTGAATGTGGAAATGCTCGTGTCATTTAAATATTCACTCTGCGGGACGGTATTTCTTTTTTCATTTCCGCCTGTAAACCAGACCGGTTCTTTCGGTACATTGAATTCTGTATCTCTGTTTTCAAGCGAGAGGACATTTATCTCCATCATTTTCTTCAGATATTTAGCTGTCTGTCTTTTGTCAAAAGGAGTATTGTCTATGATGGAACTGATCTTGCTCCCTTCGCTCCCGATATTTTTAAGGATTTCGCCAATCCCGTCAGGGAACTTATTGATATTGTTCATTAATTTTCCAAAATCCACAAAAACAAGAGAGTCCGTGGGAGGCATTTCACTAAGTTCCCCAGAATAGTCTTCAAACCAGTTGACAGCTCTCATTACAAGCCGGTCGTGCGGAATATTAATGTTTCTCACGACCATAATGTCTTTGTAATTAATGGTGAAAGTTCCGTCCAGCCACGAAAGTATCTTGAAAAGTTCATCAACGCCGTTCCTTCCGGTGCCGTCACCTGTTTCAACTCTTACAACAGATCCATTGACAAAAAATATGGTGGCTTTTTCAGAAGTTGAAGATGCGATCAGAACCTCTCCTGTGGACATGTTTTCTGAAATAATGTTAAGTATGTCAATTATGGAAATGCTGGTGAGTTCACCGCTGAAGCTTTTGGCCTCTTTTGACGAAATCATCTCTTTGAAGTTCTTTTCATCGAAAAAATCTTTTATTCTGTTTATGAGAACTTTAATGAAAATCGGTTTCATGAAAAAAGCTTCCGCTCCCATTTCGTGGGCAAGGATCTTGTCTTCAACATTTCTTGAGTTTGAAAGAAAAATAAACGGTGTTTTCATCGTGTCAGGGTTCATTTTGACCCTTTTGAGAAAATCGACTCCGCTTACTTCAGCCAGAACCATTTCTGAAATAATCAGGTCGGGCTTGAACTCTTTCACAACATCAACGGCTTTTAAAGCGGAAGCTATTGTTTTCACTTCAAAATTCTCTTTGCGGAGTTTCAAACCCAGAACTGCGGTGATCTGTTCGTCTGAATCAACAATCAGTATTTTTCTCAATTCTCTCCTCCATGTTTTTTCTGAACTTGATCATCGTGAGGTGGTTTCCAGATTCATTATAAAAAACTTCATCAAATACAGAAAGGATGATCCTCAGTCCGTAACCGTTGAACTGATTTAAGTCCTTGCCGTCAAATATTTTTGCGTTCGTCATTTCCTCTTTCCAGTTAAATCCCTTTCCTTCGTCTTTTATCTCGATCTTAAGATTTTCTTTGCAGCATATTAATTTTATTTCGACTTTTTTGCTGACACAATTTTCTTTACTGGCCCTTCCTTTTAAGAAATCATCATAAGTGCCTTCTTCTATCATTTTTTCTTTCCGGCTTCTCGTTATCTCAAGATTGCCGTGTTCTATGGCATTGTATACCGCTTCATAGATCGCAACTTCAAGCATATAAAGATCATCAAACATCCCCGAAGAGGATTCTATGATCTTTTTTACGACACCGGGAATGAGGTTAAGGTCACTCCTGATCTCAAAATTCAATTCCAATGCAGGTTGCGGTTCTTTCATTTTTCCCCGTGAATAACCTAAAAAACTGAATTCAAGTAATCCGCTATTCTTTCTGAATCGAGTTCCTTGTCCACGACACCGAGATCTATTGCCGATCTCGGCATTCCTGCAACAGCACATTCATATCTGTCCTGAGCAATCGTTACTGCTCCGTTCTTTTTCAGCTCCACCATTCCCGCGGCTCCGTCTGATCCCATTCCTGTCATAAGGACACCGATGACATTCGACCTGTAAACAATTGCCGCAGATTTGAACAGAACATCCACTGAGGGCTGATGCCTGTTCACTTTCGGACCTTCTTTCACAAGACCGGCAAACCCATTCGGCGCCTTCTGCACAAGAAGATGTTTTCCGCCCTGAGCTATTATGACATCACCCGGAAGCATAAGTTTTCCGTTTTCAGCTTCATAGACATTGAAAGGGAAAAGCTTATTCAAGCGGTCTGCAAAAGATTTAGAAAAGAACGGGGGAATATGCTGAACCACTGCTATGGGAGGCATTTTTCTGTGGTCAAGCTTTGAAAGCACTTTCTCGATTACCATTGTCCCGCCTGTAGAAGCGCCCATTACTATCAGCGAGACATCCGGATTCATCTTTGGAGAATCGTCTATGGGAACAAGCTTTATTGTCCTTCTTGAAAAAGCACTCAGTGATTCGTCTTTTTTTCTGTATTTGTGAAGATTAAGCCAGCTTTTGGGAACCATTGATGCCGCAACAAGTTTTTCGTGAATTATCTGGGCAACATCTTTCAAAGATTCATCTCCGCCCGGCTTTAAAACATAATCAACGGCACCAAGTTCGAGGGCTTTCAGCGTAAAAGCGGCATTTTCTGTCGTAAGCGAACTTATCATTATTACAGGAAGAGGAGCGCCTCTCATAATTTTATCGAGGAAAGTGAGCCCGTCCATTTTGGGCATTTCTATATCCAGAGTAACAATGTCAGGCATCTCCTTTTTCATGAAATCGTGTGCCTCAAAAGGATCCGATGCCTTTCCTGCAACTTCAAAATCTTCAAAACCGCTAATGATCTCTGCAAGAACTTCTCTTGCCGTTCTTGAATCATCAACTATAAGAACCCGTTTTTTTCCTGTCATTTGATCTCTTCCTGGTGATCTTTAAGAAATATTGTCACGCCACCACTGACATCATCCTGTTTTTTATTAAGCACTTTTGCTTTATATTTATTTTCAACATCGATAGCGTTTTCAGGACTTTTCATCAATTTTTTTACCAGAACGCGTCCTCCCTCGCTCGGCAGAAATATCACTTTTCTCCCGACATCTCCTCCAAGATCGCTTGCAACAACGGGGATCTCTTCAAATTCAAGATAACTTTTCACAAAATTGATGTTTGCCTGAGGAATATTGCCATCTGATTTTCTGAAGTTCAGAACATGACCTCCTCCGAATATCTTTGCAACAAGTTTTTCCCTCCCGGCACCTCTTTTCATCATTTCATTTATAAGACTTTCCATTGCAAACATACCGTAACGGCTGCTTTTTGAAGCAAAAACCTCGTCGTTTCTGAAATCTCCGGGAAGCATGAAGTGATTCATTCCTCCGATACATTTTTCAGCATCGATCAGACATACTGCGACACACGACCCAAGAACAGTGGCAATCCCGTCAGAAGATCTGTCCACAACAAAATATTCTCCCGGCTGGATCACAATGATGTCTTTCTGAAGTTTTTTGTTAAAGCTTTTATACATTTCTCTTCCTACTTGTCCATGATCCTTTTCTGATAAACGGTATTCTTTAAATAAACCAGCCCTTCTATCATATTGAAAAGTGTTTCAGAATGACCCATCATTATATACCCGCCTTCGCTTAAATATCTGAAAAGCTTTCCAACAACCTGCTTTTTTGTCTCCGGGCTGAAATAGATTATGACATTTCTGCAGAAAATAATGTCAAAAGTTGCAGTTATCGGATATTCCGGAGCTATGAAGTTAAGCTGTTTGAATGTGACCATGCTTCTGATATCATCTTTTACTTTGAAGAGACCGAAGCTGTCCCCTTTTCCTCTTAGAAAATATTTTTTGAGATACTTTTCAGGAACCTGTCCTATTGCGTGTGAATCATAAACACCCCTTGCCGCCGCTTTAAGAACATTCGTGTCAATATCGGTTGCAAGGATCTTCACCAGTATTCCGTACGGCTCAACCAGGTATTTTGACATTACCATAGCGATGGTATAGGGCTCTTCACCCGTTGAGCATGCGGCAGACCACACCCTGACGACGGGACGCGACGATGCAACAACCTGCGGGATGAATGTTGAAACAATAAAATCAAAATGATGTGACTCTCTGAAAAAATCGGTTTTATTTGTAGTTATGGAATTGATAAAGTTCTGTACCTCGGAAAAGCCGCCGGGAGAGACAAGAAGATCATGATATTCTCCGAAGCTGCTGAGTTTCAACTCTTTGAGTCTTTTTGAGAATCTTGATATAACGAGTTCCTTTTTCGTGTTTGCAAGACTTATGCCTGAAATTTTATAAACCAGCTCCCTCAGTTTATCAAATTCGCTGTCGCTTAAAGAAATTTTCTTAATTTCAAATTTGCTAGTGTTCATTTTCGAGCATTTTCTCTACATCAATTACTATTAAAAATCTTTCTGTTTTCGGGTCTTTGGCAATAAATTTAACAAAATCGGTTTTTATTTTACGGCTCAATGCGGGAGTTATCTGAGTGTTTTCCGGCTCAAGAAAAACGACATCGTCTATCGAGTCAACAACACATCCTTTGATCTTGTTCTCTATTTTTACCATCAGAAAAACCGTAAATTCATCATATTTTACATTTTTGATGCCGAAAACTCTTCTGAGGTCTATTACCGGAATGACATTGCCTCTCAGATTTGCAACTCCCAGATATGTATCGGGCTGATTCGGTATTCTCGAACAGGGGAGCATCTCTTTCATGTCATATACAAATTCTATCGGAACAGCATAGTGTTCTGTTCCGATCTTGAAAGAAACATATTTGTTGCTTGCTGCTTCCTCCTGGTCATCATCATCGTCGTTAGATGAAACCGGATTTTTAATTTTCTCTTCGATTTGAATAATGTTTTCAACGGGTTCCGGCTTGCTTTTTTCAACAGCATGGGACTCCGGAAGATCTTCTGTTTTTATGTCAAAAGCAATTTCTATTGATTTTGCATCGATCTTTTTTATAGATTTTGACGGGAGAAAATTTAAAAGTTTTTTCAACTTATTCAAAGCAAGAGTGCTCATATAGAGTATTTTGATAGGAACCGACTCTTCTCCAACCTGATCTATCTCTATCATTGAATCAAGTATGTCACCTTCTCCTGCAAGGATGGTTATCATCTGAAAAAGAGAAAGCTCATCTTCGCGAAGATCGGTTTCGGCATCAAATTTTAAAAGATAAAGATTTTGCGATCTCAGTTTTTCAGATATATCGGGGTCATTGATTGAGAAAGTAATGGACTCCCCTTCAAAATCTACGGTTATTTCACTGTTAAATTTTTCGGGAACGGAACTGCCTGAAGAAGAAAAAATTATCTTTTCAATTTCTTTTTCTATTTTGGCCCATTCCTTTTTTTTTATTTTTCCATTACTGCTGAGCCCTTCCTCAAGAACTGCCAGTGTTTTTTCAACGGCGGCAGCAAGAATTTCACAGGGTTCTATCTTTCCCGAAATTGCAAGATATATCATTTTTTCGAGCTTTGAGGATATCTTTTCTATTTCTGTAAGACCGGAAAAGGAACTCCCTCCGCTTATTGAGTGAACTGCTCTTAAAAGACGGGAGTTTTTTTCATAAGAGGGTATTTCACAATTTTTCAGACTTTTAATAAAAGCCGGAAAACATTTCCTGATTTCAGCAAGCTGAGAATCAGATTCATTGATGAACTCCGAAATAAGATTAAAAAAATCGCTCATTGTCACCTTTAAAGAGTGTCCATTATGTTAAGTTCATAGTCTGAAAGGATCTTTGCCATATCCAGCACTATTGTAAAATCATCTTTCCCTTTTTTTATCATTCCCCTTATGAAACTTGTCTTCACGCCGGTTGAAAACCGCGGTGGCGGCTGTATGTCAGATGCTTTCACTTTTATAATATCCTTCATTCTGTCAACGACCACACCTGTAACTCTGCCGCTCACATCAACGATCATGATAATTGTAAATTTTGTGTTTGCCGGATCCTGTATGCTGAACTTCTCTCTGAGGTCAATAACTGGAACAATAATGTCCTTTATACTTAAAACACCTTTCACAAAAGGGGGCATGGAAGGCACTTTTGTAAGCTTTTTATAACTTGTTATCTCATATACTTTTAAAATGTCGGTCGCATACTCCTCTTCGCCCACCATGAAAGAGACGAACTGAAGAAATTTTTCCTCTTTTGCCTCATTTTCTTTTTTTAAATTCTCCGCAAAACCGGATCTGTTCATTTTTTCTCCTTTTCCCCGAAAGCCAGTTTTTCAAGCCCGTAAACATCAAGAATAAGCGATATCCTGCCATCTCCAAGCACTGTAGCTCCGCTTATACCCGGGATCTGATGGTGATTTTTCTCAAGACTTTTTATGACAACCTGCTGCTGACCGATGATATCATCGACCATTAAGGCAATTTTTCTGTTGTGTCCGTCAAGTATGAGAATAAATCCGTTAAGCGGATCTGTCACATCGGTTGGAAAATCGAAAACCTCATACAGTCTTATAAGCGGGATGAATCCGCCCCTGAACTCAATCAGCTCCCCTTTTCCTTCTATCGTTTTTACAATGTTGCTTTCCGGCCTTACCGCTTCAATTATCGAGAAAAGCGGAACAGTAATGACCTCTTTTCCGATAGATACCTGCATTCCTTCTATTATCGCCAGAGTGAGCGGAAGCTTTATTCTGAAAAGAGTTCCCTTCCCTTTTTCTGAAAAAACCTCAACACTCCCGCGCAGATTTTCGATGTTCTTTCTCACAACATCAAGCCCGACACCTCTGCCGCTGAATTCAGTAACACTTTTCGCCGTTGAAAATCCAGGAGTGAAGAGGAAATTGTATATTTCCTTGTCTGAAAGGTCCCCTCCTTTATAAAGCCCTCTTTCGGTCGCTTTTTTGAGCACTTCCTTTTTGTCAATCCCTTTTCCGTCATCTTCCACTTCAATGATTATCTTCCCTTCCTGCTGGTAAGCTCTCATCCAGATCGAACCCTCGACGGGCTTGCCTGTGCTCAATCTCTCTTCCGGAGAGCCGATCCCGTGATCGATCGAATTTCTTATAAGATGTTTGAGCGGAGCATCTATCTGTTCTATAAGCGTTTTGTCAAGCTCCGTCTCCGAACCGGCAAGAAAAAGCTTTATTCTTTTGCTGAGCTCCCCGGCCATATCTCTTACAACTCTCTGAAAGTTTCTGAATGTCCCTTCTATCGGTATCATTCTGGTCTTCATAACCTGTTCCTGAATATACCGGCTTATTCTTTCAAGATGTTCCGAAGCATCATTAAGCTCTCTGTTTTTATAATGATTTTCGGTAACTATCTGATTTACTCTCGCAATTCCAATAACAAGTTCCCCGACAAGGTTTACAAGCCGGTCAAGCTTGTATGCATCAACTCTTATTGTCTGACTTACCTGAAAGTCCCTGCTTTTCTGCTGACTTTTAAGCAACCTGTTGACAACACTGGTATCGACATTTTTATTTTCTACCAGTATCTCACCGACCCTTTTCTGGGTTTCAGCAATTTTCTTAAGATCGTTTTCAGTTACATACCCTTCCTCTTCCAGTATTTCCCCAAGCATTTTGTCGGCATATCTCAGATCAACGCCTTCTACAAACTTAGAACTTATATCCTCCACAACGATCGTGTTGTTTTCCTTAACAAAAACAAATACATTTTCAACAGATGAAACAGGAAAATCGGTCTTTAAAATAAGCTCCCAGCTCAAATACAGTGATTCATATTTAAAGCTGTCCAGAACCGGCACAGCACCCGGGTTGCATTTTATCCTTACGAACTCACCCATCTGGGAAAGCTCCTTCAGAAGCATCAGAGGATCCGTTCCTGAAACAAATATATCCGGCTTGAACTTGAGCGTTATCTGAATGTGTTTTTCGGAAAAGTTCTCCCCTGCCATTCCTGCGGTTTTCTGTTCAACCGGGTCGAATTCCGGCTGCATCCCTTTGAATTTCTTCAAGTTTTCTACAGCAACCCTTACCTCAGGTCCCAACTCTCTTTCTGAGATTTTAGGGTCGACCGACACCAGCTGCTTTAACACATCCGTTGAATTAAGGAACACCGTTATAAGATTTCCTGTTATTTTAAGATCTCCCGACCTAACGCGGGAAAGGATGTTTTCAAATTCATGGGCAAGTGATGTAAAAAGAGAATACTCAACCATTCCGGAACTGCCTTTGAGAGTGTGAACCGCCCTGAAGATCTGATCAACAAGCTGGCGGTCGGACATGTTCGACTCAAGAACAAGAAGATCGTTCTCAAGTCCCGAAACCAGCTCAGCGGCTTCTTCCAGAAAGATTGTGTAAAGCGAATTTTTCTTGTTCATAAAGTTATCTTACAAATTTTTTTACAACCCAGACAAGCTGCTCCGGCTTAAACGGTTTCACAAGCCAGCCCGATGCGCCTGCGGCTTTGCCTTCCATTTTTTTCGAGTTTTCAGATTCAGTTGTCAATATGAGGATGGGAATGAACCTGAAGTCGCCTTTTTTAACTTCCTTTATGAAAGTTATCCCATCCATTACCGGCATATTTATGTCTGAAATTATCATATCCACTTTTTCGCCAGTCCGTTTGTTTTCAAGAAGTTTTGCAAGCCCCTCTTCTCCGTTTTTTGCCTGAAGCACATTGTATCCCGCATCGGTGAGAACAAAGTTCACCGAAGCTCTGAGAGTGGCGGAATCATCAACTATCAGTATGGTTTTATTCATTTTTGAACTCCTTTAAAAAGAGTTGAAAGTCCTGTTATTTTAAGGTCACTTGACATTTCTTCAGGAATGTTTTTCCACTTTATGGACATTTCTGTAGACTTCATCCAGGAAATAAATGTCTGAAAAGATGATGTGTCCCAGGACTCAACCCTTTTCATGTCAACAGTGATCTCTTCTTTGAAAAAAGGGATCTCTCTTAAAAAATTATACAGACTTTCCCCTTCGCTGATCGAAATATCACCGGATATGTAAACAACTGTCCCGTCTATCTTGAAGTTGGCCATTTTATCTCTTTATATCGATTAGTTTGTCCAACCGGATGGCTTTAAAAAGTGTGAAAATATCATCACTTATGCCCTGGATCGATGTTTCTCTTCCAAGGTTTTTCGATTTTTTATAGAAAATAAGGAGTTTGCCTATTCCGGAACTGTTAATGAATTCCAGAGCGTCAAGATTCAGTACCACTGTTTTTGAATCCTTTTCCAAAAGAGCGCTCAGTGCTTCCTGAAAACCCTGGATCCCCTCATTGTCGATCCGCCCTTTAACGGTTAGAGTAGAAACTTGCTCGTTGTGATCAATGTTAAAGTTAATCATCGTCTTCCTCCTTAAAAATATTATGTCATCAAAAAAGTTCAAGACTTCCTGTATTCGAGTAACTTTTACCGTTTGGAAAAATCCCGTTGAGTATTTCTATGTGTTCCCTCACCCTTATCTTCTCGTGAAGCTTGTCTGAAAGGATGTTGTCATCGTCTGAATGCTGTGAGGAAAAAAGGTTTTCGACAGAAAAAAGCCCAAGGCCTTCCGTTCTTATAACAGCCCGGTGCACACTGCTCTCCATTTGTAGAATATTGTTTTCAATAAGTTTGCGGCACTTTTCAGATGAACAGACCAACTCCGGTCTGTCTTTTCCAGGTAAACTGTTTTTTGCGCCGGTTTCTATTCTGCAAAGGATTTCTCTGGCGGACATCAGGTTCTCTTTAAGATGCGCCAATGTCTTTCCTGTCATGGAAAATGTACTTGACGAAACAGCTCCTATGAGTTTTGAGAATTTTTCCGCCTGACTGTAACTTATCTTGCCATCGGGTCTTTCAAGACGGCCAAGTTCGTCAAAAATGACATCAAAACTTTCAAAACTCTGGAATATAATGTCTCCAAACTGAAAAAGAATGGTGAGCTCAGCAATTGATTCTCTCAACTCATCAATGGATGCAACGGTATCGTTCAGAGAATTTATCATGGATTTGCACTCATGACAGGTTTTCTCTGTATGATCAAAAACCGTTGAAAGCATGTCTTTGAGAATGTCGATGTAATTTTTTAAATATTCCAAGCACCTTCTCCTCGTAAATCTCGCACATAATATAACCTTAAATTTTTTAGCGGTCAATTTTAGATATGAACCATTTGAATAAATTTGTATTTGACCGATATTTGCTGTAACATTCTCTGATGTTTTTTGGAATGGGAAAATGGCAAAAAAAATACTTTTTATTCTAATACTGACACTTGTTTCAGGATCTCTCATCCTGTCGTGTTCAAAAAAGAAACCGGATGAGATCAACACCTCTGTATCCCAGGAGGACATTGACCTTCTTATAAGACACAAAAGGAACATCGACCGCATAACAGGGAAATACGATTCTGAAATGCAGAAAGTGAAACAACATCAAAAGCCGGCACTTATACAGAAGGGAAAAGATGAAATAGACAGCTACCTCAAAGCAAATAATTTAAACCCGGTTGCTTTCATGAGAAAATCAAAAAAAATATTGAAAGGATATCTCGCTTTTCAGGAAACAAGCGACGCAGCCATTGAAAAAAAGATAGAACTGCTGAAAAACGAAAATCTGAAAGATGAAGAGATAAAAAAGAAGACCGAGTTATATAAAAAGACCGGTGAAGATCTTTTCAGGGAGTTCACTTCAGAACTTTCAGATTATGAGATACAGCTTATAAAATCAAATCTGAAAAATCTTTCTGCTATTGTAAAATAAGCGGATCAGTCTTCGAGATTATTGTTGGATTCAGTCCACTTTGAGTGAAAAAGCTCTGCCATTTTTTCGGCTATGAACCTTAAAAATTCAAGATCATCTTCGTTATAACGGTAACTGTTCTTTTTATTGATAAGTTCCAGAACGCCGAATGTAATACTGCTTTCCATGGATCTAACCGGAGCACATGCAATTGAAGTGGTCTCGTATCCAATTTTTTCACTTATCTCTTTAAAAAAACGGGGGTCTTTGTGAACATCGCCCACGGCAATATAACAACTGTGTTTTGCAGAAAAACCGACAAGACCCTGCCCCACCTTGATCTTTATACCGCAGACATCGTCTCCTTTCGGGCCTCTGCATGCAACAAATTCCAGATCTGTTGAGCTGAGATCCGATTTTGCAAAAGAACCGCTCTCAGAGGGAATGTATTTAAGTGCAAGATCAAGAAAAAAACCGGGAATTTCCTTATCTGTCAAGTCCCATGCATCCATGACATCAGTAAAAAGATCGGCTAGCATCTCGTCTTTTCTTGTTGCTTTCGGCTCTTCTTTTTTCGGTTCCTCCTGGATCTTCTGAATATTTTTTGTAAGGTCAAGTTCCCTTACAAGAAATTTTCTTCCGGAGCCGGTGTCGGTAACATGAATCGCTCCGTCTTCCTTGACATCGCATATTACATTTTTCATGCTGTCGGCCATTCCCAGACCGGAGAGCGCTGATTCCAGAGCACAGAACCAGTTCGGTCCCTCTTCTCTGACAACAACCTCTTTCCCGCTTTCAGCTAAAGGAACAAGAACTTCAAATTTCGTCATTTTTTCACCTCACGGAAAAATTACTATCAGGACAATGATATGTTTTCCCCTTTTTTTTTCAACAAATTTCAGGAAATATTTTTATTCCTTTTCGGGTTTTATTCTGACTTTGCCGTCTTCGTAAAAAACGCTGAATTTAAAACGGTCCCCAAATTTTTTTCTGACCTCTTCGATTTTCTTTTCAAGCATGGATGTGACCGCTTCCCTGGCAAAGGTCTTCCCTGTATGTTTTTTACACATTTGTATATATTTTTCTGCCGCTTCATCAATAACCGCATTCATTCTGAAAGCGTCTGAATCCTTTTTTGCCAATTCGTCAGCCGATCTTTTGATGTCATCCATCGGAGACCTTCCAATACCGAGGCCGCCAAAGAAATGAAGCCCCGGCTTTGCCCGGCCTTCTTCGATATCCTTAACCCCTTTCTCCCATTTCATTCTATATGATGTAAAACGGTTTATAAGCTGCATGGCGAGAAACCGTTCGGCGCTGTTTTTTGAATCCTGAGAGGTTTTCAAAAGCTCATCTATCTCCCTTTTAAGCGCGTTCAGCTTGTTTAGCGGGGGCTTTTTTTCCTGTGCGGTAAAGTAAAAATTAAAAGAATGTTCAAGATGTTCAATTTTTTCAGCCAGTTGAGAAATTCTTTGATGAAATTTCATTTGTTTGAACTTTTATTTTTTCGGGAGATTGAGATCTTCGATTTTTATCATTTCAGCAGGTGTTGCAACCTTCACAGCGTTAACTTCCCACTGGAGTTTTCCTGTCCAGTTGCCTTCAATGTCACCGGCATCATATCCGGGGATAATTATGTTCTTTTCTTCGCCCGGGGCAAGAGGATAGATCTCTTCGATCTGTCTTGTATAAATGAGAAAAAATGTTTTCTCAAAAAGAACTTTTTCGTTTGCATCGTCCATGAATTTTACAAGAACGCCCACATAGCTTAAATGTTTGTCTGAGTTGTTTTTTACTGTTGCGTCCATCATGTACTGGCTGAGCCCGTTTCCAAATTCAACTTCGCCGTTACGGACATTTGTCACTTCGATCTTGTCCTTATAAAGTTTTGCTGTCTCAATGAGCTCAGGGTCGATCGGGATTTCAATGGAGTCTCTTTTCATTTCCTCTTTTATCTTGTCTACCCTTTCCTTGAGATTGATCTGCCATTTTTCTTCATTCTTATTGACATAAAAAGTGATCTTTGCTTCAGGAAGGTTGTTCATTGCAACTTTCTGACCGGTGTATTCGGTTTCAATTATTGCCTGCGTCCCTTCAGCGTTCATTTTTACCGGCTTGAATTTCAGGAACATTGAGTTGTTCCCTATGTTCTGAGCATCTTCAAGGAATTTTTCCTTCCCGACAATATCCTGAGATTCCTTGTCAATCATCTCCCATGCCATTGCAAAATTTTTCTTTTTTACAAGGTCCATGAAAGAATCGACTGTCTTTTCCGCCTCTCCCTTGCTTGTTGAACAGCCAGCAGAGAAAAGAGAAACTAAACAGAAAACAGTAAAAGTAAAAAGTGAAAATCTTTTCATAATAATCCTCATCATCAGTTAAAAACACCAACATTCCGGAAAGTATAAAAAGAGCTGATATTTATGTCAATAAAAACTGTTTTTTCAATTCCTTGTACTTTTCAATTCTGAGCTGATTAAGCATCGCGGCGCTTTTTTCACCCTGGTTATGCCATTTTTCAGGAAGTTTGACTTCAAGGGCTGGAAGAACCTGCTGAATGAAGGTCATCAGGTGATCTGAAGGTTTCCCCGAATCTGCTTCCACACATTTAAGAAATCCTTCTATGGAGTACGGGAATTTTCCCATTTCCTGAATAAGTTTAAGTGCTTTTGATGGCGTCATTTCAAAAATTCTGCTTATTTTCATGTGGTTTTTTGTAAAGATCACCGCCGCTTCTTCAAATTTTTTCGGAACTTTCAGCCGTTTTGAGAAAGTTTTGATCAGTTCAACCCCTGACTTATCGTGTCCGTGATGATGAGGATAATCATCCGGATTTGTTAAAGCTTTTCCAAAGTCATGACATATAACGGAAAATGAAAGTAGCGGATCTGTCCCGCTTTGAATGTCCGACACCCTTTCAAGAGCACTAACGGTGTGATGAAAAGTATCAATATCTTCCGGATGATATTCAACGGGGCCTGCAGGAACATTTTTCAAATTTAAAAGCTCCGGAAAATGAACATCGAGAACTCCCGCTTCATCAAGAACAGAAAAAAATCTTGCCGGTTTTTTTGATGAAAGGGCTTTAAGACATTCCGTCCAAACCCTTTCAACTGAAAGTGTGTTCAGTTCATTCTTCAATGAATTCATTAACTTGATCGTAGTTTTGTCAATTGAGAAATCATAGAACCGCGATGCAAATCTCGCAACCCTGTAAACGCGGAGCGGATCTTCTGCAAATGCCTCTGTCACATGAACGATCCTTTTGTTGTCAAGATCTTTTATTCCGCCGAAAGGATCAATAATTTCACCGGTCTCAATGTCTTTTGCCATTGCATTTATTGTGAGATCCCTTCTTTTCAGGTCTTCTATCAGTGTAACTTCAGGATGTGACTCTATTTCAAAGCCGTGATATCCCGGACCGCTTTTTTTCTCGATCCTTGCAAAAGCATACTCCGCACCGTCAACAAGAAAAACAGGAAATGATGATCCGATTTTTTTTGCATTTGGGAATTTTTTTAAGAACTCTTCTACAGTCGCCCCGACAACAACAAAATCTCTGTCAGATGACTTTTCCTTGAGAATTTCATCCCTTACTGATCCACCGACAGAATAGATCTTCATTTATCTGATCTCGACATCACCTTTGAGCTGAAAAGATTCCTGCTGCTGAACTTTGATCTCACGCTGAATGTAATTAATGTTTTTAAAAAAAGTGGTGAAAAATGAAAAAACATTTTCAAAATATCTTATTATGCCGGGAGAATCATCTTCCGAGCCAGTTAGCATTTCCCAGAACTTATCCGGCTCAGGATATTTTGATATTGCAATATCGGCTTCACACGATGATTTTGTTTTTATATATTCCAGAGCATCCATAAATCCGCCAATCTCATCGACAAGCCCTTTCTCTTTTGCCAAAGCTCCGGTCCAGACCCTTCCTTTTGCGTGTTTTTCGAGTTCGGCAGCTTCCATTTTTCTATTTTCAGCGGCACGGGTCACAAAAGAGTTGTAAATGTCGTCAAGCGATTTTTCCAGATAATCGGACTGATCTTTTTCAAGTCGTGTAAGGGGAGAGAAAAGATCGGTATTCTTTCCGGTCTTAACGGTATCAAATGTTATTCCCATCCAGTTGAAGAACTCCCTTGTGTACATCTTTCCAAGAACCACACCTATGGAGCCGGTAATTGTGTTGTGATCTGCAAAAATCTTCTCTGCAGGCATCGAAACATAGTATCCGCCTGAAGCGGCAACAGTCCCCATTGAAACAACGACCGGCTTTTTGTTTTCCTTAACCATGATCCCGATCTGGTTCCATATCGATTCAGACGCGATGACAGAACCACCGGGAGAGTTCACCCTTATCAACACACCTTTGACATTGTCATCTTTCCAGGCCTTCTTTAAAAGCGAAACCGCCGTTATCGATCCGGTTGACTGAAGATTGCCGGAAGGGCCCATGTCGCTTATCCCTCTGTGAATGGAACCGGGAAGTTCAATGACCGCGATCTTTGATTTTGCAGATATTTCAAACTCTGAATGACTTATCTTGTAATAGCTGCTTACTGATATCGTTTTTTCATATTTGATGAAATTTTTGAACTCTTCAACCGCCTCGTCTTTGTATTTTATTCCGTCAACAAGACCGGCTTTGAGTGCATCTGCTGATGTAAGTGTAAAGGAATCCGATATCCCGGTTATCTTTTCAACAGGAAGGTCTCTTGAAGCGGAAATATCAGCCGTGATCTTAGAAAATATTGAATTTATAAGAGATTCTGCTGATTCCTTATGTTCTTTCGTATATTTATCTTCAGAAAACATATTCCAGTATGTCTTATATTCCTTTCTGTGTGACCCGATCGGCTCTATTTTCAGCTTCTCAAGCATATTCTTGAAAAACATGCTCTCTGAACTGAGCCCGTTAAGCCCCAGCATCCCCGAGGGCTGAAGATATATTTTGTCAAAGACCGAGGCCAGATAATAGTTTTTTGTCCCGTTTGATATTTCTCCGAAAGTATCGCTCCAGACATATACCGGCTTTCCTGATTTTTTAAAAAGTGCAAGTTCATTACGAAGCTCTTCAACCTGCGCATAACTCAACGGGATCTCAGAAAGATCGGCGAAAATTCCTGTAATTTTCGGGTCGGCAGCCGCTTTTCTGATAACGATCAGTGTGTCAACAAGTGAAACCTTGTTACCGAAAAATGAATCAAAATAGAAAAAACTGCTTTCAGTGGAAACATCTCCCATGATCGAAGATGTGTTCAGAAAAAGAATACTGTTGTCCGCCACTTCCTTTTTCATGTCTGCAAGAGACTTAACTATGATGACGGCACAGACAATGATTATGAATGTCAAAACACCGAGCATTACAAAAAACCTTGTTAAAATGCTTTTAATAAATCCCATTTTTACACCTGCTTAAATGTTATTATGAACCGTGGGAAGGAACGATATCACATTAATTTTATTAATTTATCTGCAATTCTCAAGATTTATGTGGACTATTTCATCGTGCCCGGAATTTTTTTCAACAGAACTGGTCATTATCACCTGATTTTTCATTTCTGTGATCATTTTAAAAAGTTTTTTCTTTTTTTCCTCATCAAGAAAGACAAAAATGTCGTCTATGAAAAAAACAGGATAAATGTTTTTTTCTTCATATATGGCAATTTCAGAAAGTTTTAAAATGAATGACAGAAGATATGTTTCGCCCATTGAGAGGTTGTTTTTTAAGCTTCCGGTGTCAATATTAATATTCAGCGGGTCAAGATGCGGGCCGTAAAGGGAAAAGCCCTTATCCATCTCTTTTTCGAGCTTTAAAGAAAGTTTTTCTGCTGTGTTTTCCTCAATGTACGGGTTTAATGCAATACTGCATCCCGGAAAAAATTTTTCTGACAATGACATTATTTTTCCGTTTATTCTGTTACAACCGTTTTTTCTTTTGTCCCTTATTTTTTCTATCAGTTCCACAGCAGCATGATTTAAATATTCAACCGCTTTGACTGAACCTTTTTTAAGAGCGGCGTTTTTCTGCTTTATAAACCTGTAATATTCAACCAGCTGATCAAAATAACTGCTGTCATCCATGAAACAGATCCTGTCAATAAAATCACGCCTTCCCTTGGGTCCTCCGTTTATAAGCTCCATGTTTTCAGGGGCATGCATAACAGGAAAAACAATGTTCATCAGCTCTTTTCTTGAAGAGCTAATCCCGTCAATAAGGATTTTTCTTGAGCCATCATAATTGTAACCTACTGATATATCTCTGAAAAAAGAATTAAAGTCTTCCGCATGACATTTTATGAAAAAGTTATCTTCCCCTTTTTTTATACATTCTTTCATTTCATGAGTTTTAAATGATTTTCCACTTAAAAGAATATAACTGGCTTCAATAATTGAAGTTTTTCCAGCTCCGCTTTTTCCGTTTATAATCATTTTGTCAGAAAATGTCAGATCCAGTTTTTCTAAATTTCTGAAATTTATAAGGGAGATCTGTGAAATTTTCATGAACCTGATACTATATTCTTAACGGCATAACAAGGTGAATATACTGATAATTATCTGTGTTTTCCTTGATGGTGAGTGCCTTTAGACCGTCTTCAACTATCATGTTTACTTCCTGTTTATCCAGAATTGAAAGTACATCCAGAAGATATCTTGCGTTTATTCCGACACTTTTATCAGATGTGAACGGTTTATCAACAAGTATCTCGTCAACAGAATTTCCACCGAAACTTGAATTTGCTGTCATATTAAGAACTGATCCCTTAAAATTGAATTTTGTTGCCCATATCTTTTCCTCAGAACTCAAAGCTATTACTCTTTTAACCCCTTCAACAAGTTCCTTTCTGTTTATAAGTGCCGCTTCCTTTGAGTCAATAACTGAATAATTTCCTATGACAGCTCTGTAATTCGGAAATTCATTTTTCAATAATCTGGAAATAAAAAGAACATTTTCACTGCTTATAAATATTTTATCATCATCGACTGATATTTTAGCTGTTTCACAATCGGCAAATATCTTTGAGATTTCAAAAAAGTTCTTTCCAGGGATAACAAGACCGCTTTCAAGTCCATCTATTTCAGCTGAAAAATTCTTTATACTGAGAACTGAAAGACGGTGTATATCAGTTGTCACCATTTCAATGAAATTTCCATTTGGATCACTAACTTTTGTTATAAGAACACCGGAGTAAGCTTTATTTACATTGTGCTCAGTCATTGAAAACTGAAGTTTTTTATAATATGAGATGAGCTTGTTTATTTCTATATCATTGAATTTCTTGTCAGTTTCAGGAATTGCAGGAAAATCACCTGAATCTGAACACGGAACAGTATATTTTGTTTTTTCTATAGTAATATCAAGTATGTTGTTTGCTGTATCGTATTTAAAAAGGATATTATCTCCTCTTGCCACCTTGCAGATGTCGTGAATGTATTTTGCAGGCACAGTTATTTTCCCGTCATCAACATTTTCAGAGATAGGAACTTTCACTACAACTGTCGTTTCAAGGTTTGTTGCATTTAAAGTACATTCTTTTCCTTTGAACTTGAAAAGAATATGGGAAAGTATCGGCATTGTGTTCTTTTTTTCAATGGACGAACTACAATAGTCAAGTGCTTTAAGCAGCTCTTCTTTTTTGAAAGATAATTTAATCATTAATTTCTCCTTTTAAATAAATACATTATTAATAGTTGAGCAGTAATGTTTTAAGTTTAAAAATGAACAATAAAAACAGGTATATAGATATGTCTGAAAATGTTTAATTTTATGTTGGATAAATGTTTTTAATAAAGCTGACATTTTTATAACATTCCTTTTTTCAACATTTGTTAAAAACTCCCTTTTGACTCCTCAATTTCTCTTTCTAACTTATCGATTATTTTCTTGATATTCATATCTTCAAGTATCACCTGCTCTATTTTTGAAATGGACGAAAGGACCGTTGCATGATTTCTTCCTCCAAAACTGTCGCCTATTTCCTTTAAGGTTTTTGAAGTGTATTTTTTTATGAGATACATGCTTATCTGACGGCTCAGAGATATAAGTTTGCTTCTTTTTGAAGATATTATATCTGAAGGTTTTGTATGAAGGCATGTTGAAGTAAGTTTTATTATTTCGTCAATCCCCAGATCACCTTTCTTTTTTAACATGTCCTTTAAAATATCTTCTGCAAATGACCTGTATATTCTATTTATTCCCATTAATTCTGATGATATCTGAAGAGTTCTGAGTGCTCCTTCTATTTCTCTGACATTATTTTTAAGATTTGAAGCTATAAGACGGGCTGTTTCTTCATCAATATTTATTTTATAGAGTTCAGATTTCTTTTTAACTATAGCCAGCCGTGTCTCATATTCAGGTGGCTTTATTTCAAGAATGACACCCATTACAAAACGGCTTCTTAAACGGTCGTCAATATCTTTTATTTCGGAAATATATCTGTCAGAGGTAAGAACTATCTGTTTTCCGGCATCATAAAAGGAATTGAATATATTGAAAAATTCGATTTGTGTTCCCATTTTTTTTGACAGGAACTGTATATCATCAATAAGGAGCACATCGTGTTCAAGAATGTTGGACCTGAATTTTGCAACAGTATTTGAAGAGAGAGCTGCGACATAATCGATCATAAGCTGATTGAAAGTTGTGTAATATACTGATTTATTTTTGTTTTTTAATATATAATTTCCTATGGCCTGAATGATGTGTGTTTTACCCAGACCGGAATCACCATATATAAAAAAAGGATTATAATGAACCCCTGGATTTTTTGCAATTCCCTGTGCCGCCGCAAAAGCAGTCTGGTTTGAAGGCCCTGAAACAAAGTTATCAAAAGTAAAATCAACGGAAAGGAAAACATCTTTTCTGACTTCTCTGTCAACAGGAGCTTGTTCCTTTATGAAAGGAAGAGACGGCTGAATGTCGCTATCAATGTCAGTAGACCTTATAACAAAGTTTATAACTGTTTCGTTGAAAAGATGTGTCACGAGGGCTCTTATCTGATCAACCCAGCCATTCTTTTCAAGCACATTAAGTATCTGTTCGCTTGGGCAGCCGATAATTATTTCTTCCCGACTCTCTTTTATGACAAAAAGAGGACTTATAAAGGTGTTGATGATCCCTTCACTGTTTGTGTTTTTGAGTTCAGTAACTATTTTTTTCCACATCCGGCAAAACCCGCTAAGAAATATAACCAGAACTTTTAAAGTCTATTGACCATATTGTCCTAATCATTGATAAGTTTTCAAGAAAAAAATATTTTTTTTACCCTTCTTGATCTTCATGCATTATCTCCAACCCTGTTTTTGAATAATTTCCTTTGTCATCACGCATAGTTATCATGTCAGTTACAGAGACAGGCGACTGCCCTTTAAAAACAAGGTGGGCACAGAAGGAGACAGGAGATAAATCGGGGTTTTCTCTGAAAAGAAAAATATGGTTCAGAGCAAAATCATTTTTCATAGCGCTCCCCATGGCAAAAAAGATCTTTGAAAGGGGATAAATGAAGATAAAATGACCTCCCGGATTTAATATTTTTTTTGAAACAGACATAAAATCTGACAGAGATCCGGAAAACTCGTGTTTTGATATTGCCTTCTCATTATCCGGATTTATTTTTCCATTATCCACACCAAAATAAGGGGGGTTGGTGAACACGAGATCATATTTAACATCCTTTTCTTTTGTAATTTCCCTGATATCTCTGTTTTTAGGGAAAAGAGAATCTTCTAATTTGTTATCGGAAATATTTTTTTTTAAAAGATTGAAAAGCCCCGGCTGGATCTCTATGCATTCGATCGCTGACGCAAATCCTCTTTTTTTGAGTATTATCGGGACAACACCTGTTCCGGAGCCGATCTCAAGAGAACGGTTGATCTTTTTTCCACCAAGTATGCGGTATATGAACCATGAAAGAATAACTGAATCAGAATTGAATCTGTAACCGTTTCTGTGTTGGCAGATCTTGATATCCCTGCTGTATATTCTGTCTACAGTAACGGAGTCGTTTTCAAGGTTTTCAGAGAATTTTTCTAATGATGTCATCTCTTTTTATAGCACCCTCTCTTATGATCTCAAAATTATGCTGATCTACTTTTACTATAGTGGAAGGAACATTGAAAACGATGTTTTTCTGTTCAAACGATATTGAGTCATCACAGATCAGAACGCCATCTATGAGGTTGTTAAAATAAGAAAACACATCCATGTAGTTCTGAGCCGGTTTTTCTCCCGTAGGGTTGGCGCTGGTGCTTACAACGGGATGTCCGACAAGATCTATAAAGGAATTTACAAAAGCAAAGGGCGAGCATCTTATTCCCACAAAACCCGTGTTGCCGGTAATAAAAGAGGGAAGGTCGGCTCTGCATTCGTGTAAAATGGTCAGAGGACCCGGCCAGAAAAACTTTGCCAACCGCTGTGCAACAGGTAGAAATGAATCAATAAGTTCAAATATCATGTCGGGTTTATTGTTTGAGACCAGGACTGAAAGAGGTTTGTTTTCAGGGATTTTTTTAATCTGTTTGATTCTCATAACCGGTTCTTTTTCAAAAATAATAGACCCGAGCCCGTAAACAGTTTCGGTCGGATACGCTACAACAAGTCCGTTTCTTATTTTCCAAGCAGCTTCTTCTATTGACAGAATCTCCATATCAGATCTCCTTTACAAGTGTTTGGAGTTTTTCATCTTTTCTGTTTACTTCATCAACCATTGCTTTTCTGGAATTAATGAGTTTTTCCCTGATATCAGCATCGCTTACCGAAATGATCTGCAAAGCAAAAAGACCTGCATTTTTAGCACCGTCAACAGCCATGCATGCAACGGGAATTCCTGAAGGCATTTGAACTGTTGAATAAAGTGCATCCACACCCTGAATGGAGGTTGCGTTAATGGGAACGCCTATAACCGGTTTTACAGTATGAGCAGCAACAACTCCGGCAAGATGAGCCGCCGCTCCGGCACCAATAATAAAGCATGCTCCATCAAATTTTTCTACAAGACCGATGGTTTTTGAGTGAGTTCTGTGAGCTGAACTTACATGCACCTCAAACTCAACGCCAAACTCTTTTAAGATTTCTGCAGCTTTTTTCATGATCGACCAGTCAGAATCACTTCCCATAAGAATCATAACTTTTTTCATAAACACTCCTTATCTTAATTATTTAAATAAAAATCACTTTTTTACGGTTTCTGGTGATTCGGTTTTTTTTGTTTTTTCAGAAGACAGCTTGTTATATCTCTCGCTGAGGTTTTCAACAATTTTGGCTGATTCATCAATGCACTCTCTGACGCTTGAAAGATTTTCATAACTTTGAAGAGAGGAATATTTTTTAACATTTTTTGAACAGGCGAGAAGATAATCGATGCTTTTAAATATTTCAAGGTTGAAAGCATCCGGAGAGTCGTTGTTGACCGAAACTATTTTCTTGCAGTTGGCGATAGTGGAATCCACATTATCAAGAAGCCCTGTGATGTATTCAGGATCAACCGCCTTGGCAATAGCCAGACTGGTGCTTAAAGCCACAAGGCGGTAGGCAAGAGATATCTGGCCGACGGCGATCGCCTGATACTTAAGCGTAAGAACATCTTTGCTGTTCTGATCAGCAAACCCGTAAAAAAAGAAAAAAAGAGTAAAAAAAACAATAAAAATATTTTTCATGACGGCCTCCATAAAAAGCTTTTACATTATATAAAAAAAGATAATGTTGTCAAAAATGATAATATGCCACGAACCTTTTTCTGTTTCCGAGGTCATATTCTCTGACATGGCTTAAAAACTCGCTTTCAACCGGTTTCTGACTGAGCGAATAATAAATAATTAGCCAGCCGTCTTCATTTAAAATGCTGCGGCATAGATCAAACATTTTTTTGTCGATCTTTACAGCGCGGGAAGTGATTATATCGTATTTTGTGCCTTTGTGTTTTTCAAGAAGAGCATTGACGGGAAAAACATTTTTAACGCCGAGACTGGCGGCAGCAAAAGAAATGAAAGATGTTTTCTTCCTGCATTTATCAAGAAGAAAAAACTGACAATCCTTAAAATGCAATGAAAGCGGAATTCCCGGAAACCCGCCACCTGTGCCGAAATCAAGAACCCGCTTTTCTTTTAAAAAAATTTCTTTTTCCGAGGCAGGAAAGAGTGAGTCTGCAAAATGGATGAAAGTCGCCTCCTCGAGATCTGTTACGGATGAAAGATTGTGTGCCTTGTTCCAGTGGGAGAAAAAATTCCAGAAAGAAACGAGTTTTTCTGCAGATTCGATATCAATGGAAACATCGTAAGGATTAAGCAGCAGGTTGATCTTTCTGTGAAATGTTTCACATGAAACACAGCTTTCCGGAAATTTTTCTGTCATGCTTTGTCTCTTTTTAAATGCATTATTAAAATTGAAATAGCTGCCGGAGTTATTCCGGGGATCATTGATGCCTGTGCAAGATCTTTGGGTCTTCTGGCGGAAAGTTTTTGTTTTATTTCGTTTGTAAAGCCGCTTATGGAATTAAAATCAAATCCGTCGGGAATGGATATGGAGGAGAGCTCTTCAAACTTTTGGATCTCGGCCTTTTCCCTTTCAACAAAGGAGCTGTATTTTATTTCTGTTTCCGCTCTGGACCATATTTCATTTCCGGCATCGGAAACATATCCCGATATAAGAAAAAGCTCTTTTCTGCCCACAGACGGTCTTTTCAAAACAGTTGAAAGGGATACCGGCTTGTTCAGGGGTGTTTCCGAAAGTTTTTCCATCCGGGCGTTGGTTTCTTTGTCAGGATATATGATTTTCTCATTAAGCATGGTTACAAGTTCTGATACAAGGGAGCACTTCCTCTTTTCTTCAAGAAAGACTTTTTCCGAAATGAGTCCATTTGAAAAAGAAAGTTCAAGAAGTCTTTCCGCAACATTATTGTCGCGTATTGACAATCTGTATTCAGCTCTTGATGTAAACATTCTGTAGGGCTCGTCTACCCCCTTGGATGTTATGTCACTTATCATCACACCAATATAGGATTTTGATCTCCCCGGGACAAAGATCTTTCCGTTCTTTTTAGAAAAATATGCAGCGTTTACTCCTGCAACAAGTCCCTGTCCGGCAGCTTCTTCATAGCCACTGGTCCCGTTCACCTGTCCGGCAAGAAAAAGTCCAGGAACAAAACGGCTCATAAGCGTAAGATCAATATCGGTGGGGTCAAAAGAATCGTATTCTATCGCATATGCGGGTCGTGTTATGACAGCATTTTCAAGTCCGGGGATGGTCTTTAAAAATTCTTTCTGGACATTGAAAGGGAGAGAAGTGCTTATCCCGTTGGGGTAATATTCAAAACAGTCCCAACCTTCCGGCTCGACAAATATCTGATGACTTTCCTTCAAAGGGAATTTAACAAACTTATCTTCGATCGAAGGGCAGTATCTGGGACCTATTCCTTCAATAGACTTTGAAGTTCCGTACATTGGGGAAAAATGAAGATTTTCAAGTATGATCTTTTTTGTGAGATCAGTCGTTCTTGTTAAATAGCAGGGTATTTGTCTTTTGGAAACAGAACCGGAAAATATCGAAAAAGGAATTATGTCTGTCTCTCCTTCCTGTGTCTCCATTTTTGAAAAATCAATCGAATTTCCAAGAATTCTGACAGGAGTTCCGGTTTTCAGCCGGACCTTTTTGTGCCCGAATCCGGATATATATTCCGAAAGACCTGACGATGCGGGTTCACCGAGCCGGCCGCTTGAAAAATTGTTAAGCCCGATGTGAACAGTTCCGTTTAAAAATGTTCCCGCGGTGACAATTACGGCTTTTGATTGAAAAAAACTGCCGCCTGAAGTTGTGATTTTAAAAAGTGAATTTTCTCCATGCTCAAGAGAAAAAGCCTCTCCTTGAAAAATTTTAAGGTTCGGTGTTTGGAAAAGAAAATTCCTGACAAATTCCTTATACAGTTTTTTATCACACTGGGCCCTTAATGCCTGTACCGCGGTTCCTTTTCTGCGGTTTAGAATTCTGTATTGTATCGCGGAATAATCGGCCGCACGACCCATTAAGCCGCCGAAAATGTCAATTTCGCGTACTATCTGGCCTTTTGCCTGTCCGCCGATTGAAGGATTGCAGGACATCTCACCGATCTTTTCAATTGAAGTTGTAATTAGAAGAGTTGATGCACCGGTTTTTGAAGATGCATACGATGCCTCGATTCCGGCATGTCCGCCGCCTATGACTGCCACATCAAAATAATCCATTCCGCCACCCTGAAAAGGGAGTTTCTAAAATCACCCACAACAAAAAAACAGAGCAAAGCCGGGGTTCAGGTATGGCTGATACCACATTTTGCGTTAAAAGTAAAATGCTTTCGTTTAAACGAGTCCGGTTTAAATGAATGGAAAAGCTACTTGCCAAGACAGAATCCTGAAAAGATCCTGTCGTAAACTGAGTGGGACGAGATCGTTCCGGTGAGGTCTTTTAAGTTCTCAAAGATTTTTTTTATGAGAACGTTAATAATTTCTATTTCGCCACTTATAATATATGTTTCTAGTTCTGAGATCTGTTCAAGTGTGTCAACCGTCAGATCTTTCTGCCAGCTTGAAAAAAACAGGTCTTTATTTTTGTCAGGCATGGTCTTTTTTATTTGTTCTTGAATTGCTTCAATGACCGCGTTGATCCCTTTTTCCTCAAGACAGCTTATTTTCAGAGCGTTTTTAAATTCTTCCGGGAACACTTCCGGTTGGTGTCCGTCAATTTTGTTAATGATCAGAATCCTTGGATATATCGAGGTTTCAGTTAAAAGTTCCAAGTCTTTTTCTTCGATAGGAAGGGAGCCGTCGAACATAAGAAGAAGAAGATCTGCATGTTTTATAAGCCGCCTGCTTTTGTCGATCCCCTGCTGTTCGGTTTCAGACAAACCTTCCCTTAATCCGGCAGAGTCGATCACCTGTACGCCGATCCCGTTTATATTTAAAGAATCTGTAATATAATCCCTGGTGGTTCCTGCATCATGAGAAACGATTGCGCGATCCTTGTTTATCAGGATGTTGAAAAGGGAGGACTTGCCCACATTGGGTTTGCCCGCAATTAAGACAGAAAAAGTTTCGGTCTTTTCAAGAAGAGCGGAGTTGTCAAGTGTTTCAGAAAGATATTTTTCCGTTTTTTCAGCAAGTTCTGAAAGTTTATGTGCGGGAAGTTCGTTTTCAACCTGATCGGGAAAATCAATGATCGCTGTGGTAAGTACAAAAAAATGTTCCCATTCATTTAAGAGAAGAAAAAGTTTTTTCAGGGCTCTGTCTTCGAAGGCGGCCTTTCTTGAAAGCTCAACAGAAACAGGGTTTGATGAAGTTATAAGGGTGTTAAGCGCAAACGCCTGAGACAGCTCCATTTTTGAGTTCATGACTGCCCTGAAAGAAAATTCACCCCTTAATGCCGGAACAGCTCCTTTTTCCAGCAGAAGAGACATTATCTCCTCTCCGTTTTTGTTTGAACCGTGAATGTGAAACTCAACGACATCTTCGCCGGTAAAGCTTTTCGGTGCTTTAAAAGGGAGCAGAAGACATTTTTCAAGAGTTTTTCCCTGAAGGATTATCTTTACTATCTTGGCCCGCATATGTTCAAAAGACTTTATCCCGCAAAGGGATGATGCTATTTTAAAAGAGTTTTTTCCGCTGATACGGATTATTCCTATTGAACTTCCTGAAGATGTTGCAAGGGCGCAGATGGTTTCATTAATACGGTCAAAATACATATAATATTATTTGTCGCACACAGGATATTTAAGTATCTCTGCCGGAACTTCCGGGTTTTCTTCATCAAGCCCCGGGAATTCTGAAGGATGGAAAAAATCGACATTATTCGCAACAACTTCGATGATCCCGCCGTCGAAAAGATCGGCGTTGTCGGGAACGATGTTATTTATGTAAACGGTTCCGGAATAACCTATTCCCATAATGCATTCAACTCCGTCCTTTTTTTCTATCAAACGGTATCTCACAAGTTTCAAAAGGTTGTCCGCCAGATCAAAGATAGTAACGGCGTTTATTCTGTATTCGGAACCCTTTGAAATAGTGCCTGGAGAGAATTCCAGTTCATGTCTGGGATACCCGATGCCGCCCGCAACAGCGTTCTGTTTAATCGTCAGCTGTCTTTTATTGCCGCCCAGCGTCCCTTTATAGTTGTTGGTCACCGCAAAAGATACATTTTCTCCGATGGTCGGGAATATTGTTACTGTGTCTCCGTAAACACCATTGAATGCCGCATAGGGAAGAGCCCCTTTGCTGAAATATGAATAATCTCCGATCTTTGCTTCGTCAAGGATGAAGTTTGAAAGAAATCTCAAATTGAGCAAACCCCATGATTTATCGGATCTGCCGCAGCTTTGCATGTCGTATCCCTGACAGTTGTTCATACAGTAGGTCACGCCGCTCATATTGGGATTTAAACTTGAGCAGGTGAGGGGAACAGTGCTGTCGCACCTTTCTTCGTATTCGACCTTTTCATTGCCGCATCCCTGAATAGTGCCGCCGTCATCAGTTGTTTCCTCCTGATCTCCCGTGCTTATGTTTTCATCAGCAGGATCAGTTGAGTTATCAGGTGTTTCTTCTGAGTCGTTGTCGTCCTGATTTCCCGAAGGTTCATCGGTAACAACATTTGAATAATCCCAGTCGGGTATGTCGGAAAAATCTTCCTTCAGCCCATCAGAAGTACAGGATATGTTTATCAGCAGAAAAAACAAAACGGGAAAAAAAATATAACCTTTCATTTCAATCCTCCAAAAAACAGAACATTCTGCCGGAATGTTTAGTGCCATAGTCTATCAAAAAATATTAAAGAATTCAACTGACTGTCAAATATTTTACAGAGATTCCCGTTTTTTAAAATAAAGATCAACTAGTTTTTCGGCAATTCCGGTATAGTCCGAAGGTTTCAGATCTTTCATTTCTTTTTTAATGTCTGAAGGGACTTTTTCAAGTGAATCTATGAACTTATGCAACGATTCAACATCAATTTTTCTGCCTCTGGTAAGCATTTTAAGTTTTTCATAAGGGTTTTCCTGCTCGTAAACGCGCATGACGGTTTGCACTGGTTCTGCAAGGAGTTCAAGGTTGTCATCAAGGTCTTCAATTATCTTTTTTTCATTTATTTCAATTTTTGAAAGACCCTTCAGACAGTTTTTGATGCTTATGAGAATATGTCCGAAAACAGTTCCGATGTTTCTGAGAACGGTTGAATCGGTCAAATCTCTCTGCATTCTTGAGTTGAGGAGTTTTGTTGAAAGATGTTCCATGAGCGAAACGGCAATTCCCGCATTTCCTTCACTGTTTTCAAAATCAATCGGATTTACTTTATGCGGCATTGTTGAAGAGCCGATCTCCCCCTCTTTTGTTTTCTGTTTAAAATAACCCAGAGAAACATAGCTCCACATATCTCTGTCAAGGTCTGTAAGTGTTGACGCAATTCTTATAAGTATATGGAATGTTTCTGAAATATAATGATAGTTGTTTATCTGTGTCGTCCAGAGCAGGGGTTTCATCACAAGGTGTTCCGTTATGAATTTTTCTGAAGCAGCTATCCAGTCAATTTCCGGTTTTGAAAAATGATGTGCATTGAAATTTCCCGTTGCTCCGTTGAATTTACACTCAACTTCCAATTTTTCCAGAAGTTTGAGCTCTCTTTGAATTCTTGCGGCAAAATTTATGAATTCTTTGCCGACTGTTGTGGGAGATGCGGGCTGTCCGTGTGTTCTTGACATCATCGGAACGGATCTGTATTTGAGCCCCAGAGCTTCTATTGAGGTCAAAAGCTCTTTCAGGGTTAAAGAGACAACGGTCTTTCCCTCTTTTATCATCAATGCGTATGAGCAGTTGTTTATGTCTTCAGATGTACAGCAGAAATGAACCCATTCCTTGACAGCTCCCATGTTTCTGTTTTCAAGTTGTTCTTTTATGTAGTATTCCACGGCTTTGACATCGTGATTTGTAGTACTTTCTATCTTTTTTATCATCAGGGCGCTTTCTCTGTTGAATCCGGAGAAGATGCTGTCAATGGAAGCGGTCTGTTCTGAGGTAAGCTTCTGAAAACCCAGTCCGTTCAAAATAAATTTAAGCCACTCTGTTTCCACAAAGACTCTGTGTTTTATCAATCCGTATTCTGAAAATATATCACGAAGCTCCTTAACCTGACCGCTGTATCTTCCGTCAACTGCGGAAATGTTATTTATTTCCATTTTCTGCTCTCCATAAACAGTTCAAAACAGTAAATAATACAAAGTTTAAATTGAAAATCTACAAAGTTGTGTAAAAATTTGTTTTTCGATCTGCATATAAGTATCATTCTCTGTCAAAAATTTTGAGATACCTGAAAGAGGTTGCCGCACATGGTTCTTATAAACAGGATTATGAAAGAGATAACACTTAAAATCGTTTATTACGGACCCGGTCTTTCCGGAAAAACAACAAACATAGAGCATATTTATAAAAACATAACCCCCTCAAACAGAGGGAAAATGGTTTCTGTCAAGACAGATACCGAAAGAACGCTGTTCTTTGATTTTCTTCCGGTTGATATAGGCAGGGTGAAGGGTATGAACCTCAGAACTCATCTTTATTCTGTCGCCGGGCAGGTTTTTTATGATGCTTCCAGACGCCTCATATTAAAAGGATGCGACGGTATAATTTTTGTTGTTGACGGACAAATTGAGCGCCTCGATGCCAACATCGAAAGCATAGAAAACCTTAAAAAGAACATGCTTATGAACTCTTTAATATTCGACAAAGTTCCCATGGTTGTGCAATATAATAAGACAGATCTTCCTAACTCTTTGAAAATAGAGGAACTTCAGAAAATATTCAATCCTGATGGAAAATATTCAGATTTCAACGCAAATGCTCTTAGCGGAAGAAATGTGTTTGAAACATTTAAAACGATAGTGCGGCTTATAATTAAAGACATGAAGATCTGATCAGATCAATTCCCGTCATCAGGAAATATCTCATCCTTGTTGTCAAGATCAAGCCCGAGGGCCTCAATGATTTTTCTTTTTGTTGAGAGACGGCATTCAAAACCTTTTTCGATGCGATCCAGTGTTACAAGTGATATTTCCGCGTTTCTCGCAAGTTCAGTTTTACTTATAAGGCGCTCTTCCCTGTAATCTTTCAGCTTGTTCGCCTTTGTTTTTTCAACCATGTCAGCTCCTCATTCAATAACGGAAAGATTCTAACGGTTATTAAACATAAGTCAAGGGTTTTGCCCCCTCAAACATTCTTAAAATGGTAATCGAGCATTTTTTCAAGGGTTTCCTTCGGTCGGGAATAAATGATCTTTGATCCCGCTGCAACAATTTCTCCGGCTTTGGGTCTGCCATTATAATTTGAGCTCATTGCATATCCGTATGCTCCGCAATCCCTGAATATGAGAACATCTCCTGTTTTCATTTCCGGAAGGCGGACTCCTCTTGCAAAAATATCTGAATTTTCACAGATCCTGCCGCACACATCTGTTTTTTTTGTATCGGAACCGTCAGAAACGAGTGGCTCTATTCTGTGGAATGCGTCATAAAGTGCGGGTCTTAAAAGAGTGTTCATGCCGGCATCAACCCCGACATAATTTCTATAACTATCTTTATTTCCTGTTATTTTTGTTATAAGCATTCCCGCATTCCCTGTAATGTATCTTCCCGGTTCCAGCCGGAGGACGGGGGTTCCGAACCCGTATTTTTTACAGTTTTCAATGAATCTTTCGGTCACAAGCTTGGCAACGGAATCGATGTCTATTTCCGGCTCGTCGTTCTTGTACGGAATTCCGAATCCGCCGCCTATGTCGATGTATTCGGGTTTAACTTTGAGATCGCCGAAAACAGTTCCGGCAATATGCATAAGTTTGTCAGTAATTTCAGCGAAGTAGAACGGTTCCAGATTGTTTGAACCAGTCATCATGTGCATTCCGAATCTTTTAATTCCGCTGTCATAAGCCGCCTTATATGCGGCAAGTGCTTTTTCGTAAGGTATCCCGAACTTTGCATCGACTCCGCCCGTTACAACCCCTTCAAATCCGCCTCTTCCGATGCCGGGGTTTATTCTGAAAGAGATGATCTCAGGCAGTCGGATGAGCTTAAGCCGGTCAAAGGATGTTATGTCGTCAAGATTGATAAACCCGGCAAAATCAAGAGCATGCTCAAGGTCTTCAGTGCTTTCATAATTTCCGGTGTACATGATATCGTTCTTTTCAAAGCCGGTTTTGTGGGCGACAGCAAGTTCAAAAGGACTCGAACAGTCAACTTTCAGTCCTGATTCCTTAATAATATTAAGCACTCCCGGACAGCTGTTGGCTTTTACGGCATAGTGTATCTCTGTTGACGGATAATATTTTCTGAAAGAGTTCGTGATCCTGCGGCAGTTTTCTTTGATTTTTGTTCCGTCATAAAGATAGAAAGGGGTTTCAAAAGTTTCAAGCAGCTTTAAAATTTGTTGCCTTGTGATCATTCTTTCCTCTCTTTTTCAAAAAATTCCCTGTGAAGAAGAGTTACACACCGCTCCATGTCCGATTGATCAACGATTATGCTGATGTTGGCTTCTGAAGCACCCATGCTTACCATAAGAATGTTTATATCCTTTAAAGAACCGAAACATCTTCCGGCAATTCCGGATGTAAACTTAATGCCTTCACCTACAAGGCTGATAATACTGACATTTTCTGTTGCGGTTACCGACGAGAACTCTGAAAGTTCCCTGATGATGTCTGAAACAGACCCGTTTGAATCCACCGTGACGCTGATATTTATTTCCGATGTTGTTATCATGTCAACCGGTGTTCTGTGTTTAGTGAAAATATCGAAAACTCTGCTTAAGAACCCGTATGTTCCGAGCATTTTTTCAGAGCAGATGTTTATTATTGTTATGTTTTTGTGAAAAGCGATGGCTTTGACTTTTCTTGTGACAGGCGAAGTTCTGTTTATTGTCGTTCCTTGAAACTGAGGGTCGCTGGTTTTTTTAACGACCACAGGGATCCCTTCCATTACGGCCGCTCTTATCGTTTTGGGATGAAGCACTTTTGCTCCGAAAAATGCAAGCTCGGAAGCTTCGGTATAGGAAAGCGATTCCACAGGGATGGCATTTTTCACTATTCTGGGGTCTGTTGTCATTATACCGTCAACTTCTTTCCATATTTCAAGGACTTCCGCTTTCAGGCATACGGCAAGAACAGATGCTGAATAGTCGCTTCCCCCTCTTCCGAGAGTTGTTGTTGCACCAGTTGGGTCCGACCCGATGAAACCGGCGGTTACAACTATATTGCTGTGTTCAAAAAGGGGAGCTATTCTGCCGGAGACCGCTGCTTTGGTTTTATCAAGATCTACCGCTGCTTTTGTGTGGCAGTTGTCAGTTACAATAACGCCGGATGCATCGATAAAACCAGAATTCATTCCTTCCGAGTTAAGGAAATCCGCAAGGACAAAGCTGCTGATCTTTTCTCCGACAGACATGAACATGTCAACCGACCGGTCTGTTATTTCACCAAGAAGCGCCAGGGCGGGGATCAGTGTCTTTATTTCGCAGAACTTTTCTGTGATGAACCTTTCTGAAACTTTGCATGACCGGAGCTCTTTAGCAATGTTCAGGCAGATCTGCTCAACCTTTCCGGCTGTTTCTGATGCTGTGTCGTATTTTTTTGTTTTGAGTTGACCCACAAGTTCGGAAAGAAGGTCTGTAACTCCGAAAAAAGCGGATACGACCACGAGTTTTTTTGAATCATCGAGCAGAAGGATCTCTTTTAATTTTCTGATCGCCGGGGCATCTTTGACCGAAATGCCACCGAATTTAAGAACTTTCATTTAATATCGTTCTCCTGAATGGAAAAGAATGAATTTTTCACGATTGATTTTGCAAGAACAAGAAGCATTGCGGCTTCACGATTGTTTATGGTCGGGACCGAAGAGACCCAGTAAAGTCTTACAATTTTATTCTTTTCTGCCGCTATATCAAAAAAATGGACGCCGCCGGATGTTCCCCCCAGAGCTATCCTTTTGCCTTCACAGTCAAGGATTTCAAATCCTGAGATTGGAAGAACATCAAACATTTCGTTGTAATTTTGAATGGTTATCTTTTCAACAAGGTAGTTTTCAAGATGATTTTCAAGGCGGTCTTCTTTCCGGGTCTTGAACCGGCTGTAGAACATTTCTGTATAACCGAGCTTGCTCACAATGACAAAAACGACTATGGAGAAAACCACAATTACAAGAAATGCCTCAACATCCTTCTGAAAAATCAGAAGCATTGCAAGTGCTGTGAAAACGACAGAAATACCGTAAAGCATAAACACAACCTTTCTCTGGTTGAGCCCTTTTGAAAGAAGTATATGATGAATATGCTGCTTGTCGGCTGAAAAAATGGACTGATTTCTTAAAAATCTCCTTAAAAATGCAAGGGTTGTGTCAAGTATGGGGAGTCCCATTGCAATTATGGGGACGAGCATTGAAACGATGGTGTGTCCCTTTGACTGGTTTTTAAGAGAGAGAACGGCAAGAACATATCCGATGAACATCGATCCTGCATCACCCATAAATATTTTTGCAGGGTTGAAATTATAAACGAGAAAACCGACAACAGCACCGGCGAGTGCGGCTGAAACAAGAGCGACGAACATATATCCGTTGACAATGGAAAGGGACATTATGGTTATGCATGCAAAAAAAGATACTCCCGAAGAAAGGCCGTCCATCCCGTCAATCAGGTTGAATGCGTTTATTATTCCGACGATCCAGAGTACAGTTATAAAGTGTCCCACCCATCCCAGCTGAACAACACCCCACGGCGTGGACATGGCATTTATTGAAAATCCGCAGTAAATTGCAATAACCGCAAGCGCTATCTGGAAAAGGAACTTGAATTTTGCAGGGAGCCCTTTTATGTCGTCAAAAAGACCGAGAATGCTTATTGAGAGCCCTCCGAAAATAATGACAACAACATTTTCTATCGATCCAAAAAGGGTCTGCGAAACAAAATTGTTGTAAAAATAAAGCAGAAAAAGGGGGAAAAGCGTTCCCATGGCAATTCCTATTCCGCCTATTCTGGGAATGACACCCTGATGGATCTTCCGCTGGTCTACTTTGTCTACAAAACCGTGCTTAATCCCTATCTTTATGAGAAAGGGGGTTGTCACAAGCACAAAAAGAAATGAAACAATGAAAGATGTTAGATAAGTCCTCATAAAAATACCTTCAAAAATTCGGTAACTATGTTATTGCAAATCGAAGTGAAATCAATAAAAAATTAAAGAGAGCATCTATACAATAATAATATTGACCGCTTGGTGTTTGTAGATAAAATATGTTAAAGCTTATTGAGGAGGAAAAAATGAGCGGAACGGGAAAAAAAACTGAACGGCTTGACCTTGTGGGGGCTTTTGAGCAGGGGTGGATACAGTACAAGGCAAATTTTTTAAAGATCGTTCCTTATGGTTTTCTTGCGACACTTCCTTCAGTTCTTTTCCTTTTTAATGTTACTGCAGGGGTGATATCAACTGTTATTCTTCAGGGAATTCTCTGCATACTGCTTGCAAATTCAGTGATCTGTTCAGTAAACGGGACAAGAAGCGACATCTATTCCGCTCCGCATATCTGGAATTTGTTTAAAAACGGACTTGTCCTTTCAATTTTTCTTCTTCCTCTGCTTGCGGTTAGCTTTGTTCTTTTGATAGTTCCGTCGGTTATAGTTTTCAGTCTTTTCATGTTCTCCTTTTTTGTTGTTGCCGCAAAGGACAAGTTTTCTGTTGATGCATTGATGGATTCGCTCAGGGCAGGGTTCGGATACCGGCTTCACCTGTTCCTTTTTTCTTTGATCTTTTACTGTTCGGTCATCATCAGTGCCATTATTTCAAATTTTGTGCCGTTCATATTCATTTTGATAAACGGTTTGACCCTGCCTTATTTTTTTGCTGTAATTTATGAACTTTACGAACAGTTGGAGAAAAAATGATGGATATGTCCATAGAGATCATTGCATTCAAGATGCTGAACATCTATAAGTCAAAGAAAATATTTGATTTTTCTGCTGAGCCACTTTTCGGTGATGCTTCGGGGAGACAATATTTCAGGATAGTTTTCGGGAAAGAATCCGCAGTTCTGATGAAGGTTGCCGACATAAAGCCGGGAGAATTCGGAAGAGGAGATTCTTTTAACGATTTCATAGCAATAAAAAATCTTTTTGACATGTCAGGGATAAAAGTTCCGAAGATCTATGCATCTATTCCTGAACAGAAGTCCCTTCTTCTTGAGGACCTCGGTGATACGACACTTTTCAAGCTGATCCAGAGTGAAAAAAAGAACCGGCTCAAGCATGTGAGGAGCGCAGTTGACCTTCTTGTAAAGACACAGCATCATCTTTACAACAGGACATTTTTTGATTCGCCTGCCGATAAAAGAACTTTTGATGTGAAGCTGTTCATGGACGAATTTTATCATTTTTACGAATATATGATCGCAAAGAGGGTCTATGACAAACCCTTCAATGGTGTCTGGCCTAAACTGGAAAAGAAGTTCAAGCAGATATCGCACGATCTTTCAACGCAGCCCTATCTTCTCTCACACAGGGATTTTCAGTCAAAGAACATAATGGTGAAAAACGGTGTCAGCTACCTGATAGATTTTCAGGATGCATTGATGGCGCCTGCTGTTTATGATCTGGTATCATTGCTTCGCGACTCATATGTGGTCCTTTCTGACAGTGAAGTTGAATTGATGTTGAAATATTACTGGAAAACAAGCAGTACGGCAAACGAGATATTTTCCTGTTATGAAGATCTTGAAAAGGCGTTTTATCTTCAGACGGTTCAACGCAAAATGAAAGATGCAGGAAGGTTCATATATCTTAATCAGGTTAAGGGCAAAGAGTGGTTCCTTCCGTATGTGGTTCCGACTCTGGGATATGTCAGAAGCACACTGATAAAACTTGAAATGGGAAAGATCATCGATGTCCTTGCGCCGTTCATTCCCGAATTTAACATGGGGGATAAAAATTGAAAGCACTAATACTTTCTGCGGGTTTTGGAACAAGAATGTCTCCGGTGACAGATTTCATTCCAAAGCCGGTGATACCTGTGCTTAACAGGCCTGTCATTGAATATAATATTAATTTTCTTAAACATTTCGGCATAAAAGACCTTTTTATAAATCTTCATTACGGTGCTGACAAGATATCTGATCTCCTCGGGAGCGGCAAGAAGTTCGGGGTAAAGATAAAATATCTCCAGGAAAGTGAAATACTTGGTACAGGAGGGGCCATTGCAAGCATGGGTCCTTTTGTGAGTGAGCCGTTTGTTGTGATAAATTCAGACACTATCTTTGATTTTGATCTTGACGAAATACTTAACAGCCATTTCAGATCAGGAAGCAAGGTTACTCTGGGTGTTGTCCCGTCCTCCCCTAAAGACCCCAGAGCGGTTATCAGGGTTGACGAGAATTTCAGGATCGTAAGGATGCTGGACGCATCTTTTGAAAAGGAAAATCCTGAAGGAAATGCGATATTTACAGGGCTGCATGTCATAAGTCCCGCCCTTCTTGAATATATTCCTGATAATATTTTCACATCGATAACGAACTATGTTTACAAAAGGATGGTTGAGCAGAAAGAACACATAAATGCCTTTTTTATAAATGGAAAATGGTGGGATATGGGAACTCCCGACGATTATCTTGAGTGCACATTCGACTTAATCAAGAATCTTCCTCTTTCATACTTTGATCCTTTTGAGAAATATTCTTTAAAGCCGGAAAAAATAAATCCGGAAACACTTGTTGTGATGGGAAAGAACATCAAAGTTCCGGCAGTTCCCCTAAAACCCCCCTTGATAATAGGCAACGGGGCGGATCTTGAAAAAGTGGAATCGGCGGGGCCGAATCTTATAATAGGAGACAAGGTGAAGCTTTCGAAAGACTCAGATGTTTCTAATGCTGTGTATCTTAACGGAGCGGATGGAAGCCGGGCGCTGTTTGGCAAAAAAGGGAAAATATTTTACTGATCTTTTCGGGGAGGCGGTCTCATGAGATGTGAAAAGCAGCATACAGAAACCGACTTTGAAAAATTGAGTGACTCAAGGATCATCCTTATGGTTGTGGATGAAACCCTGTCAAGGAATAAAAGCTATGAGTTTTTCAAAACAAAAAGGGGGCAGGAGCTTTTTAAAAAGGCGAGAATTGTAAAAGGTTTTCTCCAGGATCTGAAAAACGGTGCAAAAATAATTTCGGAGAACAGTGAAAAAGAGAGCGTTCTTGTCACTCTGGAAAATATGGATGAAAAATATAAAAGAACTGTATTTATGGATAAAAATATGTATTCTGTATTCAGCTTGAGAAAATAGCTGTTTAACAATCTGAATCAAACCGTAGGAGAGTAAAATGGTCGAAAACAAAAAGGAAATGCTTGAAAATGTGATCAAAGCTGTAGAAAAACAGTATGGAAAAGGATCAATAATGATACTGGGGGACGAAAACACAGTCGACATCCCTGTCATCCCGTCGGGAGCGCTGAGTCTTGACATTGCAATGGGTGTTGGCGGTTACCCGAGGGGAAGAATAGTCGAGATCTACGGTCCCGAATCTTCAGGAAAGACAACACTTGCCCTCCATGCGATCGCCGAGGCACAGAAGAAAGGTGGCGCCGCCGCTTTCATTGACGCCGAGCACGCTTTTGACATCAACTATGCGAAAAAACTCGGCATTCAGGTTGATTCACTGGTTGTTTCACAGCCCGATTATGCCGAACAGGCACTTGAAATAGCGGAAACCCTTGTCAGAAGCAATGCAGTTGACATCGTTGTTGTGGACTCTGTTGCCGCCCTTGTCCCGAGAAGCGAAATAGAAGGGGAGATGGGGGACAGTCACATGGGTGTTCAGGCACGGCTTATGTCGCAGGCACTCCGTAAACTTACCGCCGCTGTGAGCAAATCAAAGACTTGTCTTATTTTTATCAACCAGCTCAGAAGCAAGATCGGTGTGATGTTTGGAAATCCTGAAACAACAACAGGCGGGAATGCTTTGAAATTTTATGCTTCCATGAGAATTGACATAAGGAAGATCGCAAGCATAAAGGAAAAAGAGGAAGTTGTCGGCAATCAGGTGAGAGTTAAAATACAGAAAAATAAAATGTTCCCTCCGTTCAGAGAATCTGTTTTTGATATAATTTACGGAAGAGGGATCGATCGTCTTGCAGACATGGTAACTGTTGCGGAAGTTGACGGATTCATTAACAAAAGCGGGAGCTGGTACAGCTATAATGATGAAAAACTCGGACAGGGACTTAGCAATACGGTTAAAACTTTAAAGGAAAACCCTGAAATGATTAAGGAAATTGTTGCAAGGATAAAAGAAAAGCACAATCTTATAAAAGACGAGGAACCGGCAGAAAAAAAGAGTGCGGAAGGTGAAGAAAAATCAAAAAAGAAAAGTTCCGGGAGTAAATGATGAGTGAACATGTCGAAAAACTGAATGAACTTCTACAGTTGGCATCAAAAGTCGGCGCCAGCGATGTTCATCTGAAAACCTATACCGCTCCGGTTTTGCGGATCAACGGCGTTCTTAACAAACTTGACGAGTTCGGAGTGCTCAAGCCCGAACGGCTTAATCCGATGATAGCCGGCATTCTGAATGATGAACAGAGAAAAAACCTCAAGGATAACAACGAACTGGACCTTTCATACAGTGTTTCCGGAGTTGGCAGGTTCAGG
>Ga0116148_1000550_pt1 | contig 46703 bp, 50 predicted proteins | sample AD_UKC055_MetaG_FD_89786 | JGI IMG/M metagenome (GOLD analysis project Ga0116148, IMG submission 89786) | Active sludge microbial communities of municipal wastewater-treating anaerobic digesters from USA - AD_UKC055_MetaG | ecosystem: Engineered > Bioreactor > Anaerobic > Digestate | place: USA...
AGGACCGCTTCCCTCTGTATCTCAAAGAACTGGAGTTCCGGTATAATCATCGCACCGGAGATCTCTTCGATCAGGTAGCCAACTACCTGTGCGATCTGGTGCCAAAACAGGACTAATTACCTAAAAAAAACGCGCCGGGGCGTCACCGGCTCCCCCCGGTGACCCGCGGCACGTCAGGCAGGAGAGATTGAGAAATCCAACCTACTCGATGATGGCGTAGAGCCACGCACCGACAATCGAAAAGCTGATCATGATCACGAAGAGGTACTCGTACACGCCTGCGCCTCCGGTTATTGACAAGGGCCAACCAGGATACCGTGCCTGACGAATACCCCAGTCAGCTCATGAGCTCCCGGTCCATGGCTTCCTCTATCAAGGGTAACCGCTTTGACCCCTTCCGGGGTGCTGTCCGGGTTCATCATGAGGTGCTGAAGCCAGCGGGAGCGTCATTTTCTCTTCGACCCTATTATCGGCCGTTCCGCAACCGACCTTTAGGGGGTCGCGAAAAGAGCCTTACGGGATCAAAGGATTTGCCAGAATCGTGCCATCTGCCGCCGGTTCGGCCATCTTGACAGACCCTGCCAAGTGTTCTATTCTTCCCCCCCGTCGAAGGTGCGTTGCCGGTGGCCTCGCCCAGGCGCACCATTACGAAATGATTCGGAAATGACCCGCTCGAGACCTGCGGCCGCCGCCACGAGGCGGACATCCCGCGCCTCGATCGAAAAAACCGATTGAAGGAGAAGAGCCATGGTATCCAGACTTCGCAAACCCCTCCTTGCACTGACAATCGCCCTCTACCTCACCTGCCTCATGGTGTCGCCCGCCGTTGCCGGCATGGTGGGGACGGTGACCTCGCAGGGTGCCGCCTCGGAAACCCGCCAGGACGAGATGAGCAGGATCCAGCGGGCGCTGGAAACGGAGATCGTCAAGGAGAAGCTCAAGGCCCACGGCCTGACCCCTGGGGAAATCGAGCAGAAGCTCGAGGGCCTCTCGGACGGCCAGATCCACATGCTCGCCCAGGCCTCGGACCGGGTGCTGGCGGGCGGTGACGGGCTGGGCGTCGTCATCGCCATCCTGGTGATCATCCTGCTCGTGATCCTGATCCTGAAACTGACCGACAAGAGCATCGTCATCAAGTAAGGCGCCTTGAAACGAATCGTCATTCTCTTGCTTCTCATGGCTTCGAACGCCCTCGCTCTCGAGATCGAGGGCGTTCCTTTCATCAAACAGGACTCGCAGTTCTGCGGCCCGGCCTCTCTCGCCGCGGTGATGACCTATCACGGGGCGCCGACGGACCAGAAAACGGTGGCAAGCAGGGTGTACAGCGACAAGCTCCAGGGGGCCCTCATCACCGACCTGGATCGCTACGCACGGGACGCGGGCTTCGAGACGAAATCCGGCCGCGGAACTGAAGAATGGCTCAAGGCCGAGATCGATCGGGGGCGGCCCGTCATCGTCCTCGTGGACCTCGGGTTCTGGGTGGTCTCGAAACCCCACTACCTGGTGGTGTACGGCTACGACGGCGAGGGGTTCCGGGCACACGACGGCTACACGCCGGGCAACCGTTACCCCTACACCCGTTTCGGCGAAATCTGGGAAAAGATGGGGAATGTTTATCTGCTGGTGTACAAATGACGGCGAAGGGCAAAGGGCTTAAGGCAAAAGGCACATGAAGAAGTCCATTCTGTTGCTGGTCGTTCTCATCCTGGCGGGCTGCGCGGTGCCGAAGATCGTCATCCTCGACGACCCCCTGACAGCCCAGCAGCACAACGATCTTGGGGTGGCCTACGAAGAGAAGGGCGACTTCGGGCTCGCCGAGAAGGAATACGAGAAGGCCCTGAAGAAAAACCGGGAATGGGTGATCCCCTACCTGAACCTCGGGCACCTCTACTACCGGCAGGACCAGCTCGACCGGGCGGAGAACATACTCCGCGAGGGCCTGCGGGCCAAGGGTGACCACCCCGACCTGCTCAACAACCTCGCCTGGGTCCTCATGGAAAAGGGCCGACTCGAGCACGCGCAGTATCTGATCGACAAGGCCATCGCCATCGAGGACAAGGAGGAGTACCGGGACACCCGCCGGGAGATTCTCGAGAGGATGAAGGAGAAGTAAGGCGCTTACTCCGAAAGCACCTCCATCACCGCCTCGGCCATGAGCCGATAGCCCTCCACCGTGGGGTGGACCCCGTCGAACTGGACGAGCTCCTGGAAGTCGACGGCGCCGGAGAGCACCTGCCTGCGCCAGTGCTCGTGCACCCGCGCCACGGGCAGGGTGAACTTCCGGGCCATCTCCTCGAGCTTGCCGTAGAAGTACTTCTCGACGAAGTCGTAGGACTGCGGGTCGTCGAGCCAGACGGCCGTGACGAGGACGATCTCGGCCTTCGTGTTCTTCCGGATCCTGGCGATCATCTCCTGGATGTTGCGGCCGAAGAGCTCCGACGTGAAGCCGCAGAAGGCGTCGTTGAGGGCGAACTCGATGAGGACGCAGTCCGGATCGTAGAAGCAGACATCGGTGTCGACCCGGTCGAGCCCCCCCGAGGCCGTGTCGCCGGGGATCCCCTTGTTGATGATCTGGATCGACGCCTCCGGGTATCGCCTCCGGAGCATCTCCCGGAGAAAATCGAGATAGCCCTTGCTGACCATCCAGCCGTAGCTGAGGGAGTCGCCGATGGCGACGATCTTCACGTCCTCGCCCGCCTTGAGCTTCGCGATCGTCTTCTCCGCCCGGTCCATGCCCGCCTCCCGTGGAAAAAGGTCTACGGGAAAATACCCGATCTGGCGATAGGTGTCGAGTGAAAAGGGAGACACGGCCCGCTGCACGGGAATTGCATGACTCGTCATCGGGCTTGCGGGGAAGAATCCCGGTTCTTCTCACTGTCTCAGCTTCTTCATTGCTCGAATTCACAACTTCTTCATGCAGTCGGAGGGACGCAGACGATGGGGACCGACAACCTGATTTTCCTGGAAGTGCTGGAGTGGTTCGACGAGACGGGGCGGGAGCTCGTGCACCGCATCCCCGAGAAGGGCTCGGGCGAGATCAAGTACGGCGCCCAGCTCACGGTGCGGGAGAGCCAGTCGGCCGTGTTCTTCTACCAGGGCCGGGCCTACGACGCCTTCGGGCCCGGCCGGCACACGCTGACGACCCTCAACATCCCCGTCCTCACCAAGGTCCTGAGCCTCCCCTGGGGCATGACGAGCCCCCTGCGGGCCGAGGTCTACTTCGTCAACATGAAGCTCTTCCCCAACCTCAAGTGGGGGACCCGCGACCCCGTCGCCTTCCGGGACTCGGAGCTCGGCCTCATCCGCCTGAGGGCCCACGGCGTCTACAGCATCCAGGTGCTGCAGCCCGCCCTGCTCGTCAACCGTCTCGTCGGCACGCAGGGCATGTACGGCACCCCGGAGATCGAGGACTACCTGAGCCAGGCCATCGTCTCGCGGTTCAACGACCTGATGGGCGAGACGATCGACACGGTCTTCAAGCTCCCGGGCCGCTACGAGGAGCTCTCCGCCGGGCTCGTCAAGCGCCTCCAGGAGGATTTCAGCCATTTCGGCCTGGGCCTGCAGGCCCTCTACATCAACTCGATTACACCCCCCGCCGAGGTGCAGAAGGCCATCGACGACAAGAGCCGCCTGGCCGTATTCGACGATGTCAACAAGCTGCTCAAGGTCAAGGCCGCCATGGCCCTCGAGAAAGCCGCCGAGATGAAGACCGAGGCGGGCGCGGCACTCGGGATGGGCCTGGGGCTCATGATGCCCGCCTTCTACGCGGAGTCCATGCGGCAGGGCGGCCAGGCAGCCGCCATGACCTGCCCCGAGTGCCAGGGCCCCGTGACGGCCGACGCGAAGTTCTGCCCGAACTGCGGCCACCAGCTCGTCGTCTTCAACCGCTGCCCCCGGTGCGGCAAGAACCTCACGCCCCACGCGAAGTTCTGCTCCCGCTGCGGCAGCCCCGCGGGCGAGGCGCCGGGCCCGAGGACCTGCCCGCAGTGCAAGGCCGAAAACCTGCCCGACTCGGTGTACTGCAATCATTGTGGAAACAAGATCGGATAGCCCGCGCTGGCGGATCGATTTCCAGTGCCCCCGCTGCGCCGGGGCCCTGTGCCTCGAGGAGACCGACCGGATCTTCACCTGCCCCTGGTGCCGGGTGAAGCTCTGCATCGGCAGCCGCGGGCCGCTGGAGTGCTGCATCCCCCCGCCCGCAGCGGCCGGTGACGACATCCTGTTCGTTCCCTACTGGCGGCTCAAGGGCATGGCCTTCTCCTGCCTGCCCGGCGGCCGCATCGAGGCGGGCGCCGTCGACCTGAGCCACATCGCGCTGGACGCCCCCCGACTCCCGTGGTCCCTCGGCATCCAGCCCCGTCTGGCGAGTCTGCGCTTCGTCTCGCCCGCCGTCGGCGGGACGTTCTTCGCGCCCTCCATCACGGTCGCGCAGGCCCTGGCGGGCTTCGAGGCGAACATGAAAAAGCTGGGCATCCCGCCCTGGACGGCCCCGGCCCTGCACCGCGCCTGGATCGGCGAGCAGGTGAGCCTCCTCTATTACCCTTTGGGCCGCCGCAACGGGCGGATCGTCGACTTGCTGCAGGACAGGCCCCTCGTGCCCGTCGCCCGGTGGGAGGGCCTGGCGGCGGCCGTGAAGCAGCCCGAGTCCCGGGTCCGGTTCTTCGCGGCGACATGCCCCGACTGCGGGTGGGACCTCGAGGGTGAGCGGGACACCCTCGTTTTGACCTGCCGCAACTGCGAGCGCGCCTGGAGGCGGCTCGAGGAGGGCCTGGAGGACATCCCCCTCGCCGTGATCCCGGACGAGACGACGGAGGAACAAACCGCGCTTCCCTTCTGGCGCATCCGCGCCTCCGTGGAGGGAATTCCCCTCGAGTCCCTTGCGGACTACGTGCGATTCTGCAACCTCCCCAGGGCCGTCGCGCCGGCCATGGAGAGCCTGCCCTTGCATTTCTGGGTGCCCGCCTTCAAGGCCAACGCGGAGCTGTACCTTCGACTCATCCGCCGGGTGACCCTCTTTCAGTGGCAGGGGGAATTCGGGCGTCGGCCGGGCTCGATGCGCAGCCACGCCGTCACCCTGCCGGCGGAGGAGGCGGCGGAGAGCCTCAAGACGGCCCTGGCCGACCTTGCCGCAGACAAGAGGATCCTGCTGCCGAGGCTGAATGAAATCGGGATTACGATGAAGGAGGCGCTTCTCGTCTATGTGCTCTTCCGGTCGAGGGGCGGGGAACTCGTCCAGCCGCAGATCCCCCTGGCGATCCAGCGGCGGGCGCTTCAATACGGGTTGAACATATGAAAAATCCCCCTGTCCCGCCCCTTTTAGGGGGACAAGAGGGGGATTTTCTTTGCCGCCTGCTGCTCGATCCTTTTCCGGCTGCGGGTAAAGGGGTGCCCCCCGCCTCCACTCTCTCCTTGAGCTACCTATCTCCCTGGTAATCCTCTCTCCTGCAGAAGGACAATATGAGGCGGAGGGGCACGATTCCTGATGAGGAGAACGGAGGAACAGGGTTTCCCAAAGACCCTGGAAACGGTCCAGAACCCGTGATGGCGGTCAAGTGGCTTATTTTGTCAGGAAAAAGCGGGAACTGGGGCTCAACTCCCGGGGCTCGTCCCCTTCCATCTCCCCCTCGTCCCCTTCCGGCTCACCGGCCGCTCCGTCCCTGATCCGCTTGAATTCGCCCAGTAATCGAAGCCTCTTCTCCCGGTCCGTGGAGGAGGCCTGATCTTGATTCTTCATAAAAAGACTCCGGAAAACCGGCTGTCCCGTACCCTCGTATCGCAGCTCACAGAAATCCCATGCGCTGGAGGATGGGACAACAGCGGCACACCTTCGTACCGTCAAACCCCTTAACCCGGATCGGCAAAAAAGGCAATATCAGATTACATACAGCGGGTTGTCAGGTAATACCTGATATTTAAAAAAATCGCTTTAATTATGGATGGTTCGGCCCTCAGGCAGCAGGATCAGAATGTGGAAAGGAGAAAAGACCGCAGGTTGGCCTTCTTGTTCTTGAGTCCCAGCTTGATCCGGATGTTGTCCCGGTGAAAGTCGACGGCCCTGGCCGATACGCCGAGGACCTCCGCGATTTCCTTGCTCGTCCGGCCCTCGCGGATCAGGCTTGCCACCTGGATCTCCTTGGGTGTGAGGTTGAGATGCCGCGTCCCGAGGTTGCGCAAAAACGGAGACAGAATGTCCTGAAGGTGGTCCTCGAGGATCTCCACGTAGGAGGCCTGCTCGTCCGTCAGCCGGCTCTTCCGGAGCTTCTCCACGTAGGGCACCACGAGCTTTTTCACGTTGGAGAGGATCTTCTCCTCCAGCTCGCTCTTGTCTTCCTCGCGATGCTTGAGCAGGACACGGAGCGCCGTGTTCATCTCCTCGAGGTTGCGGGATTTGTGCTCCAGCTCCTCCTCACGGGCCCTCAGGGCCTCCTCCATCCTGCGCCGTTCCGTGATGTCACGGATCGACTCGATCGCCCCGACGACGTTGCCGGACGAGTCGCGCAGGATGCTCGCGGTGCCGTGCAGATACCGCTGCCCGCCCTTGAGGGCCGGCATGTAGGCCTCTCCCACGAGCACCGTGTCGTGGCGCTCGGTCGAGACGTACGTCTGCTCGTAGCGGCGGTCGGGCTTCAGCGCCAGGTCGATGAGGATAGGCCTGCGCTCGCCGTAAAAGGGCAGCGCGTACTCGTAGTCGCCCTTGCCGATCATCTCCGGGGCCGGTACCCCCGTCATCTCCTCGATCGCCCGGTTCCAGGCGATCACCCGGCCGCCGGCATCGATGACGAAGGTGGCGTCGGGCAGGAAATCGATCACGTCGGCAAGGAAGCGCTCCGACTCCCTGAGCCTCTCCTCGGCCTCCTTGCGCACGGTGATGTCCATGAGGGAGGCGACGCTCTTTTTCGTTCCCGGGATGAGCGAGACCGTCGCGGAGACGCTCCGCACGCGGCCGTCGCGGTCCCGCACCCGGATTTCGTAGTTGCGGGGCGGGAGGTCCGGGTCGATGCGGCGCTGCCGGTGGTAGACCTTCATCTGCTCCACGTCGTCCTCGTGCATGAACTCGGTCCAGCGCATCCGGCCTTCCACCTCGGCCTTCGAGTAGCCCGACTCCCTCTCGAACTGGTCGTTCACCATCGAGATGGTCATGTCCTCCTCGATGATCATCGTGGCGGTGCCCGTCGTCTGGAAGATCGCCCGATAATGGGCCTCCGAATCCGCGACGTCACGCTGGGAGCGGAGGCGGTCCGTGATGTCGTCGACCATCTCGATGGCCGCCGTGACGCGGCCGTCGCGGTCCAGGACGGGCGACGAGACGATCCGGTAATGACGCACCCCGCCGGCCGCGGGCGTCTCGGTGACCGACTCGTGCACCTGCCCGTCCCGCAGCGTCTTCACCGTCGGGCACCAGGGGCAGACCGAGTCCCGGGGCGGGTCGTTGAACGCCCGGTGGCACACGGGTCTCTGCGCGACGTCGATGCCGGGGAACCAGGCCCGCATCTGGCGGTTCAGCGCGAGGATCTCCATGTCGGGGCCGATCAGCGAGATGCCGATGCCGACGTTGTCGATGACGCTGCGGTACCGCTCCTCGGAGGCCGCCAGGGCCTCTTCGGCGCGTTTGCGGTCGGCGATCTCCTCCTCGAGCTGGCGGTTCTTCATCCGGAGTTCCGCCGTCCGGATCTCCACCTCGTGCTCGAGCCGGTCCAGGGCATGCTTGAGATCGCTCTCGGTGCGCTTGGCGTCGGTGATGTCCCGGATGAGGGCCTGCTTGGAGAGGGTGCCGTCGGGGTTGGAGACGGACGCGTTCACGACGGCGTACCACCGCCTGTCCTTCGGGCTCTGGATCTCCCAGTGCACCGTCTCGCCGGCGAAGACGCGCTCGTTGATGCACCAGGGGCAGACCTCGTCGCGACCGTGGAGCACCCGGTAGCAGGGCTGCCCCGTCCCGTCGTACCCCGTGCGCTCGATGAGACGCTCGTTCATGTACTCGATGCGGTAGTCCCGGGAGCAGATGTAGATAAAGCCGTCGAAGGCGTCGATCATGGCGCGCAGCCGCGCCTCGGCCACGGCTGGGCTCTGCCCCGCGGCGGCCCGGCCTCGGCCGGTTCCTCTCGTGCGACTCCCCTCGCCTTTCGCCATGCCCTTGCCTCTAGTTCAACGGCCCCCGGGGGGCCTTCTCGGCCGTCGCATCCTCGACGGACTCCGCCCCGGCGGCCTGGTACTGGGTCAGCTCCCAGCCGCCCTCGCCGCGGCCGCAGCGCAGCACGTAGACCCCGCCGTCGTCGGCGAGGATCTTGAAGTAGTCGTGGTCCTCGCCGAACCAGCGGTCGAGGATCTCAACGACCTCGCGGCTCTTCTCGCCGAGGCGGAACCGCAGGGGCCGCTCGCCGGCCCGGTAGCCGTCGTAGGTCTCCACGCGGATCTTCATGGCAGCGAATCCTTCGCGTCGGTGCTGTGCCGGGTTTCCGGGCATCCGGCATCGCACGCCCTGCACACCGTCAGGGGGTGACATGTCGTTCCGCGTCCCGATGCCCGGAGCCTGTCGCCCGATTTTTTTTTGATCCTATCAGCCTGATGACAAAAGTCAAGTTGACGCGGAGCGGTGCCCGGCTGCCCTCCGGGGACAAAAAAAGGGCCTCTCGTGCGAGAGGCCCGGAGGGGATGGAAAGGGAGAGAGAGGCCGGGTTTCACTTCTGTGTGAAAAAACGAAAAGGGGTCAAACCGGTTGGCGGCGGCCTCAATAATTTCTTTTCCCCCGGCTGTCGCCGCCGCCCCTGTCGCCGCGCGGCACGGCCCGGCCGCCCGGACCCGGGGCCTGGTAGAGGTCCCCGCGGACATCCGGCCGCGGCTCCACGGAGCGCTGTCGATACCTCTCGCGGAGCGAGTCCCGCTGTTCCGGGGGCAGCTGGCGGTACTTTTCGCGGAGCGATTCCCGCTGCTCCGGGGGCAACCGGCGGTACCACTGCGAGCGTTCGCGGAGCCGCTGCTGCTCGTCCGGCGGCAGTTTCCTGAAGTCCTCGTACCCCCGGCGGATCGTCTCCCTGCGCTCGGGCGGGAGCTCGCGCCAATTCTGGTATCGCCGGTTTGCCTGTTCGCGCTCGGCCGGGGTCATGCGCTGCCAGCGTTCGGCCCCCTTGCGAAGACGCTCCTGCCGCTCCGGGCTCATACTGTTCCAGCGATCCTGGAAGGGCTTGAGGGTTTTCTGCTCCTCGGGGGTCAGGCGGTCCCACGCGGTGCCGGACTGCGCTAAGGCGCCGCCCGCGAGAAGCAAAACAAACGCCGCTGCCAGTGCTGCGATCCGTCTCGTCATGTCCTGCATCCGTGCAACCGGTTCTTCCCGCCGCCGTGACCGGCTCGGGCGTTTCCCCCCCGGCGCGCTACGTGCTGCTGCCGCCGTTGCCGGCCTCCGCGAGCCACTCGTAGAACTCCATGTCTTCGTAGAGATCGAAGTTGTCCGCGTTCAAAACGATCTCGAACTCGTCCGGGCTCTTCACGGGCAGCTCCTGCCTCTGCGGGTCCACCCAGACCGCAAAGACCAGCACCGCCGCGGCGGCCGTGGCGAAGGCCCCGACGCGCAGCCAGTTCGGGATCCGGAAGAAACCCCGGACGCGCCCTTCCGCCGCCTCGACGGCCTTCGCACGGGCATCGCGAAGCCGCGCGAGGGTCGCGGCATCGAGCCGGTCCTCGGAGGCGAGCAGGGCCTGCCTGGCCTTCTCGAGGAATTGGGCCTCTTTTTCGCTGCCGTTGCCGTTCATGGATGAAATTCCTCCAGCTTGCTCTGCAGGGCATGCACCGCCCGGGAATAATGTGTCTTGACGCTGCCTTCCGAGCACCCCATGGCCCGGGCCGTCTGGGCCGTGTCGAGACCCTCCCAGGCGCGAAGGACGAAAGCCTGCTGCTGCCGCAGGGGCAGCTTCATCAGGGCCGACTGGAGCGCCCCGGTGAACTCCTGCCTCATGACCCCTTCGGCCGGGTCGGGCGACGTCGGGTCGGCCACCCGGGCCATCGGGTCTTCCTCGTCGGCCTCGCCGTCGCGGGGCTTGCCGAACCAGTCGTGGAACCGCCTCCGGACGGCCGTGCGCCGGTACCAGTCGGTGATCCGGCTGTGCAGGATCTTGTAGAACAGGACGTTCCACTCCCCTTCGGGGCGGCCTGCGTAAAGCCGGACAAAGTTGAGCATCGTGTCCTGCACGATGTCGAGGGCATCGTCGGGACTGCCGCAGGACAGCCGCGCCATCCCGAAGGCCCGCCGCTCCACCTGGGCCAGGAAACGGTTCAGTGCCGCACTGTGGTCCAGACTCTTTCTCTCCCCGCCCCCGAGGCGACAGGCAGCCGCAAGGGAGGCTTCTGGTTGTTGTAACGCACCGCCGATCGAGCGGTTGACAAAAGGCCTTACATTCTCAAGACCTTGGCACCCCGGATCTTCCTCGCCCGGAGTTCCGCCAGGGCGCGGTTCGCCTCTCCCAACGGGTATTCCTGAACCTCGGGAAGGATCGGGATCCCGGCGGCCAGTTCCAAGAATTCGCGGACATCGGCCCGGGTCACGTTGGCCACGCTCTTGATCTCCTTCTCGAGCCAGAGGTGGGCCGGGTAGTCCAGTTGCAAGAGTCGGTCCCGGTCCACTTCCTCTTTCCGGATCGCGTTGATCACGAGCCTGCCCCCGCTCTTCAGGCTCGCGAGCGCCTCCACGACAGGCCCCCAGGCAGGGGTCGTGTCGATGACGGCATCGCAGGGCTCCGGCGGCCGATCGGCCGTGTCCCCCGCCCAGGAGGCGCCCAGTTCCAGGGCAAACGCCCGCTCGGCCTCGCTCCGGGCGAACACGAAGACCTTCGACCCGGGGAACATGCGGCGCACGGCCTTGAGGACAAGGTGCCCCGAGGCCCCGAAGCCCGTAAGGCCCAACACCTGGCCGTCGCGAAGGCCCGTGAGCCGCAGCGAGCGATAGCCGACGGCCCCCGCGCACAAGAGCGGCGCGGCCTGGGCGTCGGAAAAGACCTCCGGGACGGGCTGGGCGAAGGCCTCGGGGACGGCCATGTACTCGGCATACCCGCCGTCGGCGTCGCGCCCGGTGGCCCGGAATTCGGGGCAGAGGTTCTCGTTTCCGCCCAGGCACTGGGGGCAGACCCCGCAGGCCGAGTAGATCCAGGCGACCCCCACGCGGGCCCCGACGGGGAAACGGTTCGCCCCCGCGCCGTTCTCCACGACGCGCCCGACGACCTGGTGACCCGGGATGACGGGCAGACGAGACGGCGGGGTGCGGCCCTCGATCTCGTCGAGCTCCGTGTGGCAGACCCCGCAGGCGCTCACCCGGATGAGGGTCTCCCCCGGCCCCGGGCGGGGCTCGGGACGATCGACGAGCCGCAGGGGCTCGCCCTCGCGTGCCAGGTCCACGATGTTCTCCAGGATCATGGCTTTCACGGTCGCGTCTCTCCCTTCACGCCGGCCAAGGATTATAACCTCAAAGGGCCGGCATTTCACCCAAAAGATGCCGCCATGTCCGGCATGCATCTTGCTTTCGGTATACCCCGTAGCTTCCGATCTTGATCACCATACGGCAAGCCTAAGGAGAAACGCGATGCACAGGGGGATTCTCACGAGGGACGACGTGGAGAGATTCGAAGGCGAACTGGGAAAGCTCATCGTGGTGAAGAAGGCCCTCGAGCTTGCCCTCATCAACCCCGCGATCCGGGACGATCAGAAACGGGCCTACAGCAGGGCCCTCGTTCAGTGCGAACGGACGCTGCGGGAATTCCGGCGGGCGCTGATCGCCATGAAGGTCGGCCTGGCCCGCTGGGCCCCGCATCGGCGGATCGACCAGGCGGCCTGAAGCGATTCCGGCGTCATTCGGTCCGGCTGCAGCCCGCTGCGGATCGGGACCGTCTCAGATTCCCCGCCGCGAAGAGCGGAAGCTCGGACGGCAAAGGGAGGGAACGTCGAAATCTTCCCTCATCGTCCGCTCTTCTGCCCCTCCGAGCCTCCTGATTTCCGGTTTTTTCATGCCCCTCGCTTTCTGTCTCGGCGCCGGCGGCACTCACGGCCCGCGCAGGGAGGGTTGCAATCCGGCCGATTTGTGATATGGTGTCCCCTCGTCATCTGGGAGGTAACACACGCATGCCGAACCTCGGATTGCCCGAACTGCTCATCATCGTCGTCATCGCGTTGGTCTTCTTCGGACCCGGCAAGATCCCCGAGCTCGGGAGCGCCATGGGGAAGGCCATCCGCGGCTTCAAGAAATCCATGAACGACCCCGCCGAGAAGGGTGAGAAGGAGCCCGAAAAGACGGGGAAGCCATGACGATCGCCGTTCTCGCACGATCCCTCTTCAGCTGCCTCCTGCACAGCGCCGCGCCCGGGCCTTCCTGCGGAGACGGGCCCGACGGCGGGCACTCGAAACCCTCCGGGCCCGACGACATCGCCGGCGGCCAGGCCGTCATCGAGGGCGTCATGATGCGCCACGGCAACCGGATCGCCGTGGCCGTCCGGACCCCCGCGAAGGACATCGTCATCCGGGAGCAGGACTACGTCCCCCTCACGAAGCGCTACCGCCTGCTGGGGCTGCGCATCATCCGGGGCGCCGTGACGCTCGTGGAGATGATGGTCCTCGGCATCAAGACCCTGCTGTACTCGGCCGAGATCGCCCTGCCCGAGGGCGAGAAGAAGCCCCAGGGCTGGGAGATCGCGCTGTCGCTGTGCCTGAGCTTCGGACTGGCGCTGACGCTCTTCGTCCTCATCCCGGCCTACTGTTTCGCCTTTTTGCGGGACTTCATCGAGAACACGATCCTGCTCAACCTCGTCGAGGGCCTCATCCGGCTGACGATCTTCCTTGCCTTCCTGCTGACGACCCTGTTCATGAAGGACATGCGGCGGGTCTTCATGTACCACGGGGCCGAACACAAGACCGTTTTCGCCTGGGAGCACGGCCAGGAGCTCACCGTGGAGAACATCAAGCGCTTCTCGACGCGCCACCCCCGCTGCGGGACGAGCTTCATCCTGGTGGTGTTCGTGATCTCGATCCTCGTGTTCTCGCTTCTCGGCAGGCCCGACTTCCTGGCGAGGGTCGCCTACAAGCTCTCCCTCTTTCCCCTCATCGCGGGGATCGCCTACGAGGTCATCCGGTTCAGCGGGAAGCACAAGGACAAGCTCTGGGTGCAGATGATCAGCTGGCCGGGGCTCATGCTGCAGAAGATCACCACGCGCGAGCCCACGGACGACCAGATCGAGGTGGCCGTGGCGGCCATGAAGAAGGTTATTTAGAGCAGCAAGCCGCAAGTAAAACGCATCAAGGCTGAAGAACCTTTCCGCCTATCCCCCCCTTGGCCTTGCTGCTTGGGCCTTGTTGCTTGATCCTCGCTGGCCCCGGCATCCCACCCCCAGGACCAGCATGCGCCCCGACGGTGTCGTCACCGCCGTGACGGTGTAGCCGCAGGCATAGAAGGCACGCACAGCGGGGTTTACGCCGGACCTGAAGCCTCCGGCGCCGCCGCTCCGGCCGCTGCCGCAGACGGGGCACTGCTCCGCCGGCCTGTACCCGGGTTGTTTTGCCGTCATCAGGATGCCGACCTCCCGGGAAGCGCCTCGACGCGCTTCACCCTCTACGGGGAAAATCGGCATTCCCGCACGTTATCTTGAACCCCGCCTCCCTTCGGGTCGAGGGCCCTCCGGTCCGCCGAGGGATGCCAGCCATCCCAGCAAATCCGCAACCACGCCGATGCGGCCCGTCACCGGCAGGGCGGAGAGACCCTTGCGTACGTCAAAGGTGACATTTCGGCCGGCAAGGTAGCCGCCGTAACGGAACTGCCTCAGCGTCCTCTGTCTCTCGACTTCCACGGCCGCCCGGTAGAGATCCCCCGGCACCCGGCTCTCCCGCAGGGCCCTCACGGCGGCCTCGCCCGCGATCCTCCCCGAGGCAAGGGCCGAGGAGATTCCCTCGCCGAAAGGATTCAACAGACCGCTTGCCTCGCCGGCCACGAGGATGCGCCCCGAGCCGAAGCAGAAGAGACCCCTGGTCGCCGCGTAGGCCACACGGCACCCGAGACGGCAGACGCGCCTGCCCCCTTCGCCCAGCCCGAAGTCCCGCTTCAGGAACGCGCGGAACCGGCTCATGGCAGCCTTCGCGGAGTCTCCGGCAGCGGCGACGACCTCGAGAACGGTTTTTCCGTCCTTCACGTACGCCGATGCGTAGGGGGAGATGGACGGATACGCAAAGAAGTGGAAGCAGCCGGGCTCCAGCCCGCAGGGGGCGGTCCATGCCTCCTGGAGGGCCGTGTACCAGGCGAGCCTGCCGTGCCTCTCCGGGGCTGTCGCGCGCACGATGCGCGAGGTCCCTCCGTCGGCGGCGATGAGCACCCGCCCTTGCACGACCAGGGGTTCCCCCGGCCCTCGCGTACACTGCACCGTGACCGCGTCTGCGCTCTCCTCGAAAGATCTCGCCGTTGTGCCTTCGGAGATCTCGACCCCTGCTGCGCGGCGGAGCCATTGATCGAAGGGCCCCCGTCTCACGAATGCGCCCCCGAGGGGGACATCCAGCGTCCGGCCCGAGGGGAAATGCATTCTCAGGGACTGAAGGGCCGCAGGTTCGGCGAGGACGTCAGGGGGAATCGCACCGAAATGACGGGAAACAAAATCCACCGAGGCGCGCACGAGGATGCCCGAGCAGGCCTTCGATCTCGGAAGCGCGTTTCTCTCCACGAGAAGCGCCCGGAGCCCGCCTTCGGCGCAGGCCTTCGCCGCCGCTGCGCCTGCAGGCCCCCCGCCGACGATGATGGCATCAAACAGCAACGCCATGGGCGATGACCCCGTTCGACCTCAGCCCCGCGGGACCTCCAATGCACCCATCCTCTCGGGGTGCCTGCCCGTGACGCCGGCGTAGAAAGCGAGGATCTCCCGCATGTCGGCCTCGAAATCACCGGTGGGATAAAAGACGGGCCCCAGCCCCCCCTCCTTGCGGGCGTAATCCAGGAAGGACAGCACGATCGGGACGCCGGCCCCGCGGGCGATGTGGTAGAACCCCGTTTTCCAGCGCGTCACTTTCTTTCGGGTTCCCTCGGGCGCCAGGAGCATGACGAACTCCGCCCGCTCCCGCAGCACGCCGATCATCCGGTCGACCACGTCGGCCGACTGCGTCCGGTCGATCGGGATCCCCCCGAGCCATCGCAGGACCCCGCGGAAGGGCCACCGGAACGCGGTGTGCTTGACCAGCCAATGGGCCTTGAGCCGGAAGGCAAACACCATGGCGATCGCGATCGGCGCGTCCCAGTTGGAGGTGTGGTGGGCGCCGATCATGACGTAGCGGGGCAGATCGGGGACGCGGCCGACCCGCCGCCACCCGGCGAGTTTCAGGAACAGCAGGGACAGGGCGCGAAACAGGCCGCTGCAAAACGGGCTCTCGAACACGGTCTTGCGCATGAACGCTCCGGGGCGGGATCGATAACGGTCCTTGACAGCCACTTCCAACGAAACGGGCCGTTTGTCAAGGGCGATTCCCCGGACCCTGCCGCCCCGTCCGGTTCGGCCCGCGAGGTGCGGTCTTTCGGGGCGATGTGCCCCGCCCGCCGGGGCCTTCGAGGCGGACCCCTTTTCTCAGCCCGCGATCGCTGCCCGGGTGAGGGCGAACAGGTAGGCCGTCTCCGCTTCGTCGAGCCCGGCGGCGAACTCGACGACGGCCCTGTCGCTGCGGGCCGTGATGCCTCTCGAGCCCGCCGTCTTCATGATCGACAGGAGCAGCCGGGGCACGGGCCGCCCGTCGGGCATGCGGGGGGTCCCGATGTCGCCCGGCGGGGCCTTCTTCATCCCGGGCACCTCGACCGAATCCATCAGCGACCTCGCCGTGGGCGCCACGAGGTCCTCCAGCTCGTCGACGGGGATCTCAACGGCGGTGCGCTTGCCCTGCTTGAGCGACTCGACGCGCAGGAAGGCCTTCGTGACGGTGACGCGCTCGAACCGGTTCTTCAGGCGCAGCACGTTCAGGAGCGCCGAGACGACGGGGCCGGCGACGAAGAACAGGCCGATGAACCCCAGGACGACATATCGAATCACGTCGGGCATGGGAAGCCTGAGGAGGGCCGGCAGGAAAAACCAGGCCATCGCGGCCGCGAAAACGACGGGGAAGAGCACGGGGAGATAGTGAAACCAGCGAAGCGGCGGCCCGGGAATATGGAACACGTACCCCTCGGCCGTTCGCTCGACGCGAGTGCGCATCCCCGGCGGCTCGGGCGGCACGGGGGCCTTCGCTTGCCCCGTCCGGCGCACCCGGTCTCGCCAGGGCTCGTCGAGGTGCTCCGGATCGCGGGTCACCCTCTCGCCCGCGGACGTGTCCACGAGGGGCTTTCGCAGGAACCGCGCGAGCTCCTCGGCCGCCTGCCTCGCCTCGGCGAACCCTGTCGGCTGCACGACGGTGATGGGCTTCGCGATCCCCTCGCCGGAGAGTTTCACGGGCCACGTGTCGGCGGAATCGCTGTCGCCGCGGGAGAAGTCCATCTCCACCTGCCGCACCGAGTCCAGCATGTGCTCCACGCGCCTCATGGGCACGAGAAGCCCCCACCACCGGACGATCCGCCCCCGCCCCCGGTCCAGGATGATCCCGCTGCGCCCGAATACAAGAGCGGCCCCGACAACGGCGAACACGGAGCCGAACAGGACGATCAAAACGGAGAAGAGCGGCCCCTCGGGGCGCTCCTCGAATGGGATCAGCCCGAGGGGGATCGTCATGATGAACAGGCCCGCCATCAGGAAGGGAATGCCGAAGAGCGACAGGCACCCGCCCCCGCTGCGGGTTTCGAGGGTCCCCGCGTCCCTGTAGACAAGCGGACCCTTGCCGCCCCCCGCGGCCACCGGCCTGCGTATCACCATCCCACGGCCTCCCGGTTGAGGGTGCGGCGGGCCGGGGCGGCCCGCTGCATGATCAATAGGCCTTGACCACCATGGCCTGCGCAAACTCCGCGGCCTCCTGCAGGTCCGCCGCGTCGGGGTTCCCGTCGGCGCCCCGTGCCTCCTCGGCCCAGGCCTTGTGCTCGGGCTTCTTCACGAGGGCATCGATGACCTTCGGATCCACCTTGCCCCGGCAGCCGAACTGGCCCAGGACCTTGAGACCGGCGGCGAGCCCCGCCGCGCTCTCGAAGGCCTGCCTCGGGAGCTGGCCGCCGCGCAGGGACCCGTGGGTTGCGAAAAAGGCCACTTTCTGCCCCTTGGGAAGCCCCTTGATGAATTCCGCCATCTTTCCCGGAACGCTGTGGGCGTGGACGGGAAACCCGCAGAAGACGAGATCGTACCCGGCCGGGACGGCCTGCGCCACGGGCAGGATCTCCTTCTGCGCCGCCACGGCATCGTAGATGGCCTTGGCGACTTTCTCCGTGTTGCCCGTCTGCGTGTAGTACGTGACCAGAACCTTCATGCCCTCCTCCTCTCTCTTTCGTGGAGCCGATGGTGAAGCCGGGGGGCTCGGCGCCGCGCTTCGAGCCGCCGATTTCTTACCGTCGATCCCCGGTTCTGTCAACGAAAAACGGCCCTTGGCCGACGCGGAAACCTTCCCGTCCGGGCCTGTCCCGGCCGCCGGAAGAAATTTTTTGCGGCCCCTCACTTTTCCCTTGACAAATAGAACGATCGTTCTATAAACTGCAGACACACGGCGACGGGCAAAAGGCTCGAGGCGCAACAAGCCGCTGGCCGCTCTCTCGCCGTCTCGGCGCGTACCGGGAGGTCAGCCCAGATCAAGATTTTTCATGTGTTTGAAGCCCGATACCCGGAGCCTGGTGCCATGAGAGGAAACAGGACACTCGAGTTGGTGGAAAAGGAGATCGCCGGGTTTTACCGGGACCGGAGGCGGATGCCCACCTACTCGGAGATGATGGCCGTCCTGGGGGTCCGCTCCAAGGCCGTCGTCCACTTCTGGGTGCGGAAGCTGCTGGCCGCCGGGATCCTGGAAAAGGACGCCCGGGGGTTCCTCTCCCCTGCAAGGCGGGCCTTCGGCCTGCCCATGGTGGGCGACGTGGCCGCCGGCTTCCCCTCCCCGGCCGAGGAAGAGCTCCGGGACGTCATCTCCTTCGACGAGTACCTCATCACAAAACCCGGCACGTCGTTCCTCCTGCGGGTCTCGGGGGATTCCATGATCGACGAGGGGATCCACCCGGGCGACCTGGTCGTCATCGAGAAGGGCCGCGAACCGAAATCGGGCGACATCGTGATCGCCGAGGTCGACGGCGAGTGGACGCTGAAGTTCTTCCGCCGCAAGGGGAAGGACGTGTTCCTGGAGGCGGCCAACGCGAAGTACCCGCCTATCCGCGCCCGCTCGGAGCTGCGCGTGGGCGGCGTCGTGAGCGCCGTCATCCGGAAGTACCCGGGCTGACGGTCCGTCAGCCTCCGCAAGAAGAAAACACCAAGAGGAGTCCGTGATGAATACGACCGTGATCGATCATGCAGGAAGCGCCCGGGATCTCAGGGGGCTTCGCGTCAGGACGGCATCGCGCCGACCCTCTCCCCTCCGCCGGTTCCGGAACGGCATCGAGCTGGGCGAGTGGGACGAGGAGATCCTGCGGCACGGCCGCGAGATCGACGCCTTCTGCTGGATGCTGGCCGTCGGCGCGGCAGCGCTGCTCATTCCGGTATCGTTTCTCGTGATGAAGGGTTAAGGCTCTGTGACCCGCGAAGGAATCCCCGCGCGGCCCCGGGTCGGGCCCTGGCAGGTATGCATGAACTGTGCGTACCTATGCATGTCATGATCTGAGGCGATCTCAGGCGGACCACCCTGCCCTTTGGCGACAGCCTTTTCAACAGGGCATCCAGGACGACCGGGATCAAAGAAAAGACCAGGCCGGTCGAACCGGGGCTTGAGGCCCTGATCGCCGGGAAAAGCGGGAAGCGGCTGGCACAACGGGGAGGCTCGGGGAAACAGCTCGAGCCCAGATCCAGAAGGAGAAACACTCAGCGGGAAAGGGTCTGGGCTGTGTGGACGTGCACCTTCTTGCCTCCGCCGCGATGTCTCGACTTCCCGTCTGGATCCTGGACGGAAGACTCCAAAAGGCTGCCGACGTGCTGCGCGTCCGATATCGGGTCGGCCGCACGTAACCATACCCTGCGCCGCAACCCTGACAGTGCAGCCCATGCCCACAGGGAGGGGCTTCCCGGCAAGGAAAGAACCAGACGGGGTTGCTTGCCCTGACCCCGCCTGCAAGGCGGGGCCTGCGGGATGTGCCCCCGGTCACCCTCCGCCCCATGAGACTGGCTCGTCATGCCTGTCCGGTCATTCCGCACGAGCGAAGGGCGATGCGGAATCCCGTATGTTCAGGAGCTTCTGGACGCCCGCTCCCCGCCTTCACGAGGACAGGCTTCACGGGCATGACCCTGTTGCGTTCCATTTTCCGATTCTGACACCATCTCCATGCCGGGGGTTCACTTCCGGAAGAAGAAGTATTCGTGGTGCTCGTTGAGGCCGTCGAGGTCGCGCTCGGAGGCCAGCAGCGTGAAGCCCGCCCCGGCGAGCAGCGCCGAGAACTCCTCCGTGGTGAAGGAGGTCATGTAGATCACGTTCCCGGCGTAATCGCTTTCCTTCTGCCTGAGTTTTTCCGAGCCGTCGAAATAGCGGACCTGCACGAGGCCGTGGCCCCCCTTGCGCAGGAGGGCCGCCGCGACGTCCAGGACGTCTTTCGTGTAGGCTTTCGAGGGGAAGTGCTGGAAGACGGCCACGGAGAAGAACAGATCGACGGCATCCCGCCCGACAGCCTCCAGCACGCCCTGAGGGCGGGTCGCGTCGCAAAGCACCGTGCGGAAGCTGGAGCAGCCGCAGCGGCTCAGCTGCCTCGCGCACTCCTCGAGCGTGGGGCGTGAGATGTCCACCCCGATGACGCGGAGGAACCGGCGGCACAGGGCACGCATGTTCGCGCCGCCTCCGCAGCCCCAGTCCAGGGCCGTCTGGGAACCGAGCCCTTCGGCCGAAGCGTGCCCCTTCAGGAACCTTTCGAACAGGCCGGCGTTGAACTCCCCGTATTCGATCCACTTCTCCCTCGGCCAGCGGGCGGAGCCGGCCCAGTGCGACTGGTCCTGCACCCGCTCGTCGTGACGGCTCAGGTTCCAGTAGAGTCCCGCATCCTTTTCGAGTCTTCCCGCCATATATCTCTTTGGGGTCAGGCCTGATTATTGACATTTTGGTTCAATCGACAGACCGAATCCACTCGGAATGTCAATAATCAGGCCTGACCCCGGACCCTACAGTTTTCCCGGAAGAGTTCCTCGAACTGCTCCGTCGGCATCCCCCAGCGCCACCATTTATCGAGAAGTTCCTGGTTCTCGGCCCTGAACATCTCGAGACCCACAGCAAGCACGGTCCCCCCCTCGTGCAGGGTCCGGATGATCCTGAGCTGCAAGTCGTGATGGTCCCGGTTGTCGTGGGTCTCGCCCGCAACGATGACCCGGCTCTTCGCGGCCTCCGCGATCATTCGATCCAGGGAAATCGGGTAGCGGTCCGAAAGCCGCATGGCGCCCCCGTCCTGGCAACCCGCCATGAAAATGAGCACCGCCGCCGCAACCCATGGAGAGAAAAACCGCAGGGCTGGATTCATCGAGGCATCGCCCCTTCTTGTTGATGGTCCAATATGAGTCGGTAAAACCATTCTTGTCAAGCAAAGGTCGAATGCCGACTTTCTTTACAGTGACACAAAATGACTGCCGGTTATATCCTGAATTATTACGCAAATTTCACTTGACAAGGATCATCAACATTATTAATGAACGATTGTTGCGCCGGTAATATCGGATGATTCCATTACAAAGGATGCAATGGGAATATAGGTAAAGTATAAATCGTACAGGATCGCTGCCGTCCGGCACCTCCAGTTCGCCCTCACTCACAACGGGGCATGGAGGATCGAGAAGGGGGGGTGGTTTCCATCTACGCCAGAAAATTGTCCCGGCAAATCCTCGGTCTCATTACGATCATCCTGCGCAGGCCCACGATGGGTCTGTTGGCGCTGTGCCGATTCCTGAAGTTCAACTGCATCTTCACCGTCTACCCCGGCTCCGAGAGGGATATCGACGGATACCTGCCTCCCGGCTTCAAGTGGGCCAAGCGTCTCGTTTCCGGGAAGCCTTTTGTCGCCGGCGTCATCACGACCGGCAACGGTCTGGGCAGAGGCCTCATCCTGGCGGTGCCGAACACCGTGGATCAGTTCAAGAAGGACAAGGAACTGGTCGCCAGCATCATGAACAATCTCAAGCGCGCCAAGACCCTCACCGGGGCCAAGGCGATCGCCATCGCGGGACAGGGCCCGCGGTTCTTCAAGTCCCACTTCCCCTACGAGCAGCCTTTTGTCTACGGGTTGAAAGGACGTGTCTTTTCCGTGGTGGAGACGGTCGAAAGGGTAGCGGAGAAGCACGGCCTGCTCAAGAGCGAAACGACCGTTGCCATCCTGGGCGTGGGGGAGATCGGCACGGCGATCATCGAAAACCTGAAGGAAAAAGGCTACCGGGTCGTCGGCATCGACATCCACATCGTCGAGGGGCGCGTGGAGATCGGCCGCGAAGGGGTGGAGACGCTTCAGCGCGCCGACCTCATCGTCGTCCAGACCCCTCGCGGCGACGATGTGGTACCCTATTACGACAATCTCAAGAAGACGGCCATCCTGATCGACGATGCCCACCCCCGCATCACCGTCAGGCCCGGCGAGGTGAAATTCTACAAGGTCGCCATCGGCCGCACCGGCGTCGAGTTCAAGCCCCCCCTGCCCGGCTATGAGAAGTACTGGATCCCCGGCTGCGTCCAGGAATCCATGGTGGTCGCCGAGTCGGGAACGGTGGACATGTCGCAGGAGGATTTCAACAAGCGATCGAAGGAACTGGGCTTCTTCGCCCACCTCGTCGACGACCGCTGACGGCAGGCCGAATGCGGAAAGCGTAAAAAAGGCGAAGCGCGGGGCTTCGCCTTTTCGAACTCCTCAGGGCCGGCCCTCTTTCCCCCCTTGCGTCCGGGCGTTCCCGTTGACGACGCCCATGCGGTCGAGGGTCGTCATGACCTTGAGCCCGTCGAAGTCCACATAGAAGCCGGCATCCCGGACGGGGACTCCCATCGCGGCCTCGTCCCCCGCGTCGGCGGCCGCCGCGTTGCAGATCCCGATCCCGGCAAAGTAGCACACCGCATCGTTGCGCTCGGCATGCTCGAGGTTGTAGAAGAGTTCCCGGTCGTCGGCGAGCATCCCCTTCTTGGGGTAGACGTCGGTCCGGACGACGACGAAGCACAGCCGCCCGTTCTTCCTGGCGACAATCTGCGGGGTCGTGGCAAGCGACGGGTTTGCGCCGAGGATCTCGTAGCCCTCCTTGAGCATCTCCTCGCAGACGATCTGGACCCCGAAATCGTGAATCTCCTCCCTGGTCATCCTGCTCTTCGCTTCCACAACTCGAACTCCTGCGTCGGTTTGGTTCCGGCCCGCCTAGGCCGCCTTGTCCAGTTCGCTGCGAACGGCCATCGCGATCTTCTCCAGCGTGTAGGGCTTCTTCAGATAGGGGCCGGCCCCGAGCTTCTGAGCCTCCCTGACGCTGTCCGTCTCGGCGAACCCGCTCACGATGATCGCCTTCTGCCCCGGTCGGTGCTCCCGGATCTTCCGGTAGGTCTCGAGGCCGTCGATGCCGGGCTCCATGATCATGTCCAGGATGACGAGGCTCGCCGGCTTGTGCTTCAGGTACTCCACGGCCTCCTCGCCGCTCGCGAGCGTCTCGGTCGCATAGCCCAGTTTCCGCAGCATCGCCGAGGCCAGTTCCCTCTGCTCCGCCACGTCGTCGACGACCAGGATGGTCTCGCCCTTGGAGAGATAATGCTCGATGGTGATCTTCCGCTCTTCCTGCTTCACCACCGTGCGGTTGACGGGGAAGTACAGGACGAAGGACGTCCCCTTGCCCTCCACGCTGTCGATGTCGATGTAGCCCTTGTGATCCTTGACCGTTCCCCAGACGACGGCCATGCCCAGGCCCGTGCCGCTGCGGCCCATGATCTTCTTGGTGTAGAAGGGCTCGAAGATCTTCTTGATGTCCGTCTGGGCGATCCCGACACCCGTGTCGGACACCTTCAGGACGATGTATTCCCCCTCGGAGACCTGGTCGTAGCCGCGGATCGTCCTGTCCACGTACTGGTTGAAGGTCTCGATGCGGATCACCCCGCCGCAGGGCATGGCCTCGGCGGCGTTGGCGACGAGATTCATCACGACCTTGGAGAGGTGCAGCGCAGAGCCCTGGATGGGCAGGAGGTCCTCGGCCAGGTCGGTCTCGATGCGGATGCCGGGATGGAACGAGCGCAGCCTCTCGAACTCGGGGCTCTGCAGGTATTCCGTGACGATGCGGTTGAGTCCCACGGGCTCCATGACGGGCACGCCGCGCCGCGCGAGGGTCAGCAGGTCCTGGACGATGGCCGCCGCCCGCTCTCCCGACTGCTTGATCGTGAGGATGCCCCGGCGCAGGGGGCTGTCATCGGGGAGCTCCATGAGCAGCAGGTCGGGGTAGCCGACCATGCCGCCGAGGATGTTGTTGAGGTCGTGGGCCACGCCGCCGGCGAGGGTCCCGAGGGCCTCCATCTTCTCCGAGCGGGCGAGCCGCTCCTCGAGGGCTTTCCGCTCCCTCTCGCTGCGCTTCTTTTCCGTCACGTCCCGCAGGGTGGTGAGGATGGCCTCCTGCCCCGTGAGCGCGATGCGGCTGGCGCAGACCTCGATGTCGACGATGTCCCCGTCCCGACGGATGTCCCGGATCTGGTAGGCGCGGAAGTCGTGATTCGGCCATGCCTCGCGCCGCTGGGCCAGGATGTGCCGGTCCTCGGGGTGGATGAACTCCATCACGTCCCGGCCGAGGACTTCCGACTTGTCCCGGTAACCGTGCAGGGCGAGCCAGGCGGGGTTGACGTCGATCATCCTGCCTCCCCGCGAGACGCTCATCGCCTCCACGGAGTCCTCGAAGAGCGTCCGGTACTTCCTCTCCGACTCCATGAGCGCCTTCTCGGCGCGTTTGCGGTCCGTGATGTCCCGCAGGATCGTCAACACCGCGGTCGGGCTCCCGCCGGCGTCCCGAAGGGCCACGTTGGACACGCAGTGGAAAGAGGCCTCCTGCCCCTGGCGCGTCGTCAGCGTCGCATCGCTGCTGTGGATCTCCCCGTCACGAAACGTCAGGAGGGCGTAGCACGGATAGGGCTCGCAGGGCCACTGCCTCCCGCACAGCACCTCGTGGCACTTGCTGCCCTCGCAGCCCACGGCGAACGACTCCTTGGCCTTCTCGTTGTACCAGATGACGTTCAGGTCCCGGTCGATCATGATCATGCTGTCGCCGACGGAGCGGAGCATGGCGTTGAGCTTCCCCTCGCTTGCCCGCAGGGCCTCCTCGGAACGCTTGCGCTCTTCCATCTCGGCCGCCAGCTGCAGGTTCGCGCGGTAGAGCTGGGCGGTCCGCTCCTCCACCCGGCCCTCGAGCTCCTCGCCCGCCCTGCGCAGCTTCTCCTGCGTCTCCTGGAGGGCCAGGACGGTGCTCTTGAGCTCCGCATTGACATCCTCGAGCCTCTGCGTCGCCTTTTCCCGGGTCCTCTCGAAGAAGTACGCAAAGGCGGTCACGACGAGAAAGGAGGGGATGAAGCGGAGCTTGAAATCGAGGGAATAGGTCGTGAAGGGTCTCGGCGGGTTTTCCCACAGGAAGAACGCGACCGCCGGCCCGAGCATCAGGAGCGTGGCGGCCAGGCCCGGCCGCGATCCGAGGATGAACGAGGCGATCAGGGGGAACGTGAAGTACCAGACATGAGCCGTGTTGTTCACCCCGCCGGTGAAGAGCAGGTAGTAGTAGAGCACGCCGACGACGACGACGCCGCCGTAGAACGCCGTCCTGTAATCCTTCGTCCGGCGCAGGTAGACGATCAGGCTGGCGAGGGCCGCGGCGGCTGTGTAATCCAGGCCCGCGAGCCAGGGGTTTTTCTGGAGATAGGCGAGTGTGCCCAGCAGGACGAGATTGAGGATGCCGATCAGGGAAAAGGCGTTGAAGACGATGATCTTGCGGTACCGGTCGCGACCGAGATCGACGCTCATCCCGCCGCTGACCAGATCTAAGGAGAGCCTCTTGAGTTCCTGCACGTTCAGGGTCATGGCCACGTTCCGGCCCCCGGGAAGAGTCGCAGGTGGGGGTGATGGGAAATACCCTCGAACTAGCAGGACCCGTGCCATTTCCCGCCGCCGGGAGAAAAAAGAATCCCACGGCAACGGTCCGTTATTGTTGGATTTTTTCGGATGTCGGATTGTTGACGGGCGGGCGCGGGGACGGGCATCCGTGACACCCTGCCGGCTTCTTGACGCAGGGCAACGGGGGCGGGGCTGTCCGCTATCGGCCGGCCGTCAGGAGGGCTTCCAATTCTCGCATCTCGAGGGCCTCCTCGCGGACGATGCGGTGCGCCTCCTCGAGGGTCACCTTGCGGAACCGCACGCGGTTGCCGGGGATGGCCTGGGCGATCTTCGGGATGTCGGGGGAGATGACCGTGGCGATCTTCGTGTAGCCCCCCGTCGTCTGTTCCACGAGCAGGATGATGGGCCGGCCGTCGGCCGGCAGCTGCACGTTTCCCGGGACCGTGGGCTCCGAGATGATGCTCTGCGGGACCCCCTCGACGTGGTGCACGGGCGGGCCTTGGAGGCGGTACCCCATGCGGTCCGCCTCGGGCGTGATGTCGTACAGGCCGTCAAAGAACATCCCGAGCCCCTTGCCGAAGGCCTCTTCCTGCGGTCCCGGGACGGCCCGCAGCACGATCTCGGAGCGATAGAGCGGGATGCGCTCCGGCGGGAGCACCCGGGGATGCCGGAGGGGCTCCCCCTCGAGACGCCGGAGGATGTCACCCTTCCGGAGCATCCTGCCCCCGACGCCCCCGATCCCTGCCTTCAGGCAGGTGGACCGGCTGCCCATGACGACGGGCACATCGATGCCGCCGGTGACGGCGAGGTACCCCCGGCAGCCGCTTTTCGCCCGGCCGACCCGGACGAGATCCCCCCTGTGCACCCGCAGGGTCCTCCATGCCGGCACGGCCTGCCGGTTGACCGTAAGCTCCATGTCGGCCCCCGCCAGGGCGATGTCGGCCGCATCGCAGAGGACCTCCAGCACCGGGCCCATCAGGGTGATCTCGAGCACCGCGGCGCCCCCGGTGTTGCCCGCGAGAAGATTGGCGACCCGGTATGCGAAGGGATCCAGGGCACCGGAGGGGGGAACCCCGCGGTCGAGGAACCGGAAGCGGCCGCGGTCCTGGACCGTCGTGAGCGAGCCCGGGGAGAGCACGCGGAAGGCATCCATCAGGCGCCCTCCTTTCCGCGGATGCGCTCGTACTCAGCGGCCGTTACGGGCACGAAGCGGATGCGGTCCCCCGGTTCGTACAGGAAGGGGTTCTCCCGTTCCGGGGCGAAGAGGCGAAGGGGCGTGCGGCCGATGATCTGCCAGCCGCCGGGGCTGTCGACGGGGTACATGCCCGTCTGGGCCTCGGCGATGCCCACGGAGCCGCCGGGCAGGAGGGTCCGGGGCGTCTTGCGCCTCGGCGTGTGAATCCGGCGATCGAGGCCTCCGAGGTAGCAGAACCCGGGCGTGAAGCCGATCATGTAGATGGGGTAGACCGTCCCCGCGTGGATGGCGATGACCTCCTCGACGCTCAGCCCGTTGTGTTCCGCCACGACCCCGATGTCCGGCCCGTGGTCCCCCCCGTACAGGACGGGGATCTCAACGACGCGCGGCTTCGGGATCTCGATCTCGTGAAGGCGAGACTCCAATCCCGTCAGCAGCGAGAGAATCTCCGCCGGCGAGGTCACCAGGGGATCGTAGAGGATCGCGAGGTTGCGGTAGGCGGGGATGACGGCCTCGACGCCCTCGGGGAGGCCCCGCTTGAGCAGCGCCGTCACGGCCCGCACCTTCTCGTTGACGGCCGGGTCGATCGCGTCTCCGTACTCGACGAGGATGGCCCGATCGCCGCTCAGGCGGATTTGCGGTTCGCTGTAGAGATGCGACATATCGCCTGCCGAGTCGATCCGATATTCCTGCCGTAAGAAGTCCAAGGTGACAGGTGTCAGGTATCAGGCGGCAGGTGAAAAGAATCGGCAGCAGGAAACCTGTTACCTGTTACCTGTTACCTTCGCCCGTCACTTGACGAACTTGCTCATGGGAACCACGGCAATCCCCTCCCCTTCGATGGCGGCGCGGATGGTTCTGACCAGCTCCACCGCCGAGGGGTTGTCGCCGTGGACGCAGATCGTGTCGATCCGCATCTCGAGGATGCTGCCGTCGGTGGTGACGATCTTCCCTTCCTTGGCCATGCGGAGGGCCCGCTCGGCTGCGACCTCGGGGTCCTTGATGACGGCCCCGGGGAGGCTCCGCGGGGCCAGTTTCCCCTCGGGCGTGTAGGCCCGGTCGGGGAAGGCCTCGAAGGCGACCCGGATGCCCGCCTCTTCCGTGATCTTCGTCACGAGCGGCTCCTGGGCCCCGCCGAGAGCGAGGTAGATGACATCGCCGTCCACGCCCGCGACGGCTTCCACGATGGCGCGGATCATCGCCTCGTTGCCGACGCTCGCGTTGTAGAGACTGCCGTGAGGCTTGACGTGCTGGAGCGCAACCCCATGCATCGCACAGAAGGCCTTCATGGCCCCGATCTGGTAGGCCACGAAATCGCGCACCTCCTCGGGGGTGCAGTCCATGTTGCGCCTCCCGAAGCCCGCGAGGTCCGGGTAGCCCGGGTGGGCGCCCACGCCCACGCCGTGGGCCTTCGCGAGCTTCACCGTTTCGTACATGACCCGGGGGTCCCCGGCATGAAAGCCGCAGGCGATGTTGGCCGAGGTGACATGGCGGATCACCTCGCCGTCCATCCCCATCGTCCAGGCGCCGAAGCTCTCGCCCATGTCGCAGTTGAGGTCGATTCGCTTCATCTCCGCACCCCTTTCATTTCATCTTGCCCGGCAGGTACAGGGCGATCTCGGGGAACACCGTCAGCAGCACCGTCGCCAGCAGCATGAGCAAAAAGAAGGGAAGCGCCGCTTTTGCGATGGCGAACAGCTCGTCGTTGTTGAGGCCGCTGATGACGAAGAGGTTGAAGCCCACGGGGGGCGTCACCTGTGCCAGCTCGATCATGACGACGAGGTAGATGCCGAACCAGACGAGGTCGAACCCGGCCGCCTCGATCAGGGGGAGCACGAGCGGCGCCGTCATGACGATCATGGAGAACCCGTCGATGAGGCACCCGAGGAACAGGTAGAGCACCGTCAGGATGGCGATGAGCATGTAGGGCGCCAGCTGCAGGGAGACCACGGCCTGCGTGAGCGCCCGCGTGATGCCGAGGAACCCCATGACGTTCGACAGGTAGGAGGCGCCCATGACGATGAGCATGATCATGCAGCTGGTCTTCACGGAGTTGATGAGGCTCACCCTGAAGACGTCCCAGGAGAGGCTGCGGGTCAGGGCCGCGAAGAAAAAGGCCCCCACGACCCCCACGGCGCCCGCCTCCGTGGGCGTGGCCCAACCCGTGTAGATGCTCCCCAGCACCATGAGCACCAGGATGACCACGGGGGCGATCGCGGGGACGGCCCGCATGCGGTCCGCCCAGGTGAAGCGGTCATCGCCCCTGGGGGTCAGCGACGGGTTGATCAGGCACCGCACCAGGATGTAGCCGCTGAACAGGCCCGCGATCAGGATGCCGGGGAAGAAGCCCGCGATGAAGAGCTTGCCGATGCTCACGTCGCCGATGATGCCGTAGACGAGCATCATCATGCTCGGCGGGATCATGAAGCCCAGCGTCCCCGCACCGGCCAGCGAGCCGATGGAGAGGTCGTGGTCGTAGTTGCGCTTCTGCAGCTCGGGCACGGTGATCTTGCCCACGGTGGCCGTCGTGGCCGCCGAGGAGCCGCTCACGGCCGCGAAGAACGTGCAGGCCAGGATGTTGACGTGGATGAGCCGGCCGGGGATGGCGTCCATCCAGGGCGCCAGGCCCCGGAAGAGGTCCGACGAGATCCGGCTCCGGAAGAGGATCTCCCCCATCCAGATGAAGAACGGCAGGGCCATCATGGCCGAGCCGCTCGTGTTGTTCCAGGCCACGTTGGCGAGGATCGAGCCGAAGGCCACGTCGCTGTAGAAGAAGAACCCGCCGATCCCCACGAGGAACAGGGCGATGCCGATCCAGACGGAGCCGCCCAAAAACAGGACGAGCAGGCCGCAGATCGTGGCCGATACGGGTCCCAGGTCAGGTTGCATGATGATACGATCTCCAAGAGCTGCGAAAACCGGGCCTGCTTGGGTGATCGGCACGCGTCTCGCGGGTTTCCGCTCTTGCCGCGCTTTCGATCTTCGGCGCTTCCGATCTTCCCGTCGTCACCTCACCGGCCCAGGTCGTCGGTCTCCTCGAGGATCCGAAGCCCCTCCGTGTCGCCCCGCAGCACGGCCAGGCCTTTCAGGAACTCGGCCGCGAACTGCAGGGTCATCAGCATCGCGCCGATCGGCAGGAACGCCTGCGGGATCGCCAGATAGGTCTCCGAGATCTGCATGGACTGGGTCTCGTTGACGACGGAGTCCCAGAAGAACTCCCCGGTGAAGACCGTCAGCGCCGCGCAGAAGAGAAAGCCCACCACGAAGCAGGCCATGTTGTACATCACGTGGGCCCTGCCCTTGAGGATGTGGGGCAGGAACATCATCCGGATGTGTCCCCGTTCCCGCAGCGTGTAGGCCAGCCCCAGGAAGGTGAGCATGGCCATGCAGTAGCCGGTGTACTCGTCGGTGATGTAGAGCGTCCCGTTGAAGACGCTCCGGTAGACGATCTCCCCGACGGAAAGCACCAGGGCGGCGGAAACCAGGATGCCGGCCGCCCATCCGCCGAGGCCGGAGAGGTTGTCGATGAGGTTGATGAGCCTTTTCATGCCCGTGCCCGATGTTCGGGGATCCGGATGACGAAGGACCCCGGGCGCGTGCCCCGGGGTCCCCCGGATTCAACCCGGTCGGCGGGTTTCGCCTACCGCTTCACCTTCTTCATGTAGTCGGCGTAGATCTTCTTGCCCTCGGCCGGCGCGTCCTTCAGCCAGTCGGCGCGGATCTTCTCCGTGATCTTCTCGAGATCGGCGATGAGCTTCTTGGAGGGCTTCACCGTCTCGATGCCGTTCTTGTTGCTGATGGCCTCCTGCTCCTTGTCGATCTGCGGCACCTTCTGCCACATGGAGGCCTCCATCTCCCTGCCGGCCTTCACGAGGGCGTCCTGCTGGGCCTTGGGGAGCTTGCGGAAGGCGGCCAGGTTCACCGTCACCATGTTGGTGGCGATGGTGATGTTCAGGGGCTCGTAGTATTTCAGAACCTCCCAGAACTTCGCGTCCACGGCGGTGGGCGACGAGGTCATGACGGAGTCGATGACGCCGGTCTGCAGCGACGTGTAGACCTCGCTGAAGGGAAGCGCCAGCGGGGTCGCCCCGACGGCCTCCATCACGAGGGCGCCGTTCTTGTCATAGGTGCGGGTCTTGAGGCCCTTCATCTCCTCGAGGGTCGTGATCTTCTTCTTCGTCCAGAGGCCGGCGCCGGGCCAGGGGGCGATGTAGAGGATCTTCTGCTTCCACTTGCCTTCCGCCACCCTGTCGAAGGAGGGCCGCGCGATGTCGATCAGGGTCTTGAGCTCCCCGAAATCCCGGCACAGGAAGGGAAGCGTGACGATCTGGAAGACCTTCTCGTCGCCGGCCACGCCGCTGATGAGCATGTCGGAGACGGGCAGGAGGCCGTCCCGGACGACCTTCAGCAGCTCCGGGCCCTTGTAGCCCAGGGCGCCGCCCGTGCTCACCACGAGTTCGAGTTCTCCGTTGGTGGCCTTCTTCACCTTGTCGGCGAATTCCACGAGCCCCACGCTGTGGTGGTTCTTCGGGGGCCAGACCGAGTTTGCGTTCCACTGGGTCTTCGCGAGGCAGGGTGTTGCCACAAACGCCGCCGCGACCATCGTGACGATCATGAGCGTCCAGGTCTTCTTCATGGGTCGCCTCTCCTTTTTCTTTGAAGTTCGTCCGACAGGGACCAAGCCCGTCGAAACGGCGCCGATTATAGAAGGTTGTCCCGGTCAACGCAAGCGCAAACTGGGGGGAAAATTCCTTTTTAAATCAGCAAGTTCGACGGCAGGGGGTCCGGCCGGGACCGTCGGGAGCGTTACGGTTTTGTACCGTGGCTCCCAATGGATGCCCGCGGAGGCCCCTCATGGACAAATGGGTTCGTCCGATATAGAAGAGAGGGGGAAAGGACCGACCCCGACGACCTCGCCTCATGAAGAGAAAGCTTCTCATCACCGCCGGCGTCATCGCCGCGGCGCTGATCCTTGCGGTGGCCCTCGTCGTCACCCGGCTGGACTCGATCATGACGAAGGCGATCAACACCTACGGGCCCGGGATGACGGGCACGGAGGTCCGGATCGACGACGTGCGCGTCTCCTTTCTCTCCGGCGAGGCCACGGTGACGAACTTTCAGCTGGGCAATCCGAAGGGGTACCGGTCCGCCCACGCGGCGAAGGCGGCGTCCATCTCCGTCGATCTCGAAATCGGGTCGCTGCTGCAGGACACGATCGTCGTGAAGCGCATCGAGGTGGTCCAGCCCGACATCATCTACGAGAAGCGGGGCGGCACGGACAACTTCAAGACCATCTCAAGAAACGCCGAGCGGAAGGCGAAAGAGACGGGACTGGCCGGCGGCCGGAGCGGAAGGGAAAAGCCCGGGAAGAAGCTCCTGATCCGCGAGTTCATTCTCAAGGGCGGGCGGGTCACCCTCCACACCCCGGATCTGCCGTCGGGGACGGCGAACGCGGCAATCCCCGACATGCACCTGCGCAACGTGGGCGGGGACGGGGCGGATCCTTCTGCCGTGTTCGGCCGAATCCTCGCGGCCCTGCACGACCGCCTCACAATGCCCATCGTGGTCGACTCGCTCAACCGCAGCCTCCTGGAGGCCCGCAGGACGGCCGAACAGGGAACCCGCACCCTGACGGACAGGATCAAGGATATCTTCAAATGAACCATCCCCCTGCCGTTGATCGTGAAGGAGAACGTTCAAACGCCTCCCCCTTCGGAGACGGTGTCGCAACCGGGGAATTGAACGATGCCCGCGAAGGCGGGCATCCAGAGACTCCTGAAAATACTGGATTCCGCAACCCGCTTCGCTTGTGCGGAATGACAAAATCGGCCTTACGACACAGTCTCTCGGGTGAGGGGGATCGAGGGGGTTTTCTGCGAACGCGTCGGGCGGTTTATCAGGAGCCCCGAACCCCTTCAGAACACCTGCCAGCCGCTGTAGTCTCTCGCCATCTCAATGATGCGGCTGTACACCCTCTCGAGGGGCTTCCACTCCTCGGGAACGGCGTAGCCCCAGCTCATGGGGAAGGTCGCCTCGCCCGCGGCACCGGCCAGCGTGAGTTCCCGGATGAGGTTCCCGCCCCCCTTCTGCGGCTTGCGGTCGGCAATCGGCGGCACCGAGTCGGGCAGCGCGCCGAAGAGCGGCTTGCCCTCCCTGACGGGGATCTTGTACTTTTTCCGCTGGCCCCCCCAGGCGAGGGAGAGCTCGAACTCGTCCTCCTCGAACAGGGGCAGGTTGGCCCGGGTGAGCCGGATCTCCGCCACGGGCCCCAGCTCCTTGAGGCGCACACGGATCTCCGATGCATCGAGCGCCTTGAGATCGATCCTGGCTGCGGGCTGCTTTCGACGAGCCATGTCACGACACCCCCGGGAAATGAATGGTCGCGAAAACCGGGAAAAAGAACGGGATCGTCCACTTCTCCCTATCACAGCTTGCCGAAGAATTGAAGGGCTCACCGCGCATCCGCCGCCGGAAGCCGGAAAACCCCGCGGCGAACCGCGGGGCGCGGGCGATGGGGGTCGGGAATCTCCCCGGTCCTCGAACCTCGTTGCGGCCGACTCAACGCACGGCGGGGCCCGGCGCGGAGGACGTGACGAGGATGCTCGTGTCCAGGGGCTCCGAGACGTTGATCTGCGCGAGCGGGTAGGGCTGACGCGCGGAGAGCGCCGTGAGCCTCGCCGCCGGGACGGCGAACCCCGTGCGATGGTCCTTCTGGTCGCCCGCCCAGATGACCGCGACCACCTCCCCCCGCGAATTGAAGACGGGGCTGCCGCTTGCCCCGTAGGTCAGGGGCGACGCGAGCCGGATGCCCATCCACGGGGGGATGGGGACGGGCGACACGGTGCCCTCGGCAAGGGCGTCGGTGAAGACCTTGTGGCGGCTCACGACAAGAACCCGGTCACCGGGGTCGACGGCGGAGGGATTCACGGGCAGGCCCTGCACCTCCTCCGGGGGGATGCCCGTGGCAAGCAGAATGAGGTCGTGGGCCGGGTCCTCGGCCACGATGCCGTGCACGGGGTAGCGCTGACCGTTTTGCGTGACGATCTCGGCACGCTCCACCCCCCGCATCACGTGGTGATTGGTCGCGACGATGCCGCTGCCGCCGTAGAAGAACCCCGTGCCGTAGCCCTTGCCCGGGCAGCTGACCAGCACCACGGAGGGGGCCACCCTGCGGTAGAGATCCTGGTCGCTCAGCGCGTACACCGCGGGCTCGCGCGGGGTGGTCATCTTCACGACCGCCCGCTGGGCGGCGTTCTTGACCCGTTTGGCGAACTGGTACTCCCGGCTCCCGCTGAGGTATTCGCGCAGGGCCGTGAAATGGTAGCTGGCCAAACCGCTCGTGATCACGCCCAGGACGAGCACGATCGACAGCACGACCCGGCGCCGCAGCAGCTTTCGGAGCCTCCGGTAGAAGAGGATCGTCAGCAGGATCGTGATGTAGAACGGCCCGCGGATGACGATGGAGGGCTTCTGCGACACCTCGATGGCCTGCCGCAGGAGAAGATAGTCGCTGTAGGCGAAGGCGAAGGACACGCAGGCCAGCACGGCGCCCAGGAAGAACAGCGACCTCCGGCTGAAGGACTCCCGGAGCCTGCGGTAGAAGAGCACCGCGAGCAGCAGCGCAACGAGAAAAAACGATGCGACGACGATCATCCGGGTCCCCGCAAAAAAACCGTGATTCGCGGGGTCATCGAAAGCCGGCCCCACATAAAGGGTATCGGCTCTTTTCGGGGGAAATTGAGCTGACCCGCTGCTTCCTACATCCGGCCCCGCAGCGAGGCGGCCTGGCGCAGGTATTCCTGGGCGAGATCGGGCCGGCCCCTGCGGTGCATGATCCCGCCCATCTGCTCCAGGCAGACCACCACGCCCTGCGTCTCCCCGATGCCCCGGAAGATCTGCAGGGCCTTCTCGTACTGGCTGAAGGCCAGCTCGTAGCGGTCGAAGCTCAGGTTGTGCCGGGCCTTGTCCAGCAGGTCCGTCGCCTCCCCGATCTGCTGCTCGCGCCACTTCCGGCGCTCCTCCTGGATGCGGGCCTGCTGCTCCAGGGCCCTCTGCCGCTCCTGCTCGATCCTGCGCTGCGCATCCCCCGGCTGCGGCGCCGGTTCCGCCGACAGCGACTGCCCGGCGTACAGGACGGGAAGATTCGCCACGGGAAGCGGGGAGGAAGGGGTCAGGCCCGCGAGGATCTCCCCGGGCACGGCGATCCCGATGTGGGACGCCTGGCGGTGGACGCGCGTCGCGATGCCGACGACGTCCCCCCTCAGGTTCACCACGGGGCTGCCGCTCGAGCCCGGCGAGATGGGCGCCGAGATCTGGATGAGCCGCTTGCCGCCCGGCACCGGGCGGATCGCGGAGACCAGCCCGTCGGTGATGGTCTGGGCCAGCTGGGGATGATAGGGCGTGCCGATCACGACGATCTTGTCGCCCACCTTGGGCAGCGAGGAGGCCATCCGGAGGGTGGGGACGCTGTCGACGGGCACGACGGCCGACAGGATGACGACGTCGTTATCCGCATCCGAGGCCGCGATGCCCCGGATGTCCATGGTCGCGCCGCTCTTGGTCTTGATCCGCAGGGACGCCGCCCCCTCGACGACGTGGTAGTTGGTCGCGACCATCCCCCAGGGCTCGATGAAAAACCCCGTGCCGTGACCCCGCACCTGCCCGGCGTCGTTGAGGTTGTAGACCACCACGACGGACGGGCTGACCCGCTCGTAGATCTCCTGCACGCTCAGGAAGCCCTCGCCCTGCGTGGCCTCCCTCGCGGGCCCGGCAGGGTCGGAATCGCCCGGGACGACGATGCTCTGCAGGGGCGCCTCGGCCGCCGGGGGTGCTCCCGGTTTCACCGGGGCCGATGCGGTGTGCTTCATGCCCTTGGCGCCGCCCGTGAAGCCCAGCCACGCGGCCGTGCCCGACATCCCCAGGATGATCGCCAGCAGGACGGCCATGCCGCCGGTCTGCAGCGCGTCCCGGAGCCGGTTGAAGAAGAGGACGACGAAGAAAAGCAAAACCAGGATGAGGCCGATGAGGACGTTCAGCATCTTCTGCGCTCCGCGTTCGACGGCGGGCGTGGAGCCGCATCGGCATACCCGTCCGCCCCGGAAATGCATCCCATGCTTATAGTCGGACGATTTCGAATTTCATTGAGGACGAATCGGGGATCGAACGGTCTACTTGAACTCCCCCTTCTCGTCGAAGGGGATCCGGAAGGCCGGGGCGCCGGTGTGCACGGAGCCCTTGAGCCGGTAGGCGAACCCCGAGGCATAGCTGCCCTTGCTCGCCTCCGAGAGCTGCCGCAGGATGCCGGTGAGCCCCGTGTAGGCCTCGACCTGAACGACCTTCGTGCTGAGGCGCTCGATCTTCAGGCTCTGGTTGGAGACACCGCGGGCGAAGGGCTGCCCGTTGATCTCGAGGTCGAAGGACAGGCCGTTGACCTCCAGGTCCGTGTCGGTGGGGTTCTGGATGCGCAGCTCCATGAGGAACGTCTGCTCCAGGAGCCGCATCTCCTTCGGGGTGATGTTCACGATGTCCACGCGCGGCCTCTCCCCCATCCAGAAGAGCGAGGCGCAGCCGGAAAGCAGGACCGCCAGGATCGTCAGGCCGGCCGAGAGGGCATGTCTTCTCATGTCGTTCGCCTCCCTGTCATGGCTTGCTCCGGCATCACCGTAGCAGAAATCGGCCGGGAAGGGAACCGCCGAACGCATCGGCCCGAGGGGCCCTTCATTTCTCCCGGGCGGCCCCGACGGCACCGCGCTCCGCCGGGTCCAGCAGGCAGCCCTCGGTGCACCGCTCGCTGCAGGATCCGTCGCAGGGCTCGATGTGGATCGTGACGCTCGCGCCCGGGAAGCGCCCGCGGATCTCTGCGGTGAGCTCCTGCGTGATGCGGTGGGAGGCCTCGACGGTCATCGCGGGGTCCACCTTGACGTGGAACTCGACGAAGCGGAAATGACCCGACTTGCGGGTACGCAGCTGGTGAAACCCCTTCACGACGGGCCTGCGATCGAGGATCAGGGCCTCGATCCATGCGATTTCGTCCCCCGGCAGCCGAACGTCCAGCAGGTCCCGTGCCGACCGCCTCGTAAGATCCCACGCCGCCTTGACGATCAGCGCCGCCACGCCGAGGGCCGCCGCGGGGTCCACCCAGTTGAGGTCCACCCCCGGCGCGGCGTGCGACGCGGCCCAGATGGCGCCAAGGCCGGCCATGACGCCGGCCGAGGTGTACACGTCGGTCCGAAGGTGCCACCCGTCGGCGATGAGGGCCACCGAATCGGTCTCCCTGCCCACCTGGAAGAGCTTCCGCGAGACGGCGGTATTGACCGCGGCCGACAGGAGCATGACGGCAACCCCCCAGGAGACCATCTCGATGGGCTCGGGTCGAACGATCTTCCCCACCGCCTCGTAGACGATCCACCCCGCGGCCAGGAAAATCAGGAGGGCCTCGACGGTGCCCGAGACGTTCTCGATCTTGCCGTGCCCGTAGGGATGTTCCCGGTCGGCGGGAACGCCCGAGGTGCGGACCGAATACCAGGCGATGCCTGAGGCGACGAGGTCGACGGCGGAGTGGATCGCCTCGGACAGGACCGAAACGGCGCCGATCGAAAGGCCCACGGCGAGCTTCAGCGCGACGAGCGCGGAGTTGGAGCAGACCGACAGAAGCGCGACCCGTCTTTTCCGTTGTTCCCTGTCCATGGGGGTCTCGTCCTTTGCCCGGAGGACACGATCATACACGACCGACCCCCCGGTGGGAAGTCTTTTCGACGCCGTTGAGCCTTGCTTTTTCGGGGCCTCTCCCGTATGGTTCCGTCAGGCTTTCCTGTTCGGGTTGCAGCGAGACCATGGACAACGACAAGAAAATCCTCCTCTTCCCGGTGGCGTCTCACTTTCTCTTCCACTTCTACGAGATCGCCTTCCCGGCGCTCGCCATCCCGCTGACCCTCTCCCTGGGCATGGACCTGAAGGACGTGCTCGCCCTGGGGTTCCCGATGTACCTGCTCTTCGGCCTCGGCGCACTGCCCTGGGGTTTCTTCGCCGATCACACGAGCAACCGGCTCGCGCTGATCATCGGCTTCTTCGGCGTCGCCGCGGGGTCGTTTCTCACGTCCCTCTCGACCACCCCGTCGGGGATCATGTGGTCCATCGCCGTCATCGGGGCTTTTTCCTGCATCTGCCACCCGGCGGGCATGGGCCTCATCTCCCGGGGGGCGAAGAACCGCGGGACGGGCCTGGGCCTTTTCAGCGTGGCGGGAACCGTCGGGCTCATCGCGGGGCCCTTCCTGGCGGGCCTGTTCAACTGGCTGGCGGGCTGGCAGGTGGCCTACGCCGTCATGGGGGCCCTGAGCCTGCTGTGCGGGATCGTCCTGGTCTTCACCCGGCTCGACGAGACACCCGTCGCGCACGAAAACGCGGCCGCGGGAAGCGGGGGCAACGACGCATTCTCCGCCGGCGTCGTCATCCTTTTCTTCTGGATCGTCCTGCTGGGCGGGCTGGTCTACCGGGTCAACATCGTCGCGCTGCCCGCGTACCTCGAACTCAAGGCGGGATTCCTCGCCCGGGCCCTGCATGGCCTGCTCGACATCCCCATCGTCGCGGCCACGTCGACCATGGCCGCCGCAGCGCTCACGTCGGTCATCTACGTGGCGGGCATCTTCGGCCAGCTCTGGGGCGGCAGGATCGCCGACCGCCGCGAGCTCAGAAGGCTCTACATCGCCTTCAACGCCGCCATCCTGCCCCTGGCCCTGCTCATGTCGTTCCTCACGGAGCAGTACCTCGCCGCCGCGGCGGCGGCCTACGTCTTCTTCGCGCTGGGCATCCAGCCCATCGAGAACAGCCTCATCGCCTCCTTTACGCCGCACCGCTGGCGGAGCACGGGGTACGGACTGGCGGCGATCCTCATCTTCGGCGTGGGGGCGCTGGCCGTCTACCTCGTCGGCTGGGTCTCGACCCGGTGGTCGCTGGGGACGGTCTACCTCTTCTCGAGCGCCCTGCTGGCGCTCATCATTGCGAACATCGCGCTGCTTCTCGCCGCCACGCGCGGGCGCGACCTGCACAACCGGCGTTGCTGATCGCCGGGGGCTGCCTGCAGGGGAGTCGGGTTCAGGGCTGAGCGGCGGAGAGCCTCACGCGCCTGCCGCCGATCTCGAGGGTGGTCTTGGAGTAGGTGTATTTCGCGGCGATCCTGCCGTCGCGGAAGTGCATCACGTCGACGCCGCGGCGCCGCTCGGGCTGTCCCTCCAAGCCCTTCTCGCCGGAGGGCCAGTCGAGGGTCCACCGGAAAAGGACCTTCCCGGCCTTCTCGTCGACGAAGAGATCCTCCGTGGTGAACCGGAACCCGCCATGGTCGGCGAACCAGGGCGCCCAGGCCTGCCGGAGGGCCTCCTTGCCCCTCACGCGGCCGCCCGTCCAGTTCTCGAACTCCACGTCGTCGTGCAGAAGCTCCATGACCCCGTCGAGGTCGTGGTCGTTCCACGCCTCGTTCCAGCGGGACAGCCGCTCGATGGTCTCCTCGCGGTCAAGCATGCGTCACCCTTCTGCTCTGGTCCTTTCGCAAACGGTCAGCCCAAGGTGTCAGGTGACAGGTAAGAAATGCAACAGGGTGCTTCTGTCACCTGTCACCTGTTACCCGTCGCCTGCCTACTTCAAGATGATCTTCGGATCCGGTCCCTGCGCGTTGGGGACGATGATGCGGGATTGCTCCTGGCGACGGGCCTCCTTGATCTCCTCGGCCAGCTTCGTCAGGAACTGGTCCATGACCTCGGGAAACCTCTCCGCGGCCTCCTGGAGGTTCTTGGCGTCGATGGGGAACTGCACCGGAAGGGGGCCCTGGGGGGACATGATGTTGGTCTGCCCCACGAAGACGAACTTGCGCGTCTTGTCGATTTCCCCGTTGGGCTTGACGGGCGTGAGCTGGCGCAGGGCCGCCGTGCGCATGTCCGTGTACATCTCTTCCCTGTAGAGGTTCTGCAGGTTCACCTTGACCTTTCGCTGTGCCGTATCGTCCATGTTCATTCGTTCTCCTTCTGTCGGGGTCCGTGCACCGGACGGGATGACGCTCCCATAGCACATTCCCCGCACCGGGACAATCCCGCGATTGCCCGTGCCGGCCGGGGCGCCGGATGCCGCCCCCCGGGGGCCCCTATTTTTCCTCGTAGCCCAGCGGCATCGCGTAAAGGGGGATCGCCTCGGCCGGGAGACCCAGCCCCTTGCGGATCGCATCCCCGTCGACACCCGCCACGAGGCAGGTCCCGATGCCCCGGGCCGCCCCCATGAGGTAGACGTTCTGCGCGATGGCCCCCGCCGTGGCGTGAGCCCACCGCAATCGCTCCTCGCTGCCCGCGAAAAAGCCGGGGAACTTCCGCGGGTCGGCCACCAGCACGAGCACGTGCGAGGCCCGCGCGACGAAACGCTGGCCCGTGAGGCGTCCCTTTGAGGCCGCCCGGGGCGACGGCCCTCAGGCGGTGCGCCGGGGCATCGTAGCGCCAGGCACCCTCGTCGCCCACGACGTAGAGGTCGATGTAATCGTTGCCGAACGCCGACGGCGCCGTCCGCCTGCCGTAGTCGCGGTTCACGCCGTTCGCCGCCCAGAGCAGGGCCGAGAGGTCCTGCATCGTGAGCCGATCGGGACGGTAGTCGCGCACGGATTTTCGATTCTCCAGCGCCTTGACCAGGTCGGCCTGCACGGCCTCGGGACGCTTGGGCAGCGCCACGTCCTTCGGTTCCGCGCCGGATGCCGGCAGCACCAGAAGACCGACCGCCAGGGCCGGGACCGTCCACATAAGCCATCGGGTTTGCGTCCTGCTCATCGTTGCCTCCCTGTTGTCCATGCCGGGTAAAGCGCACCGGGGCCGAGGACCGGCCGCGGGGCCGGAAGGGCCGCGGCGTGAAAAGACCGCTTGACAAGTAAGGCCGGGAGCGTGTTTAATGAATTGTCATTCCCCACGGATCGAGATCCTCCGCCTGACCCGGGCCTGAACGTCCCTATCTCGTTTTCGTTGATCGGCTGAGTGCAAGATTCCTTTTCCCGTTGATGTCCCAAACGATACCCGGCTTCGGCCGCTGCATCGGCGGCCCGGCATGGACGGCACGGCAACCGGGAAACGTTGCCGCCGACGTCGTCCCGTCCTCAACGCCCAACGTCCCCCGGGGATGCGCGCGGCCCGGGGGGATGGTTCCATATAAGGGGGGCTTCCGCCGAGGGGTTTTGCGGGAGCCCTCCTCGTGTTCGGATTGCCGTCTCTGCGGCCCGCGGCGTCTTTCACGTCGACTTCCGCAAGACGTTCATCATGGCCTCGCCGTAGCGCTCGCCGGCGGCGACCCCCCGCGGGGCGATCGTCTCGAGGCGCAGCCGGTCTTCCTCGGTGAGGGTCACGTCGAGGGCCGCCACGTTCTCCTCGAGCCACGTTCGGCGCTTCGTCCCCGGGATGGGGATGATGTCCTCGCCCCGCGAAAGCACCCAGGCGAGGGCCAGCTGCGCCGGCGTACAGCCCTTGTCCCCGGCCATGTCACGGATTCGGGAAGCCAGGAGAAGGTTCTTCCGGAAGTTCTCCTCCTGGAACCGGGGGTTGGTGCGCCGGAAGTCGTCCTCGGCGAGGTCATCGGGCGTCGAGATCGTCGCCGTCAAAAACCCCCGCCCCAGCGGGCTGTAGGCCACAAAGCCGATCCCGAGTTCCCGGCACACCGGCAGGGCCCCGCCCTCGTGGTCCCTCGTCCAGAGGGAATACTCGCTCTGCAGGGCCGTGATGGGGTGCACCGCGGCGGCGCGCCGGATCGTGTCCGGACCCGCCTCGGAGAGCCCGAGGAAGCGGACCTTGCCCTCCTGCACGAGCCGGGACATGGCCCCGACGGTCTCCTCGATGGGCACCTCCGGGTCCACCCGATGCTGGTAGTACAGGTCGATGACGTCGACGCCGAGGCGCTTCAGGCTCGCCTCGCAGGCCGAACGGACATACTCGGGCCTGCCGCAGACGCCCCGGTAGGCCGGGTCGGCGCTGCGCAGGATGCCGAACTTCGTCGCGAGAAACACCTCCTGCCGCCGCCCCCGGATGGCCCGTCCTACGAGCTCCTCGTTCGTGTGGGGCCCGTAGACATCCGCCGTGTCGAGCAGGCGGATCCCCAGGTCGAGGGCCCGATGGATGGTGGCGACGGATTCCGCCTCGTCGCGGGGCCCGTAGAACTCCGACATCCCCATGCAGCCCAGTCCCATGGCCGAGACCACGGGCCCGCCCTTCCCCAGTCGCCTGGTCTTCATGCCCCCGACTCCTTTCCCGGGTCAGCCCAGCCGCACGGCGGTGCCGCTCACGCTGACCATGAGCATGCCGTTCTTCTCGCCGAGGACCTCGTAGTCGATGTCCACGCCGACGACGGCGTTGGCCCCGCGGGCCGCGGCGGCCTCCTCGAGCTCCTGGAAGGCGATCTCCCGGGCCCGCCTCAGTTCCTTCTCGTAGGCGCCCGATCGGCCGCCCACGATGTCACGCACCCCCGCGAACAGGTCCCGGAAGATGTTGGCCCCGACAACGGCCTCGCCGGTCACGACGCCCAGGTACTCGCGGATGGTCCTGCCCTCGACGCCGGGGGTGGTGGTCACGATCATGGCCTGCCTCCTCGGATGAGATTTCAGGGGAAGAGTCCCACAAAACGCGCCGACGATCAACCCCGGGAATTTCACGGTCTGTCTTGCGCCGCACCGTCTTTGCTGCTATAACCCTCCAACCCCCTCCCACGCCTAGGAGAACCCTCATGGACCGTCGTGCGATTTTCCTGACGCTCTTCTGCACCGCCCTGGCCGCCTCCCTCGTCCCCGCCTTCGCATCGGCCCAGCCGGCGGGAGCCCGTGACACGGACCGGACCGTCGTCTCGCTGTCGTTGACGCCGGTCTACCAGTTCGAATCCGATTTCGACCGCGGCGGCCGCTTCAGCGTGCAGCGCTACGGGGCCAACGTCGACACCTCGAGCCCCGTCACGCCGTCGCTCCGCGCGGGCATCAGCCTGGGTTACGGTTTCGAGAAGTACGACTTCTCCGGCACGACGGCCTTCGCGGGCGCCGAGCCCTGGGGCGACATCCACCGGTTCTCCGTCGGCTTCCCTATCAGCTGGCGCGCGAGCGACCGCTGGTCGTTGTTCGTCTCGCCGCAGGTCGAGTGGTACGGCGAGTCGGGCGTCGATGACTGGGACGACGCCCTGGGCTACGGCGCCGTGTTCGCCGTGTCCTGCCGGCTGGGGCCGGGTCTGACCGTCGGGGCGGGCGCAGGCGTCTTTTCCCGCGCCGAGGAGACGCGGGGCTTCCCCTACATCGCCATCGATTGGAAGATCACGGAGGATCTCCGGCTGACGAACCCCTTCCGCACGAGCCCGGCCGGGCCGGCGGGACTGGAACTGGCCTGGCGTCTGTCCGATCGATGGGAGATCGCCGCCGGCGGCGGCTGGCGCTCCTTCCGCTTCCGCCTGGACAACAGCGGCGTGGCGCCGGGCGGGATCGGCGAGCTGGATCAGACGGTGGGCTACGCGCGGCTGACCTGGAGGATGGGCGGGGACCTCAAGCTGGATCTCTACGGGGGGGCGGCCTTCAGCGGGGAAATGAAGATCGCCGACCGCAACGGCGACGAGCTGGGCTCCGACGACTTCGAGACGGCGCCCATCCTGGGCCTCTCCCTGACGTGGATGTTCTGATCCCCCTCGAACCGGCCTCCCGCCCGGGGCATCGTTCTTGCTTGGGCATCACCCTGTCCCCGGCTCACCGCCGGCCGAGCCGGTAAAACCCGCCGGAGCGAGGTGACCCATGTCCCGCCGAATCCTTGCCGCCGTCGTCCTGGCCCTGTTGGCCGCAGCCTGTTCGGGCGTGAAGGACGAGCCGCTGCCGCTGAGCCGCGAGAACATCGAGAAATACGCCGACGCCGTGCGCAGCAGCTCCCGGACGCTCGAGCCCGGCTCGGGCCGCGTCGTGGAACGGGTCGACGCCCTCTACCGGGCCCCCCTCGAGAAACAGCTGGGCTACAGCTTCGACCGCACGCTGCGACACTATTTCGTCCATCGCGCCGGCATCGCGGCGGACCCCGAGTCGCGGGCCTTCGCCGATCTGATCACCCCCGGGGCCCTGGCCGTTCTCATGAACGCCGACGAGGCCATGCGGGCCGGGGTGATTTCCATGCGGACCCGCGACCTGCTCTCGGTCCTCGCCAAGTTCCGCTGCGATCACGCCCAGCTGCTCAGCAGCGGGGAGTGGGGACGGATGGCGGAATTCCTGACCCTCGTGGCCGAATGCACGAACCTCGGGGGCGGGGTCTGTCCGGCGGGCACGCTGATGGAACTGGCCCTCCGGCAGGGCATCGTTTCGCCCGACGCCCCGGGGGACGCCGCGGGCGCCGACCGCGGGGCCGGGGGCGACATTCGCCAGGCGCTCTACAGGAAGTTCAACCTCGGCCTCTGGGACGGGACCGGCCTGTTTGTCGGCCCCGACGCCGAGGAGATCGAGGCCTCGTGCCTCCTGGACGACCCGGACAGGCCGTTCACCGTCAACGAGCGGGTCGTCTATTTCGCCGACCGGTACACGAAGATGGTCCGGGAGGAACAGGCCCGGGCGCCCGGACGCACGGCCCCGCCGGACCGTCGCGCAGCGGCGCAGGACCGCACCTGACCCTCTCCGGCAGACTGCCGAGAAGCGATACCGTCCGCAGGCCTGGACAATCGGTCGGCCCGGGAGCGGCTGGAGCTCGATCCGGGCGTCTTCCCTTCCCGACCTCGCCCGAAAAGCGCCCTTTGCGTATTGACAGCCGCACCGAATCCCTCTAGACTTCCCCCGGATGCGCGATCGGCGGGGCCGCGTGCGCAGCGGGACCCGCCGAAACCCGAGCGGCCGCATCGCGGCGACGCAAGGAGGGATCTCTCATGGCGCTGGACCTCTCGGCCATCGGCCGCCCCATCGGCCCCCTCGTGCGCGAGTACGGCTGGAAGGACGTCATCCTCTACGCCCTCGCGGTGGGGGCGGGATTCGACGAGCCGCAGTACACCTGGGAGAAGGATCTCAAGGTCATCCCCACCTTTTCCGTCGCGACGATCTTCGACTTTTTCTGGGCCGTGGCGAAGCAGTCCAACCTCGACCCCCGGGGGGCCCTGCACGGCGAGCAGGAGATCCTCTTCCACACCCCCATCCCCGTCTCGGGGACCCTCACCACGAACGGCGCCATCACGCACTGCTTCGACAAGGGGGAAAAGGGCGCCGTCATCCGCGGCCGAAGCGTCACCGTCCACTCCAACGGGTCGCGGCTCTACACCAACGTCATGAGCATCTTCAGCCGGCTCGACGGCGGCTTCGGCGGCGAGGAAGGCCCCTCGCGGAGGGTCGAGTTCCCCGGGCGCGGCCCCGACCGGACGGTCGACGCGCGGCCCTCGCCCGACCAGCCCCTGCTGTACCGCCTGACGGGGGATTACTTCGCCCTGCACGTGGACCCCGCGTTCGCCAGGGCCTCGGGCTTCGAGAGGCCCATCATGCACGGCCTGTGCACCCTGGGCTTTGCCTGCCGGGCGCTCCTGCAGGTCCTCATCCCCGGCGAGCCCGAGCGAACGAGGCGCATCGCCTGCCGCTTCACCCGCCCCCTGTACCCCGGCGAGCCCATCCGGACGCTCATCTGGCAGACGGGCGAGGGGAAAGCCCTCTGGCGCGTCATCCACGCCGGCTCCGGCCAGAGCGTGATCGACGGCGGCGAGTTCGAGTACGACGGCCGCTGAGCAGCCGAGGCCTCTTTTCCCATCACCCCGACCGTCGCCGGCCCCTCGCTCGTCGTGAGCGGAATGGAGTCGACCTTTCCGTCGAGGGACTCGTCGACCTTCGGCATGCCTTTCCTCCCCGGTCCCGGTTTGCCCGGCTCACTCCCAGCCCTTCTTCCACATGTCCTCGTCGTCGTAGACCTTCTCGTCGGCGGCGTGGGCCTCGGCGGCGTCGCCCTCGTAGTCGCGGGGGAGCTTGCCCCGGCGCTCGTAGTGCTCGCGGTACCACTCGTGGGCCGCGATGAGCGACATGACCTCGCTCGTCCCCGTCCAGATGGACGCGAGCCGGATGTCGCGGAAGATCCGCTCGACGGGGAAGACGTTCGTGTAGCCGATGCCGCCCATGACCTGCATGGCGTTGTGGACGGCCTTCTGGCAGCTCTCGGTGATGAACTTCTTCGACTCGGAGACGAGCCTGCGCACGAGGTTCATGTTCGCCCCCGCGTCGACGGCGCGGGCCGTCATGTGGGCCATGGCGCGGCAGGCGTCGAGCAGCATGGCCGCCTCGGCCACCTGGAAGCTCACGCCCTGGAACTGGTTGATCACCCGGCCGAAGGCCTTGCGGCGCGTCGTGTAGGCCGTGGCCACGTCGAGGGCCGCCCGGGCCGAGCCGATCGTCATGGCCGCCGTGCCCAGCCGCTCGGGGATCATCATCGTGTTGAAGACCTCGTAGGCCCCGTGCAGCCGCCCCACCACGTTGGCCTTCGGGACCTGCACGTCCCGGAACACCAGCCTCCCCGTCCCGCCGCCGCGGCAGCCCATGAGGCCGTAGAGGTACTTCGTCTCCACGCCGGGCCCCCGCTCCACGAGGAGGCAGGTCAGGGCGTCCCGGGGCTTCGCGGACGGGTTCGTCCGGGCGTAGACGAGGAAGAAGTCCGCCCCCTCGGCCCCCACGATGAAGCGCTTCTGGCCGTTGAGCACGAAGTGGTCGCCCCGGTCCTCGGCCTTCGTCGTGGCCCCGAAGAAATCGGAGCCGCCCCGCGGCTCGGTGAGGCACTCGGCGGCGAAGCGCTCGCCCCTCAGCAGGGGCTTCACGAAGCGCTCCTTCTGCTCGTCCGTGCCGTGCCGGATGACGGCGTCGCAGACCAGCTCCGCCCCCACGCCGAAGACGCAGGCCATCTCGTAGCCCAGGGTGCCGATCTCCTCCATGAGCATGCACGTCGTCACCCAGTCCATCCCGCGGCCGCCCCACTCGACCGGGTAGCGGCACCCCAGGAGGTTCCGCCTTCCCGCCTCCTGCAGGAACGCCTTCGGGAACCTGATCGCATCCGTGTCCATGTCGAGGATCATCTGCCGGGGAACCCACTTGACAAGGTCCCTCGCCTCTTCCACGATCTTTCTCTGCCCCTCCGTCATCAGGAAGTCGTACATCGGCCCTTCTCCTCCTTTCGTGCCGGCTTTCGTCCCGGCGGCTTCCGTTCTGCCACAAACGGCGGGCAAAAGAAAGGGGCGGCCTTTCGGCCGCCCCTTTCTCTGCACTTTGGCTATCTGAAGGCATAGAGAACGGCAGAGGGCAAGGCACCGGCGATTTCAACGTTGGTTGACTTGCCCTCTTTGTTGTATGCGACAGGGGTTAAATTCACGCCCAGGGCCTTTGCCCAGAGCTGGTGTCGCAGGGCCCCCAGGAGCCGGGGCGTGGAGTCG
>Ga0116148_1000567_pt1 | contig 45757 bp, 27 predicted proteins | sample AD_UKC055_MetaG_FD_89786 | JGI IMG/M metagenome (GOLD analysis project Ga0116148, IMG submission 89786) | Active sludge microbial communities of municipal wastewater-treating anaerobic digesters from USA - AD_UKC055_MetaG | ecosystem: Engineered > Bioreactor > Anaerobic > Digestate | place: USA...
ACAGCGTCGACGACACCTCCCGCCTGGACAAGGCGCTGGGCATCGACGACGCGGTGCTCTCGGTGATCGAGCGGCACTGGCCGACCAAGCCCGCCGCGGACGCGCCGCCGGCGCCCCAAGGCCCGCCTAAGCCGCCCGCGGACCCGTCTTCGCAGGAGGAGGCTGCCTGCCAGCGCATTGCCGCCAGCTTCATGGAGGCCGTCCGCCGGGACGTAGCGGCGGACACCGCGCGCGACGGCGTGCCCCGGCGCGTGGAAGTCGTGGTCCCGTACGTCTACAAGAAGCCGCACCTGGTCGGCTCCTACCGCGTGTGGATGCGCCTGCCCGGGAAGGACGAGCAGGTCGGCTTCAGACACGGCGACAGACAGAACCCGGCCAAGGTCAACCCGTACGAGATCGCGGGCCAGTACCGCGCGAAATACCCCGACCTGAAATGGGAGTAGCCGACCGCCCGGGCCTACGAGGCGTAGTCGAGCGGGCGGACGTCTCGGATGAGCCCCTGCCGCTGCGCCAGGCGGTGGAACTCCTCCATGCCGCGGCGGCAGGCGGGCGTGAAGTCGAACTGGAGATGGTGGGTCAGATATCGCCGGGCCAGGTCCGCGGGCCAGCCGTGCAGGGCAGCCTGGGCGGCGGCCAGATCGTCCAGCCGCTCGGCGCAGCCCAGGCGGGCGGCATTCAGCAGACCGAACAGCCGAGCATGGTCCGCGCCCGCGCGGGCCGCCCAGACGGCGAAGACGAAGGGCAGGTGGGTCATTTCGAACCACATCGAGCCCAGGTCCATCTGGTGCGGGCAGATGGGCGGGTCGGTCACGACCTTGTCGCCGATGAGCAGGACGGCGTCGGCTGAGCCCCGGTCGAACTCCTCGCGCGGAACGATGGTCAGCCGCCGGTCGAACCGCTGGGTCCACAGCACGGCAGCCAGCGCCACGGATGTGTGCGATTCGCGGTCGGCTGCCAGCACCGCGACCTCCCCGGCCGGCACGCGGGAGAAGACGCGGACGGTGAGCGTCTCGCCGGCCGACGCGATGCACCCCGCCGGCAGGACGGTCAGAGGCTCGCTGGTCCGCTGGAGGTCGATGGCCGGCACGAGTGCGGCGTCGGCCCGCCCGCTCGTCAACGTTTCCAGCAGGTCGGCCGGCGCCGCTCGAAAAAGCTCCACGTCCGCCCGGGCGTCCAGGCCGCAGATCAGCGGGGCCGTGTTGAGGTACTGCACGCCCGCGATGCGAAGCCGGGGCAGGATAGAGGAGTTGTCGGGCATGTCGGCTGGGTCCCTATGCCGGTTCGTGACTGACGCGGACGAGGGTGTCCAGCGCGGCGGCCGCGGCGCCGCTGTCGATGGAGGCCCGCGCCAGCGGCAGGGCCGACGCGATGTCGGCGGCGTTGCCGGCGACGGCCAGGGCGGCGGCGGCGTTGAGCAGGACGATGTCGCGGGCGGGGCCCGCCGTCCCGGCCAGCACGGAGCGGATGACCGCGGCGGACTCGCCGGGCGAACTCACCAGCAGATCGTCCAACCGCGCGCGGGGCAGGTGGAAGTCTTCGGGGGCGATCGTGCGAGCGGCGATCCGCCCGTCGAGAAGCTCGCAGACGCGCGTGGGCGCCGTGGTGGAGAATTCGTCCATGCCGTCTTCGGCGTGGACGACGAACGCCCGCACGGTGCCCAGCATGGCCAGCACGGAGGCGATGGTCTCGGTCAGAGCGGCGTCGAACACGCCCATCACCTGGCGCCGTGCCCCGACCGGGTTGGTCAGCGGGCCCAGCAGGTTGAAGATCGTCCTCACGCCCAGGGCCTTGCGGACGGGTACGGCATACTTCATGGCGGGGTGGCAGCGGACCGCGAAACAGAAGCAGACACGGGCCTGTTGGAGACATCGCGCGACGGCGGCGGGCGGGGCGTCGAGGTTCACGCCCAGTTCGGCGAGCACGTCGGCCGACCCGCTGGCCCGCGTGGCCGTCCGGTTGCCGTGTTTGGCCACGTGCACGCCCGCTCCGGCCGCGACCAGGGCGGTCGCGGTGGAGATGTTGAACGTCCGCAGGCCGGTGCCGCCCGTGCCGCAGGTGTCGATGACGTCGGCCCCGCCGGAGTCGATGGGCAGGACGTGCTCGCGCATGGCCTGGGCGGCGCCGGCGATCTCGTCGCTGGTCTCGCCCCGCGCCGCCAACGCCACCAGCAGACCGGCCACCTGGGCCTCGCTCCACTGCCCGTCCATGATCCGCGCGAACGAGTCGTGCGCCTGCTCGCGCGTCAGATGCCCGCCGCCCAGCAGCGTCCGGAGCAACTCGCTGTACGTCAACTGTGACATGACGACAGCGTACAGCAAACAGGGAGGAGGGACAAGGGAGTAGGCACCAGGGAATAGGGACCAGGGAATAGGGACGAGGGAACAGGGACGAGGGAATAGGGACGAGGGAGGAGATGGCAGGGGTCGCCTTTCAAGCGGTAGCCGGTCCTCGACGCCCGCGCGGACGAAGCGTATGATTAATGCGTCATGGCAGCCGAACAGCGTATCTTCCGGTTCTCTGGTCACGTGCAGGGCGTGGGATTCCGCTACACCGCCTGCCGCGCAGCCGCCGGCCACGAGGTCACCGGCTACGTCCGCAACTGCCCCGACGGCTCGGTCGAGTGCGTGGTGGAGGGTGAGACGCCCGAGGTGGAAGCGTTCGTGGCCGAACTGACGCGGCGAATGGGGCAATACATCCACAAGACCGCCTGCCAGAAGGCCCCCGCCTGCGGGCACTTCGACGGCTTCGACGTGCGGTTCTGACGCCGTCGCGGAAATTTTGCCTCCTCCGCGGCAAACGCCCTTGACCCGGACGGGCGAATCCGTAGAATGTACGGACTCTGCCGCACCCGCCGGCGCAGAATTGGCGGGCCACTGTCGGCAACGCACCGCTAGCTCAGTTGGTAGAGCAGCTGACTCTTAATCAGCGGGTCCTAGGTTCGAGTCCTAGGCGGTGCATTTCAGGGAAGTCGTGCAATGGCAGCCACTCCCAAGCCCCACAAGCGGAGGCAAGCGGGCGGCGGGTTGTCACGTCCCCACCTCTGTTTATAGTCCGGCCCTGGGTCAGGCAGGAAAGTCTTCCCAATGGGGTCAGTTGCGACTTCGGGGGGCTACAATACGAGTAGACCCGCTCGACGGCGGAGTCGGGCAGGTCATCCGGGAAATCCCGGTTACGAACTTGCACCAGAAGGGAACACCTCGATCATGGATTCGTCGACCGGATTGACCATTCACGTTGTCGTGCAGGATGCGGGTGCAGTTGTGATGAAGTTGTCGGGGAATCTGGACGCCGAGTCCTCCCCTGGGTCCTTGCCCAGGATCCTGGACGCGCTGGACCAGTCCCAGACCGGCGCGATCATGGACTTCGCGGGCGTGAAATTCATCAGCAGCGCGGGCCTGGGCGTTCTGGTCGAGACGCAGCGACGGGCGCAGGCGGCCGCCAAGCAGTTGGCCCTGGTACATCTGCCTCCCCAACTCTACAAGATCTTCAAGGTCTCCAGGCTCGACCAGGTCTTCCGCCTCTGCCAGGACGAGAATGACGCCATCCAGGCCCTCCGCCCGCCGCCGCAATCTTGAGACGTCGGAACGATCTTGCTTTCCAATCGAGGAAACCATGACCAACGATGATTCATCCGCATCCGGTCGAGATATCCGCACCCAGGTCGACACGCTGGTGGCGCGGGCGATCGACGCGGCGGCCGTCTTCACCCAGTACAGCCAGGAACAGGTTGACAAGATCGTCTATGCAGCCGCCAAGGCCGGGGCGGCTCGGCGTATCGATCTGGCGCGGATGGCCGTCGAAGAGACAGACATGGGGGTCTTCGAAGACAAGGTCATCAAGAACCTCTTCGCCACCGAGTACGTCTACAACGACATCCGCAACGTCAAGACGGTCGGGCTGGTGCATGACGATCCCGGCAGCGGCATGATGGAGTTCGCCGAACCGCTGGGGGTGGTCCTGGGCATCACGCCGGTGACCAATCCCACGTCGACGACGATGTTCAAAGCGCTGATCGCGCTGAAGACGCGAAACGCGATCGTCTTCAGTTTCTCGCGCAACTCGCTGCGTTGCAGCGGCGAGGCGGCGAGGACCATTTACGAGGCCGCCCTGGGCGCCGGTGCCCCGGATTACTGCGTTCAGTGGGTCGAGAAGCCCTCGCGCGAGCTGACGCAGGCCCTCATGAGCCACCCGGACATCTCGCTGATCCTGGCCACCGGCGGCATGGGACTGGTCCACGCCGCGTACGCCAGCGGCACGCCCGCCATCGGCGTGGGGCCCGGCAATGTCCCGGCCTACATCCATGAATCGGCCGACGTCGAGGCCGCCGTCAACGACATCCTCCTGAGCAAGACGTTCGACAACGGCGTGATCTGCGCGTCCGAGCAGGCCGTTGTTGTCGACGCCGCCATCAAGCACGCCGTCGTCGCCCGCTTCCAGTCGCAGGGGGCGTACTTCCTCAACTCCAAGGAGGTCGCCAAGGTCGAGGCGGTAGCCATCGACGCCGCCAAGGGCACCATGAGCCCCAAGGTCGTCGGCCAGTCGCCCCGGCGGATCGCCGAGTTGGCCGGCTTCACGGTGCCGGAGGACACCCGCGTGCTGATCGCCCGCCTCAAAGGCGTCGGGCCGGAGTATCCCCTCTCCCGCGAGAAACTCTGTCCCATCCTGGGGTTCTACTCGGTCCACGGCTGCGACGAAGCCGTCAACGTCTGCACGGACCTGATGCACTTCGGGGGGCTGGGACACACAGCCTCGGTGCACTGCCGCGACCCCAAGGCTGTCCAACTGTTTGCCGAGACCGTCAACGCCGGGCGGATCATCGTCAATTCCCCCTCGTCGCAGGGGGCCATCGGCGATCTGTACAACCACGCCCACCCGTCGCTGACGCTGGGCTGCGGCGCCGGGGGCAAGAACATCACCACCGACAACGTGACCGTGTCCCACCTGATCAACATCAAGCGAGTCAACCGAAGAATGGTCAACATGCGATGGTTCCGCGTCCCGCCGCAGATCTACTTTGAGCCGGGCTGTTTCGACACGTTCTTCTCCCACGAGATCAAGGAGATGGGCGTGCGGCGGGCGATGATCGTCTGCTCGTCGTCGGCCGTCCGACTGGGCAGCACGGCCCGGCTGGAGGCGTATCTGCGGGCTGCGGGCATCACCTCGGCCGTGTTCTCAGACGTGCAGTCCGATCCCACCGTCGAGACGGTCACGAGGGGCGCCGCGGCCATGAAGCGGTTCGAGCCCGACCTGATCATCGCCCTGGGGGGCGGCTCGCCCATTGACGCGGCCAAGGCGATGTGGCTGTTCTACGAGCACCCCGACACCTCCTTCGAGGACCTGCGGCTTCGCTTCATGGATATCCGCAAGCGGGTCGTGCCGTTTCCGCAATTGGGGCAGAAGGCCCGGCTCATCGCCATCCCGACCACGAGCGGGACCGGCTCGGAGGTGACGGCCTTCTCGGTCGTCACCGATGCCGCGACCGGAACGAAATACCCGCTGGCCGCCTACGCGATGACCCCCGACGTCGCCATTGTGGACCCCAACTTCACGATGAGCGTGCCGGCGGGCGTGACGGCTGACACCGGCATGGACGTGTTGGCGCACGCCCTGGAGAGCTACGTTTCGGTAGTGGCGTCGGACTACACCGACCCGCTGGCGATGCAGGCCATCCGCCTGGTGTTCGAGTACCTGCCACGGGCCTGCCGCGACGGCAGCGACGCCCTGGCACGCGAAAAGATGCACAACGCCTCCACCATCGCGGGCATGGCGTTCACCAACGCTTTCCTGGGCATTAACCACTGCCTGGCTCACATCCTGGGCGCCACGTTCGGCATCTCGCACGGGCGGGCCAACGCCCTGGTGATGGGCCCGGTCATCCGCTACAACGCCTCGCTGCCCAAGAAACTGGTGGCCTATCCCAAGTACCGCATCCCCCAGGCCAAGGCCCGTTATGCCGAAATCGCCGCCGCCCTCAAGCTCGAGGGCCCCAACGAGGATAAGGCCGTCGACTGCCTCGTCAAGGCCATCGCAGAACTGATGGCCCAGATCGGCATGCCCGCCACGATCAAGGAGGCCGGCGTGGCCGTCGCGGACTTCCAGAAGCAGGTCAAGCGGATGGCCGAAGTCGCCTTCGACGACCAGTGCGTCGGGGCCAACCCCTGCTACCCACGGGTCAAGGACCTCGTCGCCATCCTTTGGGAAGCGTACGGCGAGGGGCCGGAAACGTAGGCACTGCCCCTGTAGCAAGAAGGCGCCCGTCCATCTGGAGGCTGGGCGCCAAGGATCAAGTCAGTCCCCGAAGGCCTTCACTAAGGTTCGTTTCGTTTGCGCAGTTGCTCCGAGTCGCCAGACATCAGGCGACCCTCCGCAATCAGCATCGCGGGGGCCAGCCGGCGGCCACCAACGGTCGCCTCCGGGGGGCCGAGGGTTCGCACAGCAGTCCTCCGTCTTTCCTCTTGCTGCCGTCAGGGAAATGCCGTATTGATGATCTCGTGTTGGCCCTGTGGTGGGGCCGACGAAACAGGCATGCTGCAACAGAATAAAGGTGCGCAAGCCATGGTCAAGAAGCTCGTTTTGTCATTCGTCTGCGGGGTTCTTGCTGCCGGCCTCATTTCCTGCGACAAGTCCAAGAAGCCGCCAACCCAGTCGCCCCCCACCAAGACCTCCGCCGACAAGTCCGCGCCCGCGGCCGCTCCCGCAGCGACTCCCGCCGCCGGGGCAAACGAAGGCCGAGACCTGGCGAAGAAGATCCTGGCCACGTACGACGAGGCCGTCGCGGAGGCAGGGAAACTGGCGAAGGACAAGCCCGAATCCGCCGTGCTGAAGCCCCAGCTCGAGCAGCTCATCGCGAGCTACTCGCCCAAGATGGCGGAACTCAACACCCAGTACCTGGCCCTTCGCGCCAAGGACATAAGGAGTTTCGGCCAGGCCAACACCTACCTGGGCGAGTTCCGAGGCAAACATGTCGCCAATGCCGACAACACCCTGGCCCCCGTGGTCAAGTACTACAACTTCGAGAAGGGTGACAAGGAGATCGTCCAGCTTCTCAGCAGCAAGCTGGTGGCCCTGATCGACATCGCGGTGAAGCGGTAGGCCGCGGTCCATGCTTCTTCCATCGCATCAAGTCGCACGCGGCGGCGATCGATACGGACGCCCGTGATGCCGGCGTGGCGGTTGGTGTGGGTCGTGCAGTGCATGGAGTGGACGCCGTCGTCGCGCGGAACGGCAGGGTCTATGTGCTCTGTTGCGCAGGCGCCGCCAATCGGCAATCCGGGTGCGGAAGGACCTGCCCCATTGGCGCCACCGCCAGCGACGGCGGCACCCGCCTGCTTCAGGAACTCACGTCGAGTCGGTCTTCCGGCGGTCTATGGCGGTCTTCCTGTCTGGCAGGCGATCACTGGGTGAAGGTGACCTTCCAATCGACGGTCTTGGTCGCCGACGGCACGATGCGGACGGTAACGGTCTCCTTCTGCAACGCCGTCTCGACCTTCTCGCCGTCGACTGCCCCGGCGGCCAGTCGATACCCAGCCGGCACGTGAATTGTCAGCACGTAGGGGTCCTGGATGACCACCGAACTCCTCCCGGACAGGACCTTGCCGCGGGAGTCCCACTTCTCGTCCAGCAGACTCACCCCGCCCTGCGTGATGTGCCGCGTGGTCGAAAGGACCCACGGGTGGTCCCGCGCCTCGCGGATGGCGAACACCTGCAGCGCGTTGCCTTCGTCCATGGCCGGCGCGGTGAACGAACCCTTGCAGCGGCCGAGGTACTTCTGGCTCCAGAACTCGAAGACGACGTACTCCCGGTCGTCGCTCAGGCCGAGGTCGGCGAATTTGACTTCCTCCTGAGGCAAGCCCTTGAAGTCGAACTTCCACTCCTTCTCCCGTTTCCGGCCCCACTGGAATCTCGCCAGCACGTTCCAGTGCTCGAACGACCGGTCGATCTCCTGCAGCCACCATGCGACGGGATTCCGCCCGCAACTGTAGAGCTGGCCGGGCGCCGTGAAGAGGACGGGAGAACTGCGTTTCATGCCTTCGATGTTGCGGTCGTCCTGATAGACCTCGACCTTGTCGCTGACCATGAGCACGCCGCCAGCCATGGCACAGATGGCCGGGCGGTGCACGCTCCGCGCCGGCACGGGCTGGCGCAGACCGAAGACAGGCATTTCCGCGTCCTCGTCCATCAGCCACAAACCCAGCACGTCGCAGTGGTCGGGGTCGTTTCGCCAGACCACGCCTTCCATGAAGTTGTACTGGGCCAGCGTGCGCGGCTGGAAGCCGTCGTTGCTCAGGCGGGCGCCGTCGACCAGGCCGATCACGTGGCGGGCATTGCCGACGGTGTGGCAGGCCAGCACGTAGACGTCCCGCCCCAACTCCTCGCGGGCCACGACGTCCCACTGGCGGAGCGACTGCTCGGGCGTGGTGGGGCGCGTCTTGAAGAAGTCGGCGCACTCCTTGTTCTGGTATGCGCGGAGCAGGTCGCCGGTGCCGTCGATCTTCACGTAGTTCCAGCCCTGCTCCTTCAGGCCGCGGTAGAGCTTGCGGACCATGTTCTCCACCGCCTCCTTGTTGGTGGTGTCGAGCATGTAAAACCCGTGGTTGGTGACGATCGAACCGTCGGCCTTGCGGACGAACCAGTCGGGGTGCTCCTGGCCGATCTGCTTGACGTGCGGATCGCCGGGGCGGTGGATGCGGTGCACCCAGATGCCCGGCTTCATGCCCGCGTCGCGGATGGCCTTGACGGCGTACTTCCAGCCGCCGGGGAACTTCTTGTTCCAGTTCAGCCAGTTCTCCGGGCAACTGCCGTTGCCCTGCTGGTACGTGTCGTCGAACTGCATGTAGTCGTAGCCGAAGTCGGACAGGTGCTTCTCGACGAACACCTTCAGCATCGCGTCAAGCGTCTCCTGCGTGAAGCTGTGCCGATACGCCCACCACGTGCAGTAGCCCGTGAGCGAGCCCTTCCACACCGGGTAGTTCCAGGGCGTGAAGTGCTCGATGTCTTTGTGCTTCTGGTAGAACCGCGGGCGGAAGACCAGTTCGACGGCCGACCCGCGACTGGACCAGGAGAACTCGGTGCGGTCCCTGGCGAGAGCCCCGGGTGCAATGCGCGTCCGCCCGTTGTCCGGGCCGACCAGCACCCAGTCCCAGCGGCGGTCGTAGACGGCGTTGTTTCGGAGGTTGCGGCTGGGCCCGACGCTGTTGCGGACGCACGTGAAACGCTTCTGGGCCTCGCCGGGGGCCTCCTCGGCCGCAAACGCCTGCTCGCTGGCGACCACCGCGCCCTCCAGCGACACCACGACGCCCGGCGCGGGCTCGGCGGGGACGAACTTCAGGCGCTGCTGGACCTTGTCCTTGTCGTCGCGGGTCTGGGCCGGCTCGAGCTTGACGCCGACCTTGGCGCCGTCGGGCGACTGGGCGGTCACGGTCGCGGTGAGAATCCGCGCGCCGTGGTACTCCACGACGAGCTTGCCGCCGGTCTCGTCGTAGCGGACCTTTGCGGGATCGTTGGGCGGAGGCTCAACCGCGGGCGCCGCGCCGGCCCCCAAAGACACGATCACGACGAACATCAGCGTGCCCGCCCGGCCGATGAAGCTACTGTTCACGTGCGATCTCCTCAGGTTCTTGCGACAGCTATCGGACAGAGGCGGCAGTCTCCGCGCACTCTCCCGGAGCCTCCCTGGAGGGCGCGGCTGGTCCCTGCTCGGGAGGTTCCTCGGCAAAGGTCCCCGGGACAGCAGGCACGAAAGCCGACGCGATCGACCCGAGTCTCGGGTTGCGGCTTGAAGGCATACGGCCTTCCATCATGGCAGTCATAAACGCACAAGAAAAGCCGTGATCGCCAGTATGCCCCGCGGGGCGACAAGTCGTACACGTGGCGCGAAGGGGGGCAAGAACCTGCCGTTGTATTTCGGCCATCGGCAAGGCGTTCGGGTATCGCCCGGCCTGGCGTCGTGACTGCCGCCATGCCTTCGCTGGCAGGCACTGCCAGCCGCCGGGGCGCGAACTCAAGGTTTTGCTTGACCTGTGGGAGCGTTGGCGGATAATGCGGTTTTCCGATGATTGTCCCAACCTGCCAATCGGCAGGCAGGTCTGCAGGAGACTCCGATGCCCGCGGTCGATCTTCCGGAACAGTTCAATGCGGCGACCCTGTTCGTGGACTCGCACATCGCGGCGGGTCGCGGGGCCAAGCCCGCCATCCTGTGCGGCGACCAGGTGGTCACGTATCAGGACCTCTACGAAAACGTCAACCGCCTGGGCAACGCGTTGCGCAGCCTGGGGGTGAGCATGGAGCAGCGGGTGGCCCTGCTGCTGCCCGACAGCCCCGAGTACGTGTTTGCCTTCTTCGGGGCCCTCAAGATCGGGGCTGTCCCCGTCCCGCTCAGCACCTTCCTCCAGGGCGAAGACTACGAGTACCTCCTCAACGACAGCCGGGCCCGCGTGCTGCTGGTCCAGCCGTCGCTGCTGGGCACCATCATGGAGATCCGCGGGCGGCTGGAGTACCTGGAGCACATCGTGGTGGTCGGTTCGTGCCGGGAGGCCCCGCTGACGCTGGAGGAGCTGATGGCCTCGGCCTCCACGGAGCTGTCGCCGGCGCCCACCAGCAAGGACGACGCGGCCTTCTGGCTGTACAGCTCGGGGACCACGGGCTTTCCCAAGGGGGCCATCCACCTGCACCACGACATGGTTTACGCCGCTGACCTGTACGCCAAGGACACGCTGGGCCTGAAGGAGTCGGACGTGTCCTTCTCGGTGGCCAAGCTGTTCTTCGCCTACGGGTTGGGCAACGGCATGTACTTCCCGTTGCGGGTGGGCGCGACGACCGTCCTGCTGCCCGACCGCCCCACGCCCGACACGGTGTTCAGCGTACTCGACCGGTTCAAGCCGACCGTCTTCTACAGCGTGCCCACCAGCTACGCCGCCCTGCTGCACAAGGCCGAGGAGGGCGGGCGAAAGAGCCTCGGGCGCGTCCGCGCGTGCGTGTCGGCGGGCGAACCGCTGCCCAGGGTGCTCTTCGAGAAGTGGCGCGAGCGCTTCGGCGTGGACATCCTCGACGGGATCGGCTCGGCCGAGATCCTCCACATCTTCATCTCCAACCGTCCCGGGCAGGCCCGCGCGGGCAGCACGGGGCAGGTGGTGAACGGCTACGAGGCCCGGATCGTCGACGAGAACAACCAGGACGTTCCCGTCGGGCAGACCGGCACGCTGCTGATCAAGGGCGACAGCATCGCCGCGTGCTACTGGAACAAGCACGCCCAGACCAAGCAGACCTTCCAGGGCGACTGGATCAACACCCACGACAAGTTCTCCAGGGACGAGGACGGCTACTTCTGGTACGCCGGCAGGACCGACGACATGTTCAAGGTCAGCGGACTGGCGGTCTGGCCCGCGGACGTCGAGAGCGTCCTGATGGGCCACCCGGCCGTGCTGGAGTGCGGGGTGATCGGCGTGCCGGACGGCGATTCGCTGATCAAGCCGCGGGCGTACGTGGCCGTCAAGAGCGGGCACGCCCCGTCGTCGGAACTGATCCGCGAACTCCAGGCCTTCGTCAAGAAGAACACCCAGCCGCACAAGTACCCCCGATCGATCGTGTTCCTCCGTGAGTTGCCCAAGACGGCCAGCGGCAAGATCCAGCGCTACAAGCTGCGCGAGATGGCCTCCAGCGGCGACGGAGGGGGAATCCGCGTCTGAGGATTTCAGGAGCCTTCCGAATGCGAGCCATCCACGTAGCCGCCCCCCGAAAGATCGAGTTCATCGACCCGCCCATCCCGCAGCCCAAGGAAGGCGAGGTCCTGGTCAAGTGCAGTCACGTCGCCCTGTGCGGCAGCAACATGGGCCAGTACACCGGCGTGGGCATCTGGGCGGACCTGAACTTCCCCAACCCGGCCGGGTGGGCCGGGCACGAGAATGTCGGCACGATCGTCGAGTCGCGCTGCCCCGGGTGGAAAGAGGGCACGCTGGTGCTGGCCCAGCCCGAGGGCTACTACGGGTTCGCCGAGTACATCGTCGCCCGCCCGCCGGGGGTGGCGCTGCTGCCCCAGGACGCGCCCGACCCGGCGGCGCTGATCGTGGCCCAGCCGCTGTCGACGGTGCTGCGGGCGATGACGCAGACCGAGAACGTGGTCAACCTCCGCTGCGCGGTCATCGGCGCCGGGCCCATGGGCCTGATCTGGACGCACGTGCTGCACCACTTCGGGGCGGCGGAGGTCATCACGGTGGACCTGCTGGGCTGGCGCCTGGAGTGGGCCAAGCGCTACGGCGCGCGCCACGTCATCGACGCCTCCAGGCAGGACGTGATCCAGACCGTCAAGGACCTCACCGGCGGGCAGAAGCTGGACTTCGTGGCCACCGCGGCCAGTTCGGTGGAGTCGCTGGCCGTCGCGCCCTACCTGCTCAAGCGGGCCGGGCGGATCTTCGCCTTCGGCATGCCCGACTATAACGACCAGAAGTTCCCCTGGTACGCCGCCTTCCGCAACGAGACGCGGATCATCACCACCGTCGGGCCGGAGTGTTCGGCCTTCTTCCAGACGGCCGCCGACATGGTCGTGGACGGGCGGGCCAACGATCTGGGCAGCATGGTCACGCCGCGCATGCCCTGGGACCAGGCGGCGGAGGCCTTTGAGATGTACGCCGAGTGCGCCGAAGGCTCGCTCAAGCTCACGCTGGAACTATGAGCAGGATCGATTACAGCGTATCCGAGGGCCTGAGCGTTCTGCGGTTGGACGATCCGCCCGTCAACGCCCTGACCTTGGCGACGCTGGAGGAACTTGCCGCCTGCCTGGAGCGGGCGGCCGGCGACGCCGACACCGACGGCATCCTCATCACCGCCAGCAGCAGTCATTTCAGCGCCGGGGCGGACATCGCCCTCTTCCGCGACATAAAGACCAGCCAGGACGCGGTGCGGATCTCGCGGGTGTTCCAGGAGGCCTTCGCGGCCATCGAGGACTCGCCCAAGCCGGTCGTGGCGGCCGTCGCGGGCAAGGTGATCGGCGGGGCCCTGGAACTGGCGATGGCCTGCCACTACCGCGTCTGCACGCCCGGCACGCTGCTGGCCATGCCGGAAGTGAAGCTCGCCATCAACCCCGGCGCGGGCGGCACGCAGCGCCTGCCTCGACTGGTGGGCGTCGAGCCGGCCCTGAAGATGCTGCTGGGCGGCGGGATGGTCGACGCCCGGCAGGCGATGGAGATGGGCCTAGTCGACGCCGTCTGCGAGGGCGACGACCTGACGGCCTGCGCCGCGGACCTGCTGCGGTCGAAAATAGGGGACGCTACCCTATTTTCTCCTGACGCAGTCCACGATCAGGAGCGACTCTCGCGTGAAAATAGGGTAGCGTCCCCTATTTCCAGGACCCGCCTGCGCGTGGACAAGCTGGCGGACCCGGCCGCCAACGAGACTGCCCTGGACCAGGCGAAGCGCGGTCTGGCCGGCGGGCCGGCGGAACTGATCGCCCCCTCGCTCATCGTGGAGGCGGTTCGGACGGGGCTGAACGAGTCCTTCGAGGCGGGGCTGCGGTTCGAGCAGACGGCCTTCGCGCAATGCATGGCCGGCACGGCGGCGCGGAACCGGATCTACCTGTTCTTCGCAACGCGGGAGATGGGAAGAATAAACACGGGGACAGACACCGAATTCCCCGTTACGCGTGTGGGCGGAAAGAAGGACCTTTACGGGGAATTCGGAGTCAGTCCCCGTATTGCCGTCATCGGCGCGGGCTCGATGGGCACGGGGATCGCCCAGGCCGTCGTGATGGCCGGCTTGCCTGTGGTCCTGATCGACAAGGCCCCCCCCGCCGTGGCCAGGTCGCGCGAGCGGATAGCGGCCTCGCTCCAGAAGCGCGTCTCGCAGGGGCGGCTCTCGCCGCAGCGCCTGGAGGCGATGATGGGCGGCTTGACGGCGGCGAGCGACTGGGAGGCGATCGCCCAGGCGGACCTGGTGATCGAGGCGGTGTTCGAGGACGTGGCCGTCAAGCAGGCGGTGCTGCGGTCGGCCGAGGCGGTTGTGGACCCCCGGGCGATCCTGGCCACCAACACGAGCACGATCTCGCTGGACGTGCTGGCGGAAGGACTGGCCCGCCCCGAGCGGCTGGTCGGGCTGCATTTCTTCAACCCCGCCCACGCGATGCCGCTGGTGGAGGTGATCCGCCGCCGGGGCGCAGCCTCGGAGGTGGTGGCGGCGGCGACGGCGTTCGTGAAGGCCCTTCGCAAGACGCCCGTGCTGGTGGGCAATCGCGAGGGGTTCTTCGTCAACCGCCTGATGATCCCGTACTTCAAGGAGGCGTTCTGGCTGCTGCAGGAGGGGGCCGAGGCGGAGGCGATCGACGAAGCGATGTGCGGATTCGGCTTTCCGATGGGCCCGCTGACGTTGATCGACATGGCCGGCATCGACATCCTGGCCGACACCGACGCCGTGCTGAGCCGTGCCTTCCCGCGTCACGGCCCGCTGCCGGGGGCGGTCGCGGCGCTGGTGGAGCGCGGGCTGGTGGGCCAGAAGGCCGGCGCCGGGGTCTACCGCTACGAGAAAGGGCGGCATGACCGCCTGGACAACCCCGCCTGCCGGGAGGCGCTCGATCAGGTGCGCAGGCGGGAAGGGCTCGCGCCGCGGGCCGTGGCGGCCGAGGAGATTCTGTCGCGACTGGTCATGCGGATGGCCTGCGAGGCGTTCTACGTGCTGGATGAAGGCCTGGTCGAGCGCGAGTCGCACGCGGACGTGGCGATGGTGCTGGGAACTGGGTTTCCCGATTTTCGCGGCGGCATAGTAAAATATGCCCGCGACCTGGGACTGGCGAACGTGCTGGGGCAATTGGAGGCCCTGGCCGGCCGACTGGGCGAACGATTCGCCCCGTGCGAACTGTTGAGAGAGATGGCAAAGAACGAAAGGCATGCTGATGTCACAACCGGCTGAGCGGAAGGACCTCGAGACGACCAAGAAGATGAAGTCCGTGATGGGCAAGTACTTCATGGAGCTGGAGCAGGGCGCCCAGCAGGGCAGGAAGACCGCCTGGTGCACCAGCGTGGGCCCGGCGGAGCTGCTGCGGGCGCTGGGCTTCAACGTGTACTTCCCGGAGAACCACGGCGCCATGCTGGGCGCGTCGCGCATGGCCAGCGACCTGATCCCGCTGGCCAACGCCCGCGGCTTCTCGCCGGACATCTGTTCCTACCTCACCAGCGACATCGGCTCGTACCTCAAGGGCGACACGCCGCTCAAGAAGATGGGCATGTCCGGCCCGCCGCGCCCCGACGTGCTGGTCTACAACACCAACCAGTGCCGCGACGTCAAGGACTGGTTCCAGTTCTACGCCCGCGAGTTCGGCGTCCCCTGCCTGGGCGTGCACACTCCGCGGTCCATCGGCGAGATGGACGAGGCGATGATCGAATACGTGGCCGCCCAGATCGAGGCCCTCGTGCCGGACCTGGAGAAGGTCGCGGGGCAGAAGCTCGACCCGGACAAGCTGCGGGAGATCGTGGCTTCATCCAGGCGGTGCACCGAGCTATGGAAGGCCGTGCTGCTGACGGCCGCCAGCGTGCCCTCGCCGCTGACGTTCTTCGACGGGACGATCCAGATGGGCCCGGCCGTCGTGCTCCGCGGGCATGGCGACGCCATCGCCTACTACGAGATGCTGCTGGCGGAGCTGAAGCAGCGGATCGTTGACGGCACGGCCGCCGTGCCGGGCGAGCGGTTCCGGGTGTACTGGGAAGGCATGCCCATCTGGGGCAAGCTGCGCGACCTGTCCACCCAGTTCGCCGACCTCCAGACCTGCGTGGTCGCCTCGACCTACTGCAACAGTTGGGTCTTCGAGGACCTCAACCCGGACGACCCGTACCGGAGCATGGCGCGGGCCTACAGCCGCCTGTTCATCTGCCGCAGCGACGACCAGAAGGAGCAGTACATTCAGGACGTGGTGGCGGCGTACAAGGCCGACGGCATCGTCTACCACGACGCCAAGACCTGCCCCAACAACTCCAACAACCGCTACCAGATGCCGCTGCGGATCCAGGAGAAGCTGGGCAAGCCCTACCTGGTGATCCACGGCGACCTGAACGACCTGCGGCTGTACAGCGAAGAGCAGACCCGCACGAACGTCCAGGCGTTCGTGGAACAGTTGGCGCAAGGGTAGCCGGTCATGGTCTATTGCGGCATCGACATCGGGGCCTCGACGGCCAAGCTCGTGCTTCTGGACGAAGGCGGGCAGGTCGTGGCGCGGGCGTTGCGGCGGTCCGGCGTGGACTACGCGGGCGCCGCCGAGCAGAACCTCGCCGAGGCCCTGGCGGCGGCCGGACTGCGGCGCGAAGACGTCGCCCGCACCGTCTCCACGGGCTACGGGCGCGACAACGTCCCGTTCGCCGACTCGCAGATGACGGAGATCGCCTGTCACGGCTACGGCGCGTGGTCGCAGTTTCGCCGGCGGATCACGGTGATCGACATCGGGGCCCAGGACAGCAAGATCATCCACATGGACGACCGCGGGAGGCGCGTGCGGTTCATGATGAACCGCAAGTGCGCCGCGGGCACCGGGGCGTTCATCGAGGAGATCGCCCTGCGGCTGGCCCTGGACGTGTCGGAATTGAACGCCCTGGCGGAGCGATCGACCAGCCAGACCACGCTCAGCAGCTTCTGCACGGTGTTCGCCGCGACGGAGATCCTCTCGAAGATCCGCATGGGCGAGAAGGCCGAAGACATCGTCCGCGGCGCATTCCGCTCGATGATCAAACGGATCCTGGAGATGGACGCCGTGGAAGGCGAGCTGGTGATGACCGGCGGGGTGGCCGCCCACAACCCGTGCCTGGTGGCGCTGATGGGCGAAGCGTTCGGCCGGCCCGTACTCGTGCCCCCCTACCCCCAGTATGCCGGGGCGCTGGGGGCGGCGCTGTTCGCGAAAGAGACCGTTTCACAGTAGAGGCTGGCAATCACAAAGAGCACGGAGACCACAAAGGCCACAAGTAGAGAAGAAAGAGAACACAAAGGGCCCTCGTCTTCGTGATCTCTGTTTCTGTTCTTCGTGGTCTACGTGTTCTTTGTGATCTTGGTGATTCAGCGAGCTGCCCGAGGAGAAACTTATGATCGTATCGAATCCGCCGCAATCGCTCACGGATACCCTGCTCATGCTCGGCACCCGCGAGTACCCGCTGTACCTGTTCCGCGACGCGGGCGAGGCGCTGGTGTTCGAGGGCGGCGTGGGCGCGTGCGGGCCGGTGCTGGCCGGACAGCTCGACCAGCTCGGCGTGGACAAGACTTCGGTCCGCCAGCTCGTGGTCACCCACGCCCACCCGGACCACGTGATGGCCGTGCCGGCGCTGCGGGCGATGTTCCCGGGCGTCCAGGTGCTGGCGTCGGCAGCGGCGGCGGCCACCATGGGCAACGAGAAGGCGATCGGCTTCTTCTGCAAGATCGACCAGGCCCTGACCGAATCGCTGTTGAAGGCGGGGTCGATCGGCGAGTCGCACCGCCCCCAGCCGCCGGCGGAGTTGAAGATCCCCGTCGATCGCGTGCTGAGCGAGGGAGACACGGTCGCCGTCGGCGGCGCGGCGTTCACCGTGCTGGCCACGCCCGGCCACAGCGACTGCAGCCTGAGCTTCTACGAGCCCGCCCGGAAGGTCCTGGTCGTCTCCGACGCGACGGGCTACTACCTGAACTCGCCCGACCCGCTGTGGTGGCCCAACTACTTCACCGATTACGGCGCCTACGTCGCCTCGATCCGCCGCCTGGCCGCCCTGGACGCGGAGGTCCTCTGCCTGAGCCACAACGCCGCCATCGTCGGCGCTGACGACGTGAAGGCGTACTTCGCCGGATGCCTGGAGGCCACCGAGGCCTACCACCGGCGGATCGTGGATGCCGTCAAGGCCGGACAGGACCCCCGTGAACTCGCGGGGCAACTCGGCGCGGAGATTCACGCCCGGGCCGGGCTGCTGGGCGTGGAATTCTTCCAGAAGAACTGCGGGCTGCTGGTGAAGCTGTCGATGGCACACGAGAACACCGATAGCACGAATTCAACGAAGTAGCACGAATGCCACGAATCTCCTTGTGGATGTTCATTTCGTGGAATTGCCGCCGATTCGTGCCATTCGTGGTTAAGGAGAAGAGATGACTCGATCGCAGATCCTGGGCACCGGACATTACGTTCCGCCGAAGGTCGTGACGAACTTCGACCTGGAGAAGATGATGAACACCACCGACAAGTTCATCGTCGAGCGGACGGGCGTGCACCGGCGGCGATGGGCCGAGCCGGACCAGTCCGCCAGCGACCTGGGCGCGGAGGCGGCGAAGGCGGCGGTGGCGGACGCGGGCGTGAACATGAGCGACGTGGACCTGCTGATCCTCAACACCATCACGCCTGACCACGCCGACCCCGGCTGCGCGTTCTTCCTGCAGGCCAAGCTGGGCCTGGCGGGCATCGCCACGTACGACATCCGCCAGCAGTGCACGGGGCTGATCTACGGGATGGCGCTGGCCGACGCCCTGATCGGGACGGGGCAGTACCGCCGCGCACTGGTGGTGTGCGCGGAGATGTTGTCCAAGCGGATCGACTGCAGCGACGACGGACGGAACATCTCGATCCTGCTGGGCGACGGCGCGGGCGCGGTGGTGATGGGACCGGCCGACGGCGACGGACGGGGCGTGCTCTGGACCGGCCTGCACGCCGACGGCAGCGGGGCCAAGGCGCTCTACACGGCCGCCCCGGGCAGCGCCCTGGGCCGGCGCGAGCACCTGACCCACGAGGACATCGACGCCGGACGAATCCACTTCCGCATGAACGGCAAGGAAGTGTTCGAGAACGGGGTGGCCGGCATGACGCGCGCCGCCAAGGAAGCCCTCGATGCCAACAAGCTCGCCCTGGACGACATCGACGTGCTCATCCCTCACCAGGCCAACCTGCGGATGCTGGAGGCGGTGGTGGCCAACGTGGGCGCGCCCGCGGAGAAGGTGTTCCTGAACGTGCAGGAGTTCGGCAACGTGGCCTCGGCCTGCCTGCCCATCGCCCTGGACCAGGCCCGCAAGAAGGGCATGGTCAGCAAGGGCAAGCTGGTGCTGCTGGTGGCGTTCGGCTCGGGGTTCGTCTGGGCGTCGGCGCTGGTGCGGTTTTAGAGCGTGGCACGGGCGTCTCGCCCGTGAGGCAAGGCCGAGACGGCCCTGCGACGCACGGCCAGGAGGCCGTGCCACGTGTTACTCGTCGCTCTTCCTGATCCGGACGACCTGGCTCACGCCGGGCAGGCGTTCGACCTCGGCCTGATCGAGGCTGTCGGTGTCGCCGATGACGCCGATGATGACGCGGTTGGCGCCGGTGGACTGGTGAATGTCCAGCCCGTGATTGGTGAGATATTCCCGGATGGCGTCCAGGGCTTCGTCGGGGGCATGCTTCTTGGTAATGATAACCATCAGTGCTCCCCTTCCCGCTGCGACATCAAGCGTTCCAGCCGCCGCGACTCGTCCACTACGCGCTCGAACAGGCGGACAATGGCCTCGTCGTCCAGCGGCCCGGGGTTGTCGGCCTTTATGCGGGCGTAGATCTCCTTCTCCCGCTGCGGATCGTAGACGGGCAGGCCCAACTCCTTCTTGACCTTCCCGATGTCCAGGGCCAACTGGGCCCGCTCGCTGAACACGCGCAGCAGGGCGTCGTCCAGTTCGTCGATCCGTCTGCGAATGTCGTCGATCTCCAACGCCCACCTCAAGTGTCCGGGGCCCAGCCGCTGTCCATCGGCGGCCGACCCGGGTTATCCCAGACAATACGTCTGCCGTGCGGCCGGCGTCAAGGTTTTCGTGAGACTCACTTCTCGCGGGACTTCCAGGGCGTGTTGTCCACCTCGAAGCCCGCGTTGTCCTCGACGACAGCATCGGCCTGGTTCTGGATCTTGAGCGGGGCGGCGCCGGCCGCCTTGTTGCCCCGGACGACATTGCCCCCGGCGGGCCGGCCGCAGATGAGGATGCCCCCGCCGGCGACGGTGTTGTCGACGATCTTGACGTTGCGGCACGCAAAGGCGTCGTTGGTGCGGTTGGCGCTGACGTAGATGGCCGTGCCCGAGGCGATCGTCTGTTTGCCGTCGCCCAGGCGGATGTCGTTGCCCTCGACGAGCAGGCCGTCGATGCCCGCCGTCTTGTAGATCGACAGGTACGTGTTGCCGCGGTTGCCCGACAGCACGCTGTCCTTGACGGTCGAGTTGGCGTGGTCCTCGTGCATCAGCCCCTCGCCGTCGTTGATGCGGTACTTGCGGTCGAAGGCCCAGTTGCGGTGGACCTCGTAGTCGTTCCCGATCACCTGCCACCGCCAGCCTCGCATCTCGACGGCGCGGTTGTCGTTGGTCGACGAGCCGGAGGTGACGTCCCGCCCCGTGTTGGTCGGCCGCCAGGCGTCCGGGGCGAATCGGATGACGTTGTCGCGGCAGATCACCCCGTCGCCGCTGAAGCCGATGGCGCAGCGCCCGGTGTTGTAGATGTAGTTGTCTCGGATGACGATGCCCGCGCGAAAACCGAACGGGTGCGATTGCGGCGTGCCGTCGGGCCCCTGCCCGCCCGCGCCGCCGATGTTGAAGTGGTTGACGTAGATGCCCGGACGGTTGTCGTAGTCGAACACGACGCCGTCCACCGCCTGCGGCTGCTTGTTGCGCCTGCGAAGGACGTAGCCGTTCATGGTGAAGTTGTCCTCGCCGCCGGCGGGGATGCGGTTGTTGCCCACCAGACCGTCGCGGGCGCTCTTGACGTCGATGGCGGCGCCGAAGCGGTTGGTGAACCGCTGCCAGGGGTGCTGGCCGATCTTGCGGTCGGGGACGGCCGCCTCGGGCGTGGCCGCGTTGCGGAACACGCAGCCGTAGACGATCCGCCGCTGCCCGCAGGCGTGCTCGCCGCCCTCGGCGAAACGGACGTGGCCGCGGTTCACGTTGAGGTTGACGATGCCGCAGTTGGAGGCCGTCGCGGGGTCTTCGAGGTAGATTCCCTTGAACGCGGTCGAGACGCTCGTGCCTTCGCCCTCGAGCTTCGGCTCGTACCTGGGGAACTCGATCTTCGCGGGCGGGTCGTACTTCTCGTCGCGGGCCCGCGTGGCGCCGGCCGGATCGGCCCCGCGGAGCACCACGCCGTCCTTGAGCAGGATCGAATCGCTGAACCGGTACGTGCCGGGCGGAAAGTACACCACTCCCCCGCCCTTGGCAGCCAGGGCAGCCTGGGCATTCGCCAGCCGAGCCGCCAGGTCGGCGCCCCCGGCCTGCGTGATGTCCACCACGTTGGCCCACCGGACCGAGTCGGTCCAGGCGAGATTGAGATGGGCCAGGGGGTTGTGCGTTGGCGGAGCGGCCGGGGCGGCAGGCGGCCACAGCCACAGGGACGCGAGCAGCCAGGAGAACGACAACAGGCATCGATTGCGCCGATCTGCCAAGTGCGACTCCTTCCTCTTCAAGAACGCGCCGCGGGCTTCCTGTAGGCAGGCAGACCTCATTTATACGCCCGCAGGTCGGTGATCCGGGACTGGCCCGCCGGGCCGGGCACGGAGAAGTCCTGTGCGTTGCAGCCGATGCCCATCTTGCCCACTCGCACGGCGACAGGTTGGCCGGGGAACTGCGATCGCGGCAGGCGGGCGATCTCCTGCCAGACGCGCCGCCCCTGCGAGGCCTGGACGATCACGTGCTTGTCGTCCAGGCGGAAGACCAGGTCCGTCCACGCGCCGGCCATGTTGGCGCCTTCCAGGATCTGGCGGCGGCCGTCGTCGACGCCGAAGCGCCCCTCGACTCGGAGATTGACCCGCAGCATCTTGCCGTCCTTGAACACGATGCACAGGCCCGGGCCCCAGGAGGCGCCCGCGTCGCTGTCCTGGTTGACGCGGCAGGCGAGGACCCGGACGCCGGCCGGCAGCGGGCGCTCGGCAAAGGCGTAGGAGTTGGCGACGGCGGAGATCACTAGCGAGCCGTCTCGCTGGACGAGGGACGTGCCCTTGCGGGGCGAGAGGCTGACCTTCCAGGCGGGGTCCAGCCCGCCTGCCGGGGCAGACTTGTCGCCCCCGAAGGTGTCTTCGAATACGGGCTTCTGCCCCGCGAACGGGTCGTGGACGGGCGGGAGCTTCCGCTCCTGCTGGTCGATCAGCAGCAGCCAGCCGCGGCCCGGCAGGACGGGCACGGCCTCGCCGGGCTCGAAGAGGGCCTCGCCCTGGAAGCCCTTGACCGGCGGGGCGTACAGGTGGGCCTTGGCCGGATCGAGGCCCAGGGCCTTGAAATCGACGTCGAGCTTGACGGCCTGGCCCGTCTCGGCCCAGCTTGCCAGGGCGACCAGCGTGCGATCCTTGCGGACGTAGGCGGTGGCGAGCACGTCGTCGCGCCCGGTGCGGACGGGGGAGGCAGCATCCCAGTAGCCGACCATGCGGGCGTCGGCGATGCCGAAGCTGTCCCACAGCTTCCAGATCTCTCGCGGATCGCCGCCCCAGCCCAGGCGGTTGGTCGTGCCGTAGACCATCCCGCGCCACGGGTTGCCCGCGCCGAGCATCTCGCTGAACATCCCGTAGGGGATGCCCGCCATCTCGACCAGCCAGTAGTCGGGCGACTCGTTGTAGTTGAAGCCCTCGCCGAACCACAGGCTGTCGATGCAGGGGAACAGTTCCATGTACAGCGAGGCGACGTTGTTGAGCCCGTAGGTGGACGAGAAGCTGTTGCCCGAGTGGAAGTCGATCAGGCAGCCGGGACGGGCCCGCTGCATGACCTTGCGGACGCGCTTCATGATCTCGCGGTCGTACCCGATGCCGTCGAGGTAGAGCCCGTCCACGCCCAGGCGGCGCACCAGGTAGTCCAGGCCCTGGAGGTAGTAGTTGTGCCATCGCGACAGCCCGGTGGTGGCGACGGCGGCGTCGTAGCGGGCGTTGCCCAGCGGCTGGTGCCAGGCCGGCACGTAGTCGGTGACGGCGTGCTCGCACAGCCACGAACTGCCCGTCCTGGGGCGGGCGCCCGCCTTGACCATCTCGTCGGCGGGCTTGTCGGCGAACTGGTCGGCCAGCTTGAAGCCCTCGCCCTGCATGAACACCTCGCCGCCCAGGCTGCGGAGGGCGAAGAACTCGGCCGCGTAGTTGCTCAACTCGCGGATGGTGTAGTAGAGCTTGACCTTCATCCCGGCGGCGTGGGCGGCGTCGATGTAGGGCTTGAGCTTGTCGTCGCTGAGGAACGGGTAGTTGATGTGCGGGTTGTAGGCGTCGCCCTGGTGCAGGTTGACGACCTTCGCGCCGGTGGGGACGATCTCGCCCAGCGGCGCCGCGTGCGAGCGGTGGAAGTAGCGCCAGTCCCAGTGGGCCTTGTCCAGCGTCTTGATGGGCGTGACCAGCAGGCCGAAGTTGAAGTGCAGCGCCTGGGCCGCAGCCGCCTTCCGCGGGCCGGTGAACGCCCGCAGGACGACCCGCCCACCGTCCTCGTCGATCGTGCACCCGCCCTTGCCGTCGTTGCCCCAGTCGCGATACAGGCCGCTCTCCTTGAGGTTGAACAGGTCCCATCGCGGCGTGACATGCTTGAGCTTGAGGTGCAGGCCCGCGTTGACGTCGCCGATCCAGACGTGACAGTTGGAGCGGGAGACGTCCCACGTCCACTTCCAGCTCGGCGGGCGCTTGCCGCCCTTGCGCCCCATGCCCATCATGTAGCGGGCCACGTCGGACCGGAGAGGGATCTCCAGGCGGATGTCCTTCAACTCGCCCGCGGCGGAGGGCGTCAGCGTCAGCTCGTAGTTCATGTACCCGTCGCACTCCAGCGAGGCTCGGCAGGCGAGTTCGTAGCCGCCGGCCCGGCTGAGGGCCTCCCAGACGACCTTTCCGCCGGACCGCGAGATCACCCGCGGCGGCTGGGCGTTCCACGCGAGCTCCCCGGCCTCGGTTTGGACGACGAAGCGCATGGGGGCGGCGAGGATGTCGCGGCCGTCGGCATCGCAGCGGTCGACGTTGGTCGAGAAGCAGCTCTGGATGGCGGCGGGCAGTCCGCCGTCGGCCAGGCGGACCCGGCGGCCGAGCACGCTGGCGGCCGGGCCGTCCACCTGCACGGGCGTGAAGGGCCGGAAGACCTCGTCGTCCAGGCCGATGGTCGAGTCCAGCCATCGCAGGCGGGCCTGGCGCCACAACTCACCGTCGCCGGCATCGTCGATCGTCCGCGGCTGGACGTCGAGTTCCAGGGCGACCTTCGCGGGCGGGGCGTCGGCGACGCCCACGGTGACCGTGCCCCGGTAAACGCCAGCCGCCGCGCCGGGCGGGACCTGCACGCCCATCCACAGGGCCTGGACCTTGCCCTTGGGCACGTGGAGGGTCTTCTGGAACGCCCGGCCGAGCCAGTCGGTCCCGCCCACGTTGAAGCAGCGCAGGGCGGAGGCGGGGATGCTGCCGCCGCCGGGGCCGGCCAGTTCGCCGAAGCGGACGCTCACGTCGCGGAGGTCCTGCCCGCAGGCCCACAGGCCGACCTGGAAGGCGTAGAACTCGCCGCGGCAGGCCTCGCCGCGCAGCGTGCGCCCGGGTCCGGCCTGGATCCATCGCAGGGGCAGGTCGTCGCTCATGCGGATGGGGTGGCGGCGGTCCTCGCCGAACAGCAGGAAGGCGGCGCCGGCGTGAGCGGCGAGCAGGGCCTTGATCTCGCCGGCCGTCGCGATCACCTCCATCGGGTCGAAGCGGTGGAAGTCGTTGACGGCCTGGAACTCGATGAGCCTGGCGGCGGGCAGGTCGCAGGGCTTGCCCTCGCGGATGGCGTCGGCGGCCTGCTTGCAGGCGGCGGCCCAGGCGGGCTCGGCCGTGTCGGCGGGCGTCAGGTAGCGAACGCTGGGGAAATACCACGAGCCCTCGGTCTTGAAGGGCATGTAATAGACGAAGTACTCGCCCGGCGCGGTGGCGGGCTGGAAGAGGACGTCGCCGCTCTCGCGCGTGGCGCGGACGGTCACGACGTTGGCGAGGCGTTTGCCGGTGGCCGCGTCGACGACGAAGATGGCCTTCCGTTCGGGCATCTCGTCGCGACGGCGCCAGGGCAGGTGAAGGCGGACGACGCCGGCCTTGGCCTCGACGGCGACGCGGGCGCGGGAGTTGCCCCAGCCCTCGACGGTCCAGTCGGCGATGGCATAGGGGACGTCGGCGGCGGAGGCGGGGGCGGTGGCCAGGGCGGCCCAGCAGATAATTGAACCGGCAAGGATGGTCTTCATGGCTTCACTTTCTGTCTTGGCAGACGGGCGAGGGCGGGTACGTGCTCGTCCTAGGGTAGAACGGACCGCGGCGCGATGGATTGTCGCACGGGTGCGCGAAGCCGCCAGCGGCAACTGCGCCAAGACCCGTCCTCCGCCGCGCCTGCGCCGGGGGTTTTCCGAAACGCAGACACGGAGCGTCGACCTGCGAAGACATGGATGATTTTGCCTTCGGTGATTTTGCCTTCGGGGTTGACTACGGAGAAGCTGACGCCGACGATGGGGCGGGGTCCTTTTGCCCATGGGAGTGGTGAGCAATCGTATGAGCATTCTGAATCGCCTGTTTGGGCCGCGCAAACGACCGCACGAGAAGGAAGAGGCAGAGGCTGCACTTCGGGCCGAACTGTTCGGCCCGGGGCAGTTGGAGACGCACCTGCGGGCGCTGGCGGTGGAGCACGCGGTGGACGTTCGTCCGGGCCCGGAGCGGCTGCTGGACCGCCTGGACGCCAACGAGCAGATCATCATCCGCTCGTACGAGACGATCGCCGAGGCGATCCGCCAGGGGCGCCAGGTGGCCCCCGCGGCCGAATGGCTGCTCGACAACTACTACCTCATCGAGGAGCAGGTCCGCATCACCCGCCAGCACCTGCCCGCGGACTACAGCCGCCAGCTCCCGAGGCTGACCGCGGGCGAGTTGAAGGGCTTCCCGCGGGTGTACTCGCTGACGATGGAGCTGGTCAGCCACACCGACGGCCGGATCAACGCCCAGGTGGTCACGCAGTTCGTGCGGGCGTATCAGGGCGTGGCGCCGCTGCGGCTGGGCGAGCTGTGGGCGGTGCCTATCATGCTCCGCCTGACGCTGATCGAGAACCTGCGGCGGGTGGCGTACCGCATCGCCTGGCGGCGGCAGCACCGCGACCTGGCGCTGGAGTGGACGCAGCGGTTCGAGCGGGCCCAGCGTCAGGGCGGACGGGACCTGATCACCACGCTGGCCGACCTGGTCCGCTCCGATCCGCCGACGTCGGCGCCGTTCATCGCCGAGCTGGCGGGCGGGCTCCAGGCGATCTCGTTCAACCTGGCCATCAACTGGCTGGAGGATGAGCTGGCCCGGCGGGGGCAGACGCTGGAGGCGATCCAGCAGGCCGAGAGCCAGGACCAGGCCGCCGACCAGGTGTCGATCGGCAACAGCATCACCAGCCTGCGGGCACTGGGGGCGATCGACTGGCGGAACTTCGTCGAATCGTTGAGCGTGACCGAGGCGGTGCTGCGGCGCGACCCGTGCGGGGTGTACGCCCGCTGCGACTTCGCCACGCGCGACGATTACCGCCACATCATCGAGCACCTGGCCCGGCGCAGCGGCTGGGAGGAGGAACAGGTAGCCGAGCGCGCGGTGCGCCTGGCCAACGACCGCCTCAGCCAGGGCCACGGCGACCGCCAGTGCCACGTGGGCTATTACCTCTATGTACCGGGGCGGCTGGAACTGGAGCGGGAGATCGGCTACCGCCCCACGCTGCGCCGGCGCCTGGCCCGCATCGGCGGACGCAGGCCCTTCCAGGTCTATGTGAACTTCCTGGTGCTGGCCCTGCTGATGCTGGCGGGGCCGTTGCTGCTGGCCTCGCAGGTCCTGATCGACACGCACGGCTGGGCGGCCTTTGTGATCCTGAGCGGCGCGGTGCTGCTGGCGGCGAGCGAGCCGGCCTTCACGCTGGTCAACTGGCTGTGCACCCTGCTGGTGCCCCCCTATCGCATGGCCCGCCTGGACCTGGCCAAGGGCCTGGAGGAGGAGCAGACGACGGCCATCGTCGTGCCCACGCTGATCTCCGGCCCGCAGGACGCCCGGGAGCTGGCCGACCAGATGGAGATCCGCTACCTGGCCAACCGCTCGGAGAACCTCCTGTTGGTGCTGCTGACCGACTTCGGCGACGCGGACCACCAGCACTTGCCCCAGGACGCGCCGGCGCTTCAGGCAGCCGTCGAAGCCGTCGAGGAGATGAACCGCCGCTACGGACACGGCGGGGACAAGTTCTTCCTGCTCCATCGCGACCGGGAGTACAACCCGGCCGAGAGCAAGTGGATGGGCCACGAGCGCAAGCGAGGCAAGCTGGAGCAGTTCAACCGCCTGGTGCTCGAAAATAGGGGACGCTACCCTATTTCCGCAGGCCAGCCGGCCGGCGAACAGCCGTCAACGCCCGAAGAAGGACCGAAGCACGCGGCGCCATCGCGCGGAAATAGGGTAGCGTCCCCATTTTCCACGGTGGTAGGCGACGTGTCGGCGCTGGGGCGGGTGCGGTACGTGATCGCCCTGGACAGCGACACGCAACTGCCGCCTGAGTCGGTGTGGAAAATGGTGGGCTGCATCGCGCACCCGGTCAACCGTCCGGAGTTGGACGAGCGGACCGCCTGCGTGCGACAGGGGTACGGCATTCTCCAGCCGCGGCTGGCGGTGAGCCTGCTGGCGGCCCAGCAGACGCGGTACACGAGGCTGATGGCGGGCGAGGTGGGGCTGGACCCGTACTCGCGCCAGGTGTCCAACGTGTACCACGATGTAATTGGCCAGGCCCAGTTCGCGGGCAAGGGCGTGTACGACGTGGAGGCGTTCGCGGCCTCGCTGGACGGGCGTTTTCCGGACAACCGCATCCTGAGCCATGACCTGATCGAGGGCTGCTACGCCCGTTGCGGGTTCGTCAACGACGTGGAACTGCTGGAGGACCACCCGCCGACGGTGACGGCGGACCTGGCCAGGCGGCACCGCTGGGTGCGGGGCGACTGGCAGATTGCGCGGTGGACCGCCCGCCACGTGCCGACCGCGAAGGATCCCTCCTCGCGCAACCCGTTGTCGGCCCACTGCCGGTGGATGGTCTTCGACAACCTGCGCCGGAGCCTGGTCCCCTGGGGATGGCTGGCGGCGCTGATCGGAGGCTGGCTGCTGCCGGGCCCGTTGGCCGGTGCGTGGACGCTGACGCTGCTGTTGCTGTACTTCCTGCCGAACCTGGCCCAGACGGCCTACGGCACGATCCTGCGGGACCCGCAGGTCTCGTGGTCCACTCACCTCAACCGGGCGGGCGTAACCCACGCTCGGGCCTGGCTGATGGACCTGCTCCAGTTCGTCCTGCTGCCGGTGACGGCCTATGTGTATCTCGACGCCATCGTGCGGGTGTGCTGGCGGCTGAAGGTCAGCCACCGCCGACTCCTGGAGTGGCGGACGTCGGCGGAGACGAACATGGCCGACAGTCGCAACTCGCTGGTGGAGACGGCGCGCCGGATGTGGCCGGGGCCGGTGGCGGCGGCGTTGGCGGCCTGGACGGTGTGGGGACTGGGGACCGGTGCGGCGGCGGCGTACGCGGTGTGCGGGTTGTGGCTGGCGGCGGCGCCGGCGGCGTGGGCGTTGGGATGGACCTGCCGCAAGCGCGTCGTGACGCTGGGCGCGCAAGAGGAAGCGTTCCTGCGCCGCCTGGCCCGGCGGACCTGGGCGTTCTTCGACGAGTTGGTGACTCCGGAGCATCACGGCCTGCCGCCGGACAACTTCCAGGAGCAGCCGCGCGCGGCGGTGGCGGAGCGCACCTCGCCGACCAACATGGCCATGGGGTTGTTGTGCAACCTGGCGGCCCACGATTTCGGGTACGTGACGACGGGGCGGCTGGCGTCGCGGCTGGAGCAGACGCTGTCGACGATGGAGGGGCTGGAGCGGTACAAGGGCCACTTCTACAACTGGTATGGCACGAAGGACCTTCGTCCGCTGCACCCGCTGTACGTTTCGACGGTGGACAGCTCGAACCTGGCGGGCAACCTGGTGACGCTGCGGTCGGGCCTGCTGGAGGCGCCGCGGGAGCCGATCCTGCCGGCATCGTGGCGGGCGGGGCTGCTGGACACGCTGGCGATTCTGCTGGAGGAGCTGGACTCGCTGTCGGTGGCCACGCCGGCGGTCAAGCGGCTTCGAGAGGCGGCGGCGGAGCGGGCGCGGGCGATCGAGGTCACGCCGGACACGCTGACGGCGGCGCGGGCGGCGCTGGTGGAGCTGGCGGGGGCGATCGTCCGTCACGCCAAGGCGGCGGCCGGACACGAGGAAGTGGACTTCTGGCTGGAGGCGTTGAAGCGACAGGGCGACGACCTGCTGGGCGAGCTGGATCACCTGGCGCCGTGGCTGGCCGACGAGGCGCTGGCGCGTTCGGCGGAGGACCAGCCGGCCTTCGCGGAGCGGCTGGGGCTGCAATCGGCGCTGGCGCACCTGGGGGCGGGGATGACGCTGGAGGAGCTGGCGCGGGTCCACGAACGGATCGCCCCCCTGCTGCCGCAGGCCCCCGAGGAGTCCCGGAGCGCCAATCCGCAATCCGGACCCTTGGCGCCGGCCCCTCGGACCGCGGTCCGCAACTCGCCCGCCGGACCGGCGGGTCCGCAACCGTCACAGGGCCCGCTGATGCGCCGGCTGTTGGCGCACGTGGCGACCGCCCAGGAGCGGGCGACGGCGCGGATTCACCTGCTGCGGGAGCTGGCCCAGCGCTGCCAGGAGATGTCGGAGTTCGACGTGCAGTTCCTCTATGACAGCGACTGCAAGCTGCTGACGATCGGCTACAACGTGGAGTCGCACCGCCGGGACACCGCCAACTACGACCTGCTGGCCAGCGAGTCCCGCCTGGGCAGCTTCCTGGGCGTGGCGCGCGGGCAGTTGCCGGTGGAGCACTGGTTCTCGCTGGGGCGCCAGCTCGCCCCGGGCGGGCGGGCGCCGGTGCTGGTGTCGTGGTCGGGCTCGATGTTCGAGTACCTCATGCCGCTGCTGATCATGCCGACGTTCGACTCGACGCTGCTGGACCTGGCCCAGCGAGGGGCGGTGCGCAGGCAGATCCGCTACGGGCGGACCCAGCGCGTGCCCTGGGGCGTCAGCGAGTCGTGCTACAACCAGATCGACAGCCACATGATCTACCAGTACCGGGCGTTCGGCGTGCCCAGCCTGGGCCTCAAGCGCGGCCTGGCCGACGACATGGTCGTGGCCCCCTACGCCAGCGCGATGGCCCTGATGGTCGACCCGCAGGCCGCCTGCGACAACCTCCAGGCCATGGCCCGCCTGAAGTTCGTCGGGCGGCTGGGGCTCTACGAAGCCGTCGACTACACCCCCGGCCGGGTGCCCCACGACGAGAACCACGTGGTGGTGCGGACGTACATGGCCCACCACAGCGGCATGACGCTGCTGTCGATCCTGTACGTGCTGGGCGACCAGATCATGCAGAAGCGTTTCCTGGCCAACCCCGAGCTGCGGGCCAACGTCCTGCTGCTCCAGGAGCGCGTGCCGGTCGTGCGGGCGTCCAGCGCCCTCGCCTCCAGCCTGGCCCGGGCCCCCATGCAACTGCGGCTCCAGGAGACACGCGAACTGTCGGTCCGCTTCCTGACCCTCAGCGACCTGGGCCAGCCGGAGGTCCACCTGCTGTCCAACGGGCACTACCACGTCATGGTCACCCAGAGCGGCTCGTCCTACAGCCGCCTCAACAACCTCGCCCTCACCCGCTGGCGCGAGGACGCGTGCATCGATGACCAGGGGCTGTTCATCTTCGTCCGCGACGTGTCGCCCACCGCACCGCCCACCCGGGCCTGGGCCACCACCTACCAGCCCAGCGGCGGGCTGGCGCCGGCGGCCGGCACGTCTCTGCCCGCGCTGGACCGCTACGAGGTTACGTACTCCCAAGGCAAGGCCGAGTACCTCGTCCAGCGCGACCGCCTGGAGGTCCGCACGGAGGTCGCGGTCTCCAACGAGGACGACGTGGAGGTGCGGAGGGTGCAGATCACCAACCTCTCCTCGCGGTCCAGGATGCTGGAGGTGACGACGTTCGTGGACGCCGTGCTCCAGGACCAGTTGGCGGAGTTGTCGCACCCGGCCTTCTGCGGCCTGTTCCTCCAGACCGAGTTGCTGCGCGACAAGGGGGCCGTCCTGATCACCCGCCGCCCGCGGTCGACCCATGAGAGCTGGCCCTGCCTGTTCCACTCGATGACGCTCGCCGACGCCGAGGGGATCGAGTCGACGTCGTTCGAGACCGACCGCGCCCGCTTCCTGGGGCGCTGCCGGAACGTCGGCGAGGCGGCGGCGCTGGAGAAGCAGGGGAGCCTGTCGAACTCGGCCGGCGACGTGCTGGGCGCGGTGGCCGCGGTGCGCAGGCGCGTGCGGATCGCGGCCGCCCAGACGCTCACGCTGACGGTGGTGCTGGGGGCGGCGCCGACGCGGGAGCAGGCGCCCGTCCTGGTGGACAAGTACGCTTCGCCCGGCATCGCCGATCGCGTATTCGAGCTGGCCTGGACCCGCAGCCAGGTGATGTTTCACCAGTTGCGGATGGACGAGGCCGACGCCCAACTCTTCGGGCGGCTGGCGGGTGCGGTGCTGTTCTGCAACGCCCGCCACCGGGGCAAGCCCAGCCAGATCGCCCGCAACCGCAAGGGGCAGTCGGCGCTGTGGAGCTACGGCATCAGCGGCGATCTGCCCATCGTGCTGCTGCGGATCTCCTCGCCCGGCGCGTTGGAGCTGGTCCGCCAGGCCATGCGGGCCCACGCGTACTGGCGTCACAAAGGCCTGCGCTCCGACCTGGTGATCTGGTGCGAGGCGTTCAGCGGCTATCGCCAGAGCCTGCTGGACGCGGTGATCGGTGCGGCCCAGTCCAGCGGCGAGGGCAAGAGCCTCGACCAGAGCGGCGGGATCTTCATTCGCGACGTGGTCCAGATCCCCGAGGACGACCGCCTGATGTTCCAGGCCGTCGCCAGGCTCATCCTGAGCGACCGCGCGGGCAGCCTGGGCGAGCAGGCCGAGCGCGGCGTGGTGCAGGCCGAGCCGGCCGGCGAAGAGCCGGCCCCCGCCCCGGTCGCCCCGGAAGAGATGGAACTGCCTCCGCGCGAGCTGAGGATGTTCAATTCCCTGGGCGGCTTCACGAGCGACGGGCGGGAGTACGTCACGGTGCTCCGCCCGGGGACGGTGACGCCGGCCCCGTGGGCCAACGTGCTGGCCAACCCGCACCTGGGCAGCGTGGTCAGCGAGTCCGGCTCCACCTACACGTGGTTCCACAACGCCCACGAGTTCCGCCTGAGCGAGTGGCACAACGATCCGGTGCGCGACCCGACCAGCGAGGCGTTCTACATCCGCGACGAGGAGACGCGGCGGTTCTGGTCGCCCATGCCCGCCCCGCGGCGCGGCCCCACGCCCTACGTCTGCCGCCACGGCCTGGGCTACAGCGTCTTCGAGCACACCCAGGAAGGCCTGTTCACCGAGACGACCGTCTTCGCGTGCACCGACGCGCCGGTCAAGGTCGTCCTGCTCAAGCTCCGCAACGTCAGCGACCGCCACCGCCGCTTCAGCGTGACCGGCTACTGCCAGTGGGTGCTGGGCGAGCTGCGCAGCCGCAACGCCATGCACGTGGTCAGCCAGCTCGATCCGCAGACCGGGGCGCTGTTCGCCAGCAACGCGTTCAACACGGACGCGCCCGGCTGGACGGCGTTCTTCCAGTGCAGCGAGCGGGACCGCAACCTCACCGCCGACCGGATGGAGTTCATCGGGCCCAGCGGCAGCCTGGTCTCTCCGGCGGGCATGCGGAGGCCCGCGCTGTCCAACCGCGTGGGGGCCGCCCTGGACCCGTGCGCGGCCATCCGGGCGTACGTGGATGTCCCGCCCGGACAGGAGCGGTGGGTGTCGTTCGTGCTGGGCGCGGGCGACAACGAGCAGCACGCCCGCTCGCTGGTCCGCTCGCTCCAGACGCTGGACTCCGCCGTCCAGGAGCTTCGGGAGGTGTGGGAGTTCTGGAAGCGCCAGCTTGGCGGGGTGTACGTGCAGACGCCGGATGAGTCGCTGAACTTCCTGGCCAACCACTGGCTGCTGTACCAGGTGCTGGTCAGCCGGTACTGGGGGCGCAGCGGGTTCTACCAGTCGGGAGGGGCGTACGGGTTCCGCGACCAGCTTCAGGACAGCCTGGCGTTCCTGTGGGAGTGCCCGTGGCTGACGCGCGAACACCTGCTGCGGGCGGGGTCGCGCCAATTCCCCGAGGGCGACGTGCAGGGATGGTGGCACGTGCCCAGCGGGCGCGGCGTCCGCACGCGCATCAGCGACGTGCACCTCTGGCTGCCCTACGTCGCCTCCCGCTACGTCCAGACCACCCGCGACACCGGCGTGCTCGACGAGAAGCTCGCGTTCATCGAGGGGCGCCCGCTGGCCGACGGCGAGGACCACTACTACGACCGCCCGCAGAACAGCGACAAGCAGGCCACGCTCTACGAGCACTGCGCGCGGGCCGTCCGCCACGCCCTGCGCTTCGGGCGCCACGCCCTGCCGCTCATGGGCTGCGGCGACTGGAACGACGGCATGAACCACGTGGGCGCCGGCGGGCGGGGCGAGAGCGTCTGGCTGGCGTTCTTCCTGCTGGAGGTGCTCCGGCAGTTCGAGCCGCTGGCCCGCGACCGCGGCGACGAGCAGATGGCCGACCTCTGCCGCACCCAGGGCCAGGACCTCCGCAACGCCATCGAGGCCGCCGCCTGGGACGGGCAGTGGTACCTGAGGGCGTTCTTCGACGACGGCTCGCCCCTGGGCAGCCACCGCAACGACGAGTGCCGCATCGACTCGATCAGCCAGAGCTGGGCGGTGCTCAGCCAGGGCGGCAGCGAACACCGACTGGAGCAGGCCATGGAGTCGCTCTGGCAGAAGCTGGTGGACACCCGGCACGGGCTGGTGCGGCTGTTCGCCCCGCCGTTCGTCCGCAGCCCGGGCCTTCGCGGCTCGCCCGACGGAGCATCACAAGGGACCGCCCAGACACCGGACGCCGCCGCCAACGACGTGGGCTACATTCAGGGCTACATCCCCGGCGTGCGGGAGAACGGCGGGCAGTACACTCACGCCGCGGTCTGGGCGGCGATGGCCTTCGCCCGGCGCGGGCAGGCCCAGCGGGCCTGGACCCTGTGGGATATGCTCTGCCCGGTCCGACACGCCGATTCGCCCGAGCGCGTCGCCGCCTACAAGGCCGAACCGTTCGTGGTGGCCGCCGACGTGTACACCGCGGCGGGGCACGAGGGACGCGGCGGGTGGACCTGGTACACCGGCTCGGCGGCGTGGATGTACCAGTTCGTCCTGGGCAGCCTGCTGGGCCTGCGCGTCGAAGGCGACCGCCTGAGCTTCCAGCCCCTGCCGCACCCCGACTGGACCGAGTACGCCGTCCACTACCGCTACCGCAACACCTACTACCACGTCCGCGTGCTGCACGCGGAAGACCCCCAAAAACCCGACCGCGCGTCCGCCCTGGTCCGGCGCGTCCTGCTCGACGAGGCCGAACAGGACGACCACGCCGTCCACATGATCGACGACGGGCACGACCACCATGTCGTCGTCGAGATCGCCTGAGACGCAACCGCCCCGCCCGCCAGACCGGAACGCACCGGCGGCCGCCCGGGCGACGCTCAGTCCTTCACGACGACGTAACCCATCGACGGGACCGCCCGGCTGCCATATTCGTACGGGGCGGCGCGATAGTTGGTGATGATGCTCGTGCCGTCCGAGAACGTGGTCTTGAACACGTCGTCGGCGAGCGGGCCGTGCGACTCCATGAACTCGAGCTGCAAGCGCTTGAGCTTCTCGAACTCCTCGTAGCCGCGCTTGACCATGCAGACGGATTCGGCCAGCTCCTCGTCCGTCGTGCAGGTCAGGTCCCTGTCGCCCATCCAGTTGGTTCCGGCGTCGCGGAACTTCGAGTAGAAGTAGAACATCGGCCGCCCGCCGAACTCGACCAGCTTCAGCCGGGCCGTCGGGTCCTTGACGGTATAATTGGTCGTCGACGTGTAGGGATTGTTGAGCACGATGCCGTTGTAGACCAGGTGCCAGAAGGGCACGTGCCGATCGATCAGGGCGGGCGTCTTGGCGCCGGGGACGTGGAAGCTGACGTACAGGCCGTAGTCGAGATTCGACACGACGTAGTCGAACCCGCCCTCGGAGGCGAACCCGCCGAAGGCCTTCTGCGCGTCGGCTGCGATCCGCCGGGTCCACTCGGCGAAGCCCTCCTTCGTCAGCGGGTGGCCGGGCGCGTAACAGGCCCTCGGATTGACCGTCGAGTACACGTCGATGTAGTGCAGCCCGCGGAAGCCCAGGTCGCGGATCTTCGCGAAGTCGCCCTTGGAGAAGCGTTCGTACATGCACTTGGGACAGGCCTGGTACATGGTCCCCCCGCCCCACTGCCCGCCCTTGACGATGGAGCCCCCCTTGGCCCGCAGCAGGTACCCTTCGTCCCACAGGCCGCCGATCTGGGAGGCCCGGTACGCGTCGGAGTAGTTGGTGTGGCAGACGACCTGATACCCGGCGGCCTGGGCCTTGCTGATCGCCTCGCGCAGCTTCGCCTCGCCGCCCAGCCGCGCATCGACGGGGAAGATCTGCGGGTATCGCCCGTCGTGCCCGCCGATGTTCCAGCCCACCAGGCAGAACTCAGCCCGGTCGATCCCCTGCTTCTTGAACTCGTCGACGATCCGCCCGAACCGCTCGAACGACACCGCGACCTTCATGGGCGGCTCGTTTTCGGCGTTCTGCTCGGGCGCGGGCGAGGGCACCGGCTTCCAGCCCATGCGGACCCGCACCATCATGGCGCCGGCTGCATACGCCAGCTCGCGGTTGTCCCGAACGCGCTCCTTCAGCGGGCGGACGACCTTTCGGCCAAGCTGGAAGCGGCGATACGTTCTGGCCATGTCGCTGTACGTCGCGCGCTCGCCGTCCAACAGGTGGAACTCGATCGCGAGGTCGTCGTACGGGGCCTCGCCGTTGAGTTCGAAGCGGGGATACACCCGATAGACGCCATCCCGCAGGTCGACCATCTGGCAGGCCTCGTATCGCAGGCCGGTCACGATCACGGTCATCGCGCCGCGCGGCGTGCGGACGCCGAACGCGTCCATCACCTGGTGCGGATTTCGATAGCTGCCCGAAGGACGCTCTTGGAACGTGCCGTACATGCCGTTGCAGAAGACGTAGAAGCCCTCCTCCCCGGCCCGGGCGGTGGCGATCGGATGATGCACCTCGATGCTGCGCGTGCCGGGCGGGATGTTCCCCTTGGCCACCCGCAGCGATTGGACGCCGCCCCGCGAGGCCAGGGCGACGTGCCGCGTCTCGGCCCGGCCAGCGGCGAGTTTGAAGTAGAGCTTCGCCTGCGTCTCCGCGCCCGGCGCGGCCGGGGAAAACAGACAGGCGACCAGCAGCCACCACGTGGTCCGGTTCTTCATCGCATTCGCTCCCAAAAGTGCGAAACCGCCTCGGCGCCCGCGCCGGCGGCCGTCACGGTGCAGGGGGGGCCTGCGTCGCGGCGGCGTCGGCTTCGCGGGCGTAGACGCGCACATAGTCGATCTCGAAATCGCGAGGGTACGTCATGTCGGGGTCGATGTTCCCGATCCAGCCGGAGTACTGGAACAGCGCGATGAGAATGAACATCTTCTCCTGCGGCGTGGGCCCCTTGTAGGTGCCGATCACCTTGCCGTCCACGTACCAGTCGACCCGCCCCTCCTGCCACTGCATGGCCCAGACGTGAAACCTGGAGGCGTCGATGCCGAGCTTGGGCCGATGGTGCGCCTCCTTGGTGAAGTGGACGTTGAGGTCCACGGAACTGGATGCGTCGCCGATGTGGCGCCCCTGTTGCTCGATGATGTCGATCTCCACCACGCCGTCGCCGACTTTCTTTCTCCGCCCCTCGGGCGTGTACTCCTGCTTGGTCGGGTCGTGCTGGTGCAGCCAGAAGGCGCTCAGCAGCCCCTCGCCCCGCGGGCACTTGCAGCGGATCTCGAACCATCCGTACTTCTGGGCGAACTTGTCGAGGATCTGGTACTCCTTCGTGGTCGCGCCGAAACGGTGGTCCGACGTCTGGATGCAACTGACGCACGGAGTGCTCTTGTCCGGGCGGAAGGGCAATGCCTTGTCGATGCGGAGCTTCAGGAGCCCGTCCTGAATGACGTAGTGCGCGTTGTGGTCCACCCAGCGGCTGGGGTGGCCGATGCGCTTGAAGTACTCCTTTCGCCCGGAGCGGTACGCGGCGAACCAGTACATGTCGTTCAACTGCGGGCGATCGAACTCGTCGTGGAAGGTCAGCTTCCAGCCCGGCTTCTCCAGCGGAGGGGCGGGCGCGTCGTCCGCCGCCAGGGCCGGGCCGGACGCCAGCAGCAACGCGAGGCAACACCCCAGGAGGACCGATCTGCGTTTCATTTCGCGGGCTCCAATCAGCCAGGCTCGTGGGTCCCGTCTTTTGCGTCGCCGGAAGTGGCCGATGCCGGGACCATGCGGAGGACAGGGCCGTCGGGGAACGTCACGCCCTGTGTCTTCTTCGTTGGCGGTCAGCCGGCATTCTCGCCATGGGGCAGGCGCCTGGCAAGGATTGATTCGTCCGGGACGCAAAGAGACCCCCGCGCGCGGTGCACCCCCAAGCTGCGCTTGGGGGTGGCACCAATCTGAGGCTATGGGAAGGCCACCCGCCGCATACTCTCTTTGGATCGCCCACCAGCCGGGGTCCTCTTCATCCTCTACGGCTGAACCTGCCTCCCGCCTAACAGTCCGAAGGTTCATGAGGACTGTCCCCGACTCAAAGCGGATGAATTTCGTACAGCGTGAGATGGGCCTGCCCCTTCGTCAGGCTGTGCTCGGCCACGTGGGGAGAGAACGGCGAGGGGTATCGGTCGCCGGATGTCCCTTCGTATCGCGCATCCAGCCGGCACGTTCTGCGGTACACCTCCTTCCAGTTCTTCCTGTTCCAGGCCGGCCATTGGTAGCTCCCCTCGTGGATCGTGAATTCCCATGTCTTGGGCGAAACCTCCGCCCACTTCTCGCCCAGGTCGACAACCAAGATTCGCCCATCCTCCGACCAGAGGGGGCAAGAGTAGTACTTGCCGCCTGAAACCCGCGCCAGTCGATCCGTGACGTCCCGGTGCTCCCACCGTTCCAGGTCCACCAGCATCGCGGGCCTGATTGTCTCCGCCGCCTGGCGCGACGCCGTCCGTGCGTCGATCTTCGACCAGTCCGGCGTGGGATACGGTACGATCACCAGGGCCGTCTCGTTGGGCTTCCAAGCCAAATCAGTCCTGTCCAGAGAACTGAAATGGGGGAAAGTCAACTCCATAGCCCTGACATTCTGCACATCCACCACCCACGCGGGCCCGGCCCGGTCGAACGTCTGTGCGTGGGCGACCATGTATCGGCCGCGGGGAGAGACGTGGGCATCTCCCCAGACGTTGTAGCTTTCACGGGATGAGGGAAACGGAGGGTCTTTGCCACCCCTTGACAGGAGATTGAGAGGGACCACGAGTTCCCCCCGCTGGTCGCCCTGCGCCTGGCGGCGCCAAAGGCCTTGCTGCGTCAGATAGGCTTGTTTCGTGTCGCTGATCCACGCAATCGCTTTGGCGGTATCGTCCACTACATGGACCACTTGGCATTCTCGGGTAGTCAGGTCAATGGTCGTGATGCGGTCCCGTTCCAGGACGGCCAGTCGCCCTGAGTCGGGGCTGAAACACAACATGATGATCCTCCGGTACGGCTCACGCCTGCCCAATCCGACACTTCGCACCTGGCGCGGGTCGTGAATGCTGACCCATTCGACCTTCAACCGGCAGTCGTGGCTGCCCCACAGCACCTTGTACGAGTCGTGACCGAACAGGTCGTACTTGTACCAGCGGGCCTCGTGAAAGACACGCTCATTGACGGCGTAGGCCATCCACTGTCCGTCGGGAGAGAAGCACGGGGTCTGCGCCTTGGCCTGCCAGCCGGACATGCCGTGGACCTCCAGACCCTGGAGGGCGCACCCCCCACCCAGCAGAATCCCCAGGAGACAACCCACGGCGATCAGGCCGATCTGAAATGCGGGCTCATCACATGCATTTCCCCCGGGGTCGCCCCGGGCAGTGCCGTCGCCGTGCTGGAGGTCGGCCCGGTTGGCGAGCTGGTCGAGAGTTCCGGGCTGGGTAAACGCGGACTTGTCGGCTGCGCGAGCCATGGCGAGCCCCTTCCCGTATCAACATTGTACGTAAGCCGGCGCGGCCTGTCCAGACGCTCGACCGTCGCCTCGGCCGGTGGCCTCCCTAAGCAGGACCAGTGGTTGGTGCCACCCCCAAGCGCAGTTTGGGGGTGTCCACAGCATGAGAAGGTCAGTTCATGGGCTTGCCACGGAACGTCCCATCGGCGGCAGGCCTGCCGGCCGACAGGTCTTGCGGATGGTCTGGGCAGTATCGACCATGACGGGAGCTTATCCTGCGGCACCCGGCTTGACAACCCATCGTGTCGGCGACGGTCTGCCCGCATCTCTGAGGGGTGGCACCGCAACTGAAACCTAAGGAAGGCCACCCACCGGGCGCATGGCAAGGACGGATTCGTCCGGGACGCAAAGCGACCCGCGCACCCGGGTCCTGCCTTCCGTGGTAAATCCCCGCGCGCTGCCCGTCAATCGGCCAGACTGTCGCAGGCAGCCTTGGCATTGACGAAATGCTCCGCGAGTTGCGCAGGCATCCAAGGCTTTCCCGCAAGCTTGCCGAACGCGCCGGACAGATGTCGGTACGAATGCCTGGTGATCCGCTCACGATGAGCCAATACGGCGCCGGCGATGGCCGAGTAGTAGATAGTCATTGCCGCCGTACGAAAGGCCTCGGAGTCAGGCTGCGAGGCGAGAACCCTTGAGAGGTCCTTGATTTGCACCAGGACCGCCAGGTCTGTCGCCGAGTCAAGCAAGAGGGACGTCAGCGACCTGTCGCCAAGTCGCGGGACGTTCGGCGAGGGCGAGGCGGCAGCGGCCGGCGTGTGGTCTGCGGCTTCCGCCTCCAACGACAGGCTCCCGTCCAGCATGGCCCCAAGCAACTCCCCGGTCACCCGGTCCGTCTCCGTTCGGGCCATCTTCCTGACGCCAATGCCCAACAGGTTTGCCAGGGACTTGGGGTCTTGGCCGTATGTCGTGTCATCCGTCACAATATCACGCTCCGCGACTGCTGATTGCCGGTCGTCGTTTCCCGATACACGATCGGGTCTCTCGGTCTGGGTCATCCCCAGGCGAGAATCTGCATCAACTCCTGGATCTCGGCGTCGATGTCATCGTCGGAATCGACCCACTGCTGGACCCGTCGTCGAAGATGCTTCTGAAACGCCCGCTTGATCGTGACCATCATATTTGAGGCTTTTTCCTCGCTCTCGATGCCGTACTGTCGGCAGATGTCGCCCATCGCGAGGGGCTCAGCCTCCCGCAGGCAAGGCTGAACCACCCGCAGGCGAAAGACCTCCCAGTGAACCGATTTTCCCGTTTGGCAGCACGTCGCCTTGACGTCCGCCAGGACCTGGTCGAGGAGCGAGCTGGCCCAGGCGTAGGCGAAAGCCTTTTCCGGGCTCGAGTGGCTCACTTGCCCGGGTATGTCCATGTTCTCCATGGCATCCAGGGCAACCATCCGGCCCTTGGGCTGTCTTCGCAGTGTGGTCCGGGCCCTGTGCGCGCTGACCACATATCGGTCCAGGGCCGACAGCAGGAAGGTCCGGAACCTCCCCTTGGCCTGGTCGGCCTGAGCCGCCAAATCCTTCCCCAGGACGACATCCTGCAAGAAGCCCTGCGTCAGATCCTTGGCGTCTTCGTTGTCGCACCCTTTCCGCCGAAGATAGCAGTAGATGGGCTTCCAGTATTGTTCGATCAATTGCTGAATTGCGGCTTTGCGGGCCGGCTCGCCCCCCGCCCGCAACTCGGCCAACTGGGTCCAGGCCGTCGTTTGAAAAGACTGCCGCGGACCGCCCATGGTCGTTCTGTCGCCAGCCATCTGTGCCTCTCCGTTGCTGAACAGGGAACGAACCGTCTCGCCTCGCGCGTCTTGGGAGCATCCATGTCCGGCTCTCACGAATTGTGCGCACAAGACACCTGCCGCCTGGGCAGATAATAGCCGTAATCTCTTGATTGTCAAGAGCTAATGGCGCCTCCGCCCAAGTGGAGTCCGTATTGCCTTCAGCCGGACCGGCCCTGTTTCGGCCCGCACGAGTCGTCAAGGGGCCGTCGCCCGGCGGGCATCCGCCGCAAGGGAGGTCTTTTATTTCCGGTCACGCGAATCCGGGCGCGCAAGCCCGGGAGACAGCCGGCGTATCCCTGGGCAGAAGGAGAACGCCATGACCAAGCGAATGATCGAACTTGCGATCTTCCTTTCAGCGGCCATCCTGCTGCTCCTGATGGTCTTCTGACCGGCGGACTCCTGTGGACCTGATGTAACCTGAAATCGGCAGCCTGCCGAGCGGACCAGTGAATCCCTTACTGAGGAAGGAGAACGGCCATGAAGAACGCAACGATGTCCTTGTTGGTCCTGGCGACTCTGTGCACGGGGTGCCAGCAGAGTGTGCGGCTTGACTGGAAGGCGCCGACGCCGGCGGCAAGCCTGACGCCGGTGTATGTCGGGGACCTCTCCGCCGACAAGCGGCAGTGGGTCGTCTACAACAAGCCGGTGGGGGAATCGATCGGCAACCATACATTCACCGTCTTCGCCATTCCCGTGGGCAACATCAACGCCCACCCCAGCACTCCGCTGAAGTCTTCCTTTGACCGCGCCGTCCGCGACGCCCTGAAGGCGGCCGGGTACGACCCCCGCCCCGCCAGCGAGGCCCCCGCGGGAACGCCCATCCTGACCGCCGACATCCGGCAGTGCTGCTTCTGGTCGTACATGTACTTCTGGCCCGTGATCGTGCAGGGCGGAGAAGTGAAGGTGGCGATGCGCGTGCAACGCCCCGACGGAACGGTCGCGTGGCAGGACCAGTACAAGCGCAACGCCCCCGGCCTGGCCGTTGTCGGAAGTTTCGGATTCGACTGGATGGTGAAGGACGCGATGACCAAGATGGTCTCCGACATCAGCAAGGGATGCTCCGGCGAGGAATTCAGGAGGGCTGTGACCCAGTGACGTCGGCGGTTCGCGGCCGGGGGAAACCGAACAGGGGGACGCTGGCGGCCCGGGAGCAATCTCGTGGCCGCCGGCGTGCGTTTGGAGGCTCTCACACGCGATCGCAGGCGGAGACGCAATCCGCTACCAACCCCTTGAAAGAGCCCGCCCTGCATCACCGTTCTCGGGGAGAAGGTCATCGGAACCTGCCCTTGGAGCAGCAAGTGCAGGTCTGCAACTCGGGGCCGCCGACGGGGACGGATGGACACGCCCGGGGGGGCGGCTCAGACCTGCGCGTACGCGCCGGGATTCTGACCCGCTTCACGCCACAGGCCTACTCCGCCCGTTGCACGGGCCCGTCGCAACTGAATGTGGGGGAGCAGTTTATGAACAACCGCCACCGAATACGTCTCCGGTGCGCAAGACGGGCATACGTCTGGCGTATTCCTCTACGGAGAGGCAGAAGACCACTCACCCAAACGCGCGGGTGGAAAAGGTGATATATGAACATTGCCGGATGCCGGATTCATGGGGTTGACTTGCGGGAGAAAGACGAAGGCGTTTCCGTTTCTGCCAAGACACGGGAACTGGTGGAGGACCCTCCAGCGGCTTGCGCGTCTCTTAGCGGACGGTTCCCGGCTATACCGGTCGTCTGCGACGGGCCCGTGCGGAACGCCGTCGTCGCAGCGATACTGGTTGGCGCCTTCGCGATGTCAAGCTCCGCATTCGCCGGCGCGCCTGTGACCAGCATTGACAGTCTGGCCTGGACCCGGGAAAGCCCATCCGTCTTCATGGTTGGACTCGAAGGCGTGCCTTCACACTGTCGCCCAGTAACGCTGTTATACGCACCCGAAGGCAGCACGGTGGACGTGCTTGAAACCGATGCGGCCGCGCCCGCGTCTGAAACTCCGCGGGAACCCGAGGCGGAGGAGAAGACCGCTGCGAGAAACGAGCCGTTTCCCGAGTCCATCCCCAACCGGGAAGCACCCCGGGAGGACCGGCTCGCCGAAGTAAAACACTCCGCCTTCACGGTCGCAAGTCTCCTGCCTAAGCTCATGGCCTTTCGATTTGCCAAGGCTAAGGAACTCGCGACAGGGCAAGAAGATGTCGTAGCCAGTTGGAACGTCCTCAGCAGCGCTTCGATACTCGTCCTCTGTAAGCATGCGCCGGCAGAAATAGAAGGCCTGCTTGCCATGCGAGACGATCGCAAGACTCCTGCGTTGGCTTGGAGTGCTCGGTTTCAGGAACAGGCCATGTCGATGCTCCGCAGGACGGCCGGCTCGGAAGCGGTGGCCTCTTGGCGGTGCGGCTTCGCCCTGGGGTCAATGCAGGCGTTTGGCGATTTCGGCGAGTCCGCGTTCCGGTCGGCCACGCCGGGCGCAAGCGGAGAACGATCGCAGATGACGGCTGGGATCCGCCTTGCCGCCGGTACTGTGCGTGCCATGGCCCGCGAAGCCAGATTCTCCAGGCCACTGACCGAGGCGCTTGCCGATCTGAGCCAGGAAGCCAGCCGGGTGAAGGACGGGGCGTCTCTTGCCAGGTTGCAGGAATCCACCAAGGCCCTGACAACTCGCTTTAATTCCGCGCGGCACTTCGCCGATGCGGCGTCGGCGCCGCAGCCCACATCGAAGCCGAAGCCCGTCGCCGCGCCGGCGAAGGTGGCCCAGAAGCCCCGCCTGCGAGACATTCTCGGGAGATGGTGCGGCCGGGGCCTTGAGCTGACCATCACGGCCGATGGACGATGCGTGTACTCCGTGCTTCTCAACTCCTACGGAGATGGAGTTACGTCTTGCACCACAATAGCGGCGTCTGCTGATGGCGATGGCTTTGTCGTCACGATAGGAGGACAAGCCTGGGGGAATCGGTATTTCCCCATGACTCTCACTCGAACCACCTCCGCGGATGAATTGAAGGCTACACTCCAGGGGCGGGTGTTCATCCTGTGTCGTCAAGGCCGCGCACCCTCCTTCGCCGAAGACGGAGAGAGCAAGGACGACGACGCTCCCAGAGCGAGTGCAGGCCCTGACACAGGCAAGGCCGCCAAGTACTTGTCGATGGCACAGTTGCTGGCAGAGAATGGGAAGAAGACACAGGCTCGCGCATGGGCTCAGAAGGCCATAGATGCGGCTCCGGAATCGTCTGTTGCGGAGGAAGCGAGACTGTTTCAGCTCAGGATGCGCTAGTCCGTCGAAGCCTGTTGCGCTCTCACTGGCAGCACTGGCCCTGTGCGATCCTCCAGTACCAGGGGGTGCTACGTGCTCGCCGGTTGTGATGCCGGGACCGATGCTGTTACTTGTTGAACTCCCCCGCGTCGTACCTCTTCCAGAACTCTTCAGGCCTCATCCGCCTTCTCCCCTCCAGCCCGATTGCCCGAATGCTCTTCATCTCTCGTACATACTGTATACCCTTGGTGATGGTCTTTGGGGTGAAATAGAATTCCTCCAGTTGCATTGCCTTCAGGGGCGTCAGATCCATCACGCGCGTTCCCGGGATAGAAAGATTCTTCAAAGGCATTCCCTGTAAAGGCGTCAAATCACTGACCGGACAATCATTGCATTCGAGATGCAGTAGCGACATGTCTTGAAGCGGTCGCAAGTCTGTAATCGGCGATCCTTTCACAAGGAGCTTCTTAAGCGGCAACCCTCTAAGAGGACCAATATCGTCGACCTTGGTGCCTTGGATAGACAGTTCTTCTAAGGGCATGCCTTCTAGTGGGGATAGGTCTGAAATGTCAGAGAAGATTCCACAGTCCAGGCATTTGAGCGGCATTCCAGCAAGGGGCGAGAGATCACGAACACGAGTCCTGTAGAGTATTATGGACTCGAGCGGCATGCCCTCCAGAGGCGAAAGATCCTTGACTGACGTGTCGTGAATACTGAGTTTCCTAAGAGGAATACCCTTGAGAGGGTATAGGAATCGCAGATTCTGCTGGTTTATCAAGTCAGCCGTGACCCATTCACCGTTCCGGATCGTCACTCCCCCCATGCTGACAGGAGAGCCGTTGATCTCATTCAATTTCGCCTGCACCCGTTTGAGCTGCTCTTCGGGCGGAAGCTTCCTGATCTCCCCCTCGAACCCCTCGCAGGCGACTTTGGCAAAGGCTGTGTCGATCTGTTCCTGTACCTCCTTGACGGTCTCGGCCCGTTGCTGCACCGAGGCGTCCTGCTGCTTTTCCATCAACTCCAACGCCCGTTTGAGCGGGGCCTGACATTCCTTCAACCTGTCTGCGTGGTAGAGGGTCTGTCCAACCTTGACCAGTGCCCGCCAATCGTTGATGCTCCCCACGTTGCCAGCAAGAGCCACCGCCTGCTCCAGATCACCTTGCTTGGAAATCGCCTCGGCCAGCCCCGCCTTGCTTTCCACATGCTCAGGATCAAGCTTCAAGGCTTCGCGGAACCGATCCGCTGCGATCTTGTAGTTGTTCTCTGCGCTAGCGAACATCGCCCGGGCGTACATTCCCCACGGGCTGTTAAGAGCTACATCGTCGGCATCACGGGCGCGACGCTCTGCCTCGTCCAGCCGACCGGTCTCGGCTGCGCGGATCGCCTGCATGGCGAACCGCCGTGCGGCGGCCAGGGCAGTCTCGCGTTCCTTCTGCCGGGCGGCTACTGCTTGCTGTTCGCTGCTCACCGCCCGATCACGTTCCAGGGCGATGCGGACGTAGGAGAAGACGCCAACGGCCAGGAGGATGGCGGCGGCGGCGGCGATCGAGACGCTGACGGCCTTGTTCCGCTTGACGAGTTTCACGAAGGCCTGGGTGAAGGTGTCCGGGGCGGCGGAGACGCTGCGGCCCTCCAGGTACAGCTTGATGTCACCGGAG
>Ga0116148_1000579_pt1 | contig 45077 bp, 36 predicted proteins | sample AD_UKC055_MetaG_FD_89786 | JGI IMG/M metagenome (GOLD analysis project Ga0116148, IMG submission 89786) | Active sludge microbial communities of municipal wastewater-treating anaerobic digesters from USA - AD_UKC055_MetaG | ecosystem: Engineered > Bioreactor > Anaerobic > Digestate | place: USA...
CTTTTCTAATGAATCCCAGTCCACAGTCTACAGTCTTTAGTCCACAGTCTCTTTTCTAATGAATCCCAGTCCACAGTCTACAGTCTTTAGTCCACAGTCTCTTTTCTAATGAACCCCAGCCTCCAGTCTCCAGTCTCCAGTCTCCAGTCTAACTCGGACGTCCTCGTCCGAGTCGAAGGCGTCTCGAAAAAATTCTGCCTCAGCCTCAAAAAATCCCTCTGGTACGGCCTGCAGGACATGGGCCGGGAGCTGACTGGCCGCCGACGGGGCGGTGTAGACGGTAGGCGGCAGACTGTAGACGGTAGACTAGAGACTAGAGACGGTAGACTGGAGACGGCTGCGGAAAGTCTACAGTCTACAGTCCGCAGTCCACAGTCTAACTCCTTGGGGCTCCGCCCGAAGGAGTTTTGGGCGGTCAACAACGTCAGCTTTGAGCTGAAGCGCGGGGAATGCCTGGGGCTGATCGGACGGAACGGCGCGGGGAAGACGACGCTGCTCAAGATGCTCAACGGCCTGATCAAGCCGGATGCGGGCCGGATCGAGATGCGCGGGCGGGTGGGGGCGCTCATTTCCCTCGGGGCGGGCTTCAACGGTATCCTGACCGGGCGGGAAAACATCTATACCAATGCCTCCGTCCTGGGCCTGTCCAAGAAGGAAATCGACGCCAAGCTGGACGAGATCATTGACTTTGCCGAAATCGGCGATTTCATTGACACCCCCGTGCAGAACTACAGCTCGGGCATGGCGGTGCGGCTGGGGTTTGCGGTCGCCACCACACTGGAACCAGATATTTTGCTGCTCGACGAGGTGCTGGCCGTGGGCGATGTGGCTTTTCGCAGCAAATGCTTCCAACGTATCGGCCGTGTGATTGACAAGTCCTGCGTTATCTTTGTGAGCCACGATCCGGTTCAAGTGTCCCGCATCTGTGATGAATGCCTTTATCTGGCAAGCGGCAAACAGATTGCACTTGGACGGACCGAAGACATCTTGGAAATGTATCGAAATGATAGCCCCCAATGCACTTCCGAAAGATCGGTCATTCTGGATTCCTGCATCCTCAGTTTTGAGTGCACCCCCAGCATTGTTGAAGTCAACTGGGGAACTGCCGTCGAGATAGATTTGAAACTGGAATTCAAAAACCAGCAGCCAATCGGCTTAGCCCTGATCGCTTTATTGGAGGGCGAGATATCTGTTGCTCAGTCCGACGTGACGAAACAACTGAACGCGCAGAAGGCAAGTGCTTCGTGTATGCAGGTAATATTGGGTCCCTTGCAACTGCGACAGGGGGAGTATGATATGGCGGTGACTATCCTGAATGAATCACGCAAGAAAACGCTAGTTCATGCGACGGGTTGCGCAAAAATCATTGTCAAAGGAAATCGGGGCTATGGGGTTTCTTATCAAATGCCAGCGGCTATCGCACCCAGCCAGATCGAGCAACCCGGCGGTCAAAGACCGCTTGACAATTCTATAATCACAATGGGTTGACAGCATGTCCATCATCTCAAGACTAAGGACAACCGCATCCGTTTTAACTCATGGCTTGCCGGAAATTCAACGATTGGGGTTCAAAGTGGAGGTTGCGGGCCGGAGCCGATACGAGCATATGCTCCATCTTTTTCGCCAATACAATCCGCGCAGCATGATCGAAATCGGAGTGTGGCGAGGGGATCGGACCATTCGTTTCCTCTCGGATGGCGAAGCCCTAAAAAGATATGTAGGATTCGACTTATTTGAGGGAATGACCAACGAAAAGTATCAATACGAGAGCATGGGTCAGTGTGTTCCTCACTCCAAAGAGGCCGTTATGAAACGAATTCGCCCCATTGCAGTTCAGCGGGGATGTTCGGTGGATTTGATTTCCGGAAAAACTGAAGAAACACTGCCCGGATTTGCCAAAGAATACGCTGGCCAGTATGACTTCATATACATCGATGGGGGGCACAGTCTTGAGACGGTGGCAAATGATTGGGAATTTTCGAAACGGCTTCTTGCCCCGCACGGATTGGTAATATTTGATGATTATTATCTAAACGATGATAGCCGCGGCGCCAAGCCCCTGGTCGACATGCTTCTTCATGATCGGAATTACCGGGTTCGGTTCTTCCCAATGACAGAAGACATTATTGAAGATATTCAAATCACGATGGTTGCTGTTTCGCCACAGCAATCATAAACATGCGATGATCATAGAATTTCTTTATCGAGCACGGCGGTTTCTTACGGGAAAACCTATGCCTTCTCGAAAGGTCTCCGAAACGAGCAAATGTCGTACGTCATTGGCTCCTTTTTGCAAAGGCGACGGTTTGGATGTTGGTTATGGGGGGGATCCGATCGTTCCGCATGCCATTTGCATGGATATGCTCAACGCCTATGCGCGGTATCAGGAGCATGTGCAGCATTTGCACGGCGATGCCGCGAATTTGCACTGGTTTCGGGATGGTTGCTTGGACTTTGTGTATTCATCCCACGTGCTGGAAGATTTTCTCGACACTCAGGCGGTGCTGGAAGAGTGGATGCGGGTCATCAAGCCCGGCGGCCACCTTGTTTTGTACCTGCCCGATGAACAAGCCTATCGCGTCCATTGCCGGAGCCAAGGAAACCCGCCCAACATTCACCATGTCCACGAGGATTTTAGCTTGGCTTATGTGAAGCAATGCTTGGCGCCTCGGCAGGATATCGAGTTCATCCACGAACGGTTTCCGGTTGGCATCTACAGCTTCGAGCTGGTGATCAAGAAAAAGGCGCTATGAGTTGCTTGGTCATCAAGAACGACGGGATCGGCGACCTGATCTTGTCTTCCGGTTTGATTGGCGGGCTTGCCAGGGAATTCGCCGGGGAGCTTGACTTGGTGACGTGCGAACAGAACCGGGAAATCGCCGGGATGATTCCGGGGGTGCGGCGGGTGCTGTATGTTTCTCGGGATGCCTTGCGTTTTTCGCCGCGTTGGGGAAAATGGGGCATTCTCCGGGGTAGTGGTTCAAAGCAGGATGATGAAGTTTTGAAGAAAATCAGGAATAGCCGATACGATGTCGCCATTTCCCTGCGAAGGTTCATTCGACAAAATACGCTCGTTCTAATGCGGAATGTTCGTGCACGAAAAAAATTCTGCGCTTGGCAATTCCCCACCAATGCAACGGAAGAGCAGGCGCGAAGGTCCTCCCGCGGCTGGAACCATTATCAGGGGCCGCAGGAGGTCCTTTGGGAGCCAGCCTACTACCAAGGGTTCATCCGGGACTGTTTGGGAATGGATATGGATGCCGCGCCAAGTCTTGACCTCGGAGCGGTTGATGGTGCTGAAACATCCGGTGAGAAATCCGTAGCCTTGGGCATAGCTGGCCAGTCGGGGGCATGGCCAGAGAAGCATTGGGTGGCGTTGGCTTCGCAACTGGCCGCGAACGGATGGCGCATAGGCCTATTTGGCGGCCAGGAGTCGGTAAAAGTCGCAGCGCAGATTTGTCAGGAAACAGGCGCCGCGAATCATGCGGGGAAGTTGAGCTTCCGGGAAACCGCGGCGGAATTGCGGCGATATCCATACTACGTTGGGGGCGACACAGGTCTAAGCCACTTCGCCACGTTGGTTAGCCAGAAGGTTCTCGTGATCTTGGGCGGCGGAACCTTCCGGCGATTTTTCCCATGGGCGCAGGCGAAAAACCAGCACGTCATTTTCAACGGAATGGATTGTTTTGATTGCGACTGGTCGTGCAAGTACCCGGAGCGCTATTGTTTAACGCGGATCCAACCCCGCAATGTCGTTGAGCAGTTGGATGGAATAGTGAAGGGCGTTCAAGACAGGGAATGCGATCTGAACCCGGTCAATGAGCGCTATTCTCTCGGGTGGAGAAGGTCTTGCACAAAGGCCGCCAGTGGGGGCCAGAGCAAAGCAGAAGCGGCGATTCGTCCCGATGCGCGCGCTGCTCATGGAGTTCAACAATGAAATGCCTTGCTATGATTCCGGCCCGGATGGGCAGCCAGAGGCTGAAACAGAAAAACTTGCGCGAATTGGCAGGCGTGCCGTTGATCACCCGCGCCATCCGCAAATGCAAGGCCGCAGGTGTATTTGACGAAATCTGGGTGAATTCCGAGCATCTAGCCTTCGGGGAAATCGCGTTGGCGGAAGGGGTTCAGTTCCACCGCCGGCCGGAAGCCCTAGGCAACAACCAGGCCACCAGCGAGCAGTTTGTGCGGGAATTTCTGGAAGCCCATCCTTGCGAGTTTGTGGTGCAGGTGCACAGCATCGCGCCTTTGCTGACGGTCCAGGAAATCGTTGGTTTTGTTAACGAACTGAAGACAGGCAACTGGGATTGTCTTTTGAGCGCTGAGCCGATCCAGATCGAGTGCACCTACCGGGGCCAGCCGGTGAATTTCACCTTTTCCCAGAAGACGAACTCCCAGGATTTGAAGCCGGTCCAGCGCATTAGTTGGAGCATTACGGGTTGGCGGCGCGAGACTTATCTGATCGCCGCCGAGGCGGGCCGATGCGCAACCTATGTCGGGCGCATAGGTTTCTTTCCGGTGAACCGGCTGGCGGGGCATGTGATCAAAACCGAGGATGATCTGCGGATGGCGGAGGCGTTGTTGCCCCTCGTTCCGGGAGCCTGAGGAAAATACAAATGATTGCGGGATCCATCCACCAGAGGAAAGTCGTCGAGTTCCTTTCGCAATCTGCGGTGTTGCGCCGATGTTTCGATTGGATCCAAAGGGCGGAAGGCCAATTCACCGACGGAATCACCGAACTGGAGGGAACAGATCTCTTCGTGAACGTGCATGGTTATGCCACAAAACCTCGCCGCGAGTGCGGCTGGGAATCGCATCGGCATACGGCCGATCTCCAGTTCTGCATCTCGGGAGCTGAACTCATTGACTGGTCGTTGCATGCGCCCCGGGTCGGGAATGGAGAGCCATACGATGCGACAAAGGATTTCGAGTTCTGGCGCGACGAGCCCCCCGGCTGGGATACCCTCGGCATGGGGCCGGGGTGCTTTGCCTTCTTTCTGCCCGGCGAGCTGCACCGCCCGGCGATTCGGGATGCCCACCATGCCGCCGTCCGGAAGCTGGTCTTCAAGATCCGCGAACCATTATTGGGCATCCGATGAACTGGCAACCTGAAATGGATCTGGCCATTGCGGCGGCAAGACGGGCCGCAGGGCGCCTTGAGTCGCAATTTGCCAATGATGCCGGAGTGCGAAGCAGCCAAGGCAAAGACATTAAAACCCGGGCCGATGTCGCCGCAGAAGAAATCATCAAAACTGTACTTGCGCCCAGCGGTTTTCCGGTGCTCGCGGAAGAATCGGCGGGATCGGAAGACTGGGGAATCGGCTTGCGCTGGCTCGTGGACCCCTTGGATGGCACGATGAACTTCACGCGCGCCTTTCCGGCATATGCGGTATCCATTGCCTTGTGGGAGAACGCGAAGCCACTCCTGGGGGTGGTGTTGGACCTGCCAAGGCAGGGGATATATTGCGGAATTGTGGGGGCAGGGGCCACTCGGAATGGAAGGGCCATTCGGGTCTCGAATGTGGTCGAATGCGGCCAAGCCATCCTTGCAACGGGGTTTCCCACGGGCCGCGATTATGGACCAGAAGCGTTGGAAAATTTTGTCGGGCGTGTTCGTTCCTTCAAGAAAATTCGCATGATTGGGTCGGCGACCCTTTCGCTGGCCATGGTTGCGCAAGGCACGTTCGATGCGTATTATGAGGAAGATATCATGATCTGGGATGTAGCGGCCGGGCTTGCGCTGGTTGCTGCCGCCGGCGGTCAGATATCGGTTCGTCCGGGCCAAATGCCCCACTCGGTTTTGGCCTCGGCCAGCAACGGGCGATTGGGCATTTAGAAACTGGTTTGGAAACATGAAGATATGGAGCAACACGAAAACGTTGGACGGCTATCTGCCCGGCATCCAATTGGTTGCGGATAAAAACGAGGCGGAGGTTGCGCTGGTTGGCGGGAAAGCCATTGATTTGAATGAGTTCCCGCGGCTGCGCGGGATCTTCAAGACCGGGGTGGGGCGGGACAACGTACCCGAAGTGGAGGCGCGACGGCGCGGTATCCACTGCGGATTCCCTTCGCCGGCCACGGCGGCGATCATCTACGAGGAGACTGCAAGTTTTGCCTGTCACCTCATCCTTCGGTGTCTCTATGTCGAAATCGGTGATTTCCGTTCTTGGGCCAAGTTGGACCGGCCATCGCTATCCAGTCGCGAGGTGCTGGTGGTGGGGACGGGGCAAATCGGGGGACGGGTGGCGAAAAAAATGCACGCCTTTGCGAAGGTGAGCACCTTCGACATCGCAACCCACCCGCCAACGGCACTGAAAGCACTCGTGAGCCGGGCGGATTGCGTGACCCTGCACATTCCGTTGACCGATGACACCCGAGGCTTTTTCGACGCGACGAAACTAGCTTGGCTGAAAGACGGCGCCGCACTGGTCAACACAGCTCGCGGTGCCATCGTGGACGAGGAAGCGCTGCATCGCGAACTGGCCGCCGGCCGGCTCCGGGCGGCTTTCGATGTGTTCTGGCAGGAGCCGTATCAAGGGTGCTTACTAGGTTTGCCTTCAGAGCAGTTCATTGTTTCCCCTCATGTGGCGAGCACCTGTCGGGAGTTCATTGCCGCTACGGCTGGGGATTTCCGGAATTTTCTCAAGTCTTTGGAGGCATCATGATCAAAGTTGGCATTATCGGCTACGGCAAGATGGGGCGCATCCGTGGCCGCGCCGTGGAGGAAAGCGGGAAGGGGAAGGTGGTCTCCATATACGATCCCATGGCTGTGGATGTTCCTTCTGGCGCCCAACTGGCACCAAGTCCGGAAGCCATCATTGCGGATCCCGCGGTGGGGGCCGTATGCATCTGCACCCCGAACTATCTGAACGAGCCCTTGACCATCATGGCGCTGGAGGCGGGGAAGCATGTCTTTTGCGAGAAACCCCCGGCGTTCACCGCCGCCGGAGTGGAGAATGTCCGCCGGGCGGAGGAACACAGCGGCAAGGCCCTCATGTACGGATTCAACCATCGCCATCACGAGAGCATCCAGCGGATGAAACGGATCGTTGACTCGGGTGAAATGGGGCGCATCCTTTGGATGCGCGGGCGCTACGGCAAGGAAGTGGACGAGGGCTTTTTGAAGGGCTGGCGCGCCGAGAAGGAACTGGCCGGCGGAGGCATCATGCTGGATCAAGGCATCCATATGCTGGACCTTTTCCTGCATCTCGGGGGCGGGTTTGACGAGGTCCAAGCCATGGTATCGAACCTGTATTGGAAGATCGATGGGATCGAAGACAATGTGTTTCTGAATCTCCGGAACAGTCGATCCGGGCTTTGCGCCTCCTTGCATTCCACGATGACTCAGTGGCGCTATCTCTTTTCGCTGGAGGTATTTCTGGAGGGCGGGGCCTTGATTCTGAATGGCCTGAAGACATCCTCCGGCGCCTATGGTAATGAGGATCTGGCGATTAAGCGCAACCGGAGCCATTCGCCCAGCGGAAACTATGACAGCGAAGAGCACTTGGTCTATCACGCCGATACATCCTGGGCATCCGAAGTGGGCCATTTCCTGTCCTGCATCGAATCGGGAACGCCTATTGTCATGGGCACTTCCACGGATGCCTTGAATGTGATGCGCATCGTGGATAGGATATACGCCTGGAATTGAGGACCATGGGAAAAGACAGTTTCATTGGCGGATATTTTAAGCATTTTGGCCAGGTCGCCTTCGACCCCGCGATCGAACCCATGCTTTTGAAAGCGGCCGGCCTGCTGAAAGAGGTCCAGCGGGCCGGACGGAAAGTCATTTTTGTGGGCAACGGAGCCAGCGCGACGATTGCCAGCCATTGCGCGTTGGATTTTACCAAACAGGCGGGCATCCGTTCTATTTGCTTCAACGATGCCGCCCTGCTGACGGCCTATGGCAACGACTATGGCTATGAATGGTGGGTGGAACAGGCATTGAAGCATTATGCCGACCCGGGCGATCTGGTCGTCCTTCTCAGTTCCAGCGGAAAGTCGAAGAACATCCTCCACGCTGCCCATTACGCTCGGAAGCGGCGGTTGAAGGTGATCACCTTGAGCGGCTTTGCTTCGGACAATCCGTTGCGTGCCCTCGGACACGTGAACCTCTGGGCGGACAGCCGGGCCTACAACGCGGTCGAAACTGCCCATATGTTATGGCTGGTGGCTCTGTGCGATCTTGTGATTGGAACCCGCGAATATTCTGTGAGATGAAAAGGTTGTTGGCTGCTCCCCTTATCTTAATCCCATGAAACTGCCAATTCCTTTTGAATGCCGTTTTCTCGCTTCGCACCCCTCTTTGGCTCGGGCTGCGGAATCAATGGGGTTTTCATTGTCCGACAACGATGCCCGGATTGCTGCCCTTCAAAACAAGCACAAGGGCGAGCGGTGTTTCATCATCGCGACCGGACCTAGTCTGCGCGTGGAGGATCTGGATCGCCTGCAGAAAGAGGTGTGCTTTGGTTGCAATAAGATTTTTCTGGCCTTCGAACGCACCAACTGGCGGCCCATGTATTACACGGTGCTTGACGTGCTGGTGGCTGAAATCAATGCCCAGGCCATTCGGGCCTTGAGTGTCACAAAGATATTCCCAACGTGCGTGAAGGAGTTTTTCCCGGAAGATAAGGACATCATTTGGACCAATAGCAGCGGTTCGGAGTCGCAGTTCTCAGAGGACCTGTTTCATCAGGTGGTCGGCGGGTATACCGTCATTTATCCGCAGATGCAGATGGCGTTCTTCATGGGGTTTTCTGAAGTGATTCTGCTCGGTCTGGATTTCAGTTTCCAGAAATCGCCGTCGACGGGTGAATTTTGCCGGCATGGGGAAGTGCTGCAGTCGACGGGCGAGATCAATCATTTTGATCCCCGGTACCGACCCGTTGGAGAGAAATGGACCACCCCAAGGCTCGACATGCAATATGGCTACTTCAAAATTGCGAAAGAGCGTTTCGAACGTGCGGGACGACGGATAATCAATGCTTCCCGGCAAACGGCCTTGGATGTCTTTGAGCGGGTGCCTTTTGATGAAATTGTAAAGTGAATGGCAGGTGCCAAGTTGCAGGCAGAAATTATGGCCGGGCCGACTTTTTGTGCAATTCGAGTGTTTCGTAGAAACCGGGTTCAGGTTCTCGGGTTCCAGCGTGTTGAAGGCTTGCCGTTGGGGAATGCATGGCGTATGGTTCCACTCATATAGGCATTGTAAGCTGGGACGGTCTCCAGCGCTTGTAGAGAGGATGGACGAAATGAAGTTGCGATTTTGGACGATGGGCTTGGCCGTGTTTCTGGCTCTGGGGTTTGCGACATCCGCCACCACCTATTATATCGATGACAATGCCAATGATGGGGACGTCTATACGCCCGGCTTCACGGGCAATGATTCCAACGACGGACTAACCCCTACGACCCCTAAGTTGACGTTGAACAACCTGCTCTCATCCACCAATCTCCTGCCGGGGGATATCGTCTTGATCGATACGGGGACTTACTCCAATAACGTTGTCATAGGCGCAGGCGTGAATGGAACGGTGGACAACCGCATCGTGTTTCAAGGTAGCACAAATCGCGCTGTTTTCACGGCGAGCGGAAATATCATCACTATAAACGGGAAATATCTTAGCTTTAGCAATATCGTTGCCTTTGGTGTTTCAGATGCATCCGGAACAGGCATATCTCTTGATGGAGCATCCTGGTGTGATTTTGAGCAGATACAGATTGATCAAATCTATTCTGGCATCAGAGTGGTTAATGCATCAAATAGCAATTCGTTTCGGCGATGCAAAGTTAAATCTAAAAGTGCGCCTTTTTCCACAACAGGTTCTCCCAAAGGAAATTCCATTGAAAAATCTGTATTGTATTCTTCTGCTGGAGTTGGTGTGGCTGCAATAGGGGGGGGGGTAACCAGTCTGCTTGAGTGCATCGTGATTGGGGCCTACATTTTTCAGTATGAGACATTTGCATCAGATGTTGGCGCGTACAACATATTTTATCCAACCATAACATGCCACTATCTATATGAAACATTATCCGAACTCCAGCGCCTCAACACCAACTGGCATCACAACACGGTGGCGGATCCGAAGTTCGTGAATGCAGAGGGGCTGGATTTCCACCTGTTGAGCGCGGCGGGGTTTGTTTCCAACGGCGTGTGGGTGACGAATGCGGCGGTGGGGTATAGCCCGGGGATCGACTTCGGGGCGAGGGAGTAAGCCGGAGGCTTACGGCCGATGTCCGAGGTCGGAGGTCCGAGGTCGGATGCCCGGTGTCTAGAGAACGTTACACATGCAACCGGGAACCCTTTTCAACTGCGAATGTATCGAATACCGCGAATGGAACAGCCGGTGTCAGCTACGGATCCCGACCTCTGGGAGAGTCGGGACGCATGAGTCGTTCGGCAGCCTCGGGCATCCCTCTGCGCCTGCGGCGCAGCGCCCTTCCCGGCCCTTCCCGATCCAGAAGCCAAGCGTTTGCTCTCCTTTTGCGTCGTTTGCCCACCCCGGTGGCGAGGTCTTTGACGCCGCTTGCGTTATGGAATTACGGTTTCTTTTCGTCCCGACCTCTGGGAGAGTCGGGATTCGAGTGATTCGTAGTTAACCCAGCTGTGGCTATTTTCTCTGTGAATCTCTGTGATCTCTGTGGTAGAAAATGGGCTGCGAAAAAGATTCAGGCGACGGGGGTTGACAATTGGATCAATCGATGCGATCAGTATGGTCAGGATGATTGAGGTCCCAGTTGGAGGTTCTGGATGAAAACAGTGAGTGCGGTCGAAGCGAGAAAAGGGCTGGGGCATCTGTTGAACTTGGTTTCGCTGAAGCGCGAGACGATCGTGATCGAGCGGGCCGGGGAAAAGATGGCCATCCTGAAAGCCTATGATTCCGGGGCGAACAAGAAGGTGGCCGCTTCGCGCGAGGGGCGGCTGAAGCTGCTCGATCTGGCGGGACTGGGCGGGGAGATCTGGGCTGGCATCGACGTCGGCGAATATCTCACCCAGGAGCGGGCCCAATGGACTTGAAGCTGGATGCCGGTGCGGTTGTGTTTTTGGACACCGCACCCTTCATTTACCTAATCGAGGGTCACGGCGACTTTTGTGCCCTCGTGCGCGAATTGATCGCCGAATGCATCCGCGTTCGCGCCCAGATGGTGACCTCCCTGATCACGTACATCGAGGTGTTGACCCATCCCGAACGGCTGGGGCGCACCGATCTGGCGGCGCGCTACCGCATGTTCCTGACCAATTCCGACAACCTGTCCATCCATCCCATCAATTTACAAGTGGCGGATGAATGCGTCCGGATTCGCGCGAAGAATGGGTTCAAGACCCCGGACGCCATCCAATTGGCGGTGGCCCGGGCCTGCGGCGCCAGCCTCCTGGTGACCAACGACGCGGATTGGAAGCGCTGCAAGGAGCTCAACGTCGTTCTGGTTTCAGAATTGGTTTGAATTCTTTTCAACCTCGGGGCCAGCCCTGCCCGGTTCCCTTTTCGTGTCATTCGCGCATTTCCCGCCACAGGCGGGCAGGCGTAGTGAATCGGCTGCGGCTGTTTTTTCTGTGAATCTCTGTGGTCTCTGTGGTAGAAAATGGTCTGTGATTCGTGCCCCATGACAACTGACTACTGTCTCCTGACTCCTGAATACTGACTTCTGACCCAATGTCCTCCATCTCCGTCATCATTCCCGCCTACAACGCCGAGAAGTACATCGGCGAGGCGATCGAATCGGCGCTGAACCAGACCTGCCCGGCCAAGGAAATCGTCGTGGCGGACGGTAGTCCGGCGGAAGGAGGCAGCCCTTCGACAGGCTCAGGGCAGGGGGGCAGAGGACATCCGCCTTCGCCAAAGGCTTCCGCCTTCGCCGAGGCTACGGCGGACAAGACGGCGGACAAGGATGACAGGGGGCAGTAGTCAGTGGCCGGTCGTCTGTGGCTTGAATTACGCGAGGCCCTGTGGTAATTGGGTGGATGTAAACAGAGGAGATATGATGCATAACGAGTTCACGGCCATTCTCGAACGGGATGGACAATGGTTTGTGGCGTATTGTCCCGAAATCCCAGGGGCAAATGGACAAGGCAAGACCAAGGGGGAATGCCTAAAAAGCCTCGCGGCGGCCATTGATTTGATCTTGGAAGATCGACGGGAAGATGCGGTGCGTGGACTGCCCCGCGGCGCCATCCGAGAGATGGTCGCTTTGGGATGAAGCGCAACGAGTTGCTCCGGCATTTGCGCCGGCATGGTTGTTATTTGAAGCGCGAGGGAGGGGCGCATTCCCTTTGGACAAATCCCAACACCGGGCGGATCGAGGCGGTTCCCCGGCACGTTGAAATTCCGGATCGATTGGCCGACAAGATTCGCCGAGCGCTTTCATCCCCCGTTCCGAAATGAGACGCCGCAATCCAAGCCAGCTGTTCAACCGTGGATTCCATGGATGGATCCCGCTCACGGCCTTGCCAGAATGGATTGTCTCCCGTCTCCTGACTCCTGACTACTGACTACTTCTTCATGCCCTCCATCTCCGTCATCATTCCCGCCTACAACGCCGAGAAGTACATCGGCGAGGCGATCGAATCGGCGCTGGCCCAGACCCGCCCGGCTCAGGAGATCCTCGTAGTGGACGATGCCAGCGCGGACCGGACAGTGGAGGTGGTGCGTGGCTTTGGCGAGCGGGTCCGGGTGCTGGTGAATCCGGCCAATCGCGGACCCGGCCACTGCCGGAATGCGGGGGTGGCCGCCTCGACCGGCAAATATTTGGCGTTCCTGGATTCGGATGATATCTGGATGCCAGGGCATTTGGAATCGCTGGGCCGATTGATGGATGAACATTCTGATCTGGGCATTGCTTTTTGTCCGGTCATATGGTTTGGCGATCGGACCGGACAATGGCCGGCCAGTGTTTCGAAGAACGAAGGCCCGCGAGATGTATTTCTCGAGATGATACGCAACATCACGTGTGTGCCCTCGGCGATGATGGTGCGGCGGACGGGGCATGAGGCGATCGGAGGATTTGACGAAGGCCAGCACCGGTATCGAGGTCGGCGTATTCAAGCGGAAGATTTGGATTATGTCATCCGGCTTTCCTTGGAGGTGCCGGTGATGGCAGACGAAGAACCGTCGGCGCGCTATCGGGTTCATCCAGAACAGGCCAGTGTGATCCGGGTTCAGCAAGTTCTGCTGGCCTTTCACTATCGCTTGCGAATCTTGTTGGCCTTGGCGGCGAATCCCCGGCATTTGGGGCTTCTGCAGGCAGCCCAAGACAAGGTGATTCGGTGCTGGGAAGAACACATCGAAGCCGTTTGGGCGGAGCGCGATATGGTTGGGCTTCGTCAAATGATCCGGTTCGGGTTGAGAAATGGGTTGCTCCGCAAGGCCACATGGCCCTATCTGGGGAAAGCCGGGTTGCCGCGGATCGGGGTGGGTATTCTCGATCGTCTCCATCGGTGATCAGGGCAAGCCGACAATCCGACTCGATCTGGGTTGTTGCGAAGATGTAATCATCAGTGGGGCAGTTTGTAACAGCCATAGGAGGGAGCGAAGGTCTTCGCTGTGGATTCGGCTTTGGTGACCACTGATCCGTAGCCAATGGTGGCGGAGGTATGCCGCATGCAGTCCATGAGTTCAGGGAATCCGCAGGGCAACGGCGGGTCTACGGGTAGACCAGCGGGGGGGCAAGAGCCGAAAAAGGTGGCAGGTGAGAGGGAGGATTGGCTTGTCGAGGGGGCGGGAGGTATATTATATTCAAATTATGGCGCTTGGCGGGCGCTGGTTCCGTACCGCCAGTCCGCCGGTGCGAGGAAGGCAGAATGAAATCACGAGTTTGCTTGCTGGGTATTGGGGTGTGTCTTGCGCTGGCAGGGTCTACGAGTTCCCAGGCTGCCACATGGTACGTCAATGATACCTACTCGGCAGGGGTGGATGTATATACAACTGCGGCCGGCAATGATGCCAATTCGGGCCAAACGCCGGGATTGCCTAAGCGTTCAGTCAACAGCGTTCTGACCAATGCGTTGGTGCCCGGAGATGTCCTTCTGATCGATACCGGAACGTATGACCCCTTTACGGTTCCCGCAACCGTCAATGGTGCAGCAGGCAATCGTATCCGCTTCCAAGGCAGTACTAATACGGCTGCCGGTGGAACGGTGTTTGTCGGGAGTGGAGTGCTTATCACCGTGAGGGGGCAGCATTTGGAATTTCGAGATATTCGCACAGACGGGGGGGCTTCCGGATTCAGTCTGGTTGGCAGCTCCCATGGTCTTTACGAACAGGTATTCGCATTGAATACCAGCCAGAATGCCTTGATCACTAGCGGCACTTCCAGCAGTAATAGCATCCGGCGTAGTGTGTTCAAGTCCGGGCCATGGTCTGCGATTGCCTTCAACGGAGGTTCGGCCAACATCATTGAGAACAGCATCCTAGTTTCTTCTGGCGGATCTGCCGTCTATGCGCTACCAGGCACGGTCAGCAATGTCTATGGGGGCATTGCCTCCGTGGACCGAATATTTTCATCGATTGCATCCATGCCGGATCGGGGCAGCCGAAATGTATTTGAATGGGGAACCCTGTTCCACGGGGATTATGAGACCCTGAACGACCTGCAGGCAGCCCACTCCAACTGGCACGGGAATATTGTTGCCACCCCGATGTTCGTCAACGCGGATGGTCTTGATTTCCATTTGATAAGTCCGATGGGATACGTGACGAATGATGGTGGGTGGGTGACGAACGCGGCGGTGGGGTACAGCCCGGCGATTGATTTCGGTAAGAAGGAGTAGGGAGCGCGCATTGCGCGGGGGCCTGGTTCGGCGGCTGCGCCGGGTGCGTTGTTCTTGGTTCTTTGTGCTTGGTTGGGATGCGGCTGGTGTCGCAAAGTAGACATTAGTCAATAGCGAGCAGGCAGAAGAAACAGCCGTTTAACGCAAGGGACGCTTGCGGCTTTTAACAACTGACTACTGGCTTCTAACAAAGAACAAAGAACCAAGCACAAAGAATGGTGTCAATCTCCAACATTCAATCACCAATATTCAATAATCAAATGAAGGGGGATAGCCGGCGAGGGCGTCAGTGCGGCCACGTTGGAGGGCATGTCGGCATTGAGCGAGAGGGGAGCGGGGCCAGCGATTGACAATCCAGCGCTTCATTTTTTGCAATGGCCCGGCCAAGGCTGCCGGGGCTGCCTGCATCCACCCCCGGTGGATGAGCAGGCGGGTCGTGGAATAATTGCTCATGTAGAGAAGTCGAAGCATATAGGGGAGTTGCAGGCGGAAACTGGGGACAATATGAATGAATTGAAGGTCCCGGTGTTTGCCGACCGCATAGCCCTGATTGATGGTGCAAATGGACATGTCATGATCTCCGGAGCCGATTAAAGATTTGCCTGCACGGTCGAAATGACGGGCAACGGGGTCACTTTGAATTTGATCCGCATAGCTTGTGGCAGCTTGCTTTCTAATTGCGAGGCCTGCGCCGACAGGGAACCAATGGCCAAACTGCCCTTGTATGCGCGCATAGATCAGGGCGTGGCCGGGCGGTGGGTGTTGCATGTCCAAATGGTAATGCCGAATGCTGGTTGGCATCCAATCTGGAGGCGGAGTTTCATACTCGGCCTTGCCATAGCCACCGACAACACCGAGAAAAGGATGTTCCGTAAATATCTGCCGCACTGTCGAAAGATAGCTTGGTTTTGGCAGGCAGTCATCGTCAATAAAAACCAGAACATCACCCATGGCCTCCTTAATTCCCCGCAGTCGGGCTGGGGTGAGGCCAAGTTCTGGCTCTGGGATGACACGGAGATGCGACGGCCAATTGGGCGCAATTTGCTCAGCCAAGGGTGGGGCAGAGGCATTGTCAACTAACAAGCATTCCCATTGGTTTTTGGGCAGCGTTTGCATGTCCAGCGCCTGCAACACTCGTTGCAAACGGCCAAGATCCGGCTGATGTGTGCAAATAATGACAGAAATAAAATCTCCGGGTTGCATGATCGAAAAGGTAGGCGGTGCTGATTCCGGCGGCAAGGATTAAATCCGATGAGGAGAGAGGCCGATGCAGTCTGTAGCCTTTAACCTGAATAATTTGGCAACATGGATGAAAAAATCTTTGCTCATTGCGGCTCTGCATGATGCGGATATTTGGATCAAAAAGTAATTTTTTATCCCGGCTGCCCTTCAGCGCGACGATTCCAACCCGTCGGCGGCGTGATTCGGGGCTCGCAGTATGCCAGACAGTTTCGCCCCGCCTGTCTCGCATCCGGTTCAGACTTGCCGCGTTAATTTTCCACGTTTACACCAAGGGATTTTGTTGGTTCCGGGGATGGTAAAGGAGATAAAAAGGGGTTGTAAGTCCGCTTGTCAGAGGGGAGGGGGATAAGCTATATTCAAACTATGGCACTATAGGGCGCGAGCTGGAGCTTGGCGCTGGTGCCCAGATGTGAGGACGACAACTATGAGAGCAATGCGTGGCGTATTGGGCCTGGTGGCCAGTTTGTGCCTTCTGGCGTTTAGTAGCGAAACGCGCGGGCAGAGCTGGACGAACGAGCCAATGCCGAATGGTGGGCGGGTGAACGTGGGCTTGTATGGGGGTACAGCCGAGGCCAGCAAGAGCCGGACGAATGAGTGGCTTTTTGCAATGTCGTTCAATGACGGGGGCACACTGATTGGGACGAGCCGCGTGGAGTGGGTGGGGGGGAATCTGGGGACCAATGCCACAGTCAATTTGCAGTACACGACGAACAATGGGGTGAGTTGGGAGAGTATTGCCACCGGGGTGACGGCAACAAATGAGAGCTACACTTGGGCGCCTGATTTTGACTATCCGGCCGTGTTATGGCGCGTGGTGCATACCAACTCGGGGGTGGCCTCGACCAATGCCAAGGTGTTCAGCGTGCGGCGCTCCACCAATGTGGTGTTCAATTTTTACGTGAATGACAATAGCACCGATAACGATGTGTACTGTTCCGCACTGGGGAGTTCCACCAATGACGGCGCGGCGTCATCGCGGCCGCTGCGCAGCTTGCAGTCGGTAGTGAACCGTTATCAGTTGCGCGGAGGCGATACCGTGTACGTGGACACGGGTGATTATGCGACGAATGTGACGATTACTATTGGCGGTTTTGATTCGGGGGTGGCCGGCAAGCCGGTCAAAATCATCGGCAGTCCGAAAGGCTCCGTTTTCAATCGCGGGAACATAGGGGCTAATGTGCTGGACCTCGCCGGTGCAAGCTATTTGGAGATTGAAAACCTGAAGCTGACTGGCGGAGCCGCCGGTCTGAATGGCGGGGTGAGCAATATTGTCCTGCGCGGGTTGCAGTTTATTGGTAACACGCATGGTGTTGTCATCAATGGTGCCGCGCACACTTTTGAGAATTGCGTGGCGGCGGATAACACACAGCGGGCCTTTAACGGCAGTGGGAGCGGGGCGAATGTGTGGCGAAATGGCGTCATGTGGGGCAGTCCTACGTTGGTTTTCGCACCCACCAACGCAACGCTTTCGGTATCCAACAGCATTCTGGGCAACGGGACCACCTTGTTTGGAAGTCAGATTATTCCGGGCGATTTCAATCTGGTTTGGAACGTAGGCGTGGGGCTGAGCTATCAGGCCTTTACTGATTTCCAAAATGCAGGATATTGGACCAATAGTCTTTATGCGGACCCCGTCTTTGCCAATGCTGCGGGGGGGGACTTCCATCTTAAGAGCGTGATGGGACGGTATAACCCGGCCACCGGCCTTTTTGAGACCAATGATGCTGTGCATTCCCCCGGCATTGACTTGGGCGATCCCAGCGCGATTTATACCAATGAACCGGTCCCCAACGGCTCACGCTTGAATGTCGGTTTGCACGGAAACACGGCCCAAGCCAGCAAAAGCCGGACGAATGCCTGGCTGCAAATCCGCAGCTATACGGACGGGGGCACTCTTGATGCGCAAGCGGGATCATGGCTGCGGTGGAATGGAGCGAACTTTGATCCCAGCGCAACGGTGACGTTGTGGCTTTCGCGGGATAATGGGGTGAGCTGGGAGACGCTGGCCACTAACCAGATGGCCACCAACGGCGCCTATTTCTATCAAAACACTTCTTCAAACGACTATTCCGCCTTGTACGCCATGTGGAAAGTCACGCTGGACAACGCCACCCCAAGCGTCAGCAGCCAGTCGCCCACGAACTTTAACTACCGGAATGGGGCCTATGCGTTTTATGTGAACGATGCCTCGACCAATGGCGATGTCTATTGCACTGCGCCGGGGAGCGACAGCAACTTGGGCGTAAGTCCCGGCGCGCCCATGCAATCGCTGCATACGTTGATCAATACGTATAAAATTGGCCCAGGAGACCGGGTCTATATTGATACGGGTGTTTATACTGCCACAAATACCGTGCTGATTACCGCGCAAGACTCCGGCGGCGCAACGAACCCTGTATTCATCATCGGCAGCACCAATCGTCTCGCCGGCGGCAGCCTGTTCAGGTCACCAGCCATTCCGCAACGGCCGCTGGCGTTTAATATTTCGGGTGCGGCATCCAACATTATTTTGCGAGATATAGTGGTCAGTAATGCTTCGCGGGGCGTAATGGTATCCAATGCTCTGAACATCAGGCTGGAAGGCGTGGAGGTGCGCGGGGCCGGACAAACCGCATTTGAGCTGGCCAACAATGCGCGTTCCGTCACTGTGACCCGGTGTGTGGCACATGGCGGAGGAATCGGAATCTCCTTACAACAGGCCACAAACATAGTCGTGAACCACAGCTTGTTTTGGCAGAACACGAATAATGCGGTTTATCTCGGCACTCAGGTCGGGCTGCTGTTGGAAAACAGTATTTTGGCATCCACCAATTTCGGCGCCGCCCTGTACTCTGTGCCGAGCAATTCCCCCACAGTCACCATGGATTATAACGGAATCCATGCTGGGCCGAATACGCGGGTGGGGATCAACCGGACAACGGGTGCGCGCGCAGATAGCCTGGTGGCATGGCAGTACCTGGCCAACGACCAAGACGTGCATAGCATCGCCAACAATCCTCTCATGGCGGATCCGGATGCGTTTGATTACCATTTGCTAACCGAACAAGCGTTGGGTCGAATTATGCCCAATGGCCAACGGACCACAGACCCGGTGTCTTCGCCACTGCTGGATGCCGGCAACCCAGCCAGCGATTTCTCTGCGGAGCCGGCCCCGAATGGTGGGCGTGTGAATATTGGTGTTTTCGGCGGGAGCGCGCAGGCAAGTAGTGCCCGAGTCAGTCCATGGCTGAAAGCTATTTCCTTTGGTGATGCCGGCTATGTAACCAATGGAACCTTCACATTGCGATGGATTGCGGGTGGCGAGTTATCCAATGAAACAGTCAAGGTGGAGGTGTCGGTTGATGGCGGGCGCTCCTGGACCCAAACGGTGGCCTCCGGGGTGGCTGCGACCAATGGCGAGGCTACTTGGAACGTGGCCGACTTGCCAGACACACCCGCGGGGGTGTGGCGGGTGACCGGCCTGCAACGAACCAATGTTTGGAGTGGCTCTTCCAACTTCTTTGCTATCCGCAACCAACCCTTGAATCTGTATGTGAATGGCATTTATACCAACGAGGCCGTGTACACGACGGCAGCCGGTCGGCCGGACAATTGGATGGCCACATCAAACGCGCCGCTGGATTCGTTGCGCGTCGTGTTTGAACGATTTGACCTTGAGCCTGGCGATAGCATTTGGGTGGATCCGGCGGTCTATCTGGAACCCGCTGCGATTTCGATCAGCCTGAAAAATTCCGGCACCACCAGCCAGCCCATCCGCGTGACCGGCCCGTTGAATAAGCCCTATACCGGTGCCATTTTGGCGCGAACGAGCCGGGGCTCAGGAAGCTATGTCATTCAGTTGGTAAATGCCCGCGGAATTGAATTTTCTGGGCTGGTGGTTTCCAATGCCTTTATCGGGATTTATGAACAAAACAGTCAGGGAATTTTGTGGAACAAAGGGCGCGTGAGCCATTGCGTGACGAACGGTATTTTCGCTGGGTCTGGCGCAGACCTGACGGTTTCACATTCCATTATCGAGAACAGCTTGACGGCGGGCCTCCAAACTTTAACAGGCTCAACTATCCGAGTTCACAACAGCTTATTGCGGAATAATGATTACGCGGCCATTCTGCGCAAGGGCGGTGACTTGGACGTTAAAAACAGCATTATATTGGCGAGTGGCGACCGCCGCTATGTATATTGGGGGGGCGGGGGCACCTTGTCTTCCGATTATAACAATATCCGCGCAACGGATGGCGCCTTTGTGTCCGGGAACGAGGACCGACTGCCAGATCGCTTCTTGATTGACTGGCAAATCCGCACCAGTTTTTCCAATGATTCGCGGAGCTTGGGGTATGAGCCTCTTTTTGCGAATGCCGGGACGTACGATTTCCATCTGTTAAGCGAGTATGGGAGATACAATCCGATTAACGGTAGTTGGACGAATGATACGTCCACCTCCCGCCTGATTGACATGGGGGCCCCCGCTTTCGCCTTTACCAATGAGCCCAGCCCCAACGGGAGTCGAATCAACATTGGACTGCATGGGAATACTGGCGAGGCAAGTAAGAGCCCTGGCGGCGGTGCGTTGGTTCCGATTACCGTATCTGATGGTGGCACCGTTCGTGGAACGGTCAAACTGTATTGGTCCTGGAATGGGCTGGCGCCGAACAGACTGTTGAACGTGCAGTTTTCAGCGGATGGCGGGGTGACGTGGACCAATATTGCCACCAATGTGTATGCCGACATGGGTGGAACCGGCTTACCCTGGGCAACCACCAATTACCTAAGTACTGCGCAAGGGGTTTGGCGCGTATGCACAACCAATAGTTCCGTGTGTGGACAAACCGAGACGCTCTTCGCCATCAAAAATGACCCGGTAGCGTATTATGTTAACGACAACAGCACTGTCGGGGACGTGTATTGCACCGGCCCGGGACGTGCGACCAATTCGGGTTTAAGCGCGGCAGCGCCGTTGAACTCGCTGGCAACCTTGCTCAGCCGCTACAAAGTGGAACATGGCGACACGGTGTATGTTGATACTGGTGTGTACCCACGCACCGCACCATTGACCATTGCCATCTCGGCGATAGCCCCAACCAACCGCCTGATCATTCAAGGCAGTACAAACGAGGCGGCGGGAGGAACTGTCTTCACAAATGCATCCGGCACAATCTTGGAAATTTTGAATTCAAGCAATATCGAACTGCGCGATATCCGCCTGCATGGCGGGAGTCAAGGCTTGGTTCTGAACCGGTCAAGCTCAAATCGGTTTGTTGGGGTCCGTTCCATGAATGCGGCGGTCAATGCATTTGTCATCAGTGTACAGTCCGGGGAGAACGAATTCATCCGCTGTGCGGCGCTGAATTTTTCACAAACCGGGTTTTATATGGCTCCGATTATGTCCCAGCAAATTGCGCCGGTCACAAACTTCTGGAGTCAGGGCGTGTTGTCACCGTTGCCTGCCAGCAATGGGATTGCGTTGACAACAGGCACGTTGATCGGAGTCGAGTCCGGCTGCTTATATGTTAGCAACAGCGCCTTGATTGCCAACAGCCCCGCTCACGAAATTTTCCGACTTGGCGCCGGAACCGTGGCGGGTGACTACAATCTCTTTCATCAGCCCCATGCCAATACTATTTTTGCCAAGACTCCTCGGGGAGGGAGCGTATTTGGCGTGCAAACTATTCAGTTTCGTGATCTGACTGAATGGCAGGAATGGACACAAGGCCAATCGAACTCATTTATGGCCGACCCGTTATTTGCTAATTTGGTGACAGGCAATTTGTATCCACGCAGTCAGGCTGGACGCTACGATCCCACGACTCAGGACTATGTGCTGGATGCGGAAACGTCGCCGCTGATTGATTCCGCAGATCCCGCCTTGCCTTGGGCCGCCGAAGGAGAGCCCAATGGCAGCCGGGCCAATATTGGCATATATGGCGGGACTCCTGCGGCAAGTCGGTCGCCTACCAATGGGAGTTTTGTGCTCTTAACGCTCAATCAAGGGGGTACGGCCAGCGGCACTCAAAGACTACGCTGGATCGCCCGCGGGGCGGTAACCAATCCCAGCCATCGTGTGAATGTACAACTTTCAACCAATAGTGGCGCATCGTGGCAGAATATCGGCGTCAGCACTGGGTTGGTCGGTTTCCATGAATGGGACACGACCAGCTTGCCTCCGCTCACGGCCTGTCGTTGGCGTGTCCAAAGTCAAAGTCAAAGTACGTGGGTGACCGCATCAGAAAGAGATTTCATGGTGCGCAATGCCCCTTGGACTTTCTATGTCAATGACGCGGCAACCAATGGCGATATCTATACAACCGCGATTGGTGCGATAACCAATTCGGGGTTGCATCCGTCATCACCCTTGCCTTCCTTGGCAGCAGTCTTGACAACTTACGACGTTAGGCCTGGGGACTTGATTCTCATTGATACGGGGATATATACCAACTCCACCCCGGTCATCATTGGATATATGGACCGCGGTGAAATAGCCGAGCCCGTGGTGATTCGGGGTAGTACCAACGCTGCGGGGTCTGTCTTTACCCAAAATGGCCTGAACTTGGTGAATACACGCGGACTTAAGCTGGAACATTTACGATTTGAAAACATGATGGCGGGTGCCGCAATGGTTTCCGCCTCTGAGGATATCAGCCTGCAGAATGTTGATATATTGGGCAATGTAGGTAGCGGAATTACGATCTCACAAAGCTCCAATATTCTGGTACGGAACTTTGCTGTCACTGGGGCGCAAACGAATGGCGTGGTTTGCGAGGCCTCTTACGGGACAACATTGGAATTTGGCGTCGTGTGGTCCAATGTGTCCGCTCAGGTTGTCGTAAATAATCAGTTGCAACAAGGCGGGGCAAACTCAGCTTACAATGACGCTTACACAACGATCAGCAATTGTATTATTGGTTCTTTCGGAATTCGAGTTCCGGCTTATCTGTTAAATGGAACCCTGGTTTCTGACTACAACAATATTTACTTGGGCAATGGTGGTTTGGCGGCACTTTCCTATACAGGTGGCTTTGCTCGCGAATATGATTCTGTCGGGAGTTGGGTGGGCACCAATGGGTTTTATGATTCACATTCTTTGTCGCACTCCCCACTGTTTGTTGATGCCGCCGCCGGCGATTTCCACTTAATGAGCTCCGCTGGCCGCTGGGTCCCCGCCGCAAATCAATGGACAAATGATGCTGTGACCTCACCCCTGATTGATGCCGGCACGCCGAGCCTCGCCTGCACAGAACCCGAGCCGAATGGGGCACGAGTTAACATCGGGCGTTATGGCAACACGGCACAAGCTTCCAAAACCCCAACCAATAGCGCCTTGACACTCATTACGTTCAATGATGGCGGGCGCGCTTCTGGCAACAACGTGCCGATTCAATGGAATGCCCGGGGTCAGATCACTAACGGCACCATTTCCATTTACTATTCAGCGGATGGAGGGGGAACATGGTCATTGTTAACCAATGGGCTTGCGGCCAACTCTGGCGTGTGGAACTGGGACTCAACGGCGAGCGAACAATCGGTTCAGGCCAAACTTAAAATTGAAGGTAGTGATGGCAGCAGTACCCAAAGTGACAAGGTATTCTCCGTGCGCAATGCACCGTTCTATTTTTATGTCAATGACGGCAGCACGATCGGTGATGTGTATTGTACGGCCATCGGCCAGGGCGCAAATAGCGGGCTATCGAGCAATGCGCCAATGGCTGATCTCAATGCACTCTTGGCCAAATACGATCTGGAAAGTGGTGATGTTGTTTACATTGACACCGGAGTTTATGCCACGGGTGTGGATCCGTGGCGAATCACCCAGGCCGACTCCGCGGGTGCGTTAAACGTCCCTCCCGTTGTTTTCCAAGGAAGTACGTCTTCATTGATGGGCGGCACGGTACTGCAGCGAAATTACAATAGTGTGGGGCTGCAGGCAGATTATGTCATTGGGGTGGTTTTACGCAATATCGTGGTTTCCAACACCACACGAACCGCCTTTGCTCTCAATCAGGCGCGGGATGTTGCTTTGGAATGGTGCGCGGTGGGGGGGGGCGACGTCGGTGTGCGCTTGAACTCGGGAAACAACTTGCGCGTGGAACATTGCGTAGTGGTGGATGCCAACACTGGAGTGGTTGTAGACAATTGGGACAGATCTACTAATACAGTATTTCCGGTCATAAATAATAACGTGTTGTGGAATCTTGGCCAGAGCGCAATTAAAATCTCTGAACTACACCGGGCCACTGTAATGAATAACATCATGAACATTACCGGGGAAAATTACATATACGATTTGGCGGATACAGCCAATTTGGTGGCAGATTATAACGCTTTATGGCTCGGCACACATGGACGGGTGGCGCGGCGGATGCAGGGAGGGGATCGGAGCCGTTATCCTTTGGTCTATGAGACCGTTGGCGCTTGGGCTACCAGTTCTAGTAATGACCTTCACTCCTATGATGGCGATCCACTCCTCGTTAATCCGTCGAATCGAATCTTCCATTTAAAGAGCCGGGCTGGCCGCTGGAATCCGATTGCCGGGTCATGGACCAATGATGCGCAAACTTCACCGCTGATTGATATGGGTGAGCCAAGCGCAAAAACGTGGACCAATGAGCCCGCACCCAATGGACAGCGACTTAATGTTGGCCTTTATGGCGGGACCTCTTTGGCATCAAAGTCTGAAACAAATTCAGCTTTATGTTTACTTACGCTTAATCACGGTGGTGTTGTTACCGGGCCTGTTGCCTTGAATTGGTTAGCTACTGGGATGGCGACCGGGCACACGGTGCGGGTGGAGGTCTCAAATGACGACGGGGAGACTTGGCATTTGGTAGTCCCTAGTGTGTCAGCCACACTCGGCGGTGTTAAATGGAACAGCTCAAGTTTGGCATCCTCGCCACTTGGCCGGTGGAAAGTTACGGATCTGGATGAGCCGATGGTGACGGCAATCAGTGCGCGGCCTTTTGTGATTCATCACAGCGCTATTACCTATTACGTTAATGACGATCACGCTGATGGCGATGTCTACTGCACCGAATTAGGCAACTCAACGAATACCGGCATTTCTCCGGATAGCCCCAAACGGTGGGTGGCGGAGATAATTGACAGCTATAACCTGGAGCCGGGTGATACCATATATGTTGATACCGGCACATATAGTATGTCACAACCAACCGTGTTTGGCGATTTGGACGCAGGAGATTTTATTCAGGCCGCCGATCGTCAGGTTAATGTGATTGGCAGTACAAATGCCTTGGCTGGGGGCAGTCTATTCGTCATGACAGATCCAACCGTCAATGCGTTTGAGTTGAAAAACACTTATGGCATCCGATTGGCGCATCTTGGAATTCTCAACGCATCGAACGGGATATACGCGCAAGATAGCCGGATGATTGCTGTCGAATGGCTGGAAATGCGTAATTGTGCGAATGGTATTTCGTCCGTTGATTCATCAAGCATGCAGGTCCGTCACTCAACGTTTGTTGGCAATCAAAACGCCGGTGTTTATGTGGCAGCAGTCGAGATGGGAACGGTGGATATACAATCCAGCGTATTCTGGGGCAATCGGGCAGGGTGCTATTTGGCGCAAGGTTATGCGCATGTCAGCAACAGCATTGTCGGGATAACCAGGCCCAATTCTTATGGTATCTATTGGCACGCAGATAAACCACTGACCGGCTATTCTGGTGACTACAACAACCTGTTTGTTGGCCATCCAAATGCCGCCATAGGCGCTTTGCAGACTGGTGCGAGCAGCAGCGCGCGGACCAATGTCTATGCCTTCCTCTCGAAATGGGCTGCGGATTTGGGTGCTGACACGCATTCATTGGCGCAAGACCCCTTATTGGCTGAACCGGGTTACGATTTTCACTTAAAGAGTGCGGGCGGTCGCTACCAGCCCGGGACGGGATGGGTGACCGATCCGGTATCATCACCGATGATTGATGCTGGAGACCCAAGGTCCTTGGGTTGGACCGTGGAGCCTCTCCCCAATGGCACCCGGGTAAATATCGGCCTTTACGGGGGTACCACCGAAGCTAGTAAGACACCTTCCAATGGGATATTAACCTGTGTGTTCCCCACAGAAGGGGGACAAGTCGAAAAAGACATCGTTTTACAATGGTCAGCAATTGGGGCTGCTACCAACCACAGCGTGCTTTTGGAGTATTCATCTGATGCAGGCGTAACTTGGTCCAATATTGTCAGTGGTTGGCCCGCAGAATCCGGCTCCTATAAGTGGAACAGCGTGCCTTATGGCCGTTCCGCACGGGCGTGGTGGCGTATTACGTCACTGGATGACTATTCCATTCGAGATCAAGCGGGGCCTTTCATGCTCAAGAATGGCGGCATGATTCCATTTTACGTAAACGATACAAATATGACGGGGGATGTGTATTGCACCGCCATTGGCGATGATATCAACGATGGGCTGACACCAGAAACACCAAAAGCCAGTTTGCAGGCCATCTTTGATTCTTATGATTTAGCGGCATCCGATGTCATCTATGTTGATGCCGGTACCTACCTAGCAGGAAGCCCTCCGATAAAGATTAATGAAAAAGACTCCGGGCATAGCGCGAATGGAACCAATTATTTCATTACCGTCCAGGGCAGTACCAACCCTGTAGCCCCGACCATCTTTATCGCGCCATCGTTTTCAGCTCCGCAGGTCTTTGCTTTGGACTACGCGGTTAATATCCGCCTGAAAGACCTGACCATCCGTAATGCACAGACTGGGATATCCGCATATAAAACCATTGGACTGGAATTGGATGGTGTGCGCGTCGAAAATAACCGTATCACCGGATTGACTATTGACGACTGTGAAGAGACTCGGATGATTCGCTCGGTGCTATGGAAAAATGCCAGCCCCACGGGGGGGATAGCTATTGCTCTTAACAAGGGGGATCTGTGTGTTGAAAACAGTGTGCTATGGGGCAGTTATTCGGGGATTACTGTCGGTAGCGGTTCATTGCAGATTACCAATAGTGTGCTTTATGCCTCCGGACCCAATGGGCGTATTTATAACTACGGGATTTCATCCAGTATTGGTGGCGGTGGGTTCAGGGGGGATTACAATAGCTATGCCCGGTGGAATGGGGCGCTCATTGCGGAACAAGCCCTGCAAGTGGGTGGCAGTGACTATTTTAATGATCTGCCAACTTGGAGCAAGAGAGTCGGCTCTGATCGCCATTCGATGACAGCCACGTACAGCTTGGAACCTGCCTTTGCCGACGAAATAACCGGTGATTTCCACCCCAAGAGCACCAAAGGTCGCTTTATCCCCGCGTCACAAACCTGGACGAATGATGCCGTTCGTTCACCACTGATTGATGCTGGGGCGCCAGATTATGCTGCGGATCGTGAGCCGGAGCCAAATGGTGGAATGATTAACATTGGCGCCTACGGCAATACGGCACAGGCATCCATGAGCCAAACCAATCCGCCATGGGTTCAGGCCATCTCCTACAATGCAGAAGGAATCTTATCGGGTGAAGCTCTGTTGTACTGGACATTTGGTGGATTGCCGGACGGCGCGCTGGTCCGATTGGATTATTCTCCAGACTATGAAGTTACGTGGAAGCCAATCGCCAGTAATGTTCCCGCTGCCACACGCGAGTTTCTTTGGGATTTAAGTGGGCTGCCCCTAAGTTTGGGAATGCAATGGCGAGTCATGTACCAAGGCAACACCAATATCTGGGATGTCACGGATGTGCCCATTCCCCACAACCCGCCAGGAACGAAAACCTTTTACATCAACGACAATTCTACAAACGGCGATGTATGGTGCTCAGGGCCCGGCTTGCCATTTAGTGCAGGGACACCGTATGGCACAAATGCCGCACAACCCTTGAATAGCTTGGCTGATTTACTGGCGAACTATCCAGTCGGACCAGGTGACATAATTTATGTAGACACCGGCACATATCCCTTATCGAAACCGATTTTGATCAACGAGCGCCATCAAGGGACGACTTCCATGCCTGTACGAATTTATGGGAGCACAAATATTAGTGCGGGCGGGGCAGTTTTTCAAGGTGTCGAGAACAAGCTATTCGCTATTCAAAATACACGCAATATCCGCCTTCAGGATATCCGCGTCACGCAGGCGCAGCACGGCATCTCAATTAATAATGCCGACAATGTTGTCCTGATTGGCATGGAACTTTGGGATAATCAAACCAACGGGCTTTATGTCAGTGGTTCGGCGAACATCACGATACAAAATGCGCGAATATGGCGGAATGGTGGCAGTGCCTATGCCAGCGCAGGGAGCAAGGGCGGCGAAACGATAATCAATTCGACAATTTATGGGAATCGGGGAGGCGGAATAAGCACTGATAAAGGTTTGACTCTTGTAAATAGTATTGTGGTTACAACTAATGCTAGTGCGATCTTCGTAGAGAGCGCACAGTCAGCCAGCATCGGCGGCGATTTTAATCTGTATTTCTTCCCGCCGAATGGGGTGTTGTGTTCCAATTTATCCGAAAAAATAGATTATAAAAACCTGTCGGAGTGGCAGACAAAAAACAAAGACACCCACAGCGTGGTGATTGATCCTCTTTTCGTGAATCCTGCTGCTGGTGATTTCCACCTGCAAAGCACCGGGGGATATTATAGCAACGGAACTTGGGCAATCTCCACGAACACTTCTTGGGCTATTGATGCGGGCAATCCAACTTCCAGCTTTACAAATGAACCGGCACCTAATGGTGGTAGAATCAATTTAGGTGCCTACGGTGGCACCGCACAAGCGTCACGGAGTGACACCAACCACCCCGCGCTCCTACCCATCACCCTGAAGGACGGCGGCGTGGCGCCATACGGCCAGCCCTTGTATTGGTTGTCACGAGGGATTAGTCCCACCAATTTAGTGCAGATTGAATATTCCCCTGATGGCGGAGCGACGTGGCTCTTTGTGGCCAATGGTATTCCGGTTGGATCACAACCATATATGTGGTATAGCGCAGACCCGCCGTCGCCACTGGCCCTGTGGCGGATTTTCCTGATGACTGATACAAACATTATCGGGACAACAACGGTGCCCTTTACCTTCAGACCGACCCCGTTGATTTATTATGTAAACGATACCGACACGACGGGTGACATTTACACAACAGCTCCCGGTGCCAAGACAAATTTGGGTTACCGCGCGGATAGCCCTCGCGATACGATCCAAAGCATTCTCGAACAATATCGCCTGGTGGGTGGCGACAGTATTCGAGTAGATACCGGTTCGTATACCCTAACGAACCAAGTATTCATTTCGCCCAAAGCTAGCGGCAGCGGCACCAATCAAGTGCTGATACTTGGCAGCACCAATCTGGCTGCAGGCGGGACTCTGGTGCAAGCCGGGATTAACATGCGTGCTCCGGCGTTTGAATTCTATGGGGCACATGATGTACGCTTGGCCAACATTCGAATCAAAGGGTTCACCAACGGCGTATCTGTTGCGGAACAATCTTCGCGCTGTGTTCTTGAGTCTTTGGATATCCAAGAATCATTTGGAAGCGGCGTGGTGCTTAATAAATCGCAGGATATTACCCTGCGCCGTGTATCCATTCGCCATGGCACGGCAAGTGCGATTTCTCTCGCTCAAGGCAAGGCGATGATCGAAAGTTGCGTTTTGTGGTCCAATGCAGCATCTGCCGTCTCTTTGGGCTCGGGCGCTGATTTGGGGATCACCAATTCCGTAGTGAGTGCTTTCGGACTGGCGAGCTATTGTTATGAGTCGCCAACGAACATCACTATCCAGGCTAATTATAACGCCTATTTTCTCACCAATGGGGCCCAAATGGCTTCGATTGATGGCGTGCAGTATGAATCTTTACCTCAGTGGGTCAGGGCCAAGGCGCCTATTGACCGCTATTCCTTGCACACCGATCCTTTGTTTGCCGACGCGGCAACTGGCGACTTCCATCTTAAGAGCTCTGCCGGTCGTTATCAGCTTGGCGTGGGATGGGTGCAGGATCCGCCAGTTAATGGCCAACCAGTATTTTCTCCTTTGATTGACATGGGGGCACCGACTACGGGCTGGACGAGCGAGCCGGCACCGAACGGCACCAGGCGGAATATCGGCCTCTATGGCAACACGGCAGAGGCGAGCAAGAGCAATACTAATCGCTGGCTGCAAGCGATTACAGCAATGTCGGGCGGTATCCTTTTTGGTGATACTGTACTTACTTGGGGCTATAGTTCCTTAATTCCGACCAATACCAAAGTTCAGTTGGAATATTCGTACGATGGCAATTGGTTGAAAATCGGCGAGGCTACCGTAAGCGATGGTGCATTCTATTGGCAGAGCGACCTCCGCAACGTGGATGGCACCGAGCGCTGGACGTCGAGCCCGGCAGAGTATTGGCGAATTTTCCTGCTCAATGACACCAATGTGTGGGACGCAACCGACCGGCCGTTTGGCCTCCGAAACAGCCCCTTCAAGTATTACGTGAATGATTTGAGCACGGTCAACGATGTCTATACGACTGCGATTGGCAGCGACACTAATCCCGGATATTACGCTCGGGCACCCAAGCTGACCGTTAATGCGCTGCTGGAGGATATTGATATCGAACCGGGGGATATGGTTTTGATTGACACGGGAATCCATTACATGACCGACACCAATCGTCCAATTATTTGGCAGGTGTCCGACGGTGGCACGACCAATACCCCCGTCATTGTTCGCGGGAGTACTAATCCTGCGGGGAGTTGGATCGTGGCCACCAATCGATTTACTGCTGGGGCATTCATGTTCATGGAAGCCAATCACATAGATATCCGCGACTTGGGCTTCGTTGGCGAATCGGTTCGATTTTTGGGTGACTCCATTACTGCCAGTAATCTCTGGGTGACCAACGGCACGGTGACGATTAACGGCGAAAATGCTGTATTCAAAAAGCTGCAGCTTGATCGGGGCAACTTATCGTTTTCAGGAAGCAATAACCGAATCGAACGCATGGAGCAGCGTTGGGGACAAGCCTCACTGGTGGGCACCAATATTACCTTGCTCAATTCGGTCGTGTTCACGACAAATAACTTGACCACTGCCTTGGTTGTAAATGCGCTTGGGGCTACTGTCTCCAATTCGACAGTGGTTGCGACTCGCGGTACGGCCGTAGGTAAACTGGGTGCAGGAACCCTTCGGTTGGGGCACAATATTCTCGTCGCTGGCGGAAGTGACAGCAATAGCGTGTTGGCCTGGCACGATGGCGGATTGATTTCAGACTGGAACAACTTTGTGGCTCGCGATTCTGCCTGGGTGGGGATCAAGGAGGGCCGATGGGAAACACTGGGTTATTGGCAGGCCGCTTCGGGCCGCGATGCAAACAGCTTGGCCATTGAGCCACTATTCCAAAATGAAGCTGCTGGCGACTTCCACTTGAATTCCAAGATGGGTCGGTGGAGCCCGATTTTTAAGGATTGGGACATTGACCCACAGCACTCGCCGGCCATTGACGCAGGCAATCCGCAAATCGGAACAGGCGACGAAATCGGTCCCCATGGCTACCGCCCCAACCTTGGCGCCTATGGACGTACTCTTGAGGCCAGCAAGAGTATTACGAATTTCTGGCTGACTGCCGTGACCCAAAACGATGGCGGAGTATTGAAGGGAAGCAACGTGACCCTGCGCTGGTTGGCCGGCAATGCCAGTGGCAAGACCGTCTCTTTGGAATACTATGATGGCAGCGCTTGGCACACCATTGCTACGGGGGTAAACGCAACTGATGAATCATATCCGTGGGACACGACTGGTTTCCCGGATAGCTTTGCCGCTTATTGGCGCGTTGTCGCCGAGGATGCCTCCGGGACATCGGATCAAACCGATCATCCCTTCCAGTTGCGTAATCACACTCATAAGTTCTTTGTAAACGACTCCAGCTTGTTGGGTGATCTCTACTGCACGGCAGTAGGCAGTGATTCCAACAGCGGCTTGAGCAACTCGGCGCCGAAAGCAACATTGCAGGCCATTCTGGATGCCTATGACTTGGAAGGCGGCGATACGGTCTATGTTGACACCGGAACCTATGCCAGCACATCCGATGTGAAGGTAATCTGGTCGCGTAGTGGCAACCAAACTGCCGATGTTGTGATCCGTGGCAACACGAATGACCCCTATGCCACCCAACTCGTGCGATTGGGGCAGACGAACTACCCAGCGATGGGTCTGGATGTGAAGGCATCGCGCATCCGGCTGACAGATTTTTCAATCAGCGGCGTCAACAGGGCCATCGGGTTGGAATCCAATGTGGGGGTCAGGGCATCCGGCCTTGTCCTGCATGATGTTGGCATTGGTATTCAGGCGCTGGGGACAAGAAATACGGACATTCGTAATTCTGGTTTTTGGAATGCCGAAATGGGCATTAGCTTGAGCAACACCCGCACATCCATTTTGGAAAACCTCACATTCGTCAATACGTCTCTGGCGGGGATTCAACTGGGCAACACCGAAGTTGTCACCCTGCGGAATAATATCTTTATTCCCGCTCCTGGATCCTATGCCTATGCAATCGGTTCGGCTACGTCACTGCTGGCACAAGCAATCTTGGATTACAACTTGTATGACTTTGGTGACGAAGAATCCGGCAGCGGGTTCTTTGCTGGCGCAACCAATGATCTGCGCCGGTGGCAGTTGGAAATGAATCGCGACTTCCGCAGCGCCATCACCAATGCCGATCTGGCCAATTTGGATTTAGGCGATTTCCATCCATTGTCGGAATATGGTCGCTGGACGGACTCCGGCTGGACAACCGACGGCATAACTTCTTGGGCCGTGGATCATGGCAATCCTGCCGCAGATTACAGCCAAGAGCCTGAGGACAATGGACAACGCATCAATATAGGAATGTATGGAAATACAGTACAGGCGAGCAAAGGTTCAATTGATATCGAATTGTATGCCCGGACGATGAATGAGCAACCCCTGATGGTAACACAAGAAGATCAAGTGTGGCCATGGGTCTGGTCTGCTCATTTGCTTGATACCAATGAAATGGTGTCCGTCCAATGGTCGGGCGATTGCGGAGAAACCTGGACCACCCTGACCAACGTTAATGCCTATCAGGAATATTATATCTGGCGGGCAGGAATCGAGTATCAGACGGCCGGAGGCCGCTGGCGTGTAATCAGCCAAAGCAACACCAACATAGTGGATATGAGCGACACCTGTTTCTTGGTGCGTTGGTTGCCGCCGGCGTATTTGAAAGTCTACCCATCTTCTGGCCGCATTCGTTTTGATTGGCAGGGTGGGGTGCAGGGACGACGATACGTGGTCGAATATTCTGATGATTTCGGGCAGACATGGGTGACCTGGGATGAGAAGTACAATGGCCCGGCACAAATCAACCGTAGCAACTTTGTGATCCCCAGTGGTGGTTCGCAATTGAAGTATACGTTTGAAGACCGCACGTCCTATCTCCGCCGCACCCGGTGGTATCGAATAATGGTTTACGAGGAATAACCATGCCCAATCACCCGGGGGGCAGGTGGTTGCCATGGCTTATCAGCGTGGTCATGGTTGCACCTCTTGTTGTGCCGTTGCCGCATTCGGATGACAGTCCCTTGTGGCGTATGGTAAGCGGGACCAGCCATGTCATTTTGTTCACAGTCTTGGCGTGGCAACTTGCCCAATGCGCTCCCGCAAGACTTAGGGGCTTGAAATTGTGGTTTGGCCTTGCGATTCTGGCTGGCCTGATTGAAATGTGGCAACTGAAAATTGGCCGATCTGCGGAATGGTCCGATTGGTTTTATGGGCTGTTAGGCGCAACAGGCGCGATCGGCACAGCGAAGTTGCACTCGAAGCTGCGCGTAGCGGTACTCCTAGGACTTGCGCTTATCCCCCCTCTATGGATCGGCACACTGTTGGCCCAAGAGGCGCGTGCATTTCCTGTTTTGTTGGACCCTCAATCTATCTGGGCCAGACAGGGGTGGACACAACAAGGTGGCCAGGTTCAGCCGCTGGATTTCTCAAAATTCTGTTTTAGGGCCAACTCATCGGGGGAAGAGGTCGAATACCCCGGGTTATTTCGGCCAGTTTTCCATTGTGACTGGCGAGGTATTACCGCCTTGCGGGGCAGCATTTACTGGCCAAACGCCATGCCGACTATTTGCGCTATTCGGGTGGATGATCAACGTGGCAATCCGCCGTATGCGGACAGATTTCAACGAGAAATGGCCATCACGCAGGGTTGGAACCAAATTGTGATCCCCAGTGCAGAGTTGCGAATGACGCCGAGCGGGCGGGAATTGCAGATGGAACAAATTCAACAATGGGGGATTTTCCTTATCGCGCCCCCACAGTTTGAAAACTTCGTTCTCGGCTGTTTTGCGTTGGAGCTTGGCGGGGGACTTAATGAAGAAATCAGCTTGTAGATGGGCTGATCAGGGTAGAAAGCCGGCGGAACGCAATTTATCCCATGACACCGCGGAATTTTGGGCGGCGTTGAACAGCGCTTGCCGGACGTACTTGCCCAGCATGTCGGTTTCCAAGTTCACCTGATCGCCGGGGCGCAGGCTGTTAAAGGCGGTATTATCCCAAGTATGGGGAATGACGTGAACCGTAAAAACGCCATCAGCCGAGCGTACTTCCACAAGGGTGAGACTGACTCCATCAATGGCAATTGAGCCTTTGGGTACCATCTCATTGATCAAGGCGGGTGCGTGAACCTGCAGAACCTTGTCGCGACCCGCTGCCGTGATGCGTTGAAGCAGGCCAATGCCGTCAACGTGGCCGCTCACCAGATGGCCACCGAGAGGATCGCCCATTCGCAATGCCCGTTCCAAGTTGAGCGGGGCCCCCTTGGGCTTCCCGCGTAGGCCCGTCTTTTCAAATGTCTCACGCAATACATCAAAAGTGAGGAGGTCTTCCTGCTGCGCCACCAGAGTCAGGCAAGCGCCATTGATGGCAATGCTCTCGCCAATCTGCAAGGGAGCTGTAAACTTGGCCATTAATGAAAGCCGCCCCGCATCGCCTTGGAAGGTTATCTCGGTCAAACGTCCGATTTGTTGAATAAGTCCGGTAAACATTTATCGCTCCGCTGTGGCTGGGGTCATTCGGATAAAAAGATCGTGGCCAACGCGTCGGCTTTCCCGGAGCGAAAAGCGGGGGGCCACATTTAATTTCCATTGAGCCAGGCCCATTGCGCCAACGGGGCCGCCAATGAGCACGGGGGAAAAGAAAATGCAGAGTTCGTCCACCAGGCCAGCCTGAAGGAGATCACCAGCAAGAATCCCGCCACCTTCGCACAACACATGCATGATTCCAAGATTGCCGAGTTCCCGAGCCAAGGAGGCAAGAAGACTCTTGGCTGGCAACTCTAAAACAGCGGCCCCTTTACCGCGAATTATTTGGGCGCATGACGGCTGCCAACCGCGGGGAGCAGCAACTATCGTACGTTTGGCATGCTCATCGTTGAAAACCTGGGCGTCAAGGGGGAGGGGGCCCTTGCCAGCGATAATGATTCGCCATGGGTTGCGCTGGCCATCGGGACGTGGCCACAAAGAGGGATTATCATGCCGAACGGTTCCCGCGCCCACCATGATGGCATCAGCCGCACGGCGCAGGGCTTGAACTTCCTTGCGGGCTGCCGGGCCGGTGATCCAGCGCGATGAATGGGTGTGGTCGGCGATCCGTCCATCTACTGAAAGGCCCAGCTTTAGGGTGAAAAATGGGCGGTGGTGCAGCATGTGACAGGCAAAAGGAGCAATGAGGGTGTTTGCTTCAACACGACAAACACCAAGCCGCACTTCCAGACCAGCCTTGCGCAGCAAACGCAACCCACGCCCCGCGTGTTTGGGATTAGGGTCAGTGGTGGCGGCCACTACGCGTGCAATACCGGCCCGCAAAATAGCCTCCGTGCAGGGGGGGGGTACGCCCATGGGTTGAGCAAGGCTCAAGAGTCACATAAAGAGTGGCGCCACGCGCAGCCGAACCGGCTTGTCGCAAAGCCACGATTTCCGCGTGCGGCCCCCCCGCGCGACGATGATAACCCTGTGCGATCTTGCGGCCATTTTTGACGATTACCGCGCCCACCGGCGGGTTGGGGCGGGTCAAGCCAAGTCCCCGGCGCGCCATCGCCAGCGCTTGTTGCATCCAAACTTGATCGGAGGCCAAGTTCACGTGGCACCCTCTGTTTGCAGCAAAGCGCGAACGAATTGTGTGGCATCGAATGACGCCAAATCATCCATGCCTTCGCCGAGACCAGCAAAGAGAATGGGCACATTCAATTCTTGGCGGACAGCAAACAAAAAACCTGCTTTTGAACTTCCGTCCAGCTTGGTCACAATCACTCCGGACAAAGGGGTGATTTCATGAAATTGCCGGGCCTGCACCACGGCATTTTGCCCCAGCATGGCATCCAGAACCACCCATGTGTGGTGCGGTGCCTCCGGCAGGCGTTTGGCCATGGCGGCGCGCACTTTTTGCAACTCGCGCATCAAGGGCTCTTTGGTGTGCATCCGTCCTGCGGTGTCCACAATAATTGTGTCGCAGTGGCGGGCCACGGCGGCGTCAATGGCATCATAGGCCACGGCGGCAGCATCGGCGCCGGTAGCGCCAATTACCGATTCGCAGCCAACACGATCGGCCCACAACTTCAGTTGATGAGAACCCGCCGCCCGGAAGGTATCTGCGGCGCCCAGCAATGGGTTGCGATGAGCCTGTTGTGCTTGACGGGCAAGTTTGGCAGCCGTTGTGGTCTTGCCGGAACCATTGATGCCAACCAATAAAATTACAACAGGTTTAGGTTGTGTGGACCAACTCCACTGGGGATTCTCTCCCAAGGCAGTGACTAGCACCCGCTCAAATGTCGCCAGCAGAGGTTCTTTACGGGAGGAGGTTCGTTCCAACTCGTGGGTCAATTCCGTGACCAACCGCATGGGAACATCCGCGGTGATGAGTAAATCGGTCAGTTCTTCAATTGAGGCAGGATCGGCGCGTGTGGAAGAGAAAATGCCGGCCAGCGCATCGGCAAATCGTGCGCGGGTTTTTCGCAAACTATCGAACCAAGAGCCCATCTCGGCTAACCTTGTGGAGGTGTTGAACCACGGTTGGCATCGCGCGCGGGACGGTCAAGGCCTTTGCGGATACGGTCCAAAATGCCGTTCACAAATTTTCCAGACTCAACGGAGCTATAGGCCTTCGCCAATTCGACAGCCTCGTTGATGGACACCACCGGGGGGATATCGTGCCGATACAGCATTTCATAAACCGCAATGCGCATGGCATTGCGATCCACGGTTCCCATCCGGGAGATTTCCCAGTTCTCCGCGTATTTTGCGATCAGCGGGTCAATTTCCTGGTGATGAGCAATGACCCCACGCGCCAATTCTTCGGCGAACTCGCGCGCCTTGGTTCGTTGTTTGTCAACTTTGGCCGCCGGTTGGCCGCCCGTGCCTGCCGGGGGCTCATTCAAGTGTTCCCAGAACAGTTTGAACCCTTCCGCGAGCGATTCTTCCCGGTTGAACTCCGATTGAAACAGGAACTGCAATGCCCATTCACGGGCCTCGTGGCGACTTCCCATGAGGCATCCTTTCTACTTTGCGGGTGACGCACCCACGACAAACAAAACTGCGACTGACTAGGGCAATTGTTGAAACAACGACGCCATTTCAATGGCGGTCTGGGCGGCCAACCAGCCGCGGTTGCCTGACTTGCTGCCGCAGCGTTCAATGGCTTGGTCGAGATTTTCAGCCGTCACAATGCCATCCACCACCGGCACGCCGCTTTCCAGACTAATTTGGGTCAATGCGCGAGCCACTTGAGTGCCGATCAGGCCGGCGTGGGGCGTCGCGCCCTGAATGATGGCGCCCAATGCCAGTACCGCGTTAAACTTCTTGGTTTGCGCGAGTTTTTTTACCGCGAGCGGTTGTTCGAACGCGCCGGGCACCCACACCACCTCGACATTCTTTTCGTCGGCTCCGTGGCGCGCGAGGCAGTCCAAGGCGCCCTTGAGCAATTGGCCGGTGAATAAGTCATTGAACCGGCTAATTACAATTCCGATTTTCAGGCCTTTGGCATTGAGTTGCCCGCTATATTCCTTATAGTTCATGGCTCCCTTTCCAGGTCAGATCATGTGACCCATTTTATCCTTCTTGGTTTTGAGATACTTGGCGTTGTCCTCGTTGGGCGGGAACGCGATGGGCACCCGCTCGACAATTTCGATTCCATAGCCTTGGATACCCACAATTTTGCGCGGGTTGTTGGTCAACAAGCGTAGACGAGTGATGCCCAAATCAAGCAACATTTGGGCGCCCACGCCGTAGTCGCGCAAGTCCGCCGGGAACCCCAGCTTCAGGTTTGCCTCGATGGTGTCATAGCCCTGTTCTTGCAGGGCGTAGGCCTGCATTTTGGCCACCAAGCCAATGCCGCGGCCTTCTTGGCGCATATACAGGATGGCGCCATGGCCGGCCGCAACCACTTGGCGCATGGCGGCGTGCAGTTGGTCGCCGCAGTCGCAACGGTGCGACCCAAAAACATCCCCCGTGAGGCATTCCGAATGCACACGCACCAAGGGGGCGTCTTGTTTGGCGGGCTCGCCATACACAAGTGCCACGTGGTGTTCGTTGGAGGTTTCATCCACGTACAGGTACAGCATGAACTCGCCAAAGTCGGTGGGCAGTTTGACGACTGTGTCGCGCCTAATCAGCCGCTCGCGCGCGCGCCGCCACGCCACCAAATCGGCCACGGTCAAAATACGCAGGCCATGCTTTTGGGCAAAGGGTACAAGATCGGGCAGCCGGGCCATTTCACCGTTGTCGTGCATCACTTCGCAAATGACAGCGATGGGCTTGAGGCCGGCCAAACGCGCCAAATCCACCGATGCCTCGGTATGGCCGGTGCGCCGCAGGACGCCTCCGGGCACCGCTTGCAGGGGGAAAATATGGCCCGGGCGGATAAAATCGCAAGCTGAAGATTTTTCATCGGCCAGTTTTTTCACGGTGTGGGCACGGTCGAAGGCGCTAATTCCGGTGGTAATGCCTTCGCGGGCGTCCACGGAGATGGTGAATGCCGTCCGAAACTGGTCCTGTTGTTCCAATGGCACCATTCGGCAAAGGCCAAGTTTGCAGAGCCGCTGTTCCTCCATGGGCACACAGATCAAGCCGCGACCATAGGTGGCCATGAAATTGATGGCTTCCGGGGTAACTTTTTCGCCGGCGACGACCAAATCGCCTTCATTTTCGCGGCTTTCGTCATCCACCACCAGCAGCATTTTGCCGTCGCGGATGATCGCCAACGCTTCTTCGACCGTGCAGAAGACCGGATCTTGCTTGAGATCAACCATAAAAAAACCGAAGACCTTTCTGTCTCCGGGCGCAAACGCGAACCAATCGCGCAACGTCTTCTTCCATCCAGACTTTCAACTGTCGGCCAAGGAATCGCACCTTGTCTGCCTATTGGCTCGCGGGCTGTACCGCCGGTCGGGAATTTCACCACGCCCTGAAGACAAGCCGCAACCTATCACGCCGCCCGGATTGTTGCAACCTTGGAAACAGAAAAAATCCCTGTACGGAAGTGGACTCATTCGGGAGGGTCATCCGCCAGCAAGTCCTGATTGTGGGTGAGCGGAAGCTGTGCCAACGAGGGATTTTTTCGCAAAAGCTTTGGCAACCACGCCATAATGGCGAACAACCCGGCGCCAGCAAACAGGATGGCCAGGACGCGCCAATCAGCTTGTCCGCGGGCCAGTTGCCCCGCCGCGCGCACGGTCCACAATAACGCCAGCACGTTGGGGATCACACCGATTACCGAAGCCAGTAAATAATGGTGGAAAGGGATGCTGGTGAGGCCGTAGGCATAATTCAGAAAACTGAAGGGGTTGATCGGGAGCAGGCGTGTAAAGAGCACGACCTTCCAACCTTCCCGCCGCATATTGGCTTCCAAGTAATCAAACAAGCGGGTATGGCCAATCCGGCGTGCCAACCAGTCGCGCAGCAAATACCGGGCGAGGAGAAAGGTGGCGCTCATGCCGAGCCCAAGCCCGATGAGGCACAGCAGGAGCCCCCAGACGATAGGATAAAGCAGCGCAATCAAGACACCCACCAGTGTTGTGGGCAAACTGAACACGGTGAATACAGCGTCCAGCACAATACACAAAACAGGTGCCCACGGGCCTGCCTCGCGCACGGTCTGCTCAATATCGGCCCACCGCACGCGTGCCAGCAGCGCGCGCACGTCCGGCCAAAACCAAATAAGCAATCCGCCGCCCAGCAGGGCAAGAATGGCGATTGCCGCCTTGCGCTGGCTACCGGGGGTCACGGAATGTCTGCCGGCAACACCACAACAGTAACATCGCCTGCATTGCCGAAGATGGTTTGTGCGATCGCGCGCACATCCTCCGGCTGCAATTGGCGTAGGCGTTCAATCATCTGGAACGAATGCTGCCAGCCCAAGCCAAGCAGTTCATCAATGGCGCATTGTTGCGCCAAGCCGGAGTTATTCTGCAGGCTGCGCGCTTGGCCGGCGACCATTTGTTCAACCGCACGAGCGAACTCTTCTGGCCGCGGACCCGACTGGCTCAATCGGTCTGTCTGTACCTGGATTTGCCGGCACACTTCCGTGCGGCCTTCCGTCGTGGTGCCGGAATAAATCATGAAGAGACCACCCACCGGGCCGGTCAATTGCGACGCCCCGGTGTAGTAGGCCAGACCGCGTTTATCACGCACTTCGATGAACAAATCCGAGGACAGGCCGCTCAGGGTGTCGGCCAGAACCGACAGTGCGTCTTCGCGGGGATCGCCCGCCGCAATGCCGCGCCATGCCCGCACAATGACGGTTTGTTTGAAGGGCAGCCCTTTTTCCAATTGCGCAGGTTCGGTCACAGTATCTGGCAACTTGGGCCAAGTGGGGGCGACGCCGGGGGGCAGTGGCGCAAAACCCGTTTCAACCTGTGCCACCACTTCCGCGGCGTTGATATTGCCAAAAACAGCCACCACCACATTGGAACCGACCAACAAGCGGCGATGGTGCGCGACAATGTCATCACGGGTCAATGCGCTGACACTTTCAGTGTTGCCCAAGCTGGAATACTGGTAGGGGTGGCCGGGAAAAAAGGCGTCGCGCACCATTTGTTGGGCGTGGGTCATGGGTTTTTCCAGCGAGCGCTGAATATCAGCCAACTGGAAGGCGCGTTGCTTTTCTATTTCATCGGCGGGGAACTGCGAGTCTATCAGGCATTCCGCGACGGTGTTCAACATGAGCGGCAAATCTTCGGAAAGTCCCGCAGCATTGAGGCCGTAGGTGTTGCGGCCGGAATAAGCGCTGAGCGAAACCGCGCGCGATTCAAGCTTGCTGGCCAACTCGGCCGCAGAAAGTTGCGATGTGCCGCGGAGCAGCAATTCGGCCGTCAGTTGAGAAATACCTGCTTGACCGGCCTGTTCGCCCAAAACGCCGCCACCGATGACCACGGAGACATACGCCATCGGCAAGCGGGGGTCTTCGCGAACCAGCAAGCGCATTCCGTTGGCGAGGGTGTGCAACTGGATGGCGGCATCCTTGGAAGTTGCCGGGGCTTGGGTGGTGGGTTCTTCGGACGCAGGCGCGAGAATTGCCAGCGATCCGTTCTCCGGGCGCAGATATTTTTGGACCACCCGCTGCAAATCGGCTGGGGTGACCTGCTGGACGAGATTCAAGTAGGTTTCATTGAAGCGCGGGTCGCCGGTATAAAACTCGCCGGAAGCAAAGGACTGGGCTTGGCCCTCCATGGTGGTCAGGGTTTGGATGGCCCCGGCGAGGACTTCCCGGCGCGCCTGTTCAATACGAGCGGGGTCCATCAACGTGCTGTGCCAAGAAGCAACTTCCGCGCGCAAGGCCGCCAGCGCTGCCGCTTCCTGTGCAGGCTCACATTCGAAGGTAATGCCAAACAGGCCGGGTTCTTTCGGCGTGTAGTTCCATGCCTCGATATCCAGCACCAACTGTTCCTCTTCGCGAAACTTTTTGACCAAGATGGAGGCGCGTCCGGAGCCGATCACCGAAGCCAACACATCGAGGGCCGGGGCGTCGGCATTGGCCAAATCGGTGCCGTGGAAAACCCAGCCCACGCGGGTGACGTTATAGGGGCCGGTTTTGCGGCCATATTGCTCGGCCAATTGCGGCGGTTCGGCAGGGATCAATACCGGCTCGCGTGGTGTGCGCGGAATCTCGCGCATTTGTTCGCGGACGGCAGCTTCCATATCATCCAGCGCCACATCGCCCACGATGGCCAAGATCATGTTGTCCGGGGAATAGTGGCGTTGATGGTAGGCCACCAAGTGATCGCGGTTCATGGTGATGAGGATATCTCGCCAGCCAATCACCGGCACGCGGTAGGGATGCACCCGAAAGGCGGTTTCATTGACTAGCCGGCTGAACACGCGCATGGGGTCGTCTTCGCCCATGTCCACTTCGCGCAGGATGACTTCGCGCTCGCGCTCCCATTCTTCGGCGGGGAAAGATGGATGGAATACGGCATCCGTCAAAACGTCCAAGCCCACCAGCCAGTGCGCCGAGGGCAGCACCACATGAAATACCGTGCGGTCGTTGGACGTGTAGGCGTTGATCTCGCCGCCGATATCCGCAATCTCCTTGGACACCTGGCCGGGGCCGCGCTTGGCCGTGCCCTTGAACACCATGTGTTCCAGATAATGTGAGAGGCCTCCGCCCAGTTGCGCACCTTCATGGATTGCACCCGCATTGACCCAGTATTGAATGGCCACCAGTGGCGCGCTGCGGTCCTGTTTCAGGAGCACAACCAGACCATTGTCCAACACCACACGTCGGATGCCGGTTTGCGCCGCTTGCAGGGAATCAACGGGATTCTGTGCCATGGAAAACTCCTGAACGAAAAACAAGGCCATCGAAAGGCCAAGGATTTGCCGCCAACGATTCATGGGCCGGAAGATACCATGCGCACGGGCGAAAGCAAAGCATCCGCCGGCGTGAAGGCAAAGCCGCCATCGCGCAAGACGCGATGGCGACTGGGGGGGGCTGCGTTACTGCAAAACCGCGCCAATGTCCGCTGGGCCGACCAAGCGCTGATAGCGCGCGAGCCAGCCGGTGGTGATACGCGGCTTGAAGGGCTTGAGTTTGGCCGCGCGTTTTTTGAGTTCGGCGGCGGAAACCAGGAGGTTCAATTTGCCCGCGGGAATATCAATAGAGATTTTGTCCCCTTCTTTCACGAGGGCGATGGGCCCGCCGCTGGCGGCTTCCGGAGCCACGTGGCCGATGGCCGAACCGCGCGTGGCGCCGCTAAAACGGCCGTCAGTAATCAACGCGACATCCTTGTCGAGCCCCATACCGGCGAGCGCGGAGGTGGGCGATAGCATTTCACGCATTCCGGGGCCACCCTTGGGGCCTTCGTAGCGAATGACCACCACATCGCCCTTTTTGATTTTGCCGGCGTAGATGCTGGCAATGGCGGCTTCCTCGCTGTCGAAGACACGCGCCTTGCAGGTTTTAACCAGCATTTCCGGTGCGACCGCCGAGCGCTTCACCACGCTGCCGCGCGGGGCGATGTTGCCCTTCAAGACGGCAATACCGCCGGTGGGGCTGAACGGATTTTTCACTGGGCGCAGCACACTTGGATTGCGGTTGGCCGCACCCGCGATGTTCCGGCCGACCGTTTGGCCGGTCACCGTCATCAGCTTGGTATTCAGCAATTTGGCTGCGGCCAATTCTTTCATCACCGCCGGCACGCCGCCTGCCAAATGCAGGTCTTGGATGTGGTCGGGGCCAGCGGGGCTCAAACGGCAGAGGTTGGGGGTGGTGGCACTGATGGCATTGATGCGATCCAGCGACATGGGCACGCCCGCTTCATGAGCGATGGCGCACAAGTGCAGCACGCTATTTGTTGAGCAGCCTAGAGCCATGTCCACACGCAATGCGTTCGTAAAAGCGTCACTGGTCATGATGTCGCGCGGGCGCAAATTCTTGGCGAGCACCTGCATGATTTGCATGCCGGCCTGCTTGGCCAGGCGGTAGCGGGCGGCGGCCACCGCCGGAATGGTCCCATTGCCGGGCAGGGCCATTCCGATGGCTTCGCTCAGGCAATTCATGGAATTGGCCGTAAACATGCCGGAGCAGGACCCGCAGCCGGGACAAGCGGTTTCTTCGTAGTCGGTCAGTTCGTTTTGGCTGATTTTGCCCGCCTTGCATGCGCCAACCGCCTCAAACATGTTGGACAAGCTGAGATGGCGACCATCGAGATCGCCGGCCATCATGGGGCCGCCACTGATGACAATGGCCGGGATGTTGATGCGCGCTGCGGCCATGAGCATTCCGGGGATGATTTTGTCACAATTGGGGATGAGCACCAAGGCGTCAAAACAGTGAGCCAAAGCCATGGTCTCGACTGAATCGGCAATCAGTTCGCGGGAGGGGAGGGAGTAATACATCCCGGGGTGGGCCATGGCGATGCCGTCGCAGACGCCAATCGCCGGCACCAGAATGGGCGTACCCCCCGCCATGCGGACACCCGCCTTGACGGCATCGGCAATTTTATCCAGATGGATGTGGCCGGGAATAATCTCGTTGAAGGCAGACACCACGCCGATGAGCGGGCGGTTCATTTCTTCGCGCGAAAGACCCAGCGCGTACAGAAGCGAGCGGTGCGGTGCGCGTTCGGGCCCCTTGAGAACTTGATCGCTGATGCGGGATTTCGTTGCCATAATCTATATCCTTAATTTGTATGCAGTTCCGGGTGGCGACTGTCCGCCAGCCGACCATATTTTTCAAGCGTTTTGTGGGGCGCTTGCGAAAAATCCATGCCGCCACGCCCATCCGGGCAAGCGCCTTACTTTTTCTTTTTCTGGTGGTTGGGCCAGGAATGGCGCGGCGCCGAGGCGGATTTGTGTTGAGTTCATGTAGCCTGAATGGCGCCAGCGGCATATTGCCCGGCCAACTCCAGAAGGCGGTGGCATCCGGCAAAGGCTTTTTCTAGTCGCTGCTAAAAAAGCCAGAAGCACGGGTGCCACTCGGCACAGCGGGGCCTTTCAACCCTTGCCGCAAGTTCTCGGCGGCACCGCCAAACTGGCCTTGAGCTGATCGCCAGCGGTTCCCGCGACTCGCTTGCGGATTCCTCGACAATCAATTTGGCGTGTCCGCCATTTTTCCGAA
>Ga0116148_1000585_pt1 | contig 44685 bp, 38 predicted proteins | sample AD_UKC055_MetaG_FD_89786 | JGI IMG/M metagenome (GOLD analysis project Ga0116148, IMG submission 89786) | Active sludge microbial communities of municipal wastewater-treating anaerobic digesters from USA - AD_UKC055_MetaG | ecosystem: Engineered > Bioreactor > Anaerobic > Digestate | place: USA...
TCATGCTGGTCTCGGTGACCGAGCGCACCCGCGAGATCGGCATTCGCCTCGCCATCGGCGCTATGGAACGGGAAGTGCTTCTGCAGTTCCTGATCGAGGCTGTTGTGCTGTCAAGCCTTGGGGGTGTCATCGGTATCACGCTGGCAACCGGGGCATCCATGAGCCTGGCCGATATGATGAATGTTCCTTATCTGTTCAATCCGGGTATCAATATGCTCTCTTTCCTGTTTTCTGCCGCCATCGGTGTGATTTTCGGATTCTTTCCGGCCCGGCGGGCGGCCCATCTCGACCCGATCGAGGCCCTGCGGCACGAGTAAGATATGGAAATCATCGTCCAAAATGCAGTCCAATTGCATTTTGGACGGTCCCACTCCTGCTTCGAACAGTCAACCAGTCGGCCATCCACTGAATCGGATAGAACCCGCTCTCGATGGACAGAACCTGGCAGAGATACAACCCCGCAGACCTCTCCCCCAAAGATTGGGAGAGATACAGAGGGGGTTGAATTGTCTTGACTTATCAACCATCGGCCTGCGCCCCCTGAATCTTCGTGCCCGAAGACCTTCCGTTTCCCTGTAAACCGGTTATTTTAGGAAAAAGCCATTTCGTAAAATAAGATTTTCGTTATTTTAAGATGTTGAAATAAAGAGATGAGAAGAACCGTGCGAAAGGAAATTGTCACGTGTCTTCTTGTCAGGTACGATGGACACAACTACTGGGTTTACCGCTACTGGAATCTCCTAAAAGGCGAGTTGGCTTTTGTGGATGACAAGCACAGCCTTCCCCATGCGATTCGATTCACATAAATGAAAGAACGAAGCCCATAAAGAGGGAAACGTTACCCGAACGAGTGCGAGAAATCTCATTGACAGCAGTCTGCTCAATCCCCCAAATACCCGAGCGTCCCCAGCTTCTCGGCTATTTCCTTGTCGAGTGTTGCGGGAACGGACAGGTGTGCCGGGGGAGTCCTCAGCCATCGGTCAATCGGTTCGGCCAGTTGACGAGCCGTCTCCGAGAGACTGCCATTTTCGGCATACAGGATATTCTGCTGTTCAACGGGGAATACGGGATCAGTAAACGAGTAGAATTCCGTTCCCGCCCAGGCATTCTCATCCGCAGTGAACTTTGCGGCGATATGGAGCCCCGGAGTGCCGTTCACACCCTGCCCTGCCTCGATCCGGCTTGCGGCTGCATGTTGAATCCCAACTCCGGCGTCCTCGTAAGCATCCGAAGGTCGCGCGTCATCGAAATTGTCTATCAGGATCACATCCTGACCGATCAACGCCACTTCATCCACCCATGTCTCTGCTTTCTGCCGGCCGGGCACACCGGGGAGATCGACAGCAACACTCTCGATAACAATATGATCGGTGGGCCAACCGAGCGAATCTCCATAGGATTTCGCCCGCCGGTAAAGCTCCGTTGTCCCCTGAAGTGTCCAGCCTTTCGGGACTGCCGGGGTGTCATAAAGGGCATGAATGGCTTCTGTGCCGAACCGGGATGAGCCGACTAGAATGGTCGGCTGGTTGCTCATGATTTCCGGATCGGAGCTGGCGGCGGTCTCCGCTGTGTGAAACCGAATATGCGCGACAATGCGGGCGGTCGGATCGCCGCGAAACATGGCTCTGAGGTAACAGGGCTTGTTAAGCGGAGTTCCCAGGGCACGTCCGACTAATACTGGGTCTCTTCGGTAATGTCGCCGGTCGATCAGTTTCGCATCAAGGGTGACCGCTCCGAATATCTTGTCGGCATCGCTTAAATAAGCGTGTTCCGTTTCCAGCAGGCCGACACGGTTTTGTTCCTGTGTCTGCTCCCGGACCGGCGGAAGGCAGGCGGCCAGGGACCGCCCCTCGCAGCCTTCCGGTATGGCGAGACCACACGCCTCCAGAATAGTCGGGGCGACATCCATCGCCATCACAAGTTCGCGTACTTCCGTGGATTCATGCACACCATCCGGCCAGCGGACAAGCAGCGGAATGTGCATGCTCGTCTCATAGAGATCCGCCCCATGGAAGAATCGACCGCCTTCCCCCAGGTTCTCCCCGTGATCGGAAACCACCACAACCAGATCGGTTAATCCGGTTTGCACCGCGTCAAAAGCCTCCAGGAGCCTTCCGAAATGCCGATCTACAAAGTTTATCTCCGCCAGGTACAGGGATCGCAGACGTTCGAGATCGCGGCTGTTCAGTCCCTGTCCCTTTCGGGCGATCAGTTGGGTGATTTGTGTCGCACTGCCGTCAATCGGCCCGTTATAGGGACCGGAAAAGAGAGTGTCCTCCTCCGACGGAGGCCGGTATGGAGAATGCGCATCGTAATAATGCACCCAAAGGAATATCGGTTTGTTCGGTTTCTGTTTCTTGAGCCAGTCCAGGGCCAGGTTGGTTGTTTCATCGGCGGAACGTTCCGCTCCGGTGTCTCCCGCCGGTCCCTCAACTGTGTTGTACACATCAAAGCCCTGGTTCAGTCCAAATACCGGGTCCAAAACCGCCGCGCTGACAAAGGCCGCCGTGGAGAATCCCGCCTCTTTGCAGAGTTCCGCAACGGTGGCAATTTCCTGGGGAACGCTATCCGCGGCGCACCGAACTCCGCTGGATCGCGGCAGAAGGCCCGTCATGATGGCGGTGTGGGATGGCAGGGTGGACGGTATCTCGCAGGTGGCTCGTCGGAAAATCGTGCCCTGTTTCGCGAAACCATCCAAATTCGGCGTGTTTGCTTTTGTGGTGTTGAACCCATAGCAGCCGATGGCATCTGCACGCACTGTGTCCAGAGTTACCAGCAGAACGCGGCTTACGTATTCCTCGCCACCCCCGCACCCGATCAGAATCGGCAAAAAAAACCACTGCACCATGAACCGGCCGGGAATCGTTCGACTCCGCATCGCCATTCCTCCTTAGTGATCCTCGCGTATCATAGTATTATTTCTGATTTTTGGCCTTGTCAAATCATTGACGGCGAAATATAATACAAAAAGTTGAGGCTTTAGCGGGAAGGTTCACCCATTGGATGGACCGATACGTTTTGAACAACTTTACCACGAAAGGAACGCAGAAACATGGCAGGAAAAACAGTTGTGCGCATTGCTCTCTTGAGCATATTGGTGGTGAGCGTCACGGCGTTTGCCGAGACGGTCACAGTAAGCAAATCGGGCACAGCAAAGTTCACGAGTATTCAAGCCGCTATCGACGCGGTGAATCCGAAGGACGGCAACCCGGATGTCATTCAGATCCTGGATGGTTCCATGTACGAAGAGCAGGTGGTTGTAGGTGGTCTGCCGGAGGTCAATGAGGCCGGCGGGGACTTCATTGGCGCATTGGTGGCGGAAAACCGCGATCCCATCACGATCATCGGACCCGCTTCAGGAAACGCTCCGGCGATTTCCCCCAAAGGCGAGAGTTTGCTTTACTACAGTGTTAATGAGAGCGACCCCGGTGACAATTTCCAGGCATCTCTGAGCTTTTTCGGGAAGAACATCACATTCGAGAACCTGATTTTGGAGCAACCTGGCGGAGGTCCCTATGGGGTCAACGGCCAGGGCGTCGAAATCACGTTTCGAAAAGTTCTTTTCCGGGCAAAAGCAGGTTCCGGCACTCCGGGTGAAGCGGTGATCAACTTCAACAACAGCGATCGAGTGGCCGACTATTTCAACCAGGTTCCATGTTCGGCGGTTTTTGAGAACTGCACTTGGGATGGACTGCTTGATGATGGAACCCAGACCACGAAGGACGCGGTCTATTATCACGGCACAACCGGTCCGGGACTTGACGGAATTGAGCAGCCGAACACATCCACATTTGTCTTCAAGAATTGCACATTCCAACACCATGAGGAGGGCATTACGCGCCTCCGAAGCCGAGGGGCCAATAAAGACGATGTTGTCAATCAGATCATGCAGAATTGCCTGATCAAAGACAACAACGGGAATTCGATTAACGTGGATGGCGCCGGAGAAAAACTGATCCAGGATTGCATTTTCTTCAACAATGTGAACGGACTGAACGAGGCATTGCCGACGGGCACAAACGCAGCCCTGTTTGTGCGTGGCCGGGACGGGCACACAGGCAATGTCACGGTGAGCCATTGCATCTTCTCGAACAATGCAAGCCTGGATGCCAGCGATGATCCGGCTCTGGATCTCTGGGCAGCGCTTCTGATCACCAATGACGGCGCCGACAACGGTCCGGTGGTCGTTGACCATTGCACATTCGATCGTAACGGCACGGCAGTCCGCATCTTCGATACCTCCCAGCGAGCGCGAACGGTGACAATCAGCAATACGATTTTCTCGAACAATAAGATTGCTGTCACAGGCAACGCGGCCTCTGCAGGTCCAAGTTATGTCGGCTCCGGAAACGAAGCTAATTTGGCGCTGACCCTGACCAACTGCCTGCTGTTCGGCAACGTTGTGAATACGGACATTGGGGTCAGCAGTGGTGCGATCTTCGCCGATCCGTTATTCGCGAACACCGATGCGCTTGGAGAGAATCCCTTTGCCTTGAAGGAAAACAGCCCGGCAAGAAAGGCGGCCACGGACGGCACCGATATCGGCGCAACTCAGTCTGCGACCGCCGTAAGCAATTTTATGCTGTACTGACTCAGAAGACCCTCTTTTACCCGCTAAAGCCGACAGGCCACCTTTCCAGGAGGTGGCCTGTTTCTTTATGTTCTTCTCTGTCGGGTAAACAGAAACGGTATCGCGCGCGAACCATGCCACTTTTCAGCGCCTGTCGGTCCCATTTGTCTTATCCTTCATCTTCGCCCCATTGCCCTTTCCAGCCGGCATTCCTACACTCAGAATATCCGCCCGCAATGAAACATTGTCTTGATCTACAGAAATCAGCCATGAACCGGAACCAGCGGCAAAAATACGAACGTCTTCAAGCCATTCTTCGGGATACCGGCGGTGTGGTACTCGGATATTCCGGCGGGGTGGACAGTACCCTTCTCGCAAAAACGGCTCATGACGTACTCGGCGACCGGGCGGTAATTGTCACCTCGATCAGCGAGATCCTTGCCGAGGAAGAGCTGGACAACTGCCGGAAAATCGCCGCCGAGTTGGGATTCCCGTTTCGCACCGTCAAAACGAATGAACTCGATCTGCCGGAGTTTCGCGCAAACTCGCCCCTGCGCTGCGCTTTCTGCAAATCGGAATTGATGGAACACCTGCGGGCCATTGCGCAGGAGGAAGGCATTGAAACCATTGCACTTGGAGTCAATGTTGATGATCTCGGCGACTATCGCCCGGGACAGGCTGCCGCGAAGGAAAGGGGCGCTCGGTTCCCATTGCTCGAAGCGGGCATGACCAAAGAGGATATCCGCGCGATCTCCAAGGCGCTTAACCTTCCGACCTGGAACAAACCGGCGTTCGCGTGTCTTGCCTCACGATTCCCCTACGGCGAAGAAATCACCGCTGAGAAACTCACCCAGGTGGCCAATGCTGAGCGGATTCTGAACCGGGCAGGTTTCCAGCAATATCGCGTTCGATATCACAAAGAGGTTGCGCGAATCGAGGTCCCCCCGCAGGATATGCCCCGCCTGCTGGAACGGCGGGATGAGATCGTGCCGCAGTTCAAGGAGCTCGGTTTTGTCTACACCGCGATGGACCTCGCCGGGTTCCGCTCCGGCAGCATGAACGAGGCCCTCCGCAGCAAACCGGTGACTGCGACACCAGCGCCTGTTTCGGAAACACGCCGGACAGAGAAACCGGCTCGATCTGCCAAAATTGACCCGGCAAAGACTTACACCATTTATTGCGATGGCGGCAGTAGGGGAAATCCGGGACCGGCGGGATATGGCGGGGTGATTTGCGATGACTCCGGCAAGGAAATCGTACAGATATCCGAGTCCATCGGGAGAGCCACCAACAACGTCGCCGAATACCAGGGATTGATTGCCGTTCTATCCAAGGCGCGTGATATGGGCATTCGTCGCGTGGCGGTCAAGATGGACAGCGAACTGATTGTCCGGCAAATCACCGGCGTCTACCGGGTTAAGCAGGAGCATCTCAAGCCGCTTCATGCAAAATGTCTGGCCATTCTGCGCACTCTGGATCGTTGGCGCATTCAGCATATCCCCCGCGCAGAGAATGCCGTCGCCGACCGCCTGGCAAACGAGGCGATGGACACCGATGCGTGAGACCCTTGGAGTGCGGGAGCGTCAGCTCCCGCCTTTCTTACTCTGTTCGCGAGAAAAGCATTCCCACATACAAGGCGTTATCGATAACAATCCCAGTGGGACGCACTCGATGGCTCTTGCATGTCAAAGATCCCGGTCACTGGGTCCATAACAGCGAGCAGACACTGGGTTCTGTTGATTTGTACTTCTACGGAGAAGACTCCCGGTACACTCGTCCCATCGGGTAAAGCAGTACTGATATATATGCCCCCGCATGACTCGTCAGCTCGAGGCTCCATACGGTCCGACTGTGAAAGACAGACAGGGACAAGAAGGATAAGGAACCCTGCAATCCGGCCAAAACGAATTGTTGGTTTCCTGAAGATATTCATCATATAAGGTTGTATCTCCTGAACAAAACGGAAAATCCTCTTCCCCTTCTCCCGCCGGGAGAGGGCTGGGGTGAGGGATCTTCAGGGTGGCACAGGCATCTTGCCTGTGGCTTACATTATTACACCGTTCCCCTCTTCACCGGCTCCCGGAATGTGATCAGAAACGCCGCCGCGCACACAATTGTCAGCACGCATGGAACCATAAATACATTGAAGTAGTTCACGGTGGTAACCATCTCCCCGGCAATTTCTTTGGTTTCCGTAAACAGATCGCGAATCCACCCGCAGAAAAAGCTCCCAAGGAACAGTCCCAGTCCCAGCGTGACAAAAGCGTGCAGGCTCTGTGCCGATCCCCGGATATCTTTCGGTGCAACCTCATCGACATAAATCTGTCCTACAGTGAAAAAGAACACATAGCAGAATCCGTGCAGGGTAAGGGAAGCCACTACCAGCCAGGTCGGCTGACCGATACAGAAGATCGCATATCGAATCGGCCAGGCTAAAATGCCCAGGGCAAGCGAATTGCGCACCCCGATTCTCGGCAGAAGCCACGGGAGAAATACAAGCATCACCAGAATCTCGGCAACCTGCGCAAGGGCCATTGTCGTTCCGAGATTGGCTTCGGGAATTCCGATAGAGACCAGAAACGGCCCGGTCAAAATATAATAGAACTCCAACTCCGTTGCCACAATGAACGAAAGCAGAATAAACACAAGAAATACCTTATTCCGCAACAGGCGAATGGCTTCCAGAAATGCCCAGGGGTTTGCGCCTTCCCGGTTCGGAGGTGTCTTCGGCAAAGCAAAACAGAAAAGCCCCAGAAGCAATGAGAGAATAGCCGTCAATTGGAAACAATCGCCGGGGTAAAGTCCCAGAAAATGACGCCATTGGTCGATTCCCGCCCCGGCAGCGATCCAGCCCACAGTCCCGGCCACACGGATCGGGCCGAACTGACGTTCCACGCTGGTCAGGTGCTGGAAAGTAATTGAATTGGTCAGGGGCAAAGTCGGCGCAAACAGCAGGGAGTAGATCAGCATGATCCAATACAAATTGCCGAACTCTGTCTGTTTGGAAAGGATCAGCATTAGCGCAGCGCCGATCAGGTGGGAAATGCCCAGAAACTTCTCCGTATTGAGATACCGATCCGCAATCTGGCCGCCGACAAAGGGTGAGATGACGCAGGCAAGCGGCAGAAGACTGTAAATACTCCCGATCTGCATCCCGGTGAATCCCATATTTTCCAGGGCAGCCGATAGAACCGAAAACCAGGCTCCCCAGACGGCATACTGCAAAAACATCATAATCCCAAAGCGAATCATCATGCTGAGATTCATATTTCTCTCCTTCACCGGTGTAATCTCACACAAAACACGGTCACCATCGTAAGAGACTTTTTCAAAAACAGCAACGCTCCCGACAAATTGCCGGGAGCGTTGTTTGAATGCAAATCCAGTGGGGCAGGCCTCTGTGCCTGCCATTCCTTGTGCGCTTGTTGCCGATAGCCAGGCAGAGACGCCTGGCGCACCAAGCCATATTCACCGGCAAGATGCCGGCGCCACCCGGAGAATCCTGCCTATTTCATTCCCACCCACGCACCATTCTGCTGACTGCTTTCAATGGCCGTGGCAATAAACGCAATGCCGGTTCTTCCATCTTCCACATTTGCGTATTTCGAACCGTCATCCTTCCATTCCTTTCCGGCGTTGTACGCGCGGACATCCGCCTCAAAGCAGCGGTGCAGGCGCGCAAAGGCATCGTGGAACGCCTCCGGATGACCGGATGGAATGGTGGGTTCCGCCATGAGGTCCGCCGGCAAATCGCCCAGGAACCCATCGTTCGCTTTCACTTCACCCCGCCAGTACACCCGATCCGGCTGACCGGGGAGAAGGATCGTGATGGATTCCGGTTCTTCCTGACGCCAGATCAGTGACCCTTTGGTTCCGTTAATCTCTATCCCGAGGTCATTCTTGTGGCCGATAGCGATCTGGCTCGCCCGAACCAGGGCTTTGCCGCCGTTGGAGAGTTCGCAATATGTCGTGAAGTGGTCATCCAATTGGCGGCCCTTAACGAAAGTTTCCATGTGGGCCTGGAGACGCTTGATCTCGAGGCCGGTTACAAAGCGCAATTGCATCAGCGCATGAGTGCCGATATCGCCGCCGCAGCAGCTCCCACCGGCACGTTTCGGATCCACCCGCCATTCCGCCTGCATCGAACCCATATCCTCTGCGCGAACGGCCAGCCACCCCTGGATATAATACGAATCCACCCAGCGAACCTCGCCGAGCAGACCGCTTCGGACAATGTGACGCGATAAGCGGCTGGTCCAGTGTCCCAGGTAGGTGTGCGCAACACCGAACGGAACCTTCTTTGTCCGAACCGCTTTCACCAGCCGGTCGGATTCATCCAGGGTCACGGTCAGCGGTTTCTCGCAGAAAACCGGAATCCCCGCCTGGATACATTTCATCGCCGGGTCGAAATGGACATGATTCGGTGTAACAATCAACGCATAGTCGATTCGTTCGCCGACAGGCTTTTTCGCCTGCTCCGCGATCATCTCGTCATAACTTCTGTAACCCTGAATGGGATAAGGCCAGTTCTCCGCCTCTTTTATCGCGATGACCGGATCGGGGTGGAGTGCGGCACACACCACCCGCCGGGTTCCATCGAAATGAATGGCTCGCTGATGAGGTTGTGCAATAAATGCTCCGCCACCGCCGCCGATCAGGCCGACGGCTAAAGGTCTCTGGGTCATAGTCGATTCTCCTTCAATTCTCTTGATGAATCGGTCTCGGCAGAAACACCGATCCCGCTTGTTATCGTCATTCCGGCGAAAGCCGAAATCCAGCGTCCGTCAGGCATGGCGGGAGATTTGCGCAATCCCCACCCGCCCCTCCGCCACACGTGCCGCCACCCCACCCCGGCTCTCCCCGTAGACAGGGAGGGAGAAAGAAGGTATCTCCCCCGTTGACCTGTTCTTCTTCCCCCCGTTTACGGGGGGATTGAGGGGGGTATTTTCCTGTCCATTCCCTCCTCTGCGTGGACAACATCTACCTCCCAACCCCGCTAATCATGCAGGATATTTCCCCCCAAGGCTAGCCCGACCGGAAAAATCAGATCAGCCACAGTTCATAAATCGTCCACCAGAACTCCGGGTGGGATTCAGTCAACTCCACACGGATATATCGCGCCTTGAATTCCTCCACATGCCGCCAGTACGAAACCGACGGCCCGGGATCCCAACCGACCGGCCCCATCTGCCACCACTGGGCGCCATCCTGAGAAACCGAAACCATGGCGCCGTATGGCCGGTCCAGCGTTTTCACACCATGGTACATGACAATCCCCCGCATCGGCATGATACGCCCTGTGTCGATCAGAATAAAATCCCCCGGTGTTTGCGGAACACCGCTGGTCCAATATGTAGGACCATACGCGCGGGAACTGATGGAATGATCGTGAAGGCGGGAGATAAAATCCGCCTCGCGATTTGTTGTAACTTTCCATAATCCCTTCCCGTTCGAGGGATGGCCGATAGGCGGAAGGAACAGCACATCATTCTCGGAATCGACTCGATCATAGATCAGATAATGAGGGCCAAACAGCGCGGCCAGTCTCTCGAATGTCACCGGCTGATATCCGGGATCTTTCAGGTGGTTGAAGTCCATAAACTCATAAGTACGACGGAAAATGTACGCCACGCGATTCGCTGTCGCGGTATCTGCAACAAGGTGGGGATGGCGGCGGGTAAGAGAATCGATCGCATTGATCCTCATGCCGCTCTCAAATGTGAGCCGCTCGCCCATCCAATCCCGGCCTGTGCTCTGGGTGGCAAAATCCGCGCCCTGGTCGCAGATGGCATGAGAGATCCCCGCGCTCTGAAGCGCATCAATCAGCGGCTTATTGTCCGTGCGGAGTGTCACACCGGTCTTAACCAGACTGGCGGGCTGGAACAGCAGTTCGCTCCGTGTCGTGCTGCCCGCTGCCCAGACTGCCAGGCAAACACAGACAGCGGCAATTGCGGCAGGACGGCAATATCTCGAAAGATAGTAAAACGCGGCTCCCCAGACGACAGGCAGTCCGAAATAAACCGGGAGGAAATACCACGGCCAAATCCCGAATGGCGACAGAACACCAATCGGCGCCGCCAGCGCCGAGGGAAGAATCAACAGAAATCGCCCGGGGATACGGTCGCGAACGAGAGCGCGCCAGTCCTCCCGCAGGTAAAACGGCAACAGAAGCAATCCGGCGGTGGTAATCAAGTAAAGAACACGAGGCAAGTCATCAAACGGGATCTCCCGCTGATCGTCATAGATCGCGCGGCCGCCCGCAATAACCGGAAAACATTCATTCAGAAAGCGGTCAAGAAAAGCGCGTTCACCTGCCACGCGCGGCGCGCCCAATTCACGACCTTTCACAAGAAACGACATGCTTTTAGCCTCGCTAGTAAGGTCGTGAATGAGATACGGCGGGATTGCCGTGACGAGCAAGACAGATGCAGCCAAAAGGGATATCTTCCAGCGGTCTGATTTCCGGCACCAGAGGATGAAAAGGAATGACGACAATACTACCGGAGCGCTGAATGGAAGAACATAAAGGGAAACTCCGCCGACAAATCCCAGCAAGAGGGTCCGGTAGAGATCGAAGCGACCGGGACGATATACTAATTTATACGTAGATGCAAGAATCGCCGCGCCCGCGAAGAGGGTTTCTGCATAGCCGAACCAGGCTTTCAGCGAAATCCACATCAGGAGAACCGGTGAACAGATCAACATCAGGAGAAGCGATACCCGATCTGCATTCCGCCCGATGCGCCAATACAGAAACAACACGAGCAGCGAAAACGCCAGATACATCAGGCAAGGCTCCAACTTGAGAACCCAGGGGGTTTCGCCGAGGAGACGCATAAGGAACGCAAGCGGGATAACCTCTGCAATGCCCTGATAGGCTTGGCCATAATGGAAAATCGGCGGCAACTCGCCTCGAAGCAGCCGCTGCGCCATCAGGCCAAACGCCGCCTCGTCCGCTTCGATAACAGCGCCGGTATATTGTAAGAGCAAACCTCGCCCCACAAGAACTCCAACGAGAATCATAACAAAGGCAAGTATTTGTCCGCTGCGCTGACCCTGTCCACTCCACCTCTGCAAGTACAGGCCCACCCACGACACCCCCACCGACAGCGCCAGCCCCAGCCCAATTGTAAGAAAAACCGTGAAAACCAGCTTCGCCAGGAATATCCTCCAGGGGTGAATGCAATTCTCCACATCGCGAACCAGGCGGGGGCGGACCGGAACTTCCCCATTCTTCTGTTTATGTGACCAGGAGAGATTAAGGCCAGGTGGGGTTCCTGAACCGGAATGGCGGATATCCAGGCGATGCCAACCGGGGGAGATTTCCCGTATCGGGAGCGCAATCCGATTACCGGGCTGGTCGGTAATCCGGTCCAATTCTCGTCCATCAAGAAACAGGAGCGTTTCTCCCGAACTGGATGAAAGTCTCGCGCGATACTGGCCCGACTCCGGGAAAGCGACATAACCGGAAATATGAAGATCAAAAGGCTCGGGTTCTTTGAGCAGACATGGCAAATCAAACGGAAGTATTTGAAAATCAGGCAGTTGTGTTGAATAAAGAGTCCTGGAACCGTCTTTTGAATGGATCGAAAGAGCGCATTCGGAGAGACTGATCCCGTCACGGAAGTGATATCCCATAAAAAGCAAAATCAAGCCGGAGAATAAGGCAAAAAAAGACAATGGGGAAGTCAATGGGCGGGGGTTGGCCCGAATCAGGAGAGTGACCCAATCCGGGAGCAACGCGGGAAGGTTGCCGAAACGCCGAATACCGATAAGTAAATAATAGAGTACTGCCGCAGCAAAGATAAAGGCGATGGATTGCTGATACCAGCGCCAGGCCAGGCTGACCTCCCAGAGTGTGAACAAAAGAACAATGCCTGACAGCAAAACAATTGCTCTCAGCCACGTGGCTGCCCGATTTGAGAGTATGGGCCATGAAGGCGTTATCATAAAAAATGACCTGGCGGATTGACGAGCAGGGCCATTCTATCTTATTTTGTGTATCGAAGAACAGAACCGTGCAGGTATAGGAGAAAAAGATGAGAAAAATCCGCGTTGTTGTAAACGGTGCGAAGGGACGGATGGGTCAGGAAACAGTTCTGGCGGTTCGAGGAACTGACGATATGGAACTGGTGGGCGAGTGCGATTTGGGGGATGATCTGCTGGCGACCATTCGCGAGACAGGCGCAGACGCCGTTGTTGATTTCACGGTTCCCACATCCGCCATGGATAATGTTTCAAAGATCCTGGAGACAGATTGCGCTGGGATTATCGGGACGACCGGATTCAAGGCGAACCAGATCGAGGAAGTGGGAAAGAGGGCGTTGAACCGCAAGCGGGGGATTCTGATCGCGCCGAATTTCGCTCTTGGGGCTGTTTTAATGATGCATTTCGCGGAGGAAGCGGCGAAGTTCATGCACGAGGCGGAGATCATGGAGCTTCACCATGCGAGAAAGGCCGATGCACCCTCCGGCACAGCAATCAAGACTGCGGAATTGATCGCAAGGGCATGGAGGGATGCTGGAGTGAGCGTCAAACTGCCTGTAGGAGCTGGAGAAGCGCCGCGCGGGAAGGTAGTGGAGGGAATTTGTGTACACAGTACACGACTGACAGGATTTCTCGCTCATCAGGAGGTCATTTTCGGCAGTGAGGGGCAGACTCTGACAATCCGTCACGACACCCTGAGCCGATCATGTTTCATGCCTGGGGTCCTGATGGGCATCCGCGAGATGATGAAACGGGGTGGGTTTTTCTATGGTTTGGAGACTCTCCTGTTCGGATAAGGGGGGATGTTTCACGTGAAACATGGGGGTATGCGGAATGTGAGAAAGTCATCACCCGGACCCTTTCCCTCAGGGAGGGAGAGTATCGCCCCCACGGAAAAGACGTCAACCCCTGATGCTGGCGAAATCCGCACGTCCGGTCCCAGACCCCGTCATTCCGGCGAAAGCCGGAATCCGGAAAGGGGAGAGAGTCCAGGCAAAGGTGGGATCTCCGCACCTGGACTCCAGGGAGACAGCGATCTTTGCGATTTCCTTACTTCCCTGTCCCTGCGACCGGATTCCTGTATCCCGACTCTCGACCGATATAGGGAAATGCTTCAGGCGGAGGCCAGGAAGCGCAATATCACGAAATACACAAATCCCCAGGAAATTATCCACTATCATTTCATTGACAGCCTGCAAGTCCTTCGGTGGCCACATATCCCACATAATGCCAAAGTCATCGACATCGGCACGGGACCGGGGCTTCCGGGGATACCCTGCGCGATTGTCCGTCCGGACTGGCATATTTCCCTTCTGGAATCGAGTAAGAGAGATGCCGAGTTTCTGAGAGTGACAGTTGAATCCTGCATACCCGGGCGAGGCGCGGTTGTTCACCTTCGCGCGGAGCAGGCGGCGCATCAGGCGGACTATCGGGCCGGATACGATATCGTGCTTGCGCGGGCGGTCGCTCCGGTGGCAATTCTTTTGGAGCTCTCTCTGCCGTTCCTTAAGCCTGGCGGGTTCCTTTTGGCCCACCGTGGGGCTTCATTCAGGGAAGACATCGCTCTTTCACAGAATGGCTTGTCCATCCTCGGAGGAAAGTATATGGAGACAATTCCCTATCGGCTGCGTGGCAGAGACCGGGACCATGCCGTGCTGGTATTCCGGCAAGAAAGGCTCACCGATCTGCGCTATCCCCGAAATGCATCAAGGATCCGCAAATCGCCGCTCGGTGGTTCTCCCTCTTCCACGGGAAAATCGTTGGGGTGACGTTCTTCTCAGATTCCGCCCACTCCGATGTTTCACGTGAAACACTCATTTCCCGCGCGCTTTCGCAAAAATGCCTTCACAGCATTGCCAAACCCCTTTTTAGATGTCAATATAGCCGCCACTCTGGATTCACCTGATCTTGAAACATGGTCCGTATCATCTCGATCGCGAATCAGAAAGGCGGCGTCGGAAAGACAACAACCGCCGTCAATCTCGCTGCCTGTCTGGCTGCCGGTGAACGTCCTGTCGTTCTCATTGACCTGGACCCACAGGGCAATGCCTCCAGCGCCCTTGGCATCGACAAACGAAACATTTCTCTTTCCATGTTCGATGTTCTTGTCGAGCAGAAACCGCTCAAGGATGTTTTTCAGCGCACGCCTGTCGATCTCCTCACGGTTGCCCCGGCAAACTCCGACCTTGTTTCCGCAGACTACCATCTCGCCGGAATTCACCTTGGAGCCAAGCAGCTTCAGGGCGCTATCTCCAGATATCTCTGGAACTTAACAGCTCCCGAACTGCCTTCTTACATCCTCATCGACTGTCCCCCCTCTGTCGGATATCTCACTATCAATGCGTTATTGGCATCCGATTCGGTTATCATCCCTGTTCAATCGGAGTATTTTGCCCTCGAGGGCCTTGCGGAACTGGTCGATTCCATGACACTCCTGCGTCAACAATACAATCCCAAACTCTCGCTGGAGGGGATACTCCTTACAATGTTCGATGCCCGCACCTCGCTTTCCCGTGAGGTCCAGGATGATATTCGCGGTGTATATGGCGACTTGGTGTTTCAGACAATTATCCGTAGAAGCGTGCGCCTCAGCGAGGCCCCCAGCCATGGCATTCCGATTATCCTGTATGATATCCGTTGCCATGGTTCGGAGGATTATGTCGCCCTGGCGCGGGAGATTATACTCAATGAAAAGAAAGTCACTCGGTCGTGGTTTGTCCGCTCTCCTCTCGGAGCTGCCCGAAGAGACAGCAGGGCGAGTCCGATTCCAGGAGCTGCCGCTGGATTGGATCAATGAGAATGATTATCAGCCAAGGGAGTATTTCGACGAGGAATCCCTGGCGGATCTGGCGGCATCGATCAAACTGCACGGGATTCTTCAGCCTGTTCTTGTCAGGCCGGATCCCGTCGACCCGAACCGCTTTCAGCTGATTGCCGGTGAGCGCCGTCTACGCGCCTGCCGTATGCTCAATTTGGAAACCATCCCGGCAGTCATTATCGCTGCCGAGGATCTTCATACCCTTGAATTAGCCCTTGTCGAAAATCTTCAGCGCACCGACCTGAATCCGATCGAGGAAGCGCACGCCTATAGTGACTTAGTCAAGTCTTTTAACTTGACACAGGAAACCGTCGCCCAGCGTGTCGGCAAGAGCCGAGAATCAGTCGCTAACTCCCTCAGATTATTGAGCTTACCTGAATCCATCCAGGAAATGATCCGCCGCAACGATCTCACCGCAGGCCACGCCCGTGCGCTGGTAGGAATCGCTCCTGAGAGTAAAGCAATTTCCCTTGCCAGAAGAATAGTGAGCGAAAAACTTTCGGTTCGCGATGTCGAACGTCTTGCGGCAAGCGAAAAGGCCCCCGCTCAACCCAAGTCTGCCGTAAAGCAGGCCGAGCCGCATCACGACCCGTACCTGCGCAATCTCGAGGCGCTTCTCCAGGAACACCTTCAGACCAAGGCTCGCATTGTTCGCAACAAGAGCGGCAAAGGCAGAATTGAAATCGAGTTCTACGACAATTCTCAACTGACTTCGCTTCTTGAAAAAATGCGGATTCGCTTTGAGGGATGATAGGCGGCCGTATCTTTTCTTTGCCGCCGACAAGAATTCCGGTATGCTTGCGGAACCGGATGCAGGTATCATCCGTTTATCTTGCGGCCAGGGAGAGACGCTTGGTCTATTGATGGGACAGGCTTCTGTGCCTGTCGACGGGCGGAATGGCTTGAATATACTTGACTTATGTATCATTGTTCCCTCCCACCAACCATCTCCCGGAAGGAGAGGGAGCCGTGGGCCAGGGCAGAAAGCGACAAATCTCACATTGTGTCGATCCATATATATGATAAACGTAATTCCGTCGCCCCGTTTTCTTGAGGATATCGTTCCATGACAACATCGACCCCAGACCCCACGGCTTCCCGGCGTGTGTTAAAGATCATCAGCATTGCGTCGATCTTGTCGCTGACCTGTGGCATTCTCATGGCCACGGTGGTTTTTCGAGTCACAAGACTGGATCATACACCGCCCTTTGCCCGTCTTTATGAAAGCGAATTGATGCGCGGCCCGTGGCGACCGATTTCGCAGTACGCGATCTGTTCCAGTATTCAATGGCTCATGGAAATCCAATCCCGTGCTGTTCGTGACCGCATTCAATATTTCACAAGCCTGTACGACACATCCCAGCGTAAGGCAACTTCCCTGATTGAACAGGCCAATCAGCTTCTTCAGTCCGGCGACAGTGCCCAAGCGGCCCAGGCCCAGCAACTCCAACGTCAGGCCGAGGAGGAGCGTAATCGTGCCAGGGAATACCTCACCCAGGCCCAGCGATTAGGCGGACCCAGCTTGCAGCGGAACTATGTGACACGTTACTACAAACTGATGCTTATTCCTGTTTTGGTGTTGTGGATCGCAATCTGGATAGCGGTGACATATTTGCCCCATGAGGTTCGCGCCACCAACGAGATCATCAAAGTCGGCGCTCTCATCGGTGTTTTCCATAGCCTTCTTCTGGCCGTTCTTCTTATCCTGTGGTCTGTGTTCGACAGCGCGTCTCTTGCCGATTTCTATCTCCGAGCGAACCTGTATCATGGGCAGTGGACCGGTCTATGGCTATTTCCCTCGATGGGAGTTATCCTTACGGGTTATCTGTTTGGAACAGTTGCGGGCTGGCTTGCCAAAGCCACCGAGCAAATTCGTTTCGCTCTTCTCGGGAAAGCAATTCCCAGCGCTGAAAGTTAACCGAACAGGCTGTCGTAAACCGCTTCCGTTCTCCTGGCCATCCGGTCCAAGGTGAACTCTGCCTCAATCCGTTGCTTTCCTGCTGTTCCGAACTTTACTCTCGTTTCCGGTTGAGACACAAGAAAAAGAATCGCCTCCGTCAGCCTGGCGAGATTCGTCGGTGGAATGAGAATCCCAGTAGTTCCGTCCACTACCAGCTCCTTCACACCACCCGCGTCGCCGGCGATCACCGGCAGTCCCGATGCCATCGCCTCCAGAACGGAGACCGGCGAACCTTCCACGGAGCTCGGCAGTACGAAGATATCGAGACCGGCCAGGATGTGCGAAACATCCGTCCGGTATCCAGCGAAAGTAATGTCTTTCTCAAGATTCAACTCGGTTCTCAGCTCCTCCAAACGCGCCCGCCCACTGCCGTCTCCGATGACAAGCAGGTGTGCGGACAGATTGGTGTCCTTTAAGGCCCGCATAGCGCGAAACAAAATATCATGGTGCTTCTGCGGACGCAGCTGCGCCACGATTCCCAAGAGGCAGACATCCGCAGGAAGCGAGAATTCCATCAGGATATCTTTTCGTGCTGTGGAACGGTCCAACCCAAACAGATCGGGGAAGACCCCATTCGGCACAACTTCAACTTTGTCAGGCGGTATTGCAGCCATCTGAATCAGGCTTTCCCGTCCCGCTTCACATACCGCAATCACCCGGTCACAAAGAAAATGGGTGTATCGGTCTGCCATGTAATACCAGTTCGGGTAGGCGCCGGGTGCGTAAACCGTTGCCATTCCACAGACCAATTTCGGAATCGGTGAAATGGGCCGAAGCATCCGAGTGAGGATATTTGTATGGAAAAGGTAGCTGTGTACCAGCGCCGGTCGAATCCGTCGAATGACTTGCCTGAGTTTCCATGCAGCCTTAAAAGAAGACCTTATGTTCAGATGTTCGCCGGGAATGTTGAGATCCTGAGCCGCACGAATCAAATCGCCGGGTCCGATCAGGGTCACCAGATACGGGCGGTATTTCGCAGGATCATGCCGTTCGAGGTAGGCGAGGATCATCCGCTCGGTTCCGGCGATGACGGAATCGGTGGTGACAATCAGCAAGGTGCGGGGATTGGAGTTCATTCGCTCACCCCCACCCTAACCCTCCTCTTTGGGAGGTTGAAGCAGCTGCGGAGTCTTGATCAGAAACTCGTAAATGGCTTCGGCTGCAATCCGGTGGCCTTCCGCATTGGGATGGCCATCGGTCGGCGATACCCACAGGGAAGCTGCATTGATCCCCATGTAATTCGGCAAGAGGTCCAGGAAAGGAATATCTTGTGCGCGGGTGTACTCGGCAATCACCTCGTGTGTCTTCTTCGCCGGGTATGCATCGGTGAAATTGGTCATCAGCGGAAAGAGAACCAGAGCGAATTGGAAATGATGTTCCAGGCCTAGGTCGCGCATTTGTTCGATTGCGGCCTTAGAGCGCTTCCATCCTTCTACGTCATTGGCGAACGCCGTGCCATAAAATGAACCGGTGGATGGAAGATTCAAACCAAGTTTTCTACCGAGCGCGGCCATGCGCGGAGCGAGATAGGCAAGGAAGTGCGAATCCCGACGCAGCCGATTCACCAACCAATAGAGTGGATCACGGTACTGCCGCACCTCTCCCGAACGTTCGTCGACAAGCCTGGATGGTTCTTCGGCAGAACGCGGAAGGTACTCCTGTTTAATCTCAATGTCGTTCATGACATATACGAGGATAACAAGATCCGGTGTAAGCCCCAGCCCGAATTCCTGCAACCAAGCCAGTTCATCATCCGTGTTGTAATCCGAAACACCCAGATTGAGGATTTCCACCAGTCCGAATAGTTGCTCGCTATTCAAGCGCGTTTCCAGCCGGGTGGGGAAGATAACATCCACCGGTGCGCCTGCGCCGAACGCGAATGAATCTCCAAGAATCAGAATGCGTGTGGTTCCGGCAGGTTTTTCACGAGTGTATTCCCGCCCGCGGAATCCCAAGCTGTTAATCCGCACCGGAACGCCGGTCGAAATTTCTGCCGCGCCAGGCCGCAGAATTGCACGGGGCAGTTGGCCGTCGCGAATCACATAAATGCTGCCTGTATCCGAAGGAAGTTCTCGGCTACGAACCCAAATCTCCCCGGCAATAGAAATGAAAAGCAGACAGAATCCCGTGCTTAGAATTACCAATAGCAGCCTGGACAGAGCGAGTTTGATCCGGCTCCGAGGTTTGACGGATCCCGGATATTTCTTACTCTTTTTTGACGCAGGTGAAACAGCTTCATTCCCCGTCGATTGCGGGGGGCTTGTTGATTCAGAGTTCATACGATTATCTTTTTGTCGGAGTTTTTTGCATCCGCTCTTATTTTCCTCCAGAAGAAACAAACGGAGAAGATCTCCCCGCCCCTGACATCCACTTCCGATTTTTGAGGAATTGTCAATCCGCTCTCCCGATAGGTCACGTGTTTTCAGAATCGGATTCCCGGCCTTAATTCTCCGATAGAATACTCCCTGTTACCCACCTTGAAAAAACTGCAAATCCGCGGAGCGATTCCGGGATGCCGAATCCGTCGGCAACAATTCGCATACAAGAGGCACGATTATTTTGCCCATGCCAATAAACAGGTGAAAGATGTTTTTCCTCGGCTTTTCTGCGCGCGTCTCCCGAGACCGTTGTATTGGGAGGTGAAATCCCCATAAACGCCCAAAATCCCAAGCGCTTTCAACAATTGCACTCTGCGGAATCCAGCGAACAACCGGCGCTATGCGGTGGCCTGGACACCGATTTGTTTTCATTCTTACCGATCCGATCTAACAACGACATTCGGCGGCATCGACCTCATCAACTGTCTGGTTGAGAACAATCAAGACCCCCCGGCGGTCGTTGTGGAGCAAACCGAGGGCAACACCGGGATCACCACTCTTCTCGGCGCTCTTTCCGCGCGAAATCCCCATGGTACCCAGGTGAACCCTGGCAAAAAGCAAGGCCGACTCACATTGAGCATAAAGAAAATTAACCGTTGACCGGAACTCATCGAACGCTCGTCTTGTCGCAGTCTCCCCCTTGCGATGCTCCCAGTAGCCATGCCCCATCTATTAGACATCCCCGGCGCAAGTGAGGCTGAATGGAACAACCATTGACGATACGCAGATTGCGAGGAAGAAACATTGATAGGATCTCTGCAATCATTACCGCATCCCGTGGACAAAATCAATACGCACTTTCATGGAATTGAATACACAACAAATTCCCTATTGTAATAAACGACGGTCAATGATTCTTTAACCGGCCGTAGGAACACGGCGTAGCAGCAATTATACCTCCGTGATAGATTTAAGATTTCTTCGCGGGAAAGCGACTCGTACCGATCAATCACATGTAACGTGTCCCGATCGATATAATGCAATTCAATCATTCGTTCCAGCCAGCGCGAAGCCAAGGGAGGATACCAGAACGACGCCGTGCCGTCCTTCCAATCTGCGATGATGCTTCGCCGGGAGAAAACCCGAAATCCTTCATATTTCGGCGGAGTGAGAAAGCAATCATCCGGGTTCGAATGGTCTCTTGCCCAAACCTGAACGTCAATCCATTCAGGCAGGCGCTGAACGAAATCATCCTGTGTGCGGATTCGCTCCTTCCAATAGATAACTAATAAAGATAAAATAATCAGACCCAGGTATGATATTGTTCTTGTAGGCCGAACTGGTATCTTAAAGACAGGGTATAATTGTTCATGGAACAATAATCCAGAGAGAAGAACAGAAGTCATCAACACGACAACTACCTTCAGGGCCTCTGCTTTGAAATAGGAACTCAAAGGCACAGCATACTGCAACGATGTCAGTGCCCACACCATAAACGGGAACAATAAAATCAGCCCAACGAACGGCAATATTGCGTTCCGTCTTTTGGAGGACAGGTAGAGAGACGAGGCAAGCAATGGGATATAGGCTGAATAGATCAGGGCAGTCGTCCCGATGATAAGGAAGGCCTGATAAGGCGTAAAGGCTGCCTGACGTTTCGCTATCAGTAGTTCATTTGCAAAATAATGGCTGATGAGTACGGTGAGAACTATAATGAAGATCACCACCGAGCGAAATATATGCATTCTCATAATGAAAGGAATGGGGTAGATTTCAGAGAAGACTATTCCGATTATACATAGCGTGAGCACCGCTGCGCCTACCATGACCGACTCTTGTCTATAGTGAATGCTAATCCGCCGAAATGCCTGATAACCGCAGAAGAGATAGATGCAGAATGACAGCCATGGCCAGGTCCAGGTAAACGGAAAAATATGGTGGGCAGCGCGTAGTCGGATCACGTTGATCCAATCCGGACCAACGGGAAAACCTATCGACTTGGCCATCGGGATGAAGGTGGGCAGGGCTAACAGCACGCCAAGTGCAACGCCTGTCCAGAATTGGAAAGTTCGAAATACTTCCCGCCGACGAAGAAGGATAAAAAAGAGGACGAATCCGAGAAAGACAGCGTGCATCACATGCACGTTGAATAACAATCCAACCAATATGAAAGACAGAAGGATTTTCCCTCGAAAGAAAAAAGCCAGCGCGTAGATCACTCCCGGCAAGGCTACGTTCGCGTGTACGAATGCGGGGGATGGAACCCAATCGCCCAATGTGTGCAGGGGAAAAAGAAAGGCTGCGGCGGAGAGGAGAGCGGTAATTTTGTTGTTGCTGAGCGTGAGACCCAAATAGTATAAGCTCTCAAAGAAAAGCCAGCGGAAAAAAATATGAAGAATCAGCAGGAGATATTTTAAAGGAATATAAAGAGATGCCCAGGCCACCCAATCCCAGACCAAGGCGAAATAATACGGAAAACTTTCCGAAAGCAGGTCCCGGGGATACAAGGACGGATTTAATTTCCACCAGATATAGGGAATCTGGACGGAATGATCGTGATACCCAAATATATATCCCTGAAAGCAGATGGAGGCAATGGCGAAAAGAAACAACAGGAAGCGCACACTGAGTTTTTGAACTGGGACCATATCATTTTCCTCGATTGTCAAGCATGGGTCAAAGGCTTGCTGAACTGCTCAGGCCGCTAAGATGGATGTTTGCCCGCGAATTCACTGGGATCAGTCTCTGGGGAAGTCTCCCGATTCTCACAGGCGACATGGCCGGAAGCAAGAGCGATTCTGTCGCCGGATGCCATTACTTCCTTCTCGCAACGTATTCCCGGCAGCGCTGAAGGACCGCTCTCCATTCCTCATCGGACTGGCCATCGGTATAGCCGAAATCGCGTTGGGCGATATCTTGAATTGCGAGGACAGCCTGTTCGCTTGTTGTGCGGTCATAAAGGCGTTCGACTTTCTTCGTGGGGGACGGAATGAGTTGTCTTCCCTGCCAGCGGCCACGTTCGTTCAGCTCCGCGATTTTCAGGAGTGTTTTCAGCATGGCTTCCTCGCGCACCAGCCCGAATGCCTCTACAAGCCGGTCTCGCCGGACAAAGAACCGAAATCGTTCTTCCAGGCTTCGAAAGAAGGGGGCAGGTTCCTCCAGCTCCTTGCGGAACAGTTCCAGCGCGGTGATATACATTCCGTTATCGTGTTTCTTCAGTACAGCAAGAGCGGTTGCGATCGTTGTGGTCCAGCTGCTTCTTGCAGCCAGTTCTAACAGGGCACGGGAATCCTCGCGTTGCCAGGTTTGGTCGATTATCAATGCGCAGACCCGCGAGGCAAACGGGTCCTCGGCGATAAAGCGCAGCGCGAATGTCCTCGCCTGGATGGGATCGAAAGTCAGGTACGAGAAAGCCGCATACTCACGCAGACTGGCCCGTGTTTCCATGCCCTGAAAGTCGGGGAACTCCGCATACACTCGTCCGGCGGGGCTGCTGATGATCTTCGGAAGTCCCGGAGGAACTTCCTTTCCACCGGCATAGCCCAGGGCGAGGATCATCACGGCTGCCTGTTGCCGCCATCGAAACCGCTCGTTTTCAGGACGGTCGATATATCCTTCGAGCCAGAGATTCGCCGCCGGGATCGCCAGGTCTTTCGTTGTCAGCATTTGGCGAATGAGTTCATCGCAGGTTCCCTCGGTAAATTGGGTGGCCGGCGCAACGATTTTCGCCAGCAGATGAATGCCGGGATCGGTCAAAATCTCTCCGGTTGCATCGCTGGGAAGGAATCCCGAAGCAAACGAGTTCGCACAAAAAAGAGTGGAAATAATGACTGTGTGGAAAACCATCACCTGCTGCCCTGCCGATGTTCAGGGATTTTTTATTTTGTCAATAAACAGACCAGTGGTCCACATTGACCGGAGCGGGACCCTGGGACCCGGCGAAAGTAACTCCCCCCAGCGGTTCACCCTGCGGACTGTAACTCTCCCGTCCGGCGGTCAATGCCGGAGAGCCGCTTTGGAGGTGGAGGTCCATCGTATCGGCTTTCACACCCCGTCCGGGTGGGGACACATACAAGGGATCTTCGCCGACATTGGTTGCATTGACATCCGGAAATCCGTCCAGCTCCAACCGTCCCAGACGGACTCCCGGGACCAGCCCCGGAGGAGACTCATTGAACGGGTCCCACCCCACAGATGCGCGAACCACAATCCACCCGCCATCCGCATTGATATCGTTCTCACCCGGCCCAGCGTACAAAATGGAATTGCGGATATGCACCTCCGCCCCGGTCTCCGCCTGGACCAGGTCGTCAAATCCCAGAAGAACATCGCAGTTCATCAGAATGGAAACCGATGGGTACAGGTCATCCGCAAAGAAGACGTTATCTGTGCACCAGCCGAAAACGCAGAATTCGAAAAGCGCGTTTCCGCCCTCGTTCTGAACGCATTCATCCAGGCATTTCAACGCCCAGACATTGCGAAACACCAGGTTCGATGTCCGCTGTTCGATGAGGATCAGCGCATGAAGGGTATTGAGTATAGTGAGATTCTCCATTGTGATGTTGCTGGTTCCTGTACCGATTCGAATGCCGGAATTGAAAGCGTAATTGCAGTCCAAAACAGTTGCATCTCGTCCGAATCCTGAACCCGACCCGCGAATCATGGTCCCGGAAGGAGGGTTAAACAGGTTTGGAAATCCGGCGCCATCGGCTTTTGGTGTAAGGGAGTAATATCCCGGTTCGAAAAGGATCGTACTGCTCTTTTGAGTCACCGATTGCAGGACGGCAATCACATCATCCTGCGGAGTAATCCTGACTGTCTGTTGGGCGAATCCTGTGGATGCACAAATAGAGAGGAGCGCCGTCGTAATGAAGTAGAAAACGGTTGAAGGGATACGGAGCATGGTCATTGGCCTCCTCCCATCGAACCGGCGAAGGTGGGATTACCGTTTTCATCCTTACCTGCCGTAAGAGCCGGAGAATCGGCACGAAGGCGAAAATCAAGATTCCAAACGGGGACATCCGGACCGACTCGTACATACAGCGAGTCTTGTCCGATACAATCGCGGGTATAGGTGAATCCACGGAAATCCATACCGCCCAACCCGTCATGATCGTCAGTGGTCGGGTCGTAGAAAACGCAATTTCGCGCCTCAATCAGGCTTGCGCCATCGGCCTGGATGTTATCGGAGTGAAGGCCCGCGTGAAGAATGCAATTTCGCAGAAGGATCACGCTGGTGTCTTCGGGAGCCAGCATGTCATTATCAAAATCATAGAAATCGCACTGAATGAAAACCACCGTGCTTCCGTTCTCGATATCCGCGGCGTCGTCTCCACCCCGCGCGAAAACACAATTGCAAAATCGAACCATGTTGTCAAATCGGTCGGGATTGCTTTCCGACCAAAGCCCGGCCGTTCCCGCCGTATTCATCCCGGAATCGCAGGCCAGCGCCCAGCAGTTTCGGCATTCGACATTTTGGATCCTGTCACCCAGCAGGAATCCCTGAATCCAGAATTGGGTGAGCGTGAATCCTTCGACGGTTACATTCGATGCCTCAATCAGAACGCCGGTTTCCAGGAACCCGGCCTCTCCATCCAGGATGGTTGCGGTGTTCGGGTCCGTGCCGCAACCGGCACCGCGCAGTGTGATCCCTGCCAGGTCCTGCGTGATACGGATCGCCTCGTGCTGGTACGGATTCGATGGAACCACGTCATACCGGCCCGGTGCGAAAATCACCGTCCCGCCCGCCCCGGCGGCGTTCAATGCAGCCTGGAGGTCATCACCGGGACTGATTTGAACGGTCTGCTGACCGTACACGGGTATCGCGAGAATCAAAACCAGAATGAACCAGAGCATTCATTTCCTTTCCTGGATCTGCGATTGTCCGATTTCCAAAAGAACCAAATCAAGGCCATCAAAGAATATCATAGCGACACTTGGTATGTCAGAAGAATGCCCGGGGGGTAGGAGCCGGTTCTTCTTGTCGAAGGGGCGGGCCTTCGATGGGAGGAGAGATTCCACGCCATGGCCGCGCGGGGCGACGATCGACTGCTTGACAACGAGCCGACGGGACATGAGGCCCGCCGTGTTCCCGGATCTCGTGAGGAATTGTGATTGACAAGGGGATAGCGAAGGTTGTAGAATAGGTCTGTAGTGAAGGTCCGTGGCGCAAGAGATACACTTTGCGGATCGAGCTGGCCTGTGCAGCCTGTGGTTTCCCCTGCGCGCCAATCTTCTTCATGTTGCGTCATATTGGATCTTCGGCGAGGAAAATACAGTGATAACGCTTAAACCGATTGACGACAACATCGAGCAGCAACTGAAGCAACACCTGCTGGCGGTTGAAGAGGCGCTGGTGGCGGATGCAATAACTATTGTCAGCCCCATCCTTTTCGGCCTTGATGGAATCGTCAAGAGAGCGATCGAGCAATTCCCCAAAAACGGCCACGGTTGGCCGTCATTCTCGATACGCCCGGTGGAATTGCCGAAGTTGTGGAACGGATGGTTAACACGATTCGTTATCACTACAATGACGAAGTCTACTTCGAAATTCCGAACCGTGCGATGTCGGTGGGCACTATATTCGCCATGTCCGGCGACAAGATATTCATGAGCTATTTTTCGGTACTTGGACCAATCGATCCACAGATTGAAAAGGACGGCAAGCTCGTGCCAGCACTTTCATATCTGAATCAGTACGAACGTCTTTGCCAAAAGGCAGATGCCGGACAACTCAATACGGCCGAATATGCCCAGCTGAGTAAGCTTGACTTGGGGGAGCTGCACCAATTCGAGCAGGCACGTGAACTCTCCATCGAGTTACTGGAGAATTGGCTGTCCCAATATAAATTCAAGAGACTGGACTACTCACAGTTCAACGGGAGACCCTGTCACATCCGACGAGAAGCGAGCTCGTGCAAAGGAAATTGGGGTCGCTCTGAGCGACAATAAGCGCTGGCATTCTCACGGGCGAGGCATTGGACGCGACATATTGACCAAGGAAATTCGGCTCAAAATAGACAAGATCGAGGATAATCCCGACTTGCTTTCGTCCCTCGACAAGCACTTCCCACTTCTGAAAGATTACATGGACCGACAGGGATATCAGATGTTCATCCATACCAAGCACACCAAGGAGTATTTCTGATGAACACGCCTGACGCGGAACTACTCAAAAAGAATCGCAGAATTGACCAGAAGGTTATCTCTGCAATTGATGCTCTGCGGAAACAGCTGCCTGAGAGTGCACAGCCAAAACAAGGTTCGGACTACAGGCTGTCACCACCCTTTGGGGGGAAGGCGCTAACGTCAAGCCGCTGCGGAAAAGAAATCTGACGGTTTTTCCGGCAGACCAACAGAAGATGCCGTCTCTTAGTCAGCGAGCTTTAATGTGAAGTTGCTTCGGCTTGCCGATTGTATTCGGGATAGTCAGCAAGCCGGAAGGGAGCCTTGGCGGATTAGCGTCCACTCAACAAGAGAAGTCTTTGTTTCGGTGTCTCTGGAAGGGGTTGCCCGCGCAGGATATCATCATGGAATTCCGCCCGGAGAATAATCATGTTCACCAAAGAAGCAGCAAAGCAAGTAATCGATTCCCTACCGAACGACGTCACGATGGACGGTATCATTCATGCACTCTACGCAAGTGTTAAGTTCTCGCATGGCGAAAGGGAAATCCGCGAGGGCAAGGGCGTGACTCAAGAAATCGCGAAAAAGAAATTGGAAAAATGGCTGAAGTGATTTGGGCACCATCCGCCCTTGATGACGTAGATTCCATTGCTGAGTATATCGCAAGAGATTCTGCTGAGTTGGCCTCTCTGTTCGTAAGCAGGCTAATTGAAGCAACCGACCGCTTGCAGGAGTTTCCCCTTTCGGGTCGGATTATTCCCGAAATCAATCATCCCGATTGCCGAGAAATTATCTACGGTGCCTATCGCATCATGTATCGCATAGAAGAAAGCGAAGTGTGGATCACGGGGATCATTCACGGCGCCCGCGATTGGAGACCGGAATAGATCCAAGGGCGCACAGCTGTGCGCCTCTGCAAATCATGGGCGGGACTCCAGCGGCAGGCGGATTTTCACGGTTGTCCCGAAGTCCTCCCGGCTTTCGATTTCAATCTCTCCGCCATGCCGACGGATAATACCGGAACAATGATAAAGCCCCAGTCCCGTGCCGCCTCGGTCTTTCTTTGTGGTAAAGAACGGATAGAAGATCCGTTGGCGCAGTTGTTCAGGGATGCCGCAACCGGTATCGCTGATTTCCAGGACAGCCGCTCGGGAAGATTCCGGGTTCGGTCCCTGCGATCTGGCTGTCCCGATCCCATGTAGAGATTCCTGAACGAGACGGATACGCAGGTCTTTCTTTTCTCGCCCTTCCATCGCATCGAGGGAATTGACAACAACATTATTGATGACTTGGCGCAGAAGGTCCGGTTGAACGCGAACCGGCAGCGCCGTTGTGGATCGCTCCAAAAGAATGCGAACGCCCTTTTCCTCCGCCTTTTGTCGAAGGGCCTCTACGGCTTCCACAGCGAATTCATTGAGATCAACCGTTTCGAGCGCCAATTCGGGAGTCGGCTCAAGCAGCGCATGGATCACCTGCTCCAGCCCATCGATTCCCTCTTTGATTGCGGTGATGTATTTGTTTCGGGGATCGTCCGGCGGTGTCAGGTGTTCAAGAATCGAGAGATTATTGATTAAACCATAGATATTCAATTCCGTTTTGATGGCGTGAGCGGTCCCGGAAATGACCTCGCCGATTGAGGCGAACCGTTCTGTCTGGCGCAATCGCTCACGACTTTCTTTGAGTCCGGTACACATTTGGTTGAACGTCGCCGCCAGGTTGCCAAGTTCATCCCGGCTGGTGATCCGCACCACCTGATCGAGATCGCCTTGCCCAATGCGGCTCGCCGCGTCGCTCATCCTCAGTACGGGGATCGCAATCCATCGGGCAGCGCCCACGGCAATAAGAATCACCACAAACCCGGTCGCCACCAGAACAATCCAGAGCTCCTGTGCCAGCCCTTCGGCAATCTGTTCTACAGCCCCAATTTGCGCACCAAGCGTCACCCCGCCAAACACACCGTGTTCTTTATACGCTCCCAGGTCGAAATGAATCGGCGCATAAGCGCGTGTGCGCAAGACCGGTTTCACTTGGTCGTACCCGAAATTGCTGATCACTGTCAGTCCCGCGCGTTGCGACAGGATGTCCTCCATGATTTTGTTGTAAAGCGGATCGCGCCACTGCGCCATGACATACAGGTTGAGCGGCGTGCGCCCGATCTCCTCCATTTCCTTTGAGGTCACTCCCGGATAATACGGAGGAACCGGGGTGCCGTCCGGGTATAAACCCCGAATGTCCCAGTATTTCGGATGACAGATAATCCACCCTTCATCATCAAACATGTACGCATAATTTCCGCTTGTGTAATTTGGAAAAACAACCGAATTCTCGGAAAGCGGGTCGATATGCTGGGTGAATTCCATCAGGTGGCGGTGATCGATCGACAGCATGACCATCCCCAGTAGCCCTCCATCCATACCGTAGATCGGCTTGGCAAATCGAATCACCCCGTGGTAGCTCTTCCCCTCCACAGCCGCCTCCACTTTCTCGGCCTTCCCGAGTTGCTCTTCCTTGGTTACATGCCAACCGGTGAGATGAGACACATAAATCTCGCCGGGCGGCAGGCTGATTGTCCGTTGAAAATAATCTTCCGACTTGTAGGTGGTATTGGCGGGGATGGAAACATCGCGGAGTTCCTCATCGGGAACGATTTTTTCATCACGGATCAGAATCTGTTCTTTACCGGTCGGACCGATAAAGGCAATTTCTTTGTAAAGCGGGATTCTCTCGCGAATTTCGATGATATTGTCGTTTGTTCCGCCACGCTTCCAAATTCGGCGGCGATGAGTCCGACAGAACTCCAGGTACGATTGCGCATTCCGGGGAACACTGGAGACGATTTCCAGATCATCCGCGCAAGCGTATAAGGAATTGGAGACTCGGTTTGCGGTATCCACCGTGCGGAATAGAAGGATTTTTCGGGATTCTTCCAGGATGGTTTTCTCGCTTGCGCGAATGGTTCGGATTCCGAAAACCAACAGGGGAATGAGCGCAACAAGAAGAAAGTAGAGCAAAAGCTTGCGGAAAATGCCGAATCGCCCCGGAGGAAGGGTCTTAAACGCGCCCAATCCCGGAAGCAAAGGTCCCTGTTTGTTGTCTGATCGGGAAGATTCATTTCCCCGAATTCGCGCCGGGAAGGATTTGGAGTCTGTATCCGCAGGATGGTTCATTTGATAGTAAGTTCCCCGGTTGGCAGCGCGGGGACCGCGAATTGGATGAGGCTCAGCCGCTGCGCAATCCGGGCGGGGAAGACGCAGCGGTTCTTGAATTCAAGGCGGCGGCGATATCGTCCGCACTCAGGATCTCGCTTTCGGAGAACAGCACGGCTCTTTTGATGGTGGCCTTTAATCCGGGAATGTTCTCCGGCCAGGATTCTTCGCGCAGCAACCGAATGGCCTCCGGTGAGAAATCCCGGCAGTCTTTCCCGATCTCTTCTGCGAAATCGCTCAGAAACCGTCGGGCAAGCACTTCGATGTCGCGCCCGCGTTCCCGCAACGGCGGCAGATGGATTTTCAACACTCCGAGGTGTGTAAGAAGTTCCTGACGGAAACGCCCGGCGGCCACCTCCCGCGCGAGATCGGCGCCGGTAGAGCAAATCAACCGGACATCGGCTTTCCGCGGCTGGACCTCCCCCACACGGGTGTAAGTCCCATCGGTCAAAATACGCAGCAGCATCACCTGTACGGTCGGACCGATTTTTTCCACTTCATCCAAAAACACCGTCCCCCCGTCCGCCACAGCAATCACGCCGGGAAATTCGCCATGTTTGCCGGCATACTCCGCCGCCCCAAACAGCTCCCGGTTCAGAACCTCCTCGCTCATGGCCCCACATTTCACCGGTACATAAGCATGAGAGGCACGTTCCGGGTCATTTGCATGAAGGGTTTTCGCCATGAACTCCTTGCCGGTTCCCGGCTCACCGCAGAAAAGTACAGGTGTTCCAGGCGACTGAATGGCTTTTTTCAGAATGGCCACTGCCTCCTTCATTGCCGGGCACTGAGCGGTGATGTCACCGAAAACACCCTCCGGGGCCGAACCTGACTGCGCCTCCTCTTTTTCGATCTCCCTGATCGCACGCGATACCGCCGACCGAAGGTCATCCGGGAAAGTCCGCGACATCACCAGGTAATCGAATGCACCCGACCGGATTGCCTCTACGGCCACAGGTGCGGTTGCTGCGTGAACTGTAATCAGGATTGTCCGGGTGTTCGGGTATTTTTCACGGATATGTTTGAGAAGAATCAACCCATCATTCTCCTCCGGCATCCGCAGATCGGTGATCACTACATCAAAGGGTTCTTTTTCAAGCAATTCGATGCTCTGTTTCAGATTCGCCGCCCGGCCGATCTCATACCCCTCCGTCTCCAAAACATTGCAAATGGAATCCCGCTGATATTCCTTGTCATCCACCACCAGAATCCGTCGTTTCTTTCGGGAAGTCTGCCAATCCGATCCCCCGGCCTCTTTCTCGCCCTGACCGGTCAAGAGCCACTCAATGGACACCCCGGTACAGGCGGCCACATTCAACAGGAAGTCGATCGGCGGAGTACGCCCGTTTTCATAATTGTGAAGGGTGGATACTCCAACCCCTAAAAACCGGGCAAAAGCGGCGGTGGTTCGGTCACCTTTCAATTCCTTTAAACGATCCGGAATTGTGGCAACTTGGCTTTCAATTATATTTGTCGAAATATCGGACATTTTTTGCCTGCCCCTATTGACATGGTACATATTTGTGAATATACTATAGTCAGATCGTTCACAAATGTATCCAGAGATCGATATCAAAGAGGTCAGAAGGTTCTTCTTTCATAATTGTAGATGATAAAATCGATTGAGTCAAGTCATTCGTGAAAGGATTTTTGCCCATGTTCGTGAATCAGATCGAGTCTTTTTTGACATTCTGGACCGGCCCGCAGCCGCTGAAATGCTTCAGGTACGGCGCCATCGTTTGTGCGGTCCTCCTTTCCGGCTCTCCGATTATGGCACAGCAGACCTTGATTTTTCAGGACTTAGATACAGTGATTCTCGATGGCGCGGATGCAGGAGTGGATTCCTATTCCCCGGCTGTTGCGGTAAGCAGGCTTGATGAAGCCGCCGTGGTGTGGAGCGATGACGAGTCCGGGCCGATTGACACCCTGACCTGCATTTTTTCCAGGGGACTTGAGAGCCTGACGGATGTCGTGTATGTCAATGATCTTTACCAGGATACAAACACGAAAGACCCCCGCGTTGCTGCGGGGACAAACAACGCTTTCTTTTTTGTCTGGGCGGATAACCGCAGCCTTGAAGGGCTTTATGATGTTTATTTCTCTGGAATCAACGATCAGGCAATAAATCTGTTCAATGAGAATATTCTTGTAAATAAAACATACGAAAACACAAATGTGGAAATTCCTGACATTGCGTCGTTGGGCAATGGTATAGTTGCCATCTGTTGGATGGATGACCGTCATCAACTTAAGGATATATATGCACGGCGGTTTAAGGAGGATGGAACGCCGGTTGACAGCCGAGATTTCATCGTCAATCCGGCTTATGTGGATACGAACGTGAGTCACCCACGGGTTGCCGGGGATTTGCAGGGAAATGCAGTGATTGTCTGGTCGGATGACCGTCTTGTAATTCCCGGACAAACAACGGACTGTCGGAACGATATTTTCGCTCGTGTCCTTCCCCGCTCCGCCGTGTCCAACGCCCAGGGTGGATGGCCCGGTCCGCAACATGAAATCATGGTGAGCAACAGCGATAATGGCGTCGATGATGCTGTCGATCCCGATATTGATGGGAACAATCACGGATTATACCTGGTGGCGTGGGTGAATCGGACCGCAAACAAGAACGATTCCCACATTTACGCCGCGGCAATTACAGCATCCGGCGAACGACTCACGGATGAGTTTCAAGTTGATCTCGCGCCCAGCCCCGCTGTGGTGGCAGATCCTGCGGTGACGTTTCTGGGATACGATATATTTTTGATCACATGGTATGACGGGCGGGAAGGCGGCCTGTTTGTCGGACAGATGTATGATGCAGCGTCGGGCCTTTATATCGGGCCGGAGTTCATCGTGACCGACCTTGTCGCCCAGGGGGACCGACCGGCAGGCGCAATGTTCAGCGACCGGGCTTTTACAACCGTGTGGGCAAACGGAGAGACAGGGGACCGCGATGTCCTGGGAACCGCGCATATCTGGGACCTTCTGGGCGATCTGACCCTCGATGTACGGGTCAATTCGAATGACTTGTATCGTTTCGCATTGAAGTGGGGACCCCATGTTCCGAAAGAAACCGCCGCCGATTTCAACGTGGACGGTTATGTGAACGGAGCGGATATTCGGGTCCTGCGAGAGGTATTTCGGTCGAACCTGGCGGACCGCCAACCGATGACTTTCTCATCTGCCCTGCTCAGCAAAACCGCTGGGCAGGTTTCCGGCGGCAAGAGATTGCAGATTATCGATGAGAAACCCGCCCGTATCCTGGACTGCAAACCCCGTCGAAGCGCAGCGCGGCAGGCAACGGCGGAGTTATCGAAGTCGGCCACGGAGGAGTTCTCTGAGAGTAATGTATTGGAAACCGCGCAGATTGTGCGTTCGCCACAACCTGCATTAACACGTGGGATGGAGACAAAACCGCTTCCTCGTCAGAGCAACACGGGTCTTCATCAACCTCGAATTTCGGAGCCAAAAGGCTTATTCTTCTTTAATGGGAAATGGAGGTAACCGTCATGAACCACAAATTCATTCTCCCATCTATTATCGCAATCCTTTTTTGGGGAACCGGATGCGCAACGGGTCCGAGCACAGTCAGTCTCGGCAGCCTGTTGGCCCAGCAATGGATTCCAGCTGGATCACAAGCCTTGGCGGAAACCCCAGCCCCGGCAACCGGCCCCGCGCCCGGCGATACGGTTGTCGAGCGAGTAGTGCAGGAAGTTCCCGCAGAACGAGTTGTGAAAGAGACTGTGATTCGGGAAGTTCCGGTCGAACGAGTAATTCGCGAGGAAGTGGTCGTCGATTCCTACCCGGACCAGGTGTATGTTTCGGGTGAGTGGTATCCACGGGCGGATATTGTTGTGACGCATGTGCACGGTCCCGGCTGCGGTCATTATTTCCACCATGGGCATTGGTACAATGACCCGGATCTGATCATCATCGGCGCCTACACCCCATCCTGCCGGTATGTTTATTACGGCGGACTGTGGTATCCATACACGGATATCTTTATTCCGTGGCGCTACCATCATTACAGCTTCGCCATTGGGTATGTCGGCGGATTTCCCTGGACTTGGTATTATTACCATCATCATCATCACCACCACCACCATGACCACCATGACCATCATGACTATTATGATGACCACCATGGCGGTCCTCCCCAACCTCCCGACAACCATGGAGGCGGTGGTGGCCCGGTTGACGGGCGACGCCCGAAACTCGACTTTGCGGCGGGTGAGCGCACGGTCGGCCCGGACCGGATGGACCGACGCGAGCGGCCCCTGCTGGTCAGCAATGAGACGCCCGGAGAGCCGGTAACTCGCACACCCCAGTCCAGCCTGATGCCGGACCGCCAAACGAATCTGCTTCAGAACTCACGCCCCGAGAGTAGCGTTGCGCTCAACTCGACCCTGCGAACCAAGACCCTTGCCTCGCCAGGCGAGGAGACTCGGGCGCTGAAAGATGTGCGCACAACCGGCGCTACAAAAGACAGCCGGGCGGTTACCGGAGCGGCTGTACAAGGCAGGGAAACGAGACCTGCTCGCGCCGGCAATGTGGATACCGGCAAGGTGCGATCCTCGGTCACGGCTTATGATCGCCTTCTGGACCAGACTAAGGCCAATCGGACGGAATCTGCACCGACCACCGTTCGCACACCGGCCCGTACAACCACTCGGCAGACTCCCGCGACGGACGGGACAGCACAAACCACTCGGTCAACCTCCGCAGTGAAACCCGACCGGACCGGCGTGTCCCAGACCTCCGCCCGTGGATCCGGCGTGGTTGAAGTCAACCGAAGCCCACGCGAAAGCCGGGGCACAACAACTTACGTCGGTCCGCGTACGTCTACGCAAACGGAATCCACGGTCCGAACCGGCCGGCCTACGCTGGACACCCGCACAGGTCTGAGAACAACGACGGTTTCTCCGCGTACCGAAACTCGCGGAACAGTGGTTACTCCCTCAACGAGATCCACGACGGTCCAGCGATCGGAATCCATGCGGACAACCGTTCTTCCTCGAACCGGTACGGTCACACCGCAGACACGCACAAACGTCGTTCCTCCTTCCAGCAGTTTCCCGGAACGCACGGATGTGGGTATCCCGTCCTCGTCGCTTTCACGAACAATTACGGTTCCCCGCACCACAAGCCAATCGAGAACGGTGCGAACCATCACCAGTCCTCCATCAATCCCGAGCCGGTCTTCGAGTCCATCCACCTATCGGGCGATTTCTCCCAGCAGTTCGTTCCGTTCCGAGCCGTCTCGCAGTGTGCCGTCGTTTTCGCCGAGCCGGTCCTACAGCGCGCCTTCGTTTTCTCCGAGCCGGTCCTATAGCGCGCCTTCAACCTCTCCGAGCCGATCTTTCAGCGCGCCATCTGTTCACAGTGGGAGATCGTCTTCCTTCAGCGCGCCTTCCCGCTCGATGAGCGCGCCCAGTTTCGGAGGGCATTCCGCACCGTCGGCACGTTCCGGCCGGTAGTTGGTAGTTGACATATCACAAGGTGGGTTTTCTCAACCGAGGAAGCCCATCTTTTTTATTCTGGATTGCGGATTGAAACATGGGATGGGGTGAATCACGAAAGCACGAAAAGGATACGGAAACACGAAAAAGAGAGGAAGAAGGAGGCGTGAATTAGTCGGTAGTTCCGACGAATTTTTCATGGGATCGGTTACGTATAGTCAGGATTATGAGCGGGTCAGGCGACGTTCAGGATTTTTTTAAAGTATTCCATGGTGAGTCGGAGTCCCTCCTCGACGGGGACTTTCGGTTCCCAATTCAGAATCCGACGGGCCTTGGAGATATCCGGCTGGCGGACCTTGGGATCGTCCACGGGGAGTTCCTTGTAGATAATTTCGGAGTGGCTTCCGGTGATTTCTTTCACAAGTTCGGCTAATTGTGCCACGGTCATTTCCGAGGGATTGCCGATATTGGTCGGCTCAACCTCGTCGGATTCCAGCAGGCGGATAATTCCTTCCACCTCATCGGACACATAACAGAAAGAACGGGTCTGTTTACCGTCGCCGAAAATGGTGATCGGTTTGTTCTGAAGGGCCTCGGCAAGGAACGTGGAAACAACCCTGCCGTCATCCGGACGCATTCGGGGGCCATACGTGTTGAAAATGCGGACGATACGGGTATCGACACCATGGGTCCGATGATAGGCCATGGTCAGGGCCTCGGCGAATCGCTTGGCCTCATCATACACACCGCGCGGGCCGATAGGATTCACATTGCCCCAGTACGATTCCGGCTGCGGATGGACCAGCGGATCTCCATAGCATTCCGAGGTGGAGGCGAGCAGGAACCGGGCATTCTTCTCTTTGGCAAGTCCGAGGGCTTTATGCGTGCCGAGAGAACCGACTTTGAGAGTCTGAATGGGCAGTTTCAGATAATCGACCGGACTGGCCGGGGAGGCAAAGTGCAGGATGTTATGAAGCGGTCCGGAAACATGAATGAAGTTGGTAACATCGTGATGAACAAAGGTGAATTCCTTGCGGGCGAACAGGTGTTCGATATTCTGCAGAGTGCCGGTGATGAGGTTATCCATGACGATGACCTCATGACCGCGATCCAGAAGCGCATCCGCGAGATGGGAACCAAGGAATCCGGCGCCTCCGGTAATCAATGTGCGGGGCATAAAAATCTCCTTGCGCAGATTATTCGATAGTTTACTAAAGGATGAGGCCGGATCTTATCCAAACAGGGTTGGTATTGAAACCCTCGCCCCGACTCTTTCCCGGAGGGAGAGGGAGAAGAGTAAATCGGAAGGAATCACCGGCAACAGACCGGTACCACCCGCATTGTCCTTGAGGACAAACCTTCGGCAAGAGGCCGGAAGTTATCAAGGCGAACCGGTCAGGGTGCGACCCGAATAATATCACCCGGGCTTACCAAACCATTGGACGGATTGTAGACGTTTCCCGGGTCATGGACGTAATCCGGTCCCAGACTGACGAAATACCGACCATTGGGATACTGTGCGCGACATTTATCGAAGAGTCCCGGGTCAGCCTGGAATCGGGCACACAGGCTGGGAAATGGGGGCGGCTGACCATCCACGGAGATTTGCCCGTAGGCAGCATCACCTGACTTGGTGATATAGAACGGTTCGGGGTGAATCGTGCCGAGGTTGCTCGACAGGCTCTCTCTTTTGGTCTTATCATGCCCCTCCATCTGGAAAATGTCCTCGGGGATACGGGCAATATAAGCGATTGGGGTAGTGAGTCCGCGGCAGTTGTATTGGTGATCATGGAGCGGGAACACGGTGAAATCGGCGACATAAGACATGGTGGCTGTGCTGAGCGCCTTCATGTTCGATTCAACTTGGGAAATCTTGGCCCGCATTCTGGCATTCATGAAGTTGGGAACGGCAATCGCCGCAAGGATGCCGATGATCGCCACAACGATCAGCAGCTCAATCAATGTAAACGCTTTCCTTGCCATTATTTATGTCTCCTTATCCCAGGCACAGTGTCTTCAAAAATCGGATCATATCATAAAACTCCATTCGAATCTAGTGGAAATTATGGACAAAAATCCGCGTGCATAGGTTGAAGGATGTATTTTTTAATGGGACGGCCTTAAGATATCGTCACCCCCCGGTCCCCTTTCCAAGTATGAAGAGGGGGAAAAGAGAGGGGGCAGCGATGTGGACAGGGTTGATTCTCAATTAAGAGTTGAAAATTAAGAATCAAAAATCAAAAATAGGGATTGAGGGAAGAGACAGAGGGGGGTAGGCGGACAATCACACCGAGCTTTGCTCCACATACTCGATCAACGGAAAAGCGTTCTATGAAAAGATTTATGATTCGGACTGCAATTGTTTCGATTCTCGCAGTGTGTTTTTGCGCAGAAAAGGTGCGGGCGGGGCAGGCGTTCGAGGACTATTCCGCTCGGCCGGCAGGGTATGCGGTTCAGGTGGCGACATCGGCGACAGCGCCGACGGTGGACGGAGATCTGTCTGATGAAGCATATATATACGCTCAGCCGTTACGGGGATTTAACTCCCGATTTCTGCGTATGCCGGCCTCGCAACAGACGGAAGCCCGCCTAGTCTGGACCGGCGAGGGGCTTTTTGCGGCCGTCCGGTGCGAAGAAGAGGAAATGGGCGATGTGGTATCCATTACGAAAGATCGGGATGGAGCGGTGGAAGGAGACAACTCGGTTGAATTGACGATCACCCCCGGCGACGATTTTTCCAGGTACTTCCGGTTTGCAGTCAACACATTGGGGACCCAATACGATCAGTTATCAGGCGATCCCGGATGGAACGGGCAATGGACGGTGGCCGTGCGAATGGAAGCGAGCGGGTGGACAGCGGAATTCTTTATTCCGTGGAGCGATTTGGGACAGTCCCCTGTCCTGAACGAATGCTGGGGGCTGGGGATTGGGCGTGTGGAGGGGCCGTTTGCGGAATACAGCAACTGGGGGATTGTGCAAGGAGACTACGGTCAACGCGAACGTCACGGGCAGATCCGGTTTACGGATCGGGCTTCTGTTCCCTGCCTGGAGCTGAATCCGCTGGACCGGCTGGTTCTCGGTTTCAATGCGCTGTCCGGCAATTTGGTGGGGTCGGTATCGGCTGAGGCGATGTATACGGTCCAGTTTCAACAGTGGGAGGTCAGCCCGGATCAGCCACCGCGTGAAATCGACATGGTGAAACAGGAATTAACCGGCCAGGAGCCACATTTCCGATTCGAGCCGAAGATTGAACGCCCGGGGACTTATATCCTCAGTCTATCGTTGCTGGCGAATTCGGAAGTGCTTTATCGGACAACACTCGGATTTCACGTCAAGCCGGTTCAAGGCGAGCAGTTCGCGCTGGAACCCAAGCAACCGATTTATACTTGGGAAAAGGAAGCAAGGTTTTATCTGTCTATCGATCCATCCGTGGGGAATATGGAAAACCTGGCAATTGAATCGAATGTATACGACCGGATAGGCAACCTTCTGCAATCCAAGAAGGAGGCGGTTGGGGGAGCGCACCATGTGGTTCTGATCCCGATCCAGGATTTCCCAAATGGAACGTATCGGGCCGACATTTCAGTACTCGCAGGTGAGGAAACCATGGAATCCTGGTCGGTGATGTTCGACCGCAATTCGTCTATCGGTCCACCTCCAAAGGTCGAGATCCGTGAGGACAAGACGCTGTGTATAGATGGGCAGCCGGTCTTTCCGATTGGAATGTATGACGTGCCTGATATCGCTGAATTGGTAGAGGCCGGGTTCAATACGGTTATAGACCGGAACATCCCCGATTTTTCGGGCGAGCGGGAAGCGATTTTGTACCTGGACCGTTGCAAAGAGCTGGGACTCTGGTCGATTCTGAATGCGGAGCCGTTCCTGGTTCCCGACCTGGACCGGGAAGGGCTGCGGGAGGCGGTATGTCGTGTAAAGGACCATCCGGCTCTACTGGGATATGTCCTGATGAACCATCCGAGCCGGGCAGGAATCGAACCCGGATACCTGGATACTGCTCGGGCGATTATCCGGGATGTAGATCATTTTCATCCTGTATTTGTGATGGAAGAAACTCCAGTAATGTTTTCGGGGTATTCCAATACGTGTGATCTGTTCATTCCGGCTTGTAATCCGGTTCCGTCGGGTTCATTGGATATGGTTGGGAATGTAGTTTCACGCGCATGGCAGGCAATGAAAGGAAACCGGAGCCTGATTCCATGCCTGCAAGCGTTCGCGCCTGGGAATGGTCGTCATCCGACCCTGGAAGAGTCTCGTGTCATGGCCTGGATGTCAGTGATTCATAACGCCAGGGGTCTATTTTGGTGGTCCTGCCAGGAGACAAAGCGCGCGGGCTGTTGGGAGGATATGAAGAGTGTCGTGAAAAGTCTAAAACCGATCATCCCCTATCTGATAGATGGAACTCCCTCGGAAATGGAGGTTTCGGACCTCTCCCCCGCAGTTTACCTGCGATCCTGGACGCTTGGAGAGAAGCGGTTGGTTCTGGCGGTGAATGCACGGACCGAGGCCGGACGGGTCGCGCTGAGAGGTCCGCTGGGTACGGCTGTCAGCCTGCTCGGCAACGCGCCGTTGATTGAAACATCTGTCGGGGGCAACCCGCCGACGATTCTGGTGAATCCGCTCGATATTGCGGCGCTGGAGTTTTCCATCGGGACGCCGTGAACCGCGATGTCTTCGGGTACAAGAACTCGTTTGGATCTTCTGGTTACCGAGCTCGGCATTGCGGAAAGCCGAGACGAAGCCCAGAGGCTGATCCGTCGGGGCGCCATTCTTGTGGATGAGGTTCCAATCGACAAGCCGGGAACAAGGGTGGCCTCGGATGCGTATGTCCGTTGCCGGTATCAGCCATCGCGATATGTGAGCCGGGGAGGAGAGAAGCTGGCCTGCGCGCTCGAAGTGTTCGGGCTGTCGGTTCAGGACTGCGGGTGTGCCGATTTGGGGGCATCAACGGGTGGATTTGTCGACTGCCTTTTGCAGCATGGAGCGAAGTGGGTGTACGCAGTCGATGTGGGGGCGGGACAGTTGCACGAAAGGCTGCGCACAGACCCGCGTGTGCGGATTATGGACCGAACGAACGCGCGATACCTGACGGCAGACAGTTTTGAAGAGACGATCCAGGTTGTCACAATGGATCTTTCTTTCATCTCCGTGCGGCTGGTGTTGCCTGCGGTTCGGGGATTCCTATCGCCGGAGGGTTGGGTCATGGTATTGGTGAAACCGCAGTTTGAGATCGGAAAGGGGCTGGTCGGCAAGGGTGGCGTAGTCCGTGATCCGGCGGACCATTGCGGTGTCTTGGACAGTTTTGTTGAATGGGCAAGCGAAACCTGGACGGTGCAGGGTATAGAACCTTCCCCGATACGTGGAAAGAACGGGAATATCGAGTTTCTGGCCTATTTGAGGCCGGGCGGTGGGCACAGCGAAATAGATGTTGTCGAGATTGTGAAACGAGCACATGAGTCAGATTTATCCGAATAACGAGATACCGGCGTGTCTGTCGCACGTGGGGATTGTGGTGCATTCAATCAAGCCGATGGCCCCGGCGGCCTGTGAGAAAGCCTGTCGGCTTTTTCAAGAAGCGGGCGTGAAAGTCACTGTGCTGGAGACACGGCATCGGAGCGGGGAGCGGCAAGTGGATGAAGCCCGTCGGGCGGTTTACGCACAATGCGATGCGCTGGTGGTCCTGGGCGGGGATGGGACGATCCTGGGTGTTGCGCGGGAAACGGCGGGCATGGGCAAACCGATTTTGGGGATCAACCTGGGGTATTTCGGATTTCTGGCGGAATGCACAGTGGATGAGATGGAAGAGGCCATTCATTGCCTGATCGCCGGGAATTACCGGATTGTGAATCGGTACATGGTGAATGCGCGAGTCGTATCCGAGAACGGGGGGGAGGTTTTCAGGCATGTCGCATTGAATGAGGCGCTGATTTCGCGTGCGGTTCCGGGCAGGCTTCTCAAGTTGACACTGGCTTGGGGCAGCAATCCGGTGTTGACATACCGTGCGGACGGGCTGATTGTGTCGACCCCGACCGGCTCGACAGGGCACTCGTTATCGGCAGGCGGGCCGATATTAGAGCCGCACCTGGCGGCGCTGGTGGTGACGCCGGTATGCCCGCACTCCCTGTTCAACCGTCCGCTGGTGTTCAGCGGAGAAACCGAGATTGCTTTGCGTTTTCCGGACCCCTCGGATGATCTGATGGTGACGCTGGACGGCCAGGTGGAGTTTCAATTTCCATCCACCCATACGCTTCATCTCCGTCGGTCACGTCGCACCGTTCCGACGGTATGTTTTCGAGACCGGTCTTTTGCGGAGATTCTTCGATACAAGTTCAACCTTGGGGAGACGTGATGCAAGACCCGTCCGAGAAGAACTCTGCGGTGGAACGCATTCTGGAAGACCTGAATGAACAACAGCGGCAGGCGGTGGTCCACGGAGACGGACCGCTGCTGGTGTTGGCGGGAGCGGGAAGCGGGAAGACACGGGTCATCACGTACCGAATCGCCTACCTGATCGCCGCGCGGGGCATTGCGCCCTGGCAGATCCTGGCGGTGACATTCACCAACAAAGCAGCGGGAGAGATGCGTGAACGAACTCGTCTGCTGATCCCGGACCAGGCGGAAGGGGTCTGGATTTCAACCTTCCATTCTCTCTGTGCGCGGCTGCTGCGCCGACATGCCGACAAGATCCATCTCGACGAAGGATTTTCCATATTCGACCGAACGGACCAGACAACCGTGATTCGGCGAGCCATGGAATCTGTCGCCGGTCTGAGCAAGACCCTGAAACCCAATGCGGTGATCCAGATGATCTCGAATGCCAAAGCCCATTTAGTCGGGCCGCAAGAGTTTCGAGAACAGGCCAAAGATTTTATGCGGAAGCAAGTTGCGGACTTGTATGCTGAATATGAGCGGATCCTGCAGGAAAACCATGCGCTGGACTTCGATGATCTCTTGATTTACGGTGTCCGGCTTCTGAGGGAATCCGAAGAGGTTCGGGAGCATTATCAGTCCCGGTTTCGTCACGTGATGATCGACGAGTACCAGGATACGAATCACCCTCAATACCTGATTGCGCACATTCTCGCCGAGAAGTACGGGAACCTGTGCGTAGTGGGGGATGACGATCAATCCATTTACCGCTGGCGCGGGGCGCAATTGTCGAACATTCTGGAATTCGGGCGGGATACCAGGCAGGTGAGAGTGATTCCACTGGAGCAGAACTATCGTTCGACTAAGACGATTTTGGAAGCGGCGAACTCGGTCGTAGCGCGAAACCGTAACCGTCGGTCCAAACGTCTCTGGACCGAAAGCGAAAAGGGGGAACTGATCGGGATCGCGATCTTTCCCGATGAGACGATGGAGGCGAAATGGGTCGCTCAGCAGGTTCAGGAACTTCACCAGACGGGGCAGTACCGGTGGTCTGATATCGCTTTGTTTTATCGGATCAATGCGCAATCCCGTTCATTTGAGGATGTGTTTCGACGGGAGAAGATTCCATACACGCTTGTGGGGGGATTGAGTTTCTACGAGCGCAAGGAGATCAAGGATGTTCTGTCTTATCTTCGCCTGTTGGTCAATCCGCACGACACGGCATCGTTTGCGCGGATTGCGAACGAGCCGCGCCGCAAGCTGGGCGCGCAAAGTGTGGTGACGCTGGTGCAGTTTGCCGAAATGGAGAGGATCTCGGTTTTGAGGGCGTGCCTGCGGGCGGAAGAGGTTATGGAGCTATCGCCCGCTGCAAAGAGAAGCGCGAAGCAGTTCGCGCAGATGTACCAGCGCTGGGGACAGAGCATTCAAGAGTTGAGCATCGAAGAGTTCATTAAGGCTGTTCTTCAGGATTCGGGCTACGGGGAAATGCTGACTTCCAGCCGGGACATTCAAGATCGGACTCGATGGGAGAATATCGGTGAGTTGATATCAGCAGCGGCCGAGTTTGAAAAGGAATGCCTGATCCAGTCAGGAGAGACGCTTACAGCCAAAGATGTGCTGGCGGGCTACCTGGAAGAGGTATCGCTGGTGTCGGATGTGGATGAATGGAAGGACCGTGAGGACAGTGTGGTGATGATGACCTTGCACAGCGCGAAAGGACTGGAGTTTCCGGTGGTCTTTCTGACCGGCATGGAAGAGGGCCTGTTGCCGCACGCACGGTCACAGGACAGCAAGGAGGAACTCGAAGAGGAACGCAGGTTGTGTTATGTAGGGATCACCCGGGCAAAGAAACGCCTGTTTATCACTCGCGCGTATACGCGGAGGCTGTTCGGAACACCGCAGCAGAATTATCCATCACGGTTTCTCAAGGAGATCCCACAGTCCTGTGTGAAGAATCTTCCGTCAACTATTTTCCGGGATGATTCTCTGTGGGACCATTTTGAGGGAGAAGAGAATGGACCTGAGAAACCTGAGAAGAAGGAATCTCCAAGAGTTTTGGAGCGGCAGGAATTTGCGCCGGGAGATGTGGTGAATCATCGGACATTCGGGCAGGGCGTAGTCTTGGAAGTTACCGGAACCGGTGCGAAGAGCCAGATTACGGTGGAGTTTCAGAATGTGGGGAGGAAGAATCTGGTGCAGGCGTATGCGAAGCTGGAGAGAATTGAGAATTAAGAACCGAGAACTCAGGGTGGGGAGTGTTGAGAAATAACGAAGAATGAGAATGTAATTCAAAAAGAGAGCTACGCATAGAGGGAAAGATCGGATTCTCGTCTACATCCGGGACATCATACCGAGTGACGCTGCCGATATTGGAACAGCAGGCGGTATTTTCCTCCCCCGAAGATCGGCGGAAGTCAGGTGGGGGTTGACGGTATTAAACCTGCCAACCCCCGCTGACATGCTTTCGGTTTTCAGGTGAGGGATCTTGAGGACCCTCACTGCCGATTGTCGTACTCTTCCGCCTTCTTCACCCCTGCCGCCAGGTCGGAGATGTCATAAAGGTATAACGTGCCGCTACCCGCTTTAAGGAAGTACTTTCCATCGGGTGAAACACAGATCAGGACACCGGGAGTGTCTTGATATTTTCGAAGCACCTCCCCCGTATTCATATCGAGAACCTTGAGAGGATACGTTGCCTCAGAGCCGTCCACTATTCCCAGGTTCCCTTTATGCCAACATTCCCTGAGACAACCTCCTGTGAGAAATTAGTGTAGAAACGGAGGTTAAAGATGGAGATGATAAGAAGACGAAAAGAAAGGTCGGAGGAATGCGATGGGGGAGTCCTGAAGTGGA